>Ga0187875_10001349_pt1 | contig 18991 bp, 16 predicted proteins | sample June2016WEW_17_1_2_FD_132978 | JGI IMG/M metagenome (GOLD analysis project Ga0187875, IMG submission 132978) | Peatland microbial communities from SPRUCE experiment site at the Marcell Experimental Forest, Minnesota, USA - June2016WEW_17_10 | ecosystem: Environmental > Terrestrial > Soil >... | reverse complement strand
GCTTGCCTTCTAGACCCCAGGCCTTAAACACCCCGTAGTCCCCGAAGATCACCGGGAGGTTGTCGATGTCGGCTGTGCCGAACTGCACCGTCGGAATGCGGCGCTCTGTGCCCGGCTGCGCGGTGTCGGTTACGTCAACCCCACCGTCCTTGGCTGAGGCGGTAGCGGCGGGGTAAGCATGCGTCAGTGCCGCAAGCAACGCCTCATTCCCAAGCGTGCGAGTCGTACCGGTATCGATCACGGCTGCCGTAGCGATGCCGTTGATGTGGGCCTGCACGAGGAGCAGTCGGTCCGAGACGAATCGCCCGTGCAGGGCATTGAGCGCAACGGGCGAGGCGCCGGAGGCAGCGCTGATGACCACTTGATCGCGCACGAAGTCGGCCGTCAGACGCATGCCGGCAAGTCCATCCATGCCGAGGATGCCGTCGATCCCCTCGAACACCGGTCCGGACATTACCGGGGCGCTCAGATCGTGGATCTGCAGTGTGCCGCTGGCGACGGAAGCCACATGCACGAGCGGCACGTCGGTGAGACCACTGACCCCGCGTACCAGGACGCGGTCACTAGGCGAGGACTCGAGCGCTAGCTTCGCGACCGTGCTGCTTGCGAGCACCGTCCGGTTGGCCCCTGTATCGAGCATGAAGCGGAACGGTCCCTTGCCGTTGATCATTACGGAGGCGACGATCATGCCGATACGTCCGGGACGGGTGGCGATGGCATAGCTCGGCGTGGTCGGCAGCGCATGGGCCCAGTAGTTCGAGGTGGGAGCGTAGAACCGGTGCGCGACGGCGCGCAGATTGCCATCGGACGGTCGGAACGCGCCCCGGCCACCCCGGCCGGATGTCCCGGATGAGCGCTCAACGCCGGCTGAGTGTGACCGGGCCCCAGCCGCCAGAGCGCTCGTGGCGCCGAGCAGCCCCGTAGCCGCTGTACTCACTGCGCCCAGGAGCGCCGCACAAAGCCGCAGTCCCCGAATATACGTGCACATGAAAGTCCTCCGCCGTGCCGCCGAGGCGCGGCGCCGGCTGAGCTTAGCGCCAGCGCCGGGTTCGATTATAGAGCAATGCGGGCACTAAGTAGTGGCGACCGTTCAGTGGCGATTACTTTCGGTGAACCGCCCGCTGTATATCCAGCTAGGACATTTCTATCCGTGAGAAAGATAGGACATTCTTAACTGGCGCCGACATTGCAATGGCCGCCAGTCTGTAGATCCCGCCGAGGCACATCGGATGCCCCAAGCTCGTGGCATCCCAAGCGCTGGGACTGAGGTTTCGACAGGTTAAGCGGCTGATGGCCCGATGCCGGACTTAAGCGGTCGCGGGTCTGGTGCTCGCAATCCCCCGACAAACAGCCGCCAGTTTGTTGTCATCCGGATCACGTACGTATGCGGCATAAAAGTCCAGCGAATAATTCAGCCGCAGCCCCGGGGGGCCATCGCATGTCCCGCCGTTCGCTAATGCAGCTGCGTGGAAACAATCGATCGCTTTCCACGAGCGTGCACTGAAGGCGACCATGCTGCCGTTACCGGCGGCCGCGGGCCTTTGATCGAACGGCGTGCCGATCCAAAATCCCAGTTCCCGAGCGCCGTCGTCCTCGTAAATCCCCCACCCCGCCGCCACTCGATCCCACGCAGGATCCCCGGTCACACACCGCGGCATGTCGAGCGTAGCAAACACTGCGGAATAGAACACGATGGCTCGCTCGAGGTTATTGGTGCCGAAATAAACAAAGCTCAGCATGGTTTTTTCTCTATTTCCAAATAAAATGCTTAGGTTGCTGTACCACGTCCAAAAAAGACATGTCTACTCTTCAACAGCTTCGCAGAGACAACTGATAGATTATCCGCAGAATCCAGTAGGGTACCAGTCATGGTGATCGACCGAAGAACGGTAATAATCGGTGCGGCAACGCTCGCGGCCGTCGGAACGGCTGAGGGTGCTTCTCCCGACAAAGTGGAGACCCAGATGAATTTGCCAACGGAACGCGTAGTGGGAATCGGCGGACTCTTTTTCCGGAGCCGCGAACCCCAACAATTGGCGCAGTGGTATCAACTCCATCTAGGGATCGACCCCGTGCCCACAGACTATAACCATCAAGTATGGCAACAGGCCGCAGGGCCAACCGCATTCAGCCCCTTTGCGATGGATACCGGTTATTTCGGATCGCGGCAGCAGGCGTGGATGGTGAACTTTCGAGTGCGAAATTTGGACGCAATGGTCGAGCAGCTGCGAAAGTCCGATATTGAGGTGAAGGTGGATCCGGAGAAATATCCCAACGGTCGATTCGCAAGACTGCACGATCCGGAGGGTAATCCGATCGAACTATGGGAACCGGCAACCTCCTCGTAAGCCTGTCGACGAGGAATTTAAAATAAGGCCCCTACCCCACTTGTCCTTATCGCAAGATGCGTAGGCGGTCCGCGTGCGATAAACCCGATTCGTTGATTCAGCCGTTGATATCGATTTCAGGCAACAGGGATGGCGATTTCTGTTGGCACAAGCAACGAACTGGCGCTACGCGCGCTACATTCCGCCACAGGAGAATTCCCTGGCTCGACCTCGATGGAGACCAGGCGCTCTTGGCGTAAGTGCTCCAGCTCGGCGCGCGCAACGAGCAACTGCACGGAGCGATAGTAATCGGGGTCAATTTGCAGCAAAAGTTCCCGCATAAGCGCCCCCGAAGATGCCTCATGTTGCGTTGCGCTGTCCGTACGGCAGCACACGTTACCCGGAGTTCCCCGATCAGTGTCGTGTGCTGAGCAGATTGTCGATCTCGCGCAGCAATCGATTGATGTCTGCAGGCTTCGGCAGAATCCGTTCGGCAACTAGTTTGGCCTTGGCCACATGCCGTTCAGCGATATCGCCGGTGAGCATGATCGTCGGGGGCTTATAGCCGAGCGCTAGGGCAATTTCAGCGATAATCTGATCGCCCGTGAAGCCCATGGGCAGGTTGAAGTCACACAGGACGAGATCCGGGCGCACGCCGTGCACTTCGATGTGCTGCAGGGCTTCGTCGCGCGTCGCGGCGCTTACGACCTTGTACCCTTCCAATTGCAGAAGCATCGTCATTGATAGGGCGACTCCCGGATCATCTTCGATGTGCAGCACGGTGGCCGATCCTGATTGGGGAGTGGCATTCAAGACCGGCAAAGACGGGTGCTCAACGGGCAGATCCGCCGCAAGACCGCGCGGCAAGTGCAACGTGAAGGTGGATCCCCGGCCAAGCTCCGAATCGACGGTCACCGTATGATCGAGAAGCCGACAGATGGTCTGTACAATCGACAAGCCGAGCCCGACGCCTAGCTCTTGATCCCGGTTCTGGTTGTCGACTTGATAAAACGCATCGAACAGGCGTCCCAAGTGCTCCGTGGGTATGCCGGGTCCGGTATCGCTGATGTCGATGAATAGCCTCGACTCGTCGGAGCGCACGCGCAATCTTATACTCCCGCGCTGTGTGTACTTGATCGCGTTACCAAGCAGATTACGGATGATGACCGGCAACAGCATGGGATCGCTGCGTGCAAACTCAGTCGAGTGTTCGATATCCAGAATGAGCGATTTGGCGCTTGCGGCGTAGCCGAACTCCGAGCGCAGACGCGGCAGTATCTCCTCCAGTGGAAAGTCGCGAACCACGGGCTGAATAGCGCCCTTTTCCAGACGGTTAATGTCGATCAGCGAGGAGAGCATTTGATCCATGCTGCGCACCGCATCTTCTAGCAGCGCGCATTGAGGCGCATATTCGGTATTCGCATGAACGCGCGACAATAAGGCCTGTAGGCTCCAGATCGTCTGCAGCGGTTGGCGCAGGTCGTGGCTGGCAGCGGCGAGGAATCGCGATTTCACCTCGTTTGCACGCAAGGCTGAATCACGCGCCTGCGTCAGAGTCTCCTCGAGTCGTTGGTGTTCGGTCATGTCACGCACGACCGCGACGATGCCTTGTACCGCACTGTCATGAACCGGTTTCAGCAAAACATCGATTGGGAACTCGCTGCCATCGCGACGGCGGCCATTTAAGGTGAGCCCGACTCCCATCGGACGCAAGCTGGGAGCTGACATATAGTCGTCTCGATGTTGCCGGTGATCGTGTCTTGTCGTCACGGGAACGAGTAGATCGATGGATTCATCGATGAGCTCGCTGCGCTCATAGCCGAACATCCTGCCGGCTTGGGAGTTTACATACCGTATCGTGCCACCCTCATCTCTACCGGAGATAATGAATACAGCATCGGGTAGCAGGTCTAGAACATCGTTCCAGACCTGGGCCAGCGGTAAGTCACTCGACGGAGGCGGCTGTGGGCCGATGCCTGCATCCATGGCCCTCTCTGTAAGCGGTGAATAAGAGCGTCGGACGACCCTTCGAAGCAGGGCCGCGCTAACGGAGGAAATGAGTATGCGCGCTTTGCGTAGGGCATGGGTGATTAGTTTAGAAGTCCGGGCGTTCCCCTGAACCAAAAGGCGCCTTGGAAGGCACTGACTGGGCGCCGTCGTGCGCGCGACTCTTATTCGGCCGTTACTCCTGCAAATGCGCCACAGCGCTAAACCTTAAGCTCTCCCGAGGGTACCTACCGCATGTCCTCCTTCATTGCGGGTCATCGGGGATGCGAAAACTATTCTGCGCAACGCTTTTCTTAATGGGATGCGTTGCGGGCTGCGCCGGCAATGGCGACGGCCTCAATCAAAATGGGATGCCCATTACGTCGGGCAACAGCGGCACCGGACCGATAACGCCGGATCTCCAGTCGATTGAAGACAATGTCTTCACGCCGATCTGTTCGAAATGCCACATCGGTGCGAGCGCGCCCGAGGGCTTGCAGCTCGATGCCGCACACGCATACAACGCACTCGTCGGCGTACCGAGCGTTGAAGAGCCCACGTTTCTACGGGTAGACCCGGGCAATCCTGATGAGAGCTACATGGTGCTCAAGATCGAGGGCGCGCCAGGGATTGAGGGCGGCCAGATGCCGCTCGGCGAGACGCCGCTGCCGCAAGCCACCATCGACGCCATTCGACAGTGGATCACGAACGGCGCGCCGAATGTGCCGGGAGCGACAGCAGCGGCGGGTGTCTTCGCCGTTCTAGATACGTTCCCCGGCGACAAGTCGACCGTGATTGCGCCCGTGCCACGAATGGTCGTGACGTTCAGTCACGAGGTCGATGCCTCGCTCGTCAACGATACGACCGTCACATTGGAACGTATCGGCGATCCAGATCTCGATGCCGCTACGGTCGAGAGGAGCGTGCGGGTGGCTATCGCGAGTGTGCTGGCCGTCCACAATCCCGCGGTCCTCCTGATCACCCCGAAGGCCGCACTCAACGCCGGTGTCTATCGCCTGAGCGTACGCGGCACCGGCGGTGGGGCACTCGCCGATCTCAATGCGGAGGCGCTCGGCGCGGATCGAGCCGTCGTTTTCAGCGTGGAGCCCGCGCAATGATCGGTCGAAGCGCTCGTGCCGGGCTGCGCTGGATGCTCGCCTTTTTGTGCTTCGGCGGATATGCGGCGCATGCCGAGCCGTACCTGGCCGTCCAATTCGGCTTTAAGTGCAATGTCTGCCACGTCAACCCCACGGGCGGAGGTTTGCGGTCCACAGTCGGCGATGTGCTCGCACAGACTGCGATCCCTGGCGCGCATCTGGACACCGGAGGCGACAACTGGACCGGTGCGCTGGGACAGTACTTACGCACCGGCGGGGACCTGCGTTTCGATGCTCAAGTGAGCCAAACGCCGCATGCGCCGTCGGTGCAGGAATTCTCGCTCGAGCAAGCGCGAGTTTATCTGGAAGCGAATGTGATTCCCGATCGGCTGCTCGCGTATGTCGATGAGCAAGTCGCGCCCGGCGGCGCGCTCAACCGGGAAGCCTATGTCATCTACTGGTCGGCGTCTCACGATTGGTACCTGAAGGCCGGCCAGATGTACCTGCCTTTTGGGTTTCGGCTGCAGGATCAGACGGCATTTATTCTGACGGCGACCGGAATCAATATGACGACCCCCGATCAGGGCGTGGAATTCGGCTGGGAACGCGGCCATTGGGATGCGCAGCTGGCAGTGAGCAACGGCACCGCGGGTGGCGCGGTCACAAGCGACGGCAAGCAATACAGTCTCGACGTCGCGTTCGTCGAGTCGATTTGGCGACTCGGCGTTGCTGCCAATAACAATGACCCATCGGGCGGGGCCAAGACTGCGTTCGGTGTCTTTGGAGGATTACGCACCGGACCGATCTCCTGGCTCGCTCAAGCCGAAATCACCGACGACAGGAGCATTGCCAACGGGCAAGGCAGGCAGCTTGCGACCCTGCTCGAGGCCGATTGGCTCATCGCGCGCGGCAATAATCTCAAGATCACCGACGAGTTTCTCAATCCGAACCGCGCCGTGGCGAATGGAGAAGAGACTCGTTGGAGCCTGGTCTACGAGTTCACGCCGATCCAGTTCGGACAAATACGCGCCGGGGTTCGATGGAACGACGGTATTCCGCAGGATCCTGCCGAACATCAGCGCCTCTATTTCATCGAGCTGCATGGCTATTTCTAAGTCCGTGACCGCATGCGACGCATCGAGGAATAGATCGTGCGGCTCGCGAGTCTTTGCACCCAACCGCAGTTCTACGATTGTCGCCCTCCCCATCACCACAGCAAGGGTCTTAGCATGAAGATGTACTCTCCTTCTTCGATCAAAATCTCGTGCATGTTTGTCGTGACCGCCCTGTCCGCATGCGGAGGCGGCGGCTCCAGCGGTTACACGGCGCCGCCGGTTCCCACCGCTCCCGCGGCGACTGCAACCTTCGCGCAGCCGGCATCTGCGACCACAATCAATTTAGGGCAAAGCGTGACGCTTCAGTGGAGTTCGGCTGACAGCACCAGTTGCACTGCTACGGCCTCGAGCGCAAGCGGCGGCTCCTTTACGGGCAGCCAATCGATGGCCGGCACGGCAACGGTCGTCCCCACTGCTCCAGGAACCTATACCTACACGTTGAGTTGCACGGGCATGGGTGGTAACGCATCGGTAGCCACGCCCGCCGTGACGGTCTCCCCTTCCATCCTCACCACATTGTCGACGGCCGGCACGATCACGACCATCGGGTCGACGGTCGATCCGATGAACGGTGACCAGAATCCGTATGGCCTTACGATCGCCCCCGCAACCGTGGGTCTGATCACGAAGGGAGACCTTATCGTCTGCAATTTCAATGATGCCAGCACCCCGGCCGCTCAAGGCGGCGTTCAGGGTACCGGTACGACCATCATCGGGCTACATACTGCCGCGGGATCGAAGCCCTATCGAATCGCTCAATCCGCAAACCTGGATGGCTGTGATGCCCTGACAATGCTTCCAGATGACAGCATCTCCGCTGCCGCGTGGTCCGCAACCGGCAACCCGCTGGTCAGTGCAGCCGGCGTCGTCGCGATGCCCTTTTCCGATACCTTCGCCTATCCCTGGGGCGAGGCCTATGTGGCGGCAACGGGCACGCAGCCCGCGGCCATTTACGTTTCGAACGCTCCGGGTGGCAACATCGCTGCGGGCGGCACGATCGACCGGATTAGTCTCGATGGCGATGCGCAAACGACGTTCACGGAGATCGCCAGCGGCTTTTGCACGAGTGGTTCACCGGGGATGATCTACGGACCTGCAGGGCTCACCTACGATTCTTCGAACGATACCCTTTACGTCGTCGATACGAGCTCGGCCAGCGTAATCGCGATCGTTGGCATATCGAACGTCAGCAAGGACGGCTTGGTCGTGAACGGACAATGCGCTGGAGCGACCACACCCACCCCTACGCCGACCTTCTCGGGTCCTTCGATGACATCGGCACGGGTCATCGCGCACGGCGCGCCCTTCAATACGCCGTTGAGCGCTGCTCTCCTAAGGAACGGCGATTTGGTGGTTGCAAACGCCGATATCGGCATCCAAGCGCCCAGCGCCACGACCAACCTCTTGATCGAAGTGTCCCCGGTCGTTCCGGGCGGCTTCGTTGGGAAGCCCTTGCAGCTCGACACCGGGACGCCCGGGGCGCTATTCGGCCTCGCAACGGCGGTCGACACGGATGGCAATCAGATCATTTACTTCAATGACGACAATGCACCTGCCGTGCTCCAGTTAACCGCGACTGCGGCGAACACGAGCCCGCCGACTCCTTACAGCAAGCCTCGAATACGCTAGCCACTTGCCTGCACGGGGACCCTGGTGGGTCCCCTATGGCCCTGCGCGGGTCGAAGAAGAATCCATGAGCGGCCTCCGGCTTTGAAGCCCTCGGCCCGACTCCCTCTTTTACCGAGACCCTTTTCGACTAGAATCGCACCGTTGCCGACAACGCCAGCAAGTGCCTATGCGCATTGGACTCAGTCGCGTCTTTTTCGCTCTCGCAGCAGCGAGTCTCGCTCTATTGAGCCTCGCTTACGGCGATTTCGCGCCGTCAGGGACCTTGCCCGGTTGGATTCCGTGGCGGGAAACTTGGGTCTATTCATCCGCCCTACTCCTCTTGGTCGCCAGCGCCGGTCTTTGCTTCTCGCGCACGGCATTACCGAGCGTGTTGACGATCGGTGCGTACCAAGCGATCTGGGCCATGATTGGCATACCCCCAATCCTCTCCAAACCGCTCAGCTTCGGCGCGTGGTATGGCTTTTGCGAAGCCCTGACATCACTCGTCGGCGCATGGATTCTTTACGCCCTGCTGCGATGGCAACCGCCAGGATCGGAGATGCCGATCGCCAGTCGGCGCGGCGTGCGCGTGGCACAGATTTTATTCGGCCTCACCTGTGTCTACTACGGGTGGTCGCACTTTCTCTACGCCGATTACACCGCCAGCCTGGTGCCTACCTGGCTACCCGGTCGACAGGGATTGGCTTACTTCACCGGGCTCTGTCACCTTGCCGCTGGAATCGGCATCATTGTCGGCATTCTCCCCCGCCTCGCGGCCGCTCTGGAAGCGATCATGATGAGCTTATTCGGCCTTCTGGTCTGGTTGCCGAGCTTTTTTGCGCAGCCTCGGCCGGCATGGGCGACGCCGCCCCAAAATCAATGGTCTGAGCTTGTCGTGACTCTGGCGCTGGCCGCCTCCGCGTGCATCGTCGCAACTTCCTTGAGAGAAGGAACGCGAAGTGCCCGTTCATAGGCAGACGTGTACCTTGGTCTCGGAGTTGGGTGCGCGTAGCCGCTCGATCATCGCCGGCAGCTCGGTCAGTGCGATTTCACGGGTGACGATCGCCTTTGGATCTACATGCCCCTTATCCATCTGATCCGCGATGTAGATGAATTCCCTCATGGAATAACCGACCGCGAACTGGATCGACGCGCACTTGTAGGAGCCAATCGCTGGAATGAGGGGATCGGGTGCGGTACAGAAGCCGAGCGAGACGATTCGGCCGAACTGCGCGACGTGCTGGACTGCCTTCGATAACATACCCTCGGCACCGACGCATTCAAATACCAACTGCGGTGCACCTCCGAGCGCCTCCATGACTTCGCCAATCTCGTTCTTGCCATAAGTAACGAAATCATTCGCGCCCATCTTCAGGGCAAGGCCACGACGCCGGTGCGAACGCGACATGGCCGCGATGCGCCCGGCACCCAGTCGACGTGCCCAGTAGATCGCATAGAGTGCTACGGTACCGCCGCCCAGCACCAATACGCGGTCGCCGGGTTCGACGCGAGCGAGCTTGACACCATAGAGGCTGATCGCCAACGGCTCGATTAGCGCGCCATCCGCCATCGACAGCGTACTCGGTAATTTGATCGCGAGTCTCGCGGGCACGCGCGCTAACTCTGCAAACCCCACCATGGCCGTGCCAGGCTTGTTCTGGCATAGCACGTGGTTGCCGTGACTACGGCATGCTTCGCAGTTGCCGCAAGCCGGCGACGGCAGCACGCCGACCTGCTCCCCGACTCGAAAACCTGTAACGCTTGCCCCCATCTCGACGACTTCGCCGGCGTATTCGTGGCCGAACTGAACATTCACGCCGAAATCCCACAGCCCCCCCTTCGTCATCGACAGGTCCGTCCCACAGATTCCGCAGCGGTGTATCTTGACGATGAGATCATCAGCACCCGGTTTGGGATCGGGCAACTCCGCGATGACAATGCCCTTGCCCTGTCCAGGATAGATGGCGGCCTTCATTCAACCAGCCCTCATAAGATCGTAGCGCCGAATATAGTCATCGAAGGGCTCGCGCGCCTGCGCTTCAGTCATCCCATAGTCGTCAATGCGGTATCGATGCTGCCCCCGCGACAGTTCCGGCTTCTCCTTGATACGCCGCTCGAGACCCAATCGCAGCTCGTCGGTGATTTCCATGCCGATGAAAGCGTAGATGCGCTCCAGCACTTTCATGGGATCGCGATGAAAGTCGGCGTGGATGACGTCGATCGTTTGACCCGGATTAAGTGCGCGCACCCGCTCCGCCTTGCGGACGGCGCTGGCCCATTTCGACACCTCACGCGTCAGCATGTTCTCCGCTCGCTGTTCTCGGCGTCCGTCCTCCGTCAACGCGTTTAGCTGCATCAAGTTGGATACCAGCGAAGGCAAGGCCTTTGCCGGATCACGATGCGTCTGGATGACTTTCGCGTCAGGGAAGACCGCGAACAGCAGATCCAGATTGTCGATATGACCTGGATTCTTCAGCAGCCAGCGCGTTTGCGGCTCGTTGCTGCCGATCAGCTGCACGCAGCGATGGAAATGCCGGTACGCCGATGCCTCGCTCTGACACTGCCACCAGGCATCATAGGTGGCCGCTGACCAGGCGCAGTTCCAGAGATTCGAAACGAATGACTGCCACAACAGCATGCAGCACTCGTGCACCTCCTCCGCGGCGCGGTAGTGTGTGGCCCGCTTTTCGGGGATCGCCGCATACTGCGCTTCCAATGCGGCGGCCGTCTTTTGAAACTGTGGATAGTCACGCCAGCTCTCAATCGGCGGACGCGGCATGGGAGAATCCAGCAGCCACGTCTGCAGACCTTGAAACCGTCGATCGACCGCCATCAGGCGGTGCAGGGCGGTCGTGCCGGTGCGGGGCACGCCGGTGATCACGACCGGACTTTGGATGGCATGCCTGTCGAAGCCGGGGTGCTGCTTCATCGATTGGATCGCCTGTGTCCGCCCTCTGAGCACGCCGAGGACCATGCCCCAGGCAATACGTCTGCCGGCTACGGAGAACTGCGGGTCGTAATCCATTGACTGGAGCAGTACTTTGAGGCCGGGCAGATAATCGCTCGCTCCGAAATCATCAGTGCCCACTTCCCGGCTGACGATTTCGTGCGCCTGCTCGAGTGCATGACGGAACGCCTTGGGGGGATCGTAGCTAAGATCCATCGGCTGCCGAGGCGAGGGTCACCCAGTGAACCCTCACCACCTCCGCCGACGCTGACAAGCTTTGACCCGTTGCCGTATTTCTTCGGCCCGCTCGGCAGGGGAGACGACCGGCGTGTCTCGAGGCAGATGCTCCCGCAGCCGTGACAGCTTGATGCGTTTGATCGTCGGCACCGGCTCGCTGTCGCAGTCATACCAACGGCCGTAGATGCCGCCCTCGGTATAGCCGGCGGGATCAAGCCAGTTGGGAACACCCGGATCGGTCAGCGATATCACCGCGCGAAATCGCCCATCAGCGCATACGCGAGCGTAATGTCCGTTGCTGCTCGACAGCCGATAGACGTATTCCAGGGCGTTGAAGTACGGGTCGTTGAGCTGGACATTCCAATAAGGGCGTCTTGTCGGCAGCTCGGTCTCGATGATCAGCGCCTCGTCTTCGGCGAACTGAAAGCACGCTGGCCAATAGACTTGCTTGACCAGAGCTCCTGGATAGCGCACAGGCTCGAACACGTTGAAACCCACACGCTGTTTCACCCCGTTTTGCATGCCGTAGTAGAGTCGGGTCTTGCGTGCCGGAAACTTGGCCATCTCCTGGATGCGTGCGAGGATCTGATCGGGTGTCAACCGAGGTTTGAGCGGGACCGGGTCCAGACACTCGATTGTCAGCACCGGATCGATCTCGTTCGCCCAGTCGTAGCTGCGAAAGCGCACCATCATGCCGCCCGCCTGTGGATCGATCGGCGCCCACTTGCCCGTGTAGCCCGATGGGCGCTGCGCACTGAAGATTACTTCAAAATCCCGACCGAGCTCGAGCTGCAGATCGAACGAATCGACCTCGCTATGCCCATTGGGCTGCGGCATCTGATCTACCGTACCGGATAAGACTTTTTGCGTGGTGAAGCTGAGGATTCTGCAGGTACCGCGATTGCCGGAGACCCGGTAGGTCAGATCGCCGCGGATTGGCGATTGCAGGTAGATGTCGTCGGGATTGGGCTGCAAGGTGTAGACCGGATTCCATAGCGGCGCCCAGTCCGGATGCTCGGCGTCAGCATGGAAGTAAGCGAAATAGGCATACGAGAGACTGGTCATCGTCTGCCGGTAGACATCCGCGCGGTACTGGGGATCGTCTGGGCGCCAAGTGTCCTTGAGATTGGTTACCGCGCCTTCCAGCGCTTCGAGGTACGCTAGGATGTTTGGTTCGATGTGCATGCTCAATGCCTGGGAACACTCTCGAAAAAATTCAGACCGGCCTGCTTGGGTAGAAAATATTCCAGATAATGGCCCAATTCGGTCGCGTCCACGAAGCAAACTTCTACCAGCGGATTTTCGTTGCGATACGGAACGGACCAGCCGATCTCCCGGGCTTTGACCAACACGCATCCCACTGCTCGCGACTGCGAAGCAGAAAGCCGAGATGATGATGCTTGATGTGGAAGCTGTCGTCGCGAGGCAAGCGATCCATGTAAATATCGGATCCCGGGCCCGAAGCGCATATCAGCTCGTACATGATGGTACCGACCCAGGCGAATTCCGCGCGAATCTGCCCGCCCGCAGGCATTTGGCCCTCCAGTCGGCTGAACTTCTGAATGCCGAAACGCATCTTGAACATCTCGAGCGCCCGCTCCATGTCGGTTGTGACATAGGCCATTTGAAAATGCTCCGCGAGCAACAACCCCCCACCAGGATTGCAGTAGGCCGCAGACCTCGAAAGCATGTGTTCCATCAACCCTTCTATTGACCTGAGCGTCGAATATGCGCGGCCGGCGCGTCGCCCCCGGCATCGGTATTGATGCCGTCCATAACGAAAGCCTCGACGGCGGAACTGATTTCCTGATCAGTAGCCAATCCAGCAGGAAAGATCCAGTCCTTGAATAAAATACTTCCGAGCACGGCCGCAAACGAGACCCGCACCATCAGGCGGGGGTCCACCTTCGGTGTTCCCACCATCCGGCTAGCCATCATTGTTGCCCCGCGCTCGAAGTAGCTGCTCAGGTTGTCGATCTCATTCATCCCATCCATGCGGGCGGGCCCATAGGCTTGGGCAACCGCCAGCGACATGAGCAGCTTGGAATGCTGGTTCAGGAATTTTTGAAGTTCGCTGATATAGCGGCGAGATTTGTCGCGGCGTGTCTCCGCGGGAGCGCCATCCGTTAGCCGGCTCGAGGTGAAATCTAGAAAATGCTGATTGAGAGGCTTGAAGACCGACTCATGAAATAAGTCGATTTTTGAAGAAAAATATCGAAACAACTGAGCCTCTGTGACCTCCGCATTGCGCGCGATGGCGGCAGTTGTGGCGCCCGTGAACCCAGACGCCATGAATTCGTGAGCTGCGGCGCGCAGGATGCGCTCCACATTGTCTGCGGTGGACCTTAGCCTTCTACGTTTACCCGCGGCGCGAACCGGCCCATTTTTAAGCGAAACCACTGCCTTACCAGGCCTTCGACGCTCATGCCGCACCATGTTCGACTTGCTCAAATTGATACAACCGAGGTAAGGGGCACCTGCCAGAGAGATGATAGCGCTTACTATCACTCGCGTCGATTAGTGTACTTGACGCAACCTTCCAGCAGTGGCTCAGAATCTTCGATGCACCTGAGTGCCGTCGATCTGGTTGGCGATGAGACCCCTCGCCGGGCCGCCGAGCCGTCCTGCGCCGGCGATCTTTGGGCCACCAATGCTCGAGCCTCGAATCGGCGCTTTGACACTCTGCAAGGTATGAACGGCGCCTTTTGAAGGAGACAGTCTGGTCGGAAGCACCGCACTTGCCTGGCGTGGTCCCGGTATCGACGCAGCTGCAACCATCGGGGCGGCACGCTTCGACGCGACCGGCGCGCCCGCCGGCGCTGCCGCAGCTCTAGCGGACTGTTGGTGGAGCAACGATCGCACGCGATCCGTATTACTCCGGTCGAGTTTAACCATACCGTGCTGTGCGGAGATGGGTCCGCGGCCGCGCGTAACGACCGGCCGGCTACTTTGGCGATTCGCGCTGATGCCCTTCCCCGATGCCGTCTGGCTCGGCGCAGAGCCGCGAAGCGCCCTGCTCGTCGCTGCCTCGGGCGAGGCCGTTTCGGCCGCTTGCTCCGTGTCGCTCCTCGCTCCTGCATCGCGCGCGGGCAACTCAGCCGCGCCGACTTCGAGGGTGAGCAGCGCGCACATTCCCATGGTGCACAACCGATAGGCGATCTTCATCCTGCCGCCCTCCTCGACCGCTCTCTGTCGCTGTCGCCCTTTATCGCTTTATCGGCCGAAGCTGCCTCGATGCGGTAGATCAGCTTACCGAGGGAGCTCTTTGGCACGTAGCAAAACACGTCCCCTTGCCAAAATGCGGGGCTGCAGCCCTGGTTGTTGAGCGCTGATTCGTAACCCGCCGCATTCATACATGCCGGCACGTCCGTATCGAGGTGTACGAGCGTTGATCGGGCGTCCTCGTTCGAATGCGACTGCCTGGTCGTTGCTATACATCGCTCGAGCTGGACGTGTTGCGCTCTGAGCCCGCCGATCCATAAGTGTGCGGCAGTACCACAGAGGGCTCCGGCAATGAGAAGTGCCAGCAGGACCCCGGCGTCAAAGAAGAGACGGCGTCGTAATGCACCTCCGTCATGTTGCGAGAGGAGAGCCTTCATTGGGGCTGGTCGCGGGAAGGGGACCCAACGTCCTTCGCTGCATCATCGTCTTTCAGGAACAGCATCCGCAGAGGCGGCACGACCAGGAGCAGCAGGATGGGTCCGATGAGCATGCCCCCTACGACCACGGAGGCCAAAGGACGTTGCACTTGGCTGCCGATGCCTGTGGAAAGCGCGGCGGGAAGCAACCCGATGCAAGACGCCAGCGCGGTCATCAGCATCGGCCGCATCCGTTGCTCCGCGGTATGGTACATGGCCGCGTTGCCACGCAAGCCGCCTGCTCTCACCTGATTATAAAAGGTAATCATCAGGATTCCGTCCATGACCGAGACGCCGAACAACGAGATGAATCCTACAATGGAGGAGACGCTCAAGGGTTGGCCGGACACGTAGAGCGCAATGATTCCGCCGCCGACTGCGAATGGTATACCCGCCAGCGCCAAAAGGCTGTCACGCAGGGAATTGAACAGGCCCAACAACAGCACCATGATCAGGACGAGGCTCACCGGTACTACGATCTCAAGGCGCTCTTTTGCAAGTTGCCATTCCAGGTATTCCCCAGCCCATACCAGACGATAGCCGGCCGGCAAGGCCACATTCTTGGTGATTCGATCTTGCGCTTCGGTGACGGCGCCCCCGAGGTCACGGCCGCGAACACTGAATTTGACCGGAATGAAGCGCTGCATGGTTTCATGATAGATATAGGACGCTCCTGTATCGAGACTGATATTGGCGAGCTCACGCAAGGGGATATAGGCGGTACTGCCGGATGCTGTTTGATAGCCGACCTTGATGTCCCCCACCGCCTCGATGTTATTGCGGTACTTCGGCGCCAGGCGAACAGTGACGTTCCAGGCGCGGTCGCCCTCGAGCAGAGTCGTTGCAACCGTGCCGCCCATCGCGGCCTGAATGACGGTATTCACATCGCCGGTGTTCAGGCCGTATCGCCCCGCCATCCCTCGGTCGATGGTGATGTTGAGGTTCGGCTGACCGACGACATGGAAAATGCCGAGGTCCGTCATCCCCCGAACCTGCGCCAACTGATCCGATACCTCCTGCGCCAACCTCTCGAGCACCTCGAGGTTGGGCCCGACGATCTTTACGGAATTGGCACCTTTGACTCCGGAGGTTGCTTCCTGAATGTTATCTTGAATGTTTTGCGAGAAATTAAAGCCGAGACCCGGTACCGCGTCGTTGAACTCCTTCATCAACTGCGCTGTCAGCTGGTCCTTGGTCAATCCGGCGCGCCACTCGTTGTGCGGTTTCAGCGGGACGAATAATTCGACGTTGGAGAAGGGCGAGGGGTCACTGCCGTTATCGGGGCGGCCATGTTGTGACACCACGGTGATGATCTCCGGATGGCTCAGGAGAACTTCGCGTATCTTCCTCACGCCTTCGGTACCCGCCTCCAGACCCATCGTGCGGGGCATCGAGACGCGGATCCAATAATTGCCTTCTTCCAGAGCAGGCAAGAACTCGGTGCCGAGCCGGAGCGACAGCAGCCCCGTGACGATCAGGAAGGCCGCCCCCAGTCCGACCATGATCCAGCGCCGATCGAGCGCCCACCGCAGGGCGGGCGCGTAAACGGCGCGCAGCGCGCGCACGAAAGCGGTCTCAACCTCCTTGACATGGGCGGGAAGCAGAAACGACGCGATGGCGGGCGTTACGGTAAAGGTGGCAATCAAGGCGCCCAGTAAGGCGTAGCCATAGGTCCTTGCCATAGGACCGAAGATCTGACCCTCGACCCCTTGCATGGTAAACAGCGGGACGAATGCCGCCACGGTGATCATGGTGGAAAACAGGATCGCGCTATCGACCTGGAGCGCGCTGATGTAGATCATTCGCAGCCGATCGGTCCAGTTCGACTTATTGCCGATCTCTTTGCGGCTGGGATCTGTTCCCATCTGCCCCTCGGCGAGGTCCTCTAGAAGCTCGCGCTGCTGCTCCCGGCTCGCCTGGAAATTGCGGAAAATGTTCTCGACCAGAATCACCGCTGAGTCCACGATGATGCCGAAATCGACCGCCCCGATGGACAGCAAATTCGCATCCTCTCCCTGCATCACGAGCAACACGATCGAAAACATGAGGGCGAACGGAATGTTGACGCCGACAATGATCGCGCTACGCAAGTCTCCAAGAAATATCCACTGGATCAAGAAAACGAGCACGCAACCAAAAACGAGATTCTCGAGCACCGTATGCGTCGTCACATGGACGAGCGCCATGCGGTCGTAGAACGGCACGATCTTCACCCCGCGCGGAAGGCTGCCGTCGTGATTCATCTTGTCGATCGCAGCGGCGATTCTTGGGACGACATCCTGGGTATGGAACGTGCGCCCCATGACGACGATGCATTCGACCATATCGTCGTCATGGTCTTTGCCGACGATGCTGAGCCTCGGCACGTTGCCTACATATACCCTCGCCACATCCTTGATTCTCACGGGCACGCCGCCCGATTGCGTGAGAAGGACGTTCTCGATGTCGTCGACCTTGTATCCTTTGACCAAATCGTCATTGCCGCCATCGTTGAACAAGCCGATCCCGCGGATATTGACCGACTGCTGGCCAAAATTGATCTCGCGGCCGCCGACGTTGATGTTGGCGTTGCCCAACGCCGTGATCATCTGAGGAATCGTGATGCCATAGGTCTGGAGCTTTTGAAGGTCGGTCTCAACCTCGAATTCCTTGGTCGGGCCGCCGAAGCTGTTGACCTGCACGACGCCGGGAACGGTCGAGAGGCGGCGCAATACGATCCAGTCCTGCACGGTGCGCAGGTTCAGCAAGCCAAAACTCTTCGGTGCGACCATGGCGTAGCGAACGACCTCGCCGATCAGGCTCGACTGCTGGATCGACGGAACGACGTTGTTTGGGAGCGTGACGTTCTGTTGCAGGGAGTATTGGATCTGGGTCTGGGCAAAATAGAATTCGACGCCGTACTTGAAGGTCACCCGGAGAAAACTGAGGCCGTAGAACGAGGTGGAGTTGACCGCGGTAATACCGGGTGTCCCGTAGATTCCGACTTCCATCGGAATTGTGTAGTAGCGCTCCATCTCCTCGGCCGACAAGCCGGCCTGCTGTGCAGTGATTTCAATGATTACCGGCGCGGGTTGTGGATAGGCCTCGATGTTGAGCTTGGTGAAGGCGATCACCCCGCCGGCCAGAAACACCACCAGCCCGAGCAGCACAATCGTGCGGCGGGTGAGCACGAAGGCTATGATTCCTTTTAGCATGCTGCTCTCAGTCGTCCGTGCTGGGTATGAGCATGTTGTCGAGGAAAACCGCGCCGTCCGAGACGACCAACTCCCCTTGCGTCAGCCCGTCGAGAATCTGTGCATAGCCGTCGCTTTGCAGACCGAGCTTGACCTTGCGCTGGCTGAATCGATGCCGGTCGGTAGTTACCCACAGCGTCATGGTGCCGTCGGCTTCGCGCACGATGCTGTTTGCCGGTACCGCCGTCGATGTCACCGGATCGCCGATACGAATGACGAAGTCTGCGAACATTCCAGGCAAGAGCTCGCGCCGCGGGTTCTGAACTTCCGAGCGGATGAGCAGCGTATGCAGAGTAGGATCGACGTTCGCTCCGACGATCGTGATCTTGCCTTCATACACCTGGCCGGGATAGGCCATTGTCGAGACATTCACCTTCTGCCCGGCGTGGATGTATTTGATGTTGCTTTCGGCGACGTTTGCCAGCATCCATACGGTGACCACATCGGCGACCGTGTAGGGCGCGGGGAGATTGCCGGGTTGGACGAGTAATCCAGGTTGTGCCACTCGCGCCGTCACCCGGCCGGCGATCGGACTGGGCACCACCAGGACGGGGTCGATTGCCCGCTTGGCGACGATGCCGTCGATCTCGGCCTCCGATTTGCCGAATACGCGCACCGCATCGCGACCCGCCTTGAGCGCACCCTCCGCGGTCTGCTGATCGGAAATCGCCTGCTGCAGGTCCTTCTCGGCGATGCCCTGCACCTGATAGAGCTGTTTGGCCCGCTCCAGCGCGTGCGTGGTCAGATCCAATAGACCCGCCGCCGCAATCAAGGTTGAGCTTGCTTGAATGAGATCCGGACTG
>Ga0187875_10001344_pt1 | contig 19057 bp, 15 predicted proteins | sample June2016WEW_17_1_2_FD_132978 | JGI IMG/M metagenome (GOLD analysis project Ga0187875, IMG submission 132978) | Peatland microbial communities from SPRUCE experiment site at the Marcell Experimental Forest, Minnesota, USA - June2016WEW_17_10 | ecosystem: Environmental > Terrestrial > Soil >... | reverse complement strand
CCTAGCGGCCATCCCTACAACAAGCCATACCGCAGCACTGACAGCTAGGACGCCCCAAACACCAACCCGCAAGGCGCGCGCATGTGCACGGAGAAACCCTGGTATCCGTTGGCGAGGATCACCGCGGAGTTTCAATAGGGGACCCTCCCAACCCGGCTAGAATGTGCGCGCTCTCAATTTGGCCTGAGCTAATGCCTTCTAGCACAACGTTACAATGATCCGCGGTGGCAGAACCCGTCACCACAAAGAGAACCCTCTGCCCCTCATTTGAAACCTCCGTTAGAATGATGGTTGGCGAATACGATATACCAGTCGAGACCACAAACGGGAGACGCTGTCTTACTCGCATCAGTCTAAATGGGAGGAATTTGTCATTGAGTACGTGGACTAGCCGATCAGCAAAGTCCAGCTTTCCGTCGAGTGAAACAAGCCACGTCTCCACCTGCTTCATCCTAGGGTCGCTCAGCATCGCTTCCCACACTGGGAGTTGTGCCTTACAGGCATGACAGGTGCTGTCGAATATGATGATTAATCGCTTTCCTTTCTGCCCTGCTCTGCGCTCCCTCACCACCTCGACCACCTCGTCACTGAGAGGGAGGGAGAAGCCACGAATCAGGACCGGCCTATTTGCCGCGTGGATGATTTCTTGCTGGGCGCTAACTAGGTCTTTCTTCTCTTCCCTTAGCCGCCGATTCTCCCTCTGAACCAACCATGCATAGACCAAGGCGCAACACGCTACGAGTAGCGCCATCAAACGGAATAGTTCTCTCATTCGCCATCCTCCGCAAGCGCCCCACAGGCTCTCACAGCTAGGCAACTGGTTTTAGGCACTTCGCCTGGCGCTGCACTTGCACAGTGCCGATCAGCCGGTGGAGGCCATCTTGGCTAATCCGACCAACTCGCGCTATTACAGGCCACATCCTGGCGGTGCTGACGGACAGTTACAGCTGGTGCAGCATCCTGAAAAGCAACCGTTAAGACCTCCGCATGGCCAGTCATACCAGATTGAGCAATTAGAACCTGAACCATTTCCGCAACAGCTCGTTTTACCGATGGCCCCCATCGCAGGGATCTGTAACGCTGTGGCGAGTACCAAGCACGCTAGGGCAGCGCTTAAAAAACCCTCAATCAACTGCATAAGACGATTTTTCTTTCCCATACATTTCCACATACATATCTCCTGGAACCCCAATATCAGAGATGCAGAGCCGTTACGCCGAGACCGATTCTGCGCTCTTACTTTTTCAATGTCAAGGCGAAAAGAGACACTGTCACGCGCGGTCCCAAAGTGATAGCGTAACGGTCATCAAAGGCGATACACAGGAGAGCAAACCATGGCAGGCATCCAGCGGAGAACTTTACTTGGCGCGGCGGGCGCGGCGCTGACCGCAGCCTGTGCCGGCGAGGCCCAGGCGGACACGCCGCCGGTGCGCACCGGCCCCGGGTTGGACTTGCGCGACTATCAGCCGCGCAGCATGCTGCACGCGGCGGAAACGAAGGTTCCGCGGGCAAAATTCCCGGTCATCGATATTCACACGCACCTGAGTTTCTCCCAGAAGTCCGTGAAGGGAGTTTCCTTCGGCGAGGAGCGGATCTTTCTCGAGCCGCCGCAGGGACTGCTGATGGTGATGGACCGGAAAAACATCCGGATGCTGGTCAACCTGACGGGAGGGGTCGGCAGCGGGCTGCGGGAAGGTGTGGCGCGTTACGACCGCGCGCACGCGGGCCGCTTCTTCACGTTCACCGAACCCTGGTACAGCCGGCTCCTGGAACCCAACTACCCCCGGTTCCAGGCCGATGAAATCGCACGCGCGCACAAGGACGGCGCGCGCGGGCTGAAGGTCTTGAAGACGCTGGGTCTGTATTTGCGCGAGAAAATCACCGAAGGTCCGCTGGTAAAAGTGGACGACAGGCGCTTCGACCCGATGTGGGAAGCATGCGCGGCGCTCAAGATGCCGGTGGCGATTCACGTCTCCGATCCGGAGGCGTTTTTCCTGCCCATCGACCGCTTCAACGAACGCTGGGAGGAATTGTACAACCATCCCGACTGGTCCTTCTACGGCCGGGATTTTCCGAGCAATCAGGCAATCCTGGAGGCACGCAACCGGGTCTATGCGCGCCACCCCAAGACCCAGTTCATCACGCTGCACTTCGGCAATGACGCCGAGAACCTGCCGTACGTGGCGGAGTGCATGGACAAGTTCGCGAACATGCACGTGGACCTCGCGGCGCGCATCGGCGAACTGGGCCGCCAGCCGCGCGCCGCGCGCAAGTTCTTCGACCGTTACCAGGACCGGATCCTGTTTGGAACCGATGCCGTGCCGCATGGCGACGACACTCCGCAACAGGTATTCGGCGACAAGCTGTACGAGATTTACTATCGCTTCCTCGAAACCGAGGACGAGTACTTTGACTACGCGCCGGCCGTCGTGCCGCCGCAGGGCCGCTGGCAGATTTATGGTATAGGCCTCCCGGACTCGATTCTGAAAAAGGTCTACCATGCCAACGCGGAGCGGTTGCTAGCGCTCTGAACGTGCGAGGTTGTTCTGTTCTCGGGAAGCCACTCCCTTTGGTCATGGCCCGGTCCGATGGCGTGATTGTCAGTGCGCAGCCCGCGCGAGCGCTGGATCCTGGGCTCAGAGCACGCACCGGGATGGGATACCGGGCGTCTCCGGACATTGACGTGAAAAATGGCCGGAGTTATACTTTCTAGGCCGTCGAACTGGGTCTGCAAATTCTGCGAAAACATTTGAGCGGCGCGAGGAGGAGATCTTCGATGCGACTGAAGCGATTCCCGGCTTGCCTGGCGATCCTGCTCGCGGCGGCGTGTGGGCTGGCTGCAGCCGACGACGCGAACTCAAAGGAAGCGATCAAAAAGAGCCTCCAGTCGCAGTACGCCCTGACCAAAGCCACGGCTGACAAGAAGGATATCGTCACAGCCGGCACTGTTCTGGTCCTGCAGAAAGACAACCTGACCATGGGTGAGTCTACCGCATCGCCCGAGTTCACAGCCTCGTATCAGGACGGGAAAATCAAGACGGGCACGGTCGGAGCGGCCAGCAAGCTGAATCAAAAGGTTCCCGGGTTTCTCCGCGGCCACGTTCCAGGCGCGAGTTCGGCTCCGTCGCCAGGGCAGAGGACGTTTGTGGCTGGGGAGAAGATGTGGGTGACCAAGATCGAGGTGCGGGAAGACTCGGTCCTGTTCGATCTGTTCACGGACGCATACTCGGATGTGCGCTACAGCGTGGCGCTCGCGTTCAAGTTTCCGAAGGGGATCCAACTGACGGCGGACCAGGTGGCGAAGTTGGTCGGGGATGTGTTCAAAGTACAACCCGCCGAGGAAGAGAAGGCCGGCAACAACCAACAGCAGGGCGGCGCTCAGCCAGCCCAGCCCACGAGCGCACATCCTGCGGCGCCCGCGGGAGCGCAGCCGCCGGTGGCAGCAGAAGCGCCGCTGGCACCGATCGAGCCTCCGCCACCGCCAGCGGACCAACCGCCCCCAACGATCACCATCGGACAGACGATCGATCAGGTCACAGCGGCTATGGGGCAGCCACTGCGAAAAGCAGTTGTCGGGAAGAAAACGATTTACTTTTACAAAGATCTCAAGGTGACGTTTGTCGATAACAAGGTAAGCGACGTCCAGTAATACGTACGCGGGATGCCGATGGCCGGAGAGGGCAGAAACGGGGAGGGTACTTTTGTGCATGAGCGAATGACGATCAAGGGATTATCGATGCGGAGCTTAGCGCTGATTGGCGGGATCCTGATCCTGGGGTTTAGCGTCGGCGCCGATGACAAGAAAACTGCTAAGCCCGCGCCCAAGCCGGCCGCCAAGGCACCCGCCACCAAGGGGACGACGAGTTCCGGCGCGAGCAAGGGTCCAACAACTTCTGGCGCCAACAAAGGTCCCACGACCAGTACCGCCGGGCACGGTCCCACGACGGCGGGAACCGGGGCAACGACGACTGGGCCAGCGGCAGGTCATAGCACTGCGTTATCGACAACCGGTGCGACCCGCAACGTAGCGGGCGGCGCCGCAGGAACACGCGCGCCGATGGCACAGGCCAAAGGACCGATCTCGCGTGCGGAGCCACGAGGATCGAGGACCATCAGCACTCCCAGCGGGAACGCGGTGCGAATGCGGGCCAACGGAACTCGCAGCGACGTCCACGTAGCAGCGCGGGGCAACGCCCGGGCCATGGATATCCACCACGGCCTGGGCGGTGGCCGGCGCGTGGAGGTGGAGCGCAGGGACGGTTCGCGCGTGGTGGTCGAGCGCGGAGGCCGCGGGTATGTGCAACGGCCGTACCGCTATGGCGGGCGTGAGTACGCCCATCGGACCTACTATCGCAATGGCCGGGTCTACGATCGCTACTACGCGCCCTACTCCTATCGCGGCGGCTTCATGTCGGTTTATTCTCCGGTCGCTTACTACCCGCCGGCCTACTATGGATGGGCCTACAATCCGTGGGCCGCGCCGGTACCTTACGCCTGGGGTTGGGGCGGGAACCCGTGGTATGGATATTACGGCGCGTACTTCACACCGTACCCGGTTTATCCGAGCGCTTCGCTGTGGTTGACGGATTACTTGATTTCGCAGACCCTGATGACGGCCTATCAGGAACGAGCGGCGGCGGCCGCCGCGCAGGCGGGCGCGCCAGGCGATGCGGCCCCGCTTACGCCGCAGGTTAAGGACCTGATCGCCGCGGAAGTCCAACGCCAGATCGCGCTTGAGAACGCCGAGGCGCGCAGCGCGCAGGTGGACCCGGCCTCGAGCGGGATCAACCGCCTGATGAGTGATAACGTCCAACACGTCTTCGTGGCAGGAAGGGACCTCGACGTCACCGATGCCGGTGGCGCGGAATGCGCGCTTAGCCAGGGCGACGCCATCCAACTGACCGGACCTCCGCCCGCCGACGCAACCGCGGCGACGCTGATCGTGTTGTCGAGCAAGGGAGGCCAGGAGTGCCCCAAAGGGGACATCGTTTCCGTCGCCTTTGCGGACCTGCAGGAGATGCAGAACCACCTGCGGGAGACGATCGACCAGGGGATGGGCGATCTGCAAGCGAAGCAGGGCCACGGCGGGTTGCCCGCGCTCCCACCCTCGGCGCAGGGCGCGCCAGTCAAGACGGCCTTCGCGGCCAACGCGCCTCCACCCGAAGCGGACGTTTCAGCGCAGCTCAACGAGCAGGCCCAGGAGGCCGACAAGGCGGAAACCGACGTCGCCGCGGAAGCTGCGAAGTCCGGCGGCGCCCCGGCGGAAGGCGCGGCACAGGCCGCCCCGGCCCAGATTTCGATGGGGCAGACGATCGACGAGGTGACTGCGATCCTCGGCAAGCCGAAGAACATCGTCGATCTCGGAGCCAAGAAGATTTACGTGTACAACGACATGAAAATCACATTCAAAGCCGGCAAGGTCGCCGACGTTGAATAGATACAACGGGTGAGTCGCGCGCGATTCCGATTGAGCGGGGCGGCGGGGTTATCTTGATTCGAGGATGAAGGCCGGCGCGTAGCCGGTGAGGGTCGAATAGGTGCCCTGCGCGGCACTGATGCGGGCCACGCAACCCTGCACCTTGCCGAGGAACGCCTGCGGGCTCACCTCGACGTTGAGGTCGCGGTAGACCACGTCGCCGTAGAGGTCCACGGGGAACGAAACCGGGTGCGGCGTGATGCGCTCCTGCACGACGTAGCTCTGGCGCATTGCCTGCCGGCAGGCGCGGTCCCAGGCCGCATCGGTCATCGTGGCGCCGTCGAACGTCGGCAGTTCGCCGTCCGAATCGTTGGGCCGCAGCACCAGCCCGTCGCGATGCCTGAAGATGAACTCCGGCAGATCGATCTCCTGGCCGCCGCGCCGCGTTTTGGTGTGCGCCACCATGCGCGTCCAGGGGATGGCCTCTTCAATCGCCTTACGTTCGGCAATGGGAAAAGAAGCCGTCACCGTCTCATCGCTCAACAGCGCGAACAGAGCCCGTTTGCGCGTCATCTCCGTTCTGAAGCTGTTGACGACGCAAACTTTGCCTTCGCGGTAGGCGCGCACCAGCGGATGCGTCAGGTCGAAGCGCAGCATGAACTCGTGCGCCGTGACGCCGCGATACACGACATCGATCCGCACGCCGTTGGCCCGCAACACGCCGCCGCGGTACTCCATCTGGTCGGGAGAGATGACCTCGACCTCGTAGCCCGCGCGGCGGAACACTTCGGCCAGCAACAGGTGCTCCTGCGTGTCGATGGTCTGGAAGGGCTGCTTGAACTCGAGGATGCCGATTCGCGGCGCGCTCTTGCCGCCGAACTCTTTCCAGGCTTTGAGCAGCGCCGCCAGCAGCGGCTTCACCGCGCCGGTCTTTTCCAGCTTGAACCGCTTGCGCAGTTCCTTGACCGGCGCCAGGTCGAAAAACAGATCGCTCAGAATCTCGCCGTACACCACGCCGTGAGGCAGGTCGGCCTGGCCGCCGGTCACCTGCAGAGTGCCGTTGTTGACGTGGGTTTCGAGCAACGCCGAGATCGAGGGCGAGGCATAGCCGGGATCGACCGCGGCCAGCATCTTCTCCGCCGGCAGCATCTCCATGCGGGCCATCAACTGCGGATCCTGAATCACCAGCAACCGCAGCCGGTCAATCGCGGTATGCAGCGATTCCGCGCTCTTCACCACGTTGATATACTGGCGGCGGCTCAGGAAGTGCGGCCGCAGCACGGGCGAGATGGGGCGGCCGGCCACAACCAGGTGGCGCGCGGCCATCTGATCGCGCAGTTCCGCAACCCAATCCGACGTGCGGACCGTGTCACTTTCCAGGATTCTGTGGTAGCGTGCGACCGCTTCTTCCAACTGCGTCATGGTGGAAAATGTACTAAGGTTTAACCCCTAATATCGCACAGGTGGGCTCCCGTTGTGAATAGTACTACAGCGATAGGAGCGAACAAGGCGCTTGTAATCAATGGATTATGGAGATTTTAACAATATGAAAATACGGAACTTCGCGGCACTCATTCCGGCGCTAGCAGTCCTGATTCAACCTGCGCTGCGCGCCGACGAGGGGCTGTGGCTGCCCAATCAGTTCCCTTCCGCGGCCATCGCGAAGAAGTACGGGTTCCAGGCGCCGGCGGAGTTCGCCAGGCACCTGCAACTGGCCGCCGTGCGCTTCAACAACGGTGGCACGGGCAGCTTCGTCTCGCCCGACGGCCTGCTGTTCACCAATCATCACGTCGGCGCCGACTGCGTGCAGAAGCTCTCCTCACCCGGGCACGATTTCATCCAGGACGGATTCTCGGCCGCCACGCGGGCCGCAGAGCGGCGCTGCCCCGATCTGGAAGTCAATGTCCTGCTGAACACCACTGAGATCACCAAACAGGTGACCGCGGGCATCGCCGAGCTGACGCCCGATGCCGAAGCCGCCCGCCTGCGTCGCGCCAACATTGCCAGGATCGAGAAAGAGTGCGCCTCAAAAAGCGGCCATCGCTGCGACGTGGTGACGCTGTTTGCCGGCGCGCGTTACGACCTCTATGAATACAAGAAGTACACCGACATCCGGCTGGTCTTCGCGCCCGAATTTGAATTGGCGTTTTTTGGAGGCGATCCCGAGAATTTTACCTACCCGCGCCATGACCTCGACATCACGTTCTTTCGCGCCTATGAAAACGACAAGCCCGCCCGGCCGCTGGATTACTTCCGCTTCAGCAAAGAGGGCGCGCGCGATGGCGAACTGATCTTCACTTCAGGTAATCCCGGCACTACCGGGCGGCTGATGACCGTTGCGCAACTGGAGTTCCTGCGCGATACCGATTATCCGCTGCGCCAGCGGCGCCTGAAATCGCTGGCCGACGACCTGCTCGCCTGGTCGGCCGGGGGCGATGAGAATCGCCGCCAGGCGCAGGAGGTGATTTTCGGAGTGCAGAACAGCTACAAGGCCAACCAGGGGTTCCTGCACGGGCTCCGCGACCCGGCCTTCATGGACCTCAAACGCGAGGAGCAGCGGAAGTTCCGCGCCGAGGTCGCCGCCAATCCGCGGCTGCAGGCCGAAGCCGGCAAGTCGTGGGACGAGGTGGCCCAGGCCTACGCGGGCTTTAAGGAAAGTTACCCGCTGTACTATCTGCTCGAAGCCTCGCCCGCCGCCGGCAGCAGCCTGTTCGGCATTGCGCGCCGCGTCGCCCGCTACGCCGTTGAAACCAGGAAGCCCAACACGGAGCGCCTGCGCGAGTACACCGACGCCGGGCTCTCCTCGTTGGAGCAGGGGATGTACTCGCCCGCTCCAGTTCATCCTGAATTGGAGGTCGAGACGCTGGCCGAGTACTTCAGTTTCCTCAGCCGCGAACTGGGGCCGGAGCATGCGCTGGTGGTCGCGATTCTGAATGGCAAAACGCCGCACGCCGCCGCCGCGGACTACGTGTCGCACAGTAAACTGGCCGACGTCGCCGAGCGCAAGCGCCTGGCCGCCAGCCCCGATGCCGTCGCCAAGTCGCAGGACGGGATGCTGCGCCTGGCGCTGATCATCGACAAGCCGGCGCGCGAGATTCGCAAGCACTACGAAGATCAGGTGGAAAGCGTTCTCACACGAGCCTCGGCGCGCATTGCCCGCGCCCGTTTCGCCGTCTCCGGCGGCAACGATTATCCCGACGCGACGTTCACTCTGCGCATCAGTTACGGCCAGGTGAAGGGCTACTTGAGCGACGCCGGCCAGCCAGTGGATTGGAGCACCGATTTCGCCGGCCTGTTCGCCAAGTGCACCGGCCAGGATCCCTTCGTCCTGCCGGAGCGCTGGTTGAAGGCCAAGGGCGCGCTGGACCTGAAGACGCCGTTCAACTTCGTCGCCACGGCCGACATTCACGGCGGCAATTCGGGGTCGGCGACGCTGAATTCCAAGGGTGAAATCGTCGGTATCGTCTTTGATTCCAATATCGAAGCGCTGCCCAACCGGTTCATCTACACGGAGCGCCAGGCGCGCAGCGTGCACGTCGCCAGCCAAGGCATCGTGGAAGCCCTGCGAAAAATTTACGATGCCACCGAGTTATTGAACGAATTGGGGTTCTGAGGGATCAGTTCCAATCGCTGATAAAAAAGTACAGGTTTAATGAAATCAGATGGTCACAAATGGGGAAAAGTGTGGGTCAATAGTAGGTGGGAGCAGAGGCGACGTCCGCTCCTCCGGCGTTCGCCTGATTCCCGCCGGGTCATTCCCGGCTCAGCAAGGCCCGGGGGCTTCTCCTCCTCCTCTCCCCCGGGCTTTCTAATCTGGAGTGCCCTCCCGGCCGCCCCGCCTCGCGAGTTCCCGGGAACGGTTTATCTCTGCCGGAACCGCAAAAGCACCACAACCTCACCGTGAAAACACCGCAAAATCACGGTGAAGCCATGGTGAAAACATGGTGTTGTTGTGGTACTTCCATGGTGGTTCCACGGTGCGTGCACGGTGAAATATACTTGAAGCGGCGCCTCGGGAGGTTCGCACTGATGCCGCAAATGTCGCCCTACGCCAAAGGCGCAGCCTACGCGGGCCTCGCGCTGGTGACGCCGATCAGCGGCTGGATTTGTTTCAAGATAGGCCAGATTCTGGACCAGCGGGGTGGCACGACGTGGATTTCGCTGGCCGGCCTGCTGATCGGTTGCGCCTCCGGCATATACGAAACCTACATCGCCGCCCTGCGCATCGAGGGTCTGGATAAGCCGAAGGGCGGAGCGGACAAGTCCGACTAGGCCGTGCCAGATACTGAATACACGGTCGTCCTCCGTCGTGTCCGGCAGATCTATGTAGTGCTGGTGGTGGCCGGCACGATCGGCTTTGCCGCCCAGGGCAACCGGCGGAATGCGGCGTCTTTCCTGGCGGGCGCGGCGATTTCGGGCGCTAGCTTTTGGCTGCTGAAGCGACTGGTGGATGATGTCGGAGCGGCGCTCGAGGGCCACAAGCCGCGCGGCGCGTCGATGCTGGTCCACGTCTTCCGTTTGCTGCTGCTGGGCGGCGCCATGTTTGCTATCTTGAGAGTTTACAAGGCTTCTCCCAACTCCCTTTGCGTGGGCCTGCTGGTTCCGGTCGTGTCCATCACTTTGGAAGCCCTGTACGAGTGGATTTATGCACGAGCATGAACTGTGGTTGACGGCGCTGTTGAACCGCTATCTGGCGGGGCCGGCCGAGATGGTGTTGAACCTCGCGACCCGGCTGGGTTTGCCGGGTCTGCATCCGGGACAGGGCAGGCCCTGGACCAATTACGTGGCCATGGAAATCCTGGTGATCCTGTTGCTCATGATCGCCGCCGCGGTACTGCGCACGCGCCTGTCGGTGGAGCGGCCGGGCACCTTCCAGTTGAGCTTTGAAGCAGTTTACAATTTCCTGGGTGAGCAGGCCCGGGACATCGTCGGGCCCGGCAGCGAGCGCTATCTCGCTTTCTTCTGCACGATCGCTATCTTCATCCTGTGCTCGAACCTGCTGGGCCTGGTCCCCTCGTTCGAAGCGCCGACGATGTACTACTACGTGCCGGCAGGCGTCGCGGCGTGCTGCTTCGTGTATTACCACAGCCAGGGCGTGCGGGTGCAGGGGCCGCTCGGGTACTTGAAACATTTCGCCGGTCCGATGTGGTGGCTGGCGTGGTTCATGTTTCCGCTGGAGATCATCAGCCACTGCATTCGTCCTTTCTCCCTGACCGTCCGTCTTTACGCCAACATGTATGCCGGCGAGCAGGTGACGACGAGCTTTATCGCGCTGGTGCCGTTCGTCATTCCGATCGCGCTCATGGCGCTGCACATTCTTGTGTCACTCATCCAGGCGTTCATTTTCACGATGCTCACGATCGCCTACGTGGGCGGCGCTGTGGCGCAGGAGGAGCATTAATCGGCACGTGTTCGAGACCCAGGCCGCTACTGAGTAGCGGCCTGGATTGAATATGTGCCATAGAATCAGCGGTTTGCAAAAACGCAGACCGCTACGAATAGCGGGTTCGGGCGTTTTGCCCGGCTCCGCCAGGGTTTCCCGCGTTCCCGCGAGCGCGAACTGAGTGTCCGGGCTTTCAGTGTGAGCCCCCGGCGTCCCAACGCACGGTGTGGAACCACCTCCTGGAGCCAGATTGATCCGAAGGAGAGTAACGGATGAAACTTCGCACGTTCGCAATTCTGGCGATTCTGTTCATGATCGCCGTTCCTATGTTCGCTCAGGGCACGCCACAGGCCAGCACCGGCGTCTTCGTTCTGCCGGTGGCGTTCGCCATGGCGATCGCATCCGGCCTGTGCGGCCTGGCGCAGGGCAAGGCCATCGCGGCCGCGGCCGAGGGCATCGCGCGCAATCCGGGCGCGGGTGGCGCGATCCGCATTCTGCTGCTGCTCGGCCTGGCATTCATCGAGTCGTTGGCGCTGTTCACGTTCCTTAAGGCGTCCGTTTAGCGAAATCCTGCAAGACAAGTTCAAACAAAAGCGGCCCGGCGCAAGCTGGGCCGTTTTATTTGCGCCTCACTTCGTCCTGTTGAAGCGCATTGCACAACGCGAGGCCGCCGCGATTTCTTACCCTGAAGAAGAACAGTCATGAAACTGCACGGCATTCTTGTTCCGATCGCGACACCGTTCAACTACGACGGCGAGGTTTACGCGGCCAAGGTTGAGCACAACGTGACGAAGTGGAATAAGACTGGCCTCGCGGGCTACGTCGTGTGCGGGCCGGCGGGCGAGAGTGTGCTGCTCAGCGCGGAGGAGCAGCGGCGGATGCTCGAACTGGCGGCGCGCTACGCCGCGCCTGAAAAGCTGCTGCTGTGCGGGACGAGCGCGGAGAGCGTGCGCGAGACGGTGCGGCTAATCGACCAGGCGGCGGCGCTGGGCTACCGGGCGGCGCTGGTGAGCGCGCCGCACTCCTACCCCACCCTGCTCAACAACGCGGCCAGCCAGACGCTGTTTTTCGGCGCAGTGGCGGACCAGGCGCGGATTCCGCTGATCCTGAATAATTCGCCCGCCACGACCGGCGTGGAGATTGCGGCCGAGACGGTGGCGCGTCTGAGCGCGCATCCGAATATCCTGGCGGTCCTGGAGGGCTCGGGTGACGTCGAGAGAATGGCGCGGATGATCGCCGCAGCCAAGCCTGGGTTTCAGGTGCTGGCCGGAGCGGCTCAGACTCTGGCGGAAGCGCTGGCGGCGGGCGCCGCGGGCGCGGTCCTGGACTATGCCAACGCCGCGCCGTACACCGCCATCGCCATCTGGGAGGCGCACCGGCAGAGGGAGTTCGACGCCGCTCTGGACTGGCAGCGGCGCAGCGCGCGGGCGGCCGTGCTGGTGACGGACCAATACGGCATCCCGGGGCTGAAGTACGCTATGGACCTGAACGGGTATTACGGCGGCCCGGTGCGGCTGCCGCTCACCGTGGCGGGGCCGCAGGCGAAGCGGGAAATCGAGGAGGCGTTCCGCGATCTGAAAGGCTGAGGCGCGGCGCGCGGAGTCGTATGGGCAAGAAGAAGGAAATCATCGAAATCAAGATCGACCGGCTGAAGTTGATGCGGATCCCGGGGGCGCCGCCGGGGCAGCTTCATGAGACCAAGAAAGAGAAGGCCGAGCGTATCCGCAAGCAGAAGCACAAGCAGAAGGCCGGGGGACCGGAAGCGTAGCTTGAAGACAGTGTAAGAGACGGCGGTTAGCGCGTGGCCGCTTCGCGGCTCGAGGCCGCATCTTGGGCTTTCAGGAAATCCTGGGCCTGCCCGCGCGCTTGGCCCAACAGGTCGGACAAGCGGGCGTCGGCAGCGGACTCGGCGGCGCCCCAAATGAAGCGCGCCGAGAACGAACCCAGGGAACGAAGCTGCAGGTCGTACAGACGCTCTTTGAGCCGGGCGATGATGCGCTGGGCGGTGGGGCCGGTTTCGTGCGGGTAGATCAGAACGAACTCATTTTCCGCGCTGCGGCAGGAGAAATCCACTTCGCGCCGGAGTGAGAGCACGGTTCGAGCCGCGGAGTTCAGCAGGCGGGTGAATTGCGGGCACTCCATCGGGGCCAGTTCGCCGTTGGCCAAAACGCTGATGAACACGACCAGACCCCGGAACGCACCCTTGGCCGCGAGCAGATCCTGCAGGCCCTGAACCTCAAAATGACCGGTGGGCACCAGCAATTCGGCGATCGGGAAAGACGGATCGGCGGGAGCGGGCACTTCCGGCTGAGATTCCGCCCGGTCCGGAGATGCCGCTGCGTCGTCTGGAACGGACTGCATCTGAAACACCCTGATAGTCGGTTGCGTGGCCAACGGAGCTTCCATGGCGGGTGCCAGCGCGGGGGCGTGATGGGCGGCGCGGGCCTGGGCGGCCTCCTGAGTCATCTGTTCCCACGACCGGCCGGGAGCGTGGGAGACGGTCTCGTCAGGGGTGGTCAGATCGGGAAGGCCGTTATCCGGCGCAGCGGGCTGGCGGTTGGCCGGCGCGTACTCTGTGGTGATCGCGGACAGGGCGCGGCGGTCTTTTTCGTACTCCACAGGCGAGACGCGGCGGTCCTTGGTCTCGACTGTCGGCACGGGCCACTCAATCACCGGATTGAGGACGTCCTTGGAGGTCGCAGATTCCAATACGCGCTGCTTGGCGACCACGCGCCGGGGGCTGGCCGCGATGGCCTGGGACGCTCCGACGGCGCGGGCTTCCGGGAGGGCGGAGACGCCGCTCTGCGGCAAAACCCGCTGCGCCGGCGTGGAGTTAGCGAGCAGATCGCGCAGCGCTTCCTTCTGCACCTGCATGGCGGCATCGAAGGTATTGGCCTGGAAGCGCTGGAGCAGCGTTTCGAGCATCTCGCGCTCCGACGCGCGGGCCTGGAGCTCCTCGTTGCGCTCGCGCAAGCGTTCGTTATTGCCCTTCAAATAATCGCAGATCAGCGCAACGCAGGCCGCGCCCAACACGACCACCAGACTGACGATGACTTGAATCTCAAAGGAACCCAAAACGGCGTCACTTTCGGAAACGCAAGACTACAGCTTCAGTGTAGAGCCAGACGATTCACTCCGAAATAGGAGAGGCGGCTCAATTTGAACTGGTACCACGAACTGGGCCCAAAATATAGGGAGTACTAAAGAGATCCTGACAATCGTTAGCGTACGCGCGTACTCCAACCGGCCCAGACCGCGCCGCTCAATCACTCGGGGGGTGCACCGGGGCTGGCCAACCGATTGATTTAGAACGGGACGGGTCCTGTGGGCGGCCCGGCGCTACGTTCGGCCGGGGGCCACTGGGGCCGGCGGGCAGCTCGTCTTCCTGGAAGCGTAATTCGCGGTCCAAGAGCATCTCCATAGTCGAGCCGCGCTGGAGGGTGGCTTCCGGACCGCGACTCATCATCACGCCAACCAGGCCGGCGGCGGCTCCGGCACCGGCGCCGATGCCAGCTCCTTTGGCGCCGCTGGCGACGCCGCCGATCATGGCGCCATAGCCTCCGGTGGTGGCGACGGTCATGGCATCGCCGGCCTTGTTGGAGTCGCCCTGGATCTTACCTTCGCTGCGGTCGATGGTGCCACGCTGGTCGCCGTCCAGGCTGGCGGCGCGCGCGCGAAAATCGCGCGTGACGCCGTTGGGCAGGGTGAGGGAATCGAAGCGAATGAACAACTCGGCGCGGCCCTTGACCTTGCCGGCGCGTTTCACCTGGGTGATGGTTCCCGTCACATAGCTGCCGGGCGGGATCACGATGCGGCTGTCGACGAGCACCGGAAAAGCTGTTTCAAGGTACACGCGATCGCCCTCGGCGGCACTGCGGGTGCTGATGCTGTTGATCAGGTTCAGGAGGATCTTGGTGCCGGGCTCCACATTGTAGAAATGGGGTTTGGCGGGCGCGGCTTCGGGCGGCGGATTGGGGGGAGGATTGGCCGGGACGGGCTCAGGGGCCTGGGCAAACAGGGCCGCTGCGCCAACAACGGGAAGCAGGAAGCGGATCAGCACGACGGCACCTCTTTCGATTCCGGCCTATTACCCTATGCCGGGAATGATCCAGCTTTCACCAGACTACCGCCTGCGGGAGCGCGACTCCACCCTCTTAATTGAACGCGCAGCGACTTGAAGAGGTTGCAAACGGAGATCGGCGCGGCGAATTCGGCGCGGCGGAGAGGCCCGCCGGCGCGGGTTGGCAGGCGCGGCGGACGTGGACGTCCGCCCCACCACGGCCGCCCCGGCATGGAGTCGTGCACGCCGCGATGGACACGCCGGGACACGCCTACTCCGCATCCGGTCTGGAAGAACCTCCGGCCTGAAACGGGGCCTGGTCGGAGGGCAGCGGCAGCGGCGGTTAGAGCGGCGCGGGAAGGGGAAAGCAATAAGGGCTTACTGATTATTGTCTGTGAGCTGATGATTCTAAAGACCCATCGCAGTAAGGCCTTACCGTTTGGCCAAATCGGGCAGGCACAAACGAGGACCACGGCGGGAGTCAGGCCGGAGTTTCCGGCACGGGGCGGCCAGCCACGGCCAGGGCTTTGCGGGCGGTGGTGGCTAGCGGCAAACGGGGCAACTCTTCGGCCGCGATCCAGTGGAAGCCTTTGGGCGCTTTGACGGGCGCGGTCCGCCAGACCTCGATCAGATAATCGTGGCGGGTGATGGAATGGCGGAATTCGCCCAGCTTCTCGCGGCGTTCGGCGGCCGGCAGGAAACGCGCTTCGGGCAGTTCCCAGAAGCCGGCCAGACGCTTTTCGCCGGGGCCGCGCTGGCGCATCAGAACACGTCCCTGCCGCTCCACCAGACACAGCACGACCGACAGCTTGACGGCCTCGCGGCGGCGCGGCAGAAGCGGCAACTGATCCTCGATTCCTTGTGCGCGGGCCAGGCAGTGCTCGCGCAACGGGCACAGCAGGCATTGAGGATTCTTAGGCAGACAGACCGTTGCGCCGAGTTCCATCAGGGCCTGGTTGAAGTCGCCGGGCCGGCGCCGGTCCAGGAGAGTCTGCGCGACTTCCTTGAGCCGCGCGCGCACGGACGCGGCGCGGACGTCCCCGGCCTCGGCGGTCAACCGGCTGAGCACGCGCACGACATTGCCGTCGAGCACGGCGTGCGGCAAGCCGAAGGCGATGCTGGCGACGGCCGCGGCGGTATAATCGCCGACGCCGGGCAGAAGTCTGATTCCTCCAAAAGTCTGCGGGAAGCGGCCGAGAAACGCGATGGCGCGGGCGGCGCGCCACAGGTTGCGCGCGCGAGCGTAATAGCCCAGCCCGCTCCACAGGGCGAGGTATTCCGCCTCCGGCGCCTGAGCCAGGGCCAGCGGCTCGGGATAGCGTTCGATGAAGCGCTCGTAGAAGGGGACGACAGCCGCCACGCGCGTCTGCTGCAGCATGATTTCGGAGAGCAGGATGCGCCAGGGGTCGCGCGTCTCGCGCCACGGCAGCTCGCGGCGCGCGGACTGGTACCACTCGAGCAGCAACTGCCGGAACGGACGGGGTCGCAACATGCGTATTGATACAATCATAAGAGATCCCTCGTTGCGGCCTCGATTTTGAAGGGTTTCTCACACTGTGCCAGAGCTGCTGCGGGTCCGCGGGGCGCGGGTCCATAACCTCAAGAACATTTCCGTCGATCTGCCGCACAACCGGCTGACGGTGGTGACGGGCGTCTCCGGCTCGGGCAAGTCTTCGCTGGTCTTCGACACGATCTACGCCGAGGGCCAGCGGCGCTACGTCGAGTCGCTCTCGGCCTACGCGCGACAGTTTCTCGACCGCATGGAGAAGCCCGCGGTGGACGAGATCGACGGCATCGCCCCGCCGATCGCCATCCGCCAGAAAAACACGACGCGCAATCCGCGTTCGACCGTTGCGACATCGACCGAGATTTACGATTTTCTGCGGCTGCTATACGCGCGGGCCGGCCAAACCTGGTGCCCGGCGTGCGAGAAGCCGGTGGTGCGCGACACCGTGGACCCCGTTGCCGCGACGATGATGGCGGAACCGAAGGGCTCGCGCTGGTACGCCCTGTTCCCGATTCACCACGAGCAGGCGGCCGGCGAGCAGGTGCTGAAGGATCACCTGTTCGACCTGCGCAAGCGCGGTTTCAACCGGTTGTTCCAAGCCGGGCGCATGTTCGAGTTCTCGACGCCGGAGTCGCTGCTCGAAATCGATTTCTCGAAGCCCTTTTATGCGCTGGTCGACCGCCTGGTCCTGCACAGCGAAGCGGGCCGCGAGGCGCTGCGCCAACGGATCGTGGATACGATCGAGATCTGCTATCGCGAGGCGGGCGAGGTGATCTTCGAGCAAGCGGGAGAGCCGGAGCCGAAGCGGCTGCGGTTCAGCGAGCGCTTCGCGTGCAAGAGCTGCGGGCGCGAGTTTTTGACTCCCGAGCCATCGCTGTTCAGCTTCAACAACCCCTATGGCGCGTGTCCGCAGTGCCAGGGTTTCGGCAACACGATCGACTACGACCTGGACCTGGTGATCCCGGATCCGTCCAAGTCCTTGGCCGTCGGCGCGGTGGAACCGTGGACCAAGCCGAACTACGATTGGGGGCTGGAGGAATTCCTCGCGCGCAATGCGGGCCGGGTGCGTCCCGATGTGGCCTACGCGGAATTGCGCCCAGCGGAGAAGGCCGTTCTGCGCGAGGGCATCAAGAAGTTTTTCCACGCCGTCGAACGCAAGAAGTACAAAGTTCACGTCCGCGTTTTCCTGGCGCGCTATCGGGGCTACACCGAGTGCAGCGCGTGCGGCGGCGCGCGGTTGCGCGAGGACGCGCTGTTCGTCCGCGTCGGCGGCCAGACGATTGCGGGCGTGGCGAAGATGAATATCGCCGAATCGCTGGCCTTCTTCGAAGGACTGCAACTGGGCGCGGAGGAGGCGGCTATCGCCGGCCGGATTCTGGTCGAGGTCCGGCAGCGGCTCCAATTCCTGTACGACGTCGGGCTGGAATACCTCACGCTGGATCGACTTTCGATGACGCTCTCGGGCGGCGAGGCGCAGCGCATCCAACTGGCGACCTGCCTGGGCTCGCGCCTGGTCGGCGCGACCTACGTGCTGGATGAACCGTCGATCGGTCTGCACCCGCGCGACACCGGACGACTGATCCGCATCCTGCACGATCTGCGCGATCTGGGCAATACGATTCTCGTGGTTGAGCATGACGCCGACCTGATGCGCGCCGCGGACCACGTGGTCGACATGGGACCGGGCGCGGGCGAACAGGGTGGCGAGATTACGTTTGAGGGCACGCTCGCCGAGATGCTGGCGCTCGAGCCGGGCGACGGGTCGGCGCGCCCAGAGCCGCTGACGGCCCGATACCTGCGCGGTGAGTTGAAAACCTCTCTGAAAACTGCGCGGCGGGGCGTCAATCCGAAGCAGACGCTACGCTTTCAGGGGTGCCGCGTTCACAATCTGAAGAACATCGACGTGCTGCTGCCGCTCGGCCTGATGACGGTCGTGACGGGCGTCTCGGGTTCCGGCAAATCGACGCTGGTGCACGACGTGATTTACAAAGCGCTGCAAGCGCGGCTCAATCGCGAGCCGGCCAGTGCCGGTTTCGCGAAGGGCACGGCGTCGAAACCAGGCGAGCAGAGCGAGAGCCCGGCCGGGCGGCAGGCGTGCCGCGCAATGACGGGCGCGGAGCGGGTGCGCGAGCTGGTGCTGGTGGATCAATCGCCCATCGGGCGCACGCCGCGGTCGAACCCGGTGACCTATTCCAAGGCCTTCGACCCGATCCGCGACCTGTTTGCCTCCACGCCCGAGGCCGAACGGCGCGGCTACACGCCCGGCCATTTCAGTTTCAACATCGCCGGAGGACGCTGCGAAACGTGCCAGGGAGACGGCTCGGTGACCGTAGAAATGCAGTTCCTGGCCGACGTGGAACTGATCTGCGAGGACTGCCGCGGCACGCGCTACAAGCAGTCGATCCTGGACGTCCGCTACCACGGGCTCAACATTTACGATGTGCTGCAATTGACCATCAGCGAGGCGCTGGCCTTCTTCGCCGATCGGCCGCGCATCGTCGCGCGGCTGCGGCCGATGGCCGACGTGGGGCTGGGTTACCTGCGGCTGGGACAATCGGCGACGACGCTTTCGGGCGGCGAGGCGCAACGCGTGAAGCTGGCCTCGCACCTGACGCAATCCGATGCCAAGGGCGTGCTGTACCTGTTCGACGAACCCACGACCGGCCTGCACTTCGACGACATCGCCAAACT
>Ga0187875_10001343_pt1 | contig 19075 bp, 15 predicted proteins | sample June2016WEW_17_1_2_FD_132978 | JGI IMG/M metagenome (GOLD analysis project Ga0187875, IMG submission 132978) | Peatland microbial communities from SPRUCE experiment site at the Marcell Experimental Forest, Minnesota, USA - June2016WEW_17_10 | ecosystem: Environmental > Terrestrial > Soil >... | reverse complement strand
AACGGCGGAACTGGGCCGCCAGCCTTGGCTGGTTTATGGCCTGATGCGCACCGCGGACGGATATTCGAAGATGGTCTCGGCGGGCAATGGAATGTTTACCTTGCTAGGGTTCCTCGGCATGTATACCATGCTCGGCATTCTGTTTCTGTTTCTGATGCGGCGTGAAATTGAGCACGGGCCTCAAACTGAACTATTTCCTCCCCTGCAGCCGGCTCCAGAAGTGGGAGAGATTTTTTCTTGATCGCAACACCTGAGGATGATTGATGGAAACGCTATGGTTCATGATCGTGGCCGTGATGGTGGCGGCTTACGTAGTGCTGGATGGATTTGATCTCGGCGCCGGTGCGATTTACCTGGGCGCTGGCCGGACCAGCGATGACCGTCGAAAGATCCTTCGCGCCATCGGTCCGGTGTGGGACGGCAATGAAGTCTGGCTGCTGGCTGCCGGCGGTACGCTCTATTTCGCATTCCCCTTGCTCTATGCTTCCAGCTTCAGCGGCTTCTATCTGCCGCTGATGATGGTTCTTTGGCTGCTGATGCTGCGCGGCATCGGGATCGAATTGCGCGCGCACATGGAGAATCCCGTCTGGCGGGGCTTCTTCGACTTGATTTTCTGTGCATCCAGTGTGCTTCTTGCCATCTTCTTCGGCGCGGCTCTCGGCAACGTGGTGCGTGGAGTTCCATTGGGAGCGGATGGTTATTTCTTCGAACCGCTCTGGACCAACTTCAGGGTCGGGGCCAACACTGGAATTCTCGACTGGTATACCGTGCTCACCGGAGTGATCGCGCTGGTGACGCTGACCGCGCACGGTTCGTTATATATCGCGGTAAAAACCGAGAACGAGTTGAACCGGCGCGTCCGAACGGTCGCGCTGTGGGCGTGGCCTCTGCAATTGATTCTGACCATCGTTGGCCTGGTCGCAACTTCCTACGTTCGTCCCATGGTGCTCCATAATTACCGACAGCACGCCATCGGATATCTGATCCCCGGGGTTGTGTTTGGCAGTCTCAGCGTGATGATCTACGCCCTTCGCAAGGGGCTGGACAAGCTGGCCTTCGTCGGCTCGGCGCTTTATATCGTGGGGATGCTTGTGGGCGCAGCCTTCGCTCTGTATCCCATCGTATTGCCGGCGAGCACCGATCCTGCCTACAACCTCACGATCTACAATACCGCCGCGGCCCGGCACGGCCTTACGGTCGGCATCACCTGGTGGATCATCGGAATGACCTTGGCTCTCGGATACTTCTCCTTCCTGTTCCGAATGTTCCGCGGCAAAGTGCGTCTTGAGGGCGAAGGCTACTAAGGCATTCTCCGCTTTTCTCCGCGGCGGTTCTCCCCTGAACTCCGTGATCGCATTTGTTTGACGACACCCACCGAAGCCTCGAGCGCGGAGTCGCGTAGAACCGTCGCGGATGCGCCGAGCGTCGTTATCCCGCAACTCCCCTGTATAATCAAGCATTCAGCCCTTTGATTCCATCCTTGGAGTGTGATCCCTTGAACGCACATATGCCTCATCCCGGCCAACCTGATCAAGGCCCGCAACCGCTGCCTGGAGTCGATGCCATCATTGCCGTAGGTTCGGGCAAGGGCGGTGTAGGGAAGACCACGCTGTCGGTGAATCTGGCCGTTGCTTTGGCAAAACTCGGTCACAAAGTCGGTTTGCTCGATGCGGACGTGTACGGCCCGAACGTCCCCCTGATGCTGGGGATGAGCGGTCAGCCGAAGATGGTCGGAGAAAATCGCATCGAGCCTCTGGAGGCTTTCGGGGTCAAAGTCATTTCGGTCGGATTTCTCAATCCCGGAGACAAGCCGATCATCTGGCGCGGTCCCATGCTGCACCAGATCGTGAAGCAATTTCTGGGTATGGTCGAGTGGGGACATCTCGACTACATGATTGTGGATCTGCCGCCGGGGACGGGTGATATCGCATTGTCGCTGGTGCAGAACGTTCCGCTGACCGGAGCGGTGGTGGTTTCAACCCCCTCCGACGTTTCGCTGCAAGATGCGCGCAAGGCCATTGAGATGTTCAAACAGATGAAAGTCGATCTGGTGGGTGTCGTCGAGAACATGAGCTACTTCGTCTGCCCGCACTGCAGTCACGAGATCGATATCTTTTCGCGCGGCGGTGCTGAGAACATGGCGAAGAAGTTTGGCGTGTTTTTTCTCGGGAACATTGCCCTTGATCCCGAGGTGCGCAAATCCGGCGATGGCGGCAAGCCTGTGGTGCTCGAGGGCGAAAATTCACCGCACGCCAAGTCAATCTTCGAGTTTGCTCGGAACGTGCTGGCGCGGGTGACAGAGATTAAAGCCGGTGAAGGCGCGAGCGTGATTCAGATTCAGTAAAAGCGAAAGCTCCGCCCCAGAGGACACGAAGGCGCACAGAAAACTACCGTGTGATCCCCTGTGCTCTCTGTGTTTGCTTCGTGCTTCTCTTTTGAAACCGCGACAACCTCCAAACGTTGCCCGCCTTGCCCTCATCCCGAACCAGCTCCGCCATCATTTCCCCCACCGCCGGCCCGTGCTTGAACCCATGTCCAGACCCGCCCCCCAGAATCCAAACGTTATCCGTGCGCGGATGACGATCCAGAATAAAGTGGCTGTCTGGAGTCTGCTCATACTGGCAGACGCGCGTCTCGATGAGCGGCGCATCTTTCATGGCCGGGAACCGAAACGCCAAATATTCCCGAACGCGCTTTAAAGTTGACGGGCTGACCACCCGTTCGCCGTTCGTGGGATCGAACTCCGCCCCCCGCGTATCATCCGCTACCTTGAATCCGCGCCGATCACTTCCTGGGATGCCATAAAAAAAACGCTTGCCATGATCACCCCATACCGGCAGATGCGCGTCGCTGAGGCGCCAATCTCCGGCAGGCGGACCAAAGAAGAAAATATCCTGCTTCGTTGGCCGGATCAGGTCGCCCACGGTTTCCGGAAATAACTTGCCCAGCCACGGACCGCACGCGAAAACATAGCAATCAGCTTTCAGCCGCGAGCCATCAGAGAGAGTCAGGAAGCGTATTGGGGCAGCGTCGAGATTCTCCGCTGACACGGCAAGCTGCCGGTAGACTCCGCCTCCCGCAACGAACGCCTTGACCACAGCCTGGCAACTGGCACGGGCATCGAGGTACCCGCACTCCGGTTCAAAAATCCCCCAACGGACGTCGGCAAAATTGATCTGCGGCCACCGTTTTTTCATCTGTGCCGTAGAAAATTCTTGATGCCTGATCTGGGCCTCGCGAAGCAACGCCAACGAGCCCCGCTCATAGGCATCCTCGCCGTTGCTCACCATCCATAACACTCCGGTGCGGTGAAGAAAGCGCGCTTTCCACCGCTTCTCGTATTTCTGCCACAGAATCATGGCGCGGGCAGCGACCGCCGTATAGGGCTGATCCGGACCGTAAGTCCCACGCAGGATCCGCGTCTCGCCGCCCGACGATGAGCGCGAGTTTCCCGGTCCCCAAGCGTCGAGCAACGCGACGCGTGCTCCTGCTTCGAGGAGGCGAAGCGCCGTCCACCCACCGAATGCCCCTGCTCCGACCACGGCAACGCGCAATTTGGACTTCATCGAAGGTTTCGCCCTTTGGGAGTTGAGGATACGCGGACCGAACGCCGCAGGGAAAGCTGCCAACCGAAATTCCATCGTGCCGGAAAATGAGTCTGGCGAGGGCGTGAGCCTCGTCCTTGACAGGGGAGGGAAGGCGTTCCTAGAATCCAAGCAGGGAGCGCTGCATGCGTCCTTGGGCTAAGTTTCTGCATCTAAAATGGTTAGCTGGAGGCGCATCACCTGCAGTCCAGTCCGAAAAAACCGATCGCACAAAATGCCTTCAGATCCAAATATCGGTAAGCGGGAACGCGAGGTTTTAACCGCGATCGTGGAGACCTTCATCACCACCGGGGAACCCGTCGGCTCGCGCACGCTATCTCGCTCGAACCGTGAAGGCCTCAGTCCCGCCAGCATCCGAAACGTCATGGCGGATTTATCCGACGCCGGTTTTCTCGAACAGCCGCACGCCTCCGCGGGACGCATCCCCACCACTGAGGCCTACCGTTATTACGTCGAGCAAATTTCCGGAACTGCCAAGCTCGCGCCGCAAGAGGAAAGCATGATCTCGGAATCTCTCGCAGGCGTGAGCGATGTGCAGGAGTTCATGGAGCGCACTTCGCACGTTCTCTCGCTGATTTCCAAGAATGTCGGAGTTACCGTGGCCTCCAGCGGCACCAAAAACGCGCTGGAGCATGTCTACTTTTCTCGCCTCACGGATCAGAAGGTGCTGGCGGTTCTGGTGACGCGCTCAGGATTGGTGCGCGACCGCGTGTTGCGCCTCGATCTGCCGCAGTCGGAACTCGATCTCGCCGCCCGTTACATCAACGAAAACTTTCGCGGCTGGACGATGGAGTCGATGCGCGCCGAACTCGCCCGCAGAATCGAACAGGAGCGCAGCGAGTACGACCGCCTGATGAATTCCATTGAGCAGCTCTATAAACAGGGAGCTCTGGCAGGAGAAGCGGGCACTCAGGTGGTTTTCGTGGAAGGTGCAGCCAATCTTGTCACCGGCCAGGAAGATCGCAGGCGTCTGCAGGAAATGCTGAAGACCCTGGAGGAGAAGGAAAAAGTTGCTCAACTCCTCGGAGCCTATCTCGATGTAAAGCAGGAGGCGGTGCGCGTGGTAATCGGCCTGGATGACGCTCTGCCTTCCATGCAGAACTTTGTGTTGATCGGTGCACCTGCGCGCTCCGGAACGGATATGTTCGGATCGCTCGCCGTGATCGGACCCACCCGCATGGATTATCAACACACCATGACGGCCGTTTCTTACATCGCGCGTTTGTTTGACAAAATTCTGAATGAATCGGAGTAACAAGTTAGTTATGGGTAAAGCGAACGGTAGATCCGAAGAACAGAAGTCGAATCTTGATTTAGAGCACGAACTGCCACCTGGCGACGGAGCGGACGACGCTGCCGTAGCGGCCAGTGGGGAATCATCCGTCCCGGGTACGGAAGTGCAAACATTAAAGGCAGAGCGCGATTCGCTGCTCGATCGATTGGCACGAACGCAGGCCGAATTCGAAAATGCGCGCCGTCGCACTCTTAAGGAACAACAGGATTTTCGCGATTACGCTGCTGCCGATACCATCAAAGCTTTGTTGCCGGTCCTCGACAGCTTTGAGCGAGCGCTCCAGGTCAAGTCCGATGCGGCAGAGTTCCGTAACGGCGTCGATCTGATCTACAAGCAATTGCAGACTGCGTTGGGGAAGCTTTCGCTGCAGCCCATCCCGGCCACCGGGGAACCTTTTGATCCGCATTATCACGAGGCCATCGAAATGGTGGAGACCACCGACGCTCCCGATCATCATGTGATCGAGGAATTGCAGCGTGGCTACAAGTTGAAAGACCGGTTGCTGCGGCCTGCGATGGTGAAGGTCGCCAGAAATCCCGGGAAGTAAGTTCCGACCCCTGTCGTATCTCTCATAAAGGAAGGCGCTGATTCTGACCACGAACGCAAAACGCGACTATTACGAAGTGCTAGGCGTGAGCCGTACGGTGACGGAAGTTGAATTGAAGAGTGCTTATCGCAAGCTCGCGATGCAATACCATCCCGATCGCAATCCGAACAATCCCGATGCGGAGGAGAAATTCAAAGAAGTGACTGAGGCGTACGCGATCCTTGCCGATTCCGACAAGCGTTCGCTATACGACCGCTTCGGCCATGCCGGAGTCGGCGGTGCGGCCTCGTCTGGTGCGGGCTTTGACGGCAGTCCCTTCCAGGATTTCGGCGAAATATTCGGCGAGATCTTCGGCTTCGGAGACTCCTTCGGAGGCGGTGGCCGCCGTCGCACCCGCATGCAGCGCGGCGCCGATCTTCGTGAAGACATTACCATCGAATTTGAAGAAGCTGTGTTCGGCACCGAAACTCGCGTCATGGTTCGCCGTCACGAAGCCTGTGAGGACTGCCACGGCTCCGGCGCCGCTCCGGGCAAGGGTTCCACCACCTGCAAGTCCTGCGCTGGCCGGGGCCAGGTGCGCTATCAGCAGGGCTTTTTCAGCATCGCGCGAACTTGCCCTACTTGTCAGGGAACCGGTAGCGTGATCAGCGATCCCTGTCCTAAGTGCAAAGGCGAAGGCCGCGTTTTGCGCCAGCGCTCGGTGGATGCGAAAATTCCGGCGGGCGTCGAAGATGGCACGCGCATCCGCTTTTCCGGGGGAGGCGAAGCCGGACCGTTCGGTGGGCCGGCCGGCGATCTCTACGTCGTCCTGCATGTGAAAGAGCATCCTTTTTTCGTCCGCGAAGGAAACGATCTGCATTGCGCGGTGCCGGTCTCCGTTACCCAAGCGGCCATGGGCGCGGAGATTCGCGTGCCCACGCTCGAAGGCGAGCACGCTCTCCGGGTTCCCGACGGCACCCAGCCCGGAACCACGTTTCGCATCCGCAATAAAGGCGTGCCTGTGCTGAATGGCCATGGTAAGGGCGACCTCTATGTTGAAGTGCGCGTGCAAATTCCAACCAAGCTGAGCAAGCGTCAAAAGGAATTGTTGCAGGAGCTGGAAACGACCGCGAAAGTGGACAATCAGCCACTGGTTCACTCCCTCCTCGGGAAAATGAAAGATATCTTCGGGTAGAATGTCCCGCCGCCGTTGGATTGCCGACGAATTCTCCGGAGATCGTGCCGCTCTGGTGGGAGAGCATGCGGATCATCTAGTCCGTGTGCTCCGAGCTCGCATCGGAGAAGACTTCGATATTGTTGCCGGCGTGTCCGTTCGGCGCGGAAGAATCACATCCGTGAAAGAAGACCGCGTCGAGTTTGAGCTGGGCGAAGAAATTTCCGCCGCAGGTATGATTGAGATCACGCTGGTTCTTGCGATCTTCAAATTCGACCGCATGGAGTGGGCCATCGAGAAGTGCACAGAACTTGGTGTCTCGCGGATTGTTCCGGTAATTTCCCGCCGCACGGATTCTCATCTGGCCGCGGCTTCTGCGAAACGCGTCGAGCGTTGGCAGCGCATCGCCCGTCAAGCGTCCGAACAATCACGCCGCACCACCCCGCCGGAGATTCTCCCGCCCATCAGGTTCGCCGATGCGTTGACGGGCGCCGCAGCTTTGCGGATCGTGCTCGCCGAGTCGGAAGAGCGAACTTTACTTCGCGATGTGCTGAAATCTAACGCGTCGGCGTCCGCCATCATTCTGGCCGTCGGCCCCGAGGGCGGATGGACGGAAGACGAGTTGCAATCCTTCCGGCAGGCCGGATGGATTTCCGTCTCGCTGGGAAACACAATTCTCCGCGCCGAAACCGCTGCGATCGCCGCTACCGCAGTCGTCACCTCGTCGTTGTGCTAACTCTAGGTTTTCCTCAGTCGATTCCCATTTGCATCGCTGAGCTGGTGGTATTCTGAGCCCCAATGGCTGTCTCCAAAGTAAAATCTCCCTCATTTCTTCCCGATGATCGTCAGCGCGAAGCGATCGACCATGTTCACGGGCCGATGCTGGTGATCGCAGGTGCCGGTACCGGCAAAACATCCGTCCTCATTCATCGCATTGCCCGGCTTATGCAACAGGGACACACCCGGCCTGATCAAATTCTCGCCCTCACATACACGGTGGCTGCGGCCGGCGAGATGCGGGATCGCGTCACCACGCTCCTCGGCCAGAAAATTCATTCCGCCACCTTCCATGACTATTGCAACAGCCTTCTGAAGCGCGCGGGGAAAGATTTTGGCGTCCTCGACGATAAAGACCTCTGGATTTATCTCCGCAAAAGAGTTCATGAGCTTCGTCTCGAGCACTACGTCCGGGCGGCAAACGTGGGAAAGTTTCTCAACGACCTGCTCGATTTCTTGAGCCGTTGTCACGACGAAATGGTGACGCCGGAAAAGTATAGGGAATACGTTGCAAAGCTGGAACGCGGCGAACTCCCCGTCCCGCGGGTTGCGAAATCGAAAGATCAACTCAGCGACGCCGAGGTGATAGGACGTTGCCAGGAAATCGCCCGCGTCTTTTCGATCACAGAACGATGGCTTCGCGAGGAAAATTACGGCAGCTTCAGCCATATGATCACGCGAGCCCACGAATTGCTTAAGAGCGACGAAGGCCTTCTCGCGGCGGAGCGCTCCCGCGCCCGATTTATTCTGGTAGACGAATTTCAGGATGCCAACTGCGCGCAGATCGAGATTTTGGCGGCCCTGGCGGGCAGTGAAGGAAACCTCTTCGTCGTCGGCGACCCGGATCAGGGCATCTACCGTTTCCGTGGAGCATCCAGCGCGGCTTTTCATCTTTTCCGTCGGCACTTACCAGAGGCGAAGCTGGTCGTCCTGGGCAAGAATCGGCGCTCGACCACTCCCATTCTGCAATGCGCCTTTGCAGTGGTCGACAAGAATCCTCCGGTCTTCGGAAACGGCCAACGCGACTCGCTGGCCTACCGCCGAACTCCCCTGCAATCTGCGCGCGAAGAGGACGCGATCAAACAAGGACAACCTCTGCCCGCCTTTCCCGTAGAAGCCATCTCTTTCCGCAGTAAGGATGCAGAGGCGCCCGACGTAGTCAGCATCATCGAAAACGTCAGGCGGCGTTCGCGATGCAAATGGAGAGATTGTGGCATCCTGTACCGCTCGCACATTCACCGGGATGACGTCGTGCGCCAACTGGCGGAGCACGACATCCCCTTCTCCATCGAAAACATGGATGTAAGTGACACTCCCGAAGTGCGGGATCTTTTTGCCTGCGTTGCAGCGGTTGCGGAAATTGGAGCCGATGCCAGTCTTTTTCGAGTGGCTGCCCTCCCTCAGTTCCATGTGGACCCGGAACAACTGCGCACCGCGCTGCGGGCGATTGCGAAGGACTGGAAGGAGGGAGTAGCTGTTCCGCTCGCCTCGGTGCTCGACACAGTCGCTGGCGGTGCGGAAGTTTTGGAGTGCGTGCACCAGGCTCGCGATGAGGTGGCCCAGAAGAAGCTGAAGGCACGCGCGGCGATGCAGTTGATCGGGAAAGACTTCCGGCTTGCGCTCGATTCCCCTGTTTTCCGGGCTGCCTTGAAATTTGCCGCCGACTGGGAGAACAAGTGCACCACCAAGACCCAGGAGCTCGGCGAATGGATTGAATACCTGAATTACTTTCGCGAAGCATGCGGCATCATTCCGCTCGCATCGACGGAGGACGAGGACGCGGTACGTTTGATGACTGCGCACGGCGCCAAGGGCCTCGAGTTTCCTCATGTATTTGTGTTGCGTGCCACCAAAGGTTCGTTCCCCGCAAGTTATCGGGAAACGCTGGTTGAGTTTCCCGCCGAGTTGCGCGATCCAGATTCCGCCGCGGCGGGCGACGACAAAACTCTCCACGATCAGGAGGAGCGCAGACTCTTCTACGTGGCCATGACCCGCGCCAAGGATTCACTGCACATTTATGGGAAGCAAGGACTCGGCCGCGACAAAACGCCCGCAGGGTTGATGCGCGAACTGATCGGCAACGCGGCGCTGTATCCGTGGCTCAGGTCGCGGCTGGCGTTGCCTTCTCAACCCGAGTTGATCGAAATCGCCGCTGCAGCGGACCGGGCGCACTCCCAAGGTTCCCAATTGCCGGCATGGCTTGCCATCCCGCCCATCGATGGTCTGGATGCGCGCTTGAGCGCCACCGCAGTGGAGACCTACGAAACTTGCCCTCTGCAATTCAAATTTGAGCGCGAGTGGAAGTTATCCCGCCATCGCCACGCCGCCGTGCAGTATGGCGCAGCCATGCACCGCGTGTTGCGCACCTACTACGATTCGGTCCGTTTAGGCCGGACGAAGAGCGAGGAAGAGTTGCTGCAGCTGTTTCGTGACGACCTGGCCACCTGTGGCATTGAGGACGACTATCAGCGGGATTTGTACTTGAAGCAGGGACTGCAGCAGTTGAACGATTTTCTGGCTGGAACCCATCCCGCTTCTTCGCCCGAGGTTCTGCACACGGAAGAATGGTTCGACGTTCAGATTGCCGGAACCAACGTCGCGGGCCGCATCGACCGCATGGACCGCATGCCCGATGGAAGCGTTGCGATCGTCGACTACAAGACCGGTAAGGCTCGTTCGCAGGAAGACGCGGATGAGAGTCTCCAACTTTCCATCTACGCGATCGCCGCGCATCAGAAGTGGGGATACCGCGTGGGAGAGTTGGTGTTCCATAATCTGGAAGGAAGCGTCGCTGTGGTTTCGAAACGAGCCGAGTTTCAACTGGAAGAAGCGCGCGATCGCGTGCAGGCTGTGGCGCGCGGCATTGCGGAAGGGAACTTCCAACCCAAGCCTGACTTTCACTGCACCTTTTGTTCATTCCGCGGTCTGTGTCCAGCCCGCGAGAAGCGAGCTCCCAATGTTTCCTCCCAGGTTGCGAAGAATTCGGTAGTGCCGGGTTAAACTCGTCGGCAAAAAGTTCGGCGCAAAAACTTAGGGGACGCTTTTGGCGTCCCCCGTTGTACTCTCTACTCACTTCTTAATGCTTCTTTTTCTTCTTTGCCTTTTTCTTGGTTGCCATTGGTTCTATTCTCCCTTCCATTTTCATGGAAAAATCTGCAACGCTGTTTTGTTGCAACTATTTGATTGTATAGAGTTAATGAAAAATGAAGTCAAGAAAAAAATGCATGTGGTGTACGAGCGATGCTGTACCAAAGTCACAGAGAAATGCGAGCGAATGAAAAAATTTCAACCTCGCCGCACCGAATTCCATTGCACCCAGTTCATGGCAGCCGATGATTGCTTGCCGTGAATCTGTCGATCCGTGTCGAGGTTTCGCGCGAAGAGCAGCTCGTCGCAAGGCAAACCAGATTGCGGATCTCCACCGTTTCGGGTCGCCGTAGCATCTATAATGAAGTTGCGAAATCTTCGCGGGAGCATGATCAATGGCGGCTTTCGATGATGTTGTCATCCTTTCCGGCTGTCGTACGCCAGTGGGAAAATTCCAGGGAAGTCTCAGCGATTTGACCGCTTCTCAGTTGGGTGCAATCGTGGTGCGCGAGGCGGTGAAGCGCGCCGGATTGAGTTCCGACCAGGTGGATGAGTGCATCATGGGCAACGTCCTCCCTGCCGGACTCGGACAAAATCCAGCGCGGCAAGCCGCAATCTTTGCCGGATTGGGTCCCGCGACAGGTGCCATGACAATCAACAAAGTTTGCGGCTCCGGATTGAAAGCAGTCGCTCTCGCAGCGCAAGCCGTGCAGACTGGAAACAGTTCCATCGTGGTTGCCGGCGGCATGGAATCGATGACCAACGCTCCTTACCTTCTGCCGCAGGCACGCAAAGGCTACCGCTTGGGAAACGGAAAAGTGATCGATTCCATGGTGCACGATGGCCTATGGGATATCTATAACGACTACCACATGGGCATCACCGGCGAGAACGTTGCCGAGAAGTACGGGATCACGCGCGAAGAGCAGGACGAGTTCGCGGTGAACTCTCATCGCAAAGCGGTCGCCGCGATGAAAGAGTGTCGTTTCAAATCACAGATCGTTCCCGTGGAGCTTCCCGCGAAGAAAAAAGGCGAAGCCCCGGTATTGTTCGAGAAAGATGAATCCCCGCGCGAAGACACCACCGTCGAGGTTCTTCGTGCCTTGAAGCCCGCCTTCAAGAAAGATGGAACCGTAACCGCGGGCAACGCGCCGGGAGTGAACGATGGAGCCGCGGCGGTTGTCGTAACCAGCGCGCAACGCGCGAAAGAACTTGGCACGCAACCCATGGTGCGGATCGTCGCGCAAGCCACCAGCGGCGTCGAGCCCAAATGGGTGATGATGGCTCCCGTGGACGCGGTGCGAACAATCTGGAAGAAGACCGGATGGGAAAATGAAGAGGTTGACCTCTACGAACTCAACGAAGCATTCTCAGTGCAGGCGCTGGCCGTGATGCGGGAGCTCGGGCTCGATCCCAACAAGGTCAACGTAAATGGCGGAGCGGTGGCCATTGGCCATCCCATCGGAGCCAGCGGAGCCCGCGTTCTCGTGACCCTGCTTTACGAAATGGTCCGCCGTAACGCGAGGCGCGGAATAGCTGCGCTGTGCCTGGGTGGAGGCAACGCAGTTGCAATCGCTGTGGAAAGAGATTAAGCCTCGGCCTGTTTCAAGAAGGGAGCCGCCTGCAGGGTAACCGTAAAGGCCGCGCCGCCTCCCGGCACATTCGCGGCTTCGATCGTACCGTTGTGCTCCTTCGTAATCGATTTGCAAATGCTAAGTCCAAGGCCGGTGCCTCGCCCCGGCCGCTTCGTCGTATAGAACGGGTCGAAAATGCTGGCCAGGCTGTCGGACGGAATTCCGGGGCCATCGTCCAGAAAGCTCGCCCAGACGCTTTCACCGCTGCTTCCCAGCCGGATTCGCAAGGTTCCACGATCCCGCGACTCGCGAATCGCCTGCTCCGCGTTCAAAATCAAATTCAGGAACACCTGCATCAGTTGGTGCGGATCGCCCTGCACGTAGGGCAAACCGGGTTCGCGAACAAAGTCCACTGCGATGTTGTTTTTCCTTAACGAATAAGAGTGCAAGTTCAGAGTGCGCTCCACAATATCCGCCAGTTGAACGCGAGTCTTGCCGGGCGCCGGCGGAGTGGCGAAGTAAGTCAGGTTGTGCACAATTTCCGCGGCCCGCCGTGCCTGTTGCTGCAGTATGGAGATCTGCTTTCGCGCCGAATCAGTGGTCTGACTGTCTTGTAAGAGTTCACTCACCCCGAGGATGCTGGTGAGAGGATTATTTAATTCGTGAGCGACCCCGCCAATCATCGCTCCCATGGCGGCCAAACGCTCGCTCTGCACCAGTTGCTGTTCGAACTTCTTTTCCGTGGTGATGTCCCGCAGCGAAATGATGACACCCGCGAGTTTGGAATCCGCGTCAAAAAACTGGCTGGCGGAGGCTCGCATCGTGCGCCCGCTTCCATCGCGGTGCCGCGCGTTGTATTCCGCTGATCCAAATACCTTGTTGCCGCTGGCTACATCGCGATACAGCGTGAGCAGTTCCGCGGAATAATTCTGCGTCTCCGATATTTTCTTCCCCAACAGATCTCCCGACTCGCACCCCAGCAAATCCCGCACGCGCGAGCTCGCAAAGGTATAACGCTCCTCCAAATCCACCACCAGAATAAGGTCGGGAAAACTTTCCAGCAGCCGCCGCCGAAACTCTTCCTGGTGCAGCAATTGCCGCTCAAGTTTGCGCCTCTCGGTGACATCGACCAGCGTGCCCTGGTAACGAATCAACTTGCCCTCGTCATCCCACACCGCGCGAGACGATTCCAGAAACATCGCGGACGTTCCATCCTTCTTCCGTAGTGTGATCTCTCTCGCCCGAACACCGCCGCGATCGTCGGGGGCTCGACCGAGCACCGGCAGTTGCTCGGGATCGAGATTCAACTGGCGCGGCTCCAGAGCGAGCAACTCTTCTTTCGTCGCATAGCCCAATACACTCACCAATGCTGGATTGACGTCCAGAAGCCGGCCCTCCGGCGTGCTGAAATACGCCCCCTCCTGCAGCGTTTCGAATAGCTCCGTGAAGCGGAGTTCCTTCTCGTGTTGTCCGGTGACGTCGCGCCCCAACACGCTCGCGCCCACGACTTCGCCGCTCTTCACAATCGCATTCACTACGCAGTCAAAAAAAAGCGCCCGCGAGTTGTTTTTGAGACGCACCCGCACCGTACCCGCCCAGTGGCGTTTCTCCAGAAAACGCACCAGCCCGCCTTCCACGCTGGCACGCGTTGGCTCTTCCACGAACTCGAAAAACTTATGTCCCACGATCGAAGTGTAAGGAAGCCCCATCAACTCGCTGACGCGTTTGTTGACCGTGCGCAATGTCCCGTCCAGCGATACGGCGCAGGCGGTGTCATCGATCGAGTCGATCAGCTCCTTGAAGTTGCGCTGCGACCGCGCAATCATCTCGTTCAGTTGATCGAGTTGCTCTTCGGAGGGAGCCGCACCCACTTGCTCCTGCAAATCCTGCAGCAACAGCTGAAGCTCGACCACTTCCCGCCGCCGCCCGTACGCATAAACCGCCAGCAGCACGGACAGAACCAACACACCCAGAGCCATCGGGCCCAGGTGATAAGGCAGCGTTTCCAGGCGTTCCCATGCCAGCGCGGCGAACCCGGCCGCCAGCAAAACCATGAATAGAAGGATCCATCGCCAAAGCTGAGATTCTTCACGCTCCAGATTTCGTGGTGGCCGAGAGGGTCGAGGACTGCTGGAGGAGGCACGCATTATGAGTCAACTGCCGCCTTCCCGTAGATTGAGAAAACGGTCCTTTACTCGGAACGTTCCTTGCTCGGATATCCTACTGCCGCAGCCGGGGCGGAACAACCTTGATTGTTGGAGAACTAGGTACGTCAAGGACAAGAAATTTGGCGCCGCTGCCCTGTGCGGCGATCCCCATCGTCCGCTCTTCCGTCTTCCATCTCTCCACAGCCCCAGCCTGTGACATCGATCACTGTGCGCTTGTTCGGCGGCGCATGGATCAAGTTTCTTGCGGAAAAAATTGTGAGGATAAGCCATGTTCTTGGGGATGGGTGTGATTCGACGATCGAACCCCACCCGAGGTGGTAGCGATCCTGGGCGAGATGGAGACTGAGGTCGGGCTCATTGGCTTGTTCGGCAGCGACACCGACGGGAGGAAATGCAGTGTTTGCCGCCAATCATGCGGTCTGCACTTCGCACACCACCGCATCGTTCAAGTCTGAGCCGCAGTGAGCGTCCGCTAGCGCCCGATTGAACCATCCCGGTGGACCCTGCCACCCGGGAAGAAGCGGCGACGCACCATGCTTTGGCCAAGTAGAGAAAAATGACTCCCAAGACGACTATAAACAGGAACCCTCCAATTCCGACCCATGCTGAGTTTCTTCCTGTAGGGGCCATAGGTTTCATCGGAATAGACCTCCATCCAATGGTCGCACCTACCTTCTCGATCGCGAGTCCGACCTAGGCGTCCAGTTCCTCGAAAACTTCTCCAGGCGGTTCCGCGTTCCGAAGAGACGAGTCAAAAAAGCGAAGCAGGAAGGGAGTCTGGATGCCTACGCCTGTAAACAGCAGGACCGGGATATCTGGCTTGATCCGCTTTATCTCGGCCCGTACCGCGCTGCCTGTAGCATCTGGCAGGTCGTATTCCAGGAGAACGCCGTCTACCTGCCGAGTTGTTACGAGATGAAGAGCCTGGTCGCCGATCGTCGCGGCCATGACGACGTAGGTCGCCCACTGAGAATTCTCCTGATCAAAGCATAGGCGATGATGGTGGTCCGCGAGCGAGTGGAAGGCTAAGCTAAGGTGACTGTGCGGTAGACTCGGCGGGACGCTACGCGCCCACAAGAGGGCGAGGGCCGCAATACATGATCGCGGCGCGGTATGAAATCAGGCCGCAGATGCTCCTCCGGCTGCGCCGGAAAGGCGACATGCCTATAACCCCACGACAGTTGGATTGTTGTACCGCCGTTTTGGTTAGCGGGTCATAAATGTTTGTAGATGTTCCCTAATTCTCACCCGGTTTCTGACCATTAAATTATCTAGCGCGCTGTGGTCCGATGCGCTTTCTGGAAGCTCCTTTTTTTCTGCTCCGGGGATCATAATTTAGGTCGTCGGGCGATTGAGAATCTCCAAGGAGAGTGGTTACTATGCCTTTCCCAAGCTGCGGTCCCAAAAAGCTATTCACCAGCCCATGCCTTGTTCTTCTAGCTTACCTTTGTTCGCTATGGTTTACAGCTCCAAGCTTTGGCAAACAATCAGCATCACCTGTCCCGAGCCTTGCCGGTGGTGAAAGCAAGAAGCCTGACGTTGACCAAGGCAAGCGGGTTGGAACCCGGCCAGCAGAACCGCCCCCAGTGCTGCAGCAGCTTAATGCGGCGATCGAGCAACTTACCGCCAGGATTTCCCCTGCGGTGGTTCAAATCCTGGTTACCGGATATGGCCCGCTCGAAGAAAATACCCACGGTCAAACGGCGCTGATCACCCGTGAACATGGGATTGGTTCCGGGGTGATCGTCGACCCGAATGGTTACATCATGACAAATGCCCACGTGGTCGAAGGAGCGCAGCGCATCCACGTGGCTCTCGCCATGCCTTCGGTGAACTTCCCTGAGCAGATTGAGCCCGTTGGCAAGCAGCGAATCGTGGAGGCTCACATCGTCGGCGTCCACAGCGAAACTGACCTTGCTCTGCTCAAGATTGACGAGACCGGACTGCCCACGCTCTCGATTGGCAGCCGCAGGCCTGTGCATCAGGGAGAATTGGTGTTTGCCCTGGGAAGCCCGCAAGGTCTAGAGAACTCTGTGACCATGGGTGTAGTGAGTTCAGTTGGCCGGCAGGCAGATCCCAACCGCCCGATGGTTTACATTCAAACCGATGCTCCCATCAATCCCGGCAATAGCGGAGGTCCCTTGGTGGATACGGACGGTTATTTAGTGGGGATCAACACATTTATTCTCTCCCAGGCGGGCGGAAGCGAGGGGCTCGGATTTGCTATCCCGGCACGAATCGTGCAGTTCGTCTATGAGAGGCTGCGCAAGTACGGTCACGTCCATCGCATCGAAATTAAAGCGGGTGCGCAGACGATTACTGCAAATTTGGCCAAAGGGTTGGGATTTGCACAAAATTGGGGAGTCGTGATCGATGATGTGGTGCCGGACGGTCCCGCTGAGGCAGCCGGCCTGAAGATCGGGGATATCGTGTTGCGGGCCGATGGGCACCCCATTGGAACTCTTCCGGCCTTCACCTCCGTTCTCTACCTCCATCCTGTCGATGAAGTGCTTCAGCTCCAGGTTCTCCGTGGAACTGAGGTCAAAACATTTTTCATTCCGGTCATTGAGATGAAAGATCCCACGGACGCGCTACTTGATCTGGCGAATTCGCGCAAGAACTTGGTTTCTCGACTGGGGGTACTGGCAGTAGATTTGAATGACGACTTGCGTTCGATCTTGGGTACGCTGCGCAACCCTTCGGGAGTTGTTGTAGTCGCACGAGTGGCAGACGTCATGAGTTCCGCGACCGGTTTGGAGCCTGGAGACATTATCCATAGCGTTAACCGGATACCGATCGACTCCTTGAGCTCTCTCCGTGCGGCTCTGGGGCAGATCAAGCCACAAAATCCCGTCGTGCTACAGGTGGAGCGGGGAGGAGGATTCCAGTGGCTGGCGTTTGATTTGGAATAGTGGGATCAAGTTGCCTCATGTTCTGACCGTTGCGATTGTCGATCGAAGACATCGGATTAGCTTTATTCAAACTGAAATGAAAAGCTGAGATGCCACCTCTCGCAGAAAGACCGAAATAAAATTGATGACAATCCTTGAATTTAGCTTGGTTGTGGCGGCCGGTTCCCTGGTTGCAGGCTTCTTGGGCGCGCTGACCGGACTGGGTGGCGGCGTAGTTCTTATCCCGATGCTCAGTTTGCTTCTTGGAGTAGACATCCGATATGCCATTGGAGCGTCGTTGGTATCGGTGATCGCCACTTCCTCAGGAGCGGCGGCAGCCTATGTGAGAGAAGGTATTTCCAACATCAGAATCGGAATGTTTCTAGAGATCGCGACGACTCTCGGCGCGCTTGTTGGCGCAACCTTGGCGACGCGCATCTCCACCAGCGCAATCTCCATCGTTTTTGGATTGGTTCTGATCGGTTCTGCGTTTCTGTCCTGGAAACCGCGATCGAAAAGCGAGCGCGAAGCTGCGCTCGATCCACTTGCCACCAAGTTACGATTGAATGGAAGCTTTCCCGAGGGCGATGGCATTCGAAACTACAACGTGCAGCGGGTACCGCTGGGATGGGCCCTCATGTTTGGCGCGGGGACCTTGTCGGGTTTGCTTGGGATTGGTTCGGGTGCCGTGAAAGTTCTCGCCATGGATCAAGCCATGAAGATTCCGTTCAAGGTTTCAACCACGACCAGCAACTTCATGATCGGCGTCACCGCCGCGGCCAGCGCAGGCATCTATTTATCGCGCGGATACATTGATCCCGGACTTTCTATGCCTGTCATGCTGGGGGTTCTTGCGGGATCGTTGCTGGGTACAAAGGTTCTCGTCAAGGCGCATCCCAAGTGGCTGCGGCGCGTGTTCAGCATCGTGATTGTGGCTCTCGGAATCGAAATGCTCTACAAGGGTATTTCTGGGAGGATTTGATATGGCCGGTCACCGGAGTTGGACCGATAAACGGATGGAAATACTTATCGGGATTGTGCTGCGCTACGGGGTGTTGCTCTCTGCGCTCATCGTAGCGTTTGGTGCGGCTATCTATCTGGTGCGGCATGGCCACTCCCCCACTGATTACCGGGTGTTCCGCAGTGAGCCCTCAGACCTTCGCAGCGTAGGCAAAATCGTCCGCGATGCATTTGCCCTCCAAGGCAGAGGCATCATCCAGCTAGGACTGCTGTTGCTCATCGCGACTCCGGTCGTCCGTGTCGCCTTTTCGATCTTTGGCTTTGCAGAAGAGCACGACCGCATGTATGTCATCGTCGCGTCCCTCGTGCTCTTAATCTTGCTTTACAGCCTTGTCGGGTCTATCCGGTCTGCGTGACACACTTTAAATTTCGGAGACAAGGCGCGCGTTTGTTTTCACAGGCGCAAGGTCGTGACATCGGCGGACAGTCCCTTGGGATGATCGGCCACCGATTGAATTGGCTAGCGGACGGAGCATTCCTTCCCGACGGTCTTAATCGAGGTTATGGTTAACATTACTGAGGCCGGAGAGCCCATTCTGGCTGTGGCGTCGGAACTCGTGCTAAGTGTAGGCGATTCGGTCCCAGTGACTTCGACTTGTTGTCCCAAGTATCGGCGCAGTTTTATTTTGCCAGTGGCCTGAAGCTCATAAGTCAAGCCTGGGTCCTGCTTTGTCAGTATGTAGTCGCCGGTGGATCTGCTCAGGCAGCCCTGTACGGTCATCTGTCCTTTGGGATCCTTCGACTTGTGCTGGCTCGAGTCGCCGGGATTGCTGTCTTGTGCCCGGACAAAGCTGCCGAACAGCAGCAGGACGAACCACAACTTCGTCATGGAAATTCCTCCTGTGCGCCGGTTAAATCGGCGAGGTGTAGTGAATGAAAGAGTCATACGAATGTGAATTAGCGAGCCACATCGGCCCTGAGTCATGCGGAGCCGCTCGCGAGGGCGGCGTCGAAGCGTT
>Ga0187875_10001332_pt1 | contig 19140 bp, 13 predicted proteins | sample June2016WEW_17_1_2_FD_132978 | JGI IMG/M metagenome (GOLD analysis project Ga0187875, IMG submission 132978) | Peatland microbial communities from SPRUCE experiment site at the Marcell Experimental Forest, Minnesota, USA - June2016WEW_17_10 | ecosystem: Environmental > Terrestrial > Soil >... | reverse complement strand
TCGGGCACGGTGCAGGCGGCGATGGATGGATAACGCTCCCGCAACGCCACGGGCGCGCGGATGGCGACCGTGAGCGTCAGGCGCGCTTTCAGTTGCAGCGCATTGGAGAACGCCTTGGCGTCCTTGTGATTGTTGAATACGGCGAACGTCTTCTTCGTGCGCGCCGCGATCTTCGCGATGTGCCCGAGGAGGTCGTCCAACTCCGTCGCCGAGTACAAGTAATCGTATCGTCCGCCATACGCGTCTTGTTCTTCCCGGAACCAGTTCTTCGCGTTGCGCCCATGCAACCGGAAGTAGCCGACATCCGCAGTCGCATGCGCGGTCGGCGGAATGCAATGACCCAACACGGGTTGATCGATATTGCAAAACGCGATCCGTCGCTCGCGGAGGAATGTGAACGTGTCATCCACCAGCCACGAGTCGTGTCGGACTTCGACCGCTACCGGCCACTCGGCAAACGCGTCGGCGACGGCCCGAAGCCAGTCGCGGTTTCGCGGGTCGTTGCGGAACGACCAGGGGAATTGGAACAGCAGCGCGTCGAGCCGGCCAGCTTCCCGCAACGGCTCCACACCGGTGGTGAACAGGTCGAACTCGGCTCTTGACCAAGCCGACGAACGTTCATGCGTAAACCGTTGCCATGCCTTGGCCAGGAACCGGAATCGCGGTTGCTGATCGACGGCCCGGACCCAGCTTTCCGCGGCCCGCGCGGTCGGGGGACGATAAAATGAGCTGTCGACTTCCACGCAGTCGAGGTACCGGGCAATCGTGCCGAGCCGATTCCCTGCGTTACCGCGCGGATAAACCAGGTTCTCCCAGTCGGGATAACTCCAACCCGCAGTGCCGACGAGTATGGGGCCGCTGGCCATGGTGCGGGTTCATTGTAGCGTGCCCGGCTCGCCTGCAAAACCTTTTTGACTTTGGAGCAGGCTACTGACACACTTTGGCACACCGACTTGACCGAGCGAGCGTTGAAGGAGGCTCGCGTCGCACTGATGAGTCCCAAGAAATCAGCATCCGTTTCCGCGGCACGCCAATCGCGACAGCCAGAAGCTGAAGCGGGTCCGAAAACCAGGCTGTGGCCAGCGGCCGGGTTCCTCACTCATGTAGCCGTCGCCTTCGTGCTCGGCGCCATCGTCTTGTTCACGTACTGCAACACGTTGTACAACACGGGGTTCGCGCTGGATAACAAGTTCATCATTCTCGAAGATCCGCGCCTGCGCGAGGCCAACCAGCACAACCTCCACCTTGTTTTTACCCAGGACTATTGGTGGCCCAAAGCCGTGAGCGGATTGTATCGCCCGTTGACAACGTTGTCGTATCTGTTCAACTACAGCACCCTCGGCAACGGCGCCCACGCCGCCGGCTATCACTGGGTCAACTTCGTCCTGCACTGGGCCAACGCGGTACTGGTCTACTTTGCGGTGTTGGCGCTGATGAAGCATGTTTGGCCGGCATTTTTCGTGGCGGCGTTATTCGGCACTCATCCCGTCGCCACCGAGTCGGTGGCCAACATCGTCGGACGCGCCGACTTGTTCGCCACGATGTGGGTGTTGGTTGGCTTCCTCTGTTATGCGAAGAGCGCTGCCGCCGAGAGCAAGACCGAAACGGAGACCAAACCGCTGGTTGTGGCGGGAGCAATTTCCGCGCTGCTGGTGGCGTTCATCGTGATCAGTTGGAAACACCCGACACTGCTGCCCGCCAACGTGCAAAGCGGCTTGGTTGTCTCCATGGCGCTCGTCGCGCTCGGCGTAAGCACCGTGGCGTTGGCCTGCCTCGCCGGCGGCTGGAGGAAAATGCTGCCGCTGACGATCTTGATGCTGACGACCGCCGTCAGCGTCTTCTGCAAGGAATCGGGTGTGGTGGTGTTCGGCGTGATCATGCTCTACGACTTTTTGTACCGCCTGCGCCGCAAACAACCCAACTGGCTGGCCAACCTCGTGTCGAATTTCTCGGAGTTCGCCCTCAAAGGTTACGTGGTCCTGGTCGCGCCCGTTCTGACGATGTTCTACGTCCGCAGCCAGGTTTTTGGGCAACTGCGCCCGCCGGAGTTGCCCTGGGTGGACAACCCGTTGGCCATGCCGGGTGTGAGCTTCCTGACCGCGCGCATCACGGCCATCAAGGTCATTGGCAAATACTTCTGGCTGCTCCTCTGGCCGCGACAGTTGTCCTGCGACTATTCCTACAATCAAATCCCCATCGTGACCTGGCATTTCAACACGTGGGAAGACTGGAAAGCCATCGTCGCCCTGGTGTCCATCGTGATCGTGCTGCTCGTCGCGATCCGCAGTTATCACCGCAACAAGCCGCTGTTCTTCTTCGTGTTCTTTTTCTTCGGCACGCTGCTGCCTTCATCCAACTTGATCCCCAATCCAACGTTTGGTGGCCAGTCGCTGTTCGACAAGATCTCGTGGTGCATCGGCAGCATCATGGCCGAACGGTTTCTGTACCTGCCATTGATCGGGTTCGCCGGCTGCGCGGTGCTGGCGGTCTATGCGATCTGTCGTCGTCTGGTTCCGCACCTGGATGTCTCACCGTGGGCGCAACGCATCTGGTTGCAGGTGGTGGCGCGTACGGCCCTGAGCTTGGTCGTGGTTGCCTACGGCGTGCGGGCCTTTAACCGGAACGAGGATTGGAAGGATGATGAAACGCTGTGGACCAAGGCCGTCGAGACGTGTCCCGACAGCTTTAAGTCCCACAAGTCCCTTGCGTTCGCGCTCTATGAGAAAGATCCCGAGGGAAAGAATATCGATCGCATCATCGAAGAAGGCGAAAAAGCCCGTCAGGTGACGGACCAGACGCAGATCGTCCTGCTCCATCTCGGTGCCTACTATCGCATCAAGGGCGACACCTACGCCCAACGCGCGACCGACGGAGTCACTCTGCTGCCGTCGCCGCAAAGCATGCCGTGGTATCAGAAGTCGGTGGAAGCGCTGTCGAAAGCCGTGCCCCTCGACAAGCAATTCAATGAGGATAACCACCGGAAAGAGTTGGCGCGCGGCCGCAATCCAAACGAAATCCCGGACATCGGCAACCACGAAATCTATTGGAATCTCGGCATCTCCTACATGCGTCTGTCGGAATACCAAAAGGCACTGGATGCCTATTTGTACATGCGCCATCTTTCGCCCACGAATCCGGACGCGTACCTGAGCATCGCTTCCGTATATCTCGCGACCGGCCATCCCGATGAGGCCGGTATTTCGCTGCTGGAAGCTTTGTTGTTGGATGGCAGCCGCACCCAGGCGTTGCGGCTGCTGGCGGATATCTACCGGCAAATTGACAAGGAAGGTTGCGCCGTCATCATGAATCAGGGAGAACCCCGCCTGAATTTGGACTGCGCCATTGTCCGCAATCATATCTGCTCGGCCTACTACGGATTGATTCAAGCTTTCCTTGAAACCAAGGACCAGGATTTGCATCGAAGAGCGGTGGAAGCAGAGCAAAACGCCGAGCACAACTACCGTTGCCCCGCCGATGCCTTCAAAAAGCTGTTCCCCGACCAACCGACTACTGTGAGTTCGACCAAATGACCAGAATTCTCCACGGCCTGGCGGCCGCTTCGATGATCTTATCCACCGTACGCCTGATCCAGGCAGCGCCCACCAACGCGATCCCCGAGACCTTGAGACTGCAGGATTGTATTGACCTCGCCCTCCGTCAAAACCCAACCATCCTCAAAGCCAGGGAAGAAATCCGCCGCACCCACGGGATCATTATCGAAACCCGCGCCCAGGCGATCCCACAAATCACCGCCTCGGGCAGCTATCAGCAGGTCGCCAAGAGCACGATCGACTCAATTCCAGTCCCCGGGTTCCCCAGCGTCTTTGATAACCAGGAACAACCTTGGACCGCACAAATCCAGATCTCTCAGCTTGTCTACGCCGGCGGGCGCGTCAGCGCCGCGCTTCGCGCCGCGAATTTGTCCGATCAGGTGGCCGCCTTGGGGTTCCAAAGCACCGTGGCCGATACCGTCTTGGAAGTGCGAAAGGATTTCTACCAAATCCTGCTCGACACAGCGCTGGTCGAAGTTCGCCAACAATCGGTAACGCTCCTGGAAGAACAACTTCGCGACGCACAGTCCCGATTCGATGTCGGGTCCGTTCCACGCTTCAACGTCCTGCGGGCTGAAGTCGAATTGGAAAACGCCAAACCTCCGCTCATTCGCGCCCAGAACGACCTCCGCCTTTCGAAAGAGGCACTCGTGAAAGTTCTGGCTCTCGACAGCTCGAGCCGGACCAATGCGTTCACTCCTATCAATTTCGAGGGCAAACTCGTTTATGAACACCGTGATTGGGATCTGCCGGCCGCGCTGCAACAGGCTCTTCAACTCCGACCCGAATTACAGGCGTCGGAACGCAACATCAACGTTGCCAAAGCCAACGTTCAAGTCGCCTCCTCCGGCTATAAACCCCAGGCATCCGTGTTTGGAAATTATGGGTGGCATGACTATGCGTTCACTAACCGGCTGGAAGACACCCGTGAGGGCTGGATCTTGGGCGCCAACGTGAGTTGGGCGTTGTTCGACGGCATGCTCACGCGCGGAAAAGTCACCGAGGCCCGCGCGCAATTGCAGGAGGCCAACCTCGATTACGCCGACACGCGCCGCCAGGTGGAACTGGAAGTCCGCCAGGCGTACTCCGACTACCTGCAAACGCTTGAATTGATTGAAGCACAGAAGAAAACCGTGGAGGAAGCCGAGGAAAGCCTGCGGTTGGCGGAAGCGCGCTTCCGCGCCGGCACGGGCACGCAGCTCGATGTTCTCAGCGCCCAGACCGCGCTCACCGAAGCCCGGTCCAACGAGATCCAGGCGCTCCACGACTACAACGTCGCCATCGCCACGCTCGAACGCGTCACCGGTATGACCGTGCGTATGGCCGATTGAGCCATGCCATGGGAAACCTTCGCGCCGTTGCGCCAGATCCCCTTTATCACCCACGCGTTCACCCTCCGCACGAGCGACGACACCAAGGCGGATGATTTTGAAGTCCGCGCCCTGAATTCGCTCGGTTTCTCCTCCAGCCAATTTGCTTCGGCGGAACAGACACACGGAAACGGCGTGGCCGCTGTGTTCGAAACCACGGGCGAGCGCGTGCCGATGGTCGATGCGCTGGTGACGGCCACGAAAAACCTGCCGCTGGTGATTCGCTGCGCCGATTGCGCCGCGGTGTTTATCGTGGACCAACGGACTCCGGCCATCGCTCTGGTTCACTCCGGGAAAAAAGGTACGCTCGCCAATATTGTCAGAAATACCCTGATCGTAATGACGCAACGGTTTGGCACGGACCCGCGTGATTGCCGGGCGTTAATCAGCCCGTCGATCGGCCCGTGTCACTACGAAATCGACATCTGGGGCGGTATCGAAGGGCAACTTCGCGAGGCGGGCGTGTGCGACGTCCACAATCCGCGGGTCTGCACCGCCTGCCATCTCGACCGATACTTTTCGTATCGCGCCGAGAAAGGCAGCACCGGACGGATGCTGGCCATCCTGGCATTGAAATCGCCATGAGCCTGCTCGTCCCGCCCCGACGGTTCGATCCTGCCGTCCCCGAAATGATGGACCGCCGAGGGAACGACCCCGCACTGCTTCGCGCCGATCTCCATGTGCTGGGAAACTTCAACCGCTTTCTGGGCGGCCATCGCATCGCGCTGGGGTACCTGGATGAACTTTTGGAAAAGCTGCCGACGAGTCGCGTCTCGGTCTTGGACCTGGCTACTGGCGGCGCGGACGTGCCGCGAATCATCGCACAGTGGGCGCGCCAGCGGGGTGTCCGCGTCGAGATCACCGCGGTGGATGGGAATCCCGAGATTCTGCGGATTGCGCGCGAACAATGCGCTTCCTGGCCAGAGATTCGAATCGAACAGCACGACCTGCTGACGTTGCCCTACCCAGTGGCCAGCTTTGACGTCGTTCTCTGTTCGCTCACGCTGCACCACTTCTCCGCGCCCAATGTAGTTGCAATCCTGCGACGCATCCATGATATTGCGCGGGTTGGTTACATCATCAACGATCTGCGGAGGAATCGAGTCGCGATCGGGCTGAGCAAGCTCATGGCGCGCACGGTCATCAGCAATCCCATTGCGCGTTTCGACGCCCCAGCTTCCTGTGAACGCGCCTTCAGCGTCGCCGAAATGCGCGTGATGGCCGTGCAGGCTGGTCTGGGCAACTTTGTGATCCGCCGACACCGGTTTTTTCGCATGGCGATTGCGGGACGCAAATGAGCGTGCGCACCGAGAGTTCCATCGTCATCAAGGCCCCGCTGGCCAGGGTTTTCCAGGATACGTCCAATTTGCTTCTCTGGCCAAAGGTGCTTCCCCACTATCGCTGGATCCGCGTTCTGAACGTGGGGGATGATGGCCTCGTTGTGAAAATGGGGGCGTGCCGCGGCTGGTTGCCTGTTCGATGGACCTGTCGATTTCAGGTCGACCCGAGCAGGCCGGAACTGCACTTTGAGCATCTCAAGGCGTTCACGCGCGGGATGAAGGTCCGATGGACGTACACCGCCACTCCCGACGGTGTGTTGGTCAGCATCACTCATGAACTCAATCGACCTTCCGCGTTTGGACGCTGGTTCGCGCAGCGTGTGCTGAGTGAAATGTTCATTCAGCCAATTGCCGCTCGCACGTTGTCCCATTTCAAGAAGTACCTGGAACAGAACGAGGGCTGAGCACTCCCAATGTATGGAAGCCATGTCACCACGCGTGGTCGTCACCGGCATCGGGGCAATAACGGCCATCGGCAGCGGCCGAGACGGGCTGTGGCGCGGAATTTTGCGCGGCAAGTCCGGCATCCGCCCTATCGCCCACTTCGATCCGTCACCGTTTGACTCCCAAATCGCCGGTGAGGTGACCGATTTCGACCCGTTGGCGTATTTCCCGGCGCGGCGTGTGAAACGCCTCGACCGGTTCGCCCAGTTCGCCCTCGTAGCCGCGAAAATGGCCCTCGACGATTCGAACGAGTGTGGCCGGCCGTTGTTCACGGAACGGCCTCCCCTCCCGCAGATCGGCGTCTGCACCGGCACGGCGTTGGGCGGTGTGGCGCTGGCCGAGCACCAACATGAGTTATTCATGCGTCAGGGCATCCGTGCGGTGAATCCGGCACTGGCATTTCTCGTGTTCGGCGGCTCCGGCGGTTCCCATGTCGCAATCGAACTTGGCTTCACCGGACCGGGTCACACGAATTCGAACAGTTGCGGCTCCGGTGCGATCGCGCTGGGAGAAGCGTTCCGCTTGATCCGGGGTGGTCAGGCACTGGCGATGGTGGCCGGCGCGGCCGAAGCGCCGTTGGCACCGTTGACGTTTGGCGCGTTTGACGTGCTCCACGCCCTGAGCCGGAACAACGCCGACCCGGCCGGGGCCTGTCGGCCATTTGATGCGACGCGCGACGGATTCGTTATGGGTGAAGGAGCGGCGATGTTCATACTCGAAGAGCGCCGCCATGCCCTCTTGCGCGGAGCGCATATCTATGCCGAGATCCTCGGCTACGCTTCCAACAATGACGCCTATCACATGCTGGCGCCCCGCCCCGACGCGTCCTGCGCGGCGCGCTGCATCCGCAACGCGCTGGCAGACGCGCGTGTTTCTCCGGCGGACATCGATTACATCAATGCCCACGCCACGGGCACGGCACTCGGGGATGCCGCGGAAACGCTCGCCATCAAACAGGTGTTCGGCGAGCGCGCCCATCGGATCCCCGTCAGTTCCACCAAACCGTTTCACGCCCACGCGCTGGGCGCGTCGGGCGCGATGGAGATGGCCCTATGCGCCCTGGCGCTGGAGCACGATTACCTGCCGCCGACCCTGAACCTGAGGCAGCCCGATCCCGAGTGTGATCTGGATTACATTCCCAACGAAGGTCGGCGGGCACGGGTGAACCACATTGTATCGAACAGCTTCGGCTTTGGCGGCATCAATGCCAGCCTTGTTCTTGGCCGTCATGAGTGAATTCGACGTGATCGTGGTCGGTGGCGGGCCGGCCGGCGCGGCGGCGGCCGCGGGTTGTGCGCAACGGGGATTGCGCGTCGCGCTGTTCGAGCACGCCCGGTTTCCCCGCCATAAGGTCTGTGGTGATGTTCTCAATCCGAATTGCTGGCCGATCTTCGAACGACTCGGCGTGGCGCGGAGAATCCAGCAGTTGCCACATCACGCGATTGAGGGCGCCTGTTTCACCACAACAGGCCGTCACACTCTCAGTGTCCCTCTGCCGCACACGACGGTAGCCATCCGCCGCAGTCTACTGGACGCGGCGTTGCTCGATCACGCCGGGTCGTGTGGAGTGCATGTCATGGAAGGCGAAACGGTCCACGACGTCCTGACCAACGGACGCGTGCGAACCCGCCACGGGGAATACGTGGCCCGAAATGCCATTATCGGTGCTGACGGACGGCATTCGGTGGTTGCACGCAAAGCCGGTCTGGCCCGTTTCCGGCGCCGAGGCAACGAACATGTGGCGTTCCAATCGCATTTCCGGGCACCGACGACGCTGGATCACCGCGTGCAATTACACCTGTACCGGGGCGGCTACTGCGGTCTGGTGCGCGTGGACACGGAGCGCGCCAATCTTTGCATCGTGACCGGCCCATGGGCTGCCCAATTCCACCGTGACTGCGAAGCGCTCTTTGCGCACACCGTCTGGCAGAATCCCCATTTCCGTGAGTTGGGAATTGCTCCCGAACCACTCGAATCTCTGCGAATCGCTCATCCACTCCAGGCACCGGCCTGCCGTGCAACCGGACACGGGGTCTTCCTTGCCGGCGACGCGCTACGGGTGATGGAACCCTTCACGGGTCAGGGGATCTTCTTGGCATTGCGAACAGGAGAGCTCGTAGCGGAAGCCATCAGTGATCATTCTCACAGCGAGCGTCTGTATGCGACCGCGGTGGCGAGACTATACCGGCAACGTGGCCGCACCAACACATGCCTGCGTCACGCGATGTACCGAGAGCGGGCCGCGCGCGCCATCATCCCGCTCGTGCAACACGCGCCCCAACTGGCACGCTGGCTTGCTGACAACGTTCTTGGCGGCGACACGGGATGTCGGTAGGCTGCGTCCTCGATGAACCGCAACGCCAGCGATCGTGCTGTCTTCCTCGATCGGGACGGGACAATCATGGAGGATTCCAACTACGTCGGGGAGGTTGAGCGCGTCGTACCGATCCCGGACGCCGCGGAAGCGCTCCAGCAATTGCGGCGTCCGGGATTCTCAATCTCTACTCTCGAATCGAATCTCGAATTAAGATCGGCAGACTTAATAATTCGGCGATGTTCTGCAAAACGTGGTCGGCAGACGTAAGGTACTCTTTTCCCAAGGTGGTCTCGATGGCCACGCAGCGCATCCCCGCATTGCGTGCCGCCTCAATGCCGAGCGGCGCATTTTCCACTACAACGCATTCTTCAGGACGCAATCCGAGCTGGCGGGCCGCCGTAAGAAAGGGATCAGGAAACGGCTTGGCTCGCGGAACCTCATCGCCTGTGATGATGAAATCAAAACGGGCCTGCTGCTCGCCATTGAGGGAATGCTGCATGTTCTTTAAGGCGCAGGCCGTGACGAGCGCCACTTTGAATCCGCGCCGGCGCAGCTCGCCGATTGTCTCAAATGCTTCGGGATATGTGGTGACCCGCACAATGCTCCGATAATAGGCGCGCTTCTCCTCTATAAAAGCAGCCTGTCGGGCATCGGGAATCGTGACCCCTGTTTCCTTCATGAGAATCGGCAGAATCTCTCGGGAGTTCCTCCCTTCGTGCAGAAGCACCGTCAGCTCGCTTACAGGGGAGCCGCCGTGTTTTTCAAACATGTGCTTCCAGGCAAGATAGTGGTAGTGAAGGGTATCGACGATCACGCCGTCGAGGTCGAATAACACACCGCGGATCATATGGTCTCGTATTATTTATTTCCGTGCTTCTGACACTTCCCGACGCGCCTCGGCAAGTTCTGGTTATTGGTCATGACCTGCGCTCGTACATGATACCACATGCTATGTGAGTGTTTCTAGTGTTTGATCGTTGGGGGCCAGACGCCAACGAGTCGTAACCCCTGTATTTCCTGAGTTGCAGTCCGAAGTCTTTTGAGGGATTGTATGGACAAGTATTTTGACCCGTGAAAGCCCTTCGAGAACCTGATCGAAAAGCGCTGGCCAAACTGCTGGCGGACGAGGACCCGCGCACCGTCCAGTTGCTGCAGGAAACGCTGGCGGGACGGGGCGAAGAGGGCATCCGCTTGCTGGAATCCGTCGTCCACGATGGGGAGCCCACGGCGCAACGCAACGCCACGCAAATCCTGCGGGTCCTGCGCGAGGCGGTGGCATGGGAGGCCCTGGCACAGTTTTGCGCCACGTGCGGAAGTCACTTCGACCTCGAGGTGGCCAGTTGGCTGGTGGCGAAGACGCGTTACCCGGAGTTCGATGAGCCCGCGTATCGGACGCGGATCGATCAAATGGCCCAGGAGCTGCGCGAGCGATTGACGGGGCGGGAAACGCCGCGGGCAACTGTTGAGGTCTGCAACCATTACCTGTTTCGCACGCTCGGCTTCCGCGGCAACCGCCAGGATTACTATGACCCGGACAACTCCTACCTCAACCGCGTGCTGGATCGTCGGCTGGGCATCCCGATCAGTTTGTCGGTGTTGTATCTACTGCTGGCGCGACGGCTGCACCTTCCGTTGGTCGGCATCAACATGCCGGCGCACTTTCTCCTCAAATGGCATTCCACCACGGCGAGTTTTTATTTTGATCCGTTTCATGAGGGCGAGTTGCTGGACGAGGCGGATTGCCGGGAATTGTGTAAGCGATTGGGCGTGGCATTCAACCCGGTCTTCCTGACTCCCACGACACCGCAGATCATCCTGCTGCGGATGTGCAACAATCTTCAGGCCATCTATGCCGATCGTGAACCGGCGCGGGCGGAGCAATTGGGCCGGTGTGCCGCCAGGCTGTCGCGGGTGTGACGGACACCCCTTCCTGTGACGGTGCGGCTTTCACGCGCCAAGGCGCTGCCACCATGCCATTCATTACGGGCTGGTAACCGTGATCTTCAGCTTGCCGTATTGGCCAACCGGGCCTTCCCCGACGATGTAGAACGTGTTGGTCCCGTCCGTGTTGAAACTGAGTTGCACTCCTTCGTTGCCGATGTTGTTATCCGCACAGGCCACTTCGGTGAGGCCGTTACTTCCGCAGGAACCCGTCCAAACGTCCAGCATCGTGTAGAAATTGCTCCCCGCCGTGGATACGGTGAACTGCCTTCCGTTGATACCGACGGTCGGGATGATTTGCCACACGGCATCCGGACCACCGCCGCCGGGACCCCCGCTGCTGCCCAGGCATATCGTCGAGGGCGGCATATTGTTCGTGTAGGAGTTCAGGCTGACACTTGCCGTGAACACGGCCCTGGCAAATGGGTCGGAACTGTTCGGGAACACCACGACCTGGGCCGCTGCGCAGGAGTCGTTAACACCGGGACACGTGGCTTGTAGCATCGGGTCCTGGGAGATTTGCTTCAATGTGATTTTGTTGGTTTCGGTGCCAGATACGATGGGAATCTTGCCCGTCTGTGCGTTGCATTCCAGCAGCCCGTTTGGCAGATTGTTGGTCACGCCGCTGTTGTTGAATTTCTTGAGGAGCGCGGTCATGGTATTAATGGCCACGGGATCGTAGCCGGCGCCAACTGTTTGGGCCTGTGAGATCAAGTCGGGCGGAAAATTCGTCGTGACTTTACCGTTGAGGTATGTCGCATTGCCCGGGAAGGTGCCAAACAACGAGGCGTTAGCCGTGGCAGCGATCAATTCCACCGCCAACTTTTTTCGCGCCACACACAATGCGGAAGCCCTGAGCTTCGCAGCCTGTGAACCTCCGGGCTCACCAGTCACCCCGGTCGATCTCCAGTAGAAGCTGAGCGCCTCGATAAGGGTGTCGTAGGCGTCGATCACGTTGTCCGCGTTGCGGTCGGCCGTGGGCAGGACGGTAAATCCGAGGTTCATCACGCTGCCATTGGCCTGAATGGCGTTCAGCAGCGTGGCGCAATTCGTGTCCGTAAGAGAGAACCCATGGGTAAACCAAAAACGCGAGTTTCGCGTAACCACCTGGGTACTGGCCGTACTAGTCAGGCTGACATCCAGAGCGGACAGCACCGCCCCGATGGGATTGGCAAAGACGTTCTCACCAATTGAGTCTCCGGCAAACAGCAGGCCCACGGCATTGTTGTCGGCGTCGACAACCGGCGACCCCGAGTCCCCCGGCAAAGCGAACGCGTTTGTCGCAATGATCGGTTGAACCAGGATCTGATTGGTGAAAATCCCTGTCCCGCAGGTGGTGGTGCAGGGGGACGGTTCCGAATAGTCAACCGCGATTGTCATATTGATCCCGGCCACGATCCCTTCGGTGCAATCCGTGGTTCGTCCGTTTTTTCTGACGAACTGCCCGATGAAGGCGGGGACGACATTGTTCACCTGCGGCCCGAGATTCAGAATGTTGGCGGATATGGCCGCATCGGAGCATTGAACGTAGCCGCAGTCAACCTCATTGTCTGCGAGGCCGGAAAAATCGATTGGGACGGTTCGGACAAGGGTGCCAATGTTCTGGCCCGGGTTGCAATTGACATCTACCGCACCGGGTTGATACTCCGGCGTGCCAAAGGGCGCCGTGCTCGGGCATCCATCGACGCCATGACCGACGACGTGGTTGTTGCTAATCCAACCGATCGCGCCGCTGGCGTTATCACGGACTTTGAACCCGATGGTGCCGCTGGCGCAACAGCCGCCAAACAGGAGCGCATTCCCTCCCGAAACCCCCAGTGGCACGGGGAGAGGGTACGCAATCTGAGGGTTGTTTGCCCCGCATTGCTCGGCGTGGATCACTCCCACCACCACCACCTGCACCGGAAAACCGTCCAAGCTGCTCGGCAGCAGAGCCGCAGTATTTGTATTATCGACGAGCACCAGCAGCGACAAGCTTTCGCCTGACCCGCCGATGCCGATCCCTTTCACGCCTTCGGTTGCGAGAAGCGCCGGTTGGTTTGCCGCTTGCACCGCCATCGCCCTGCCCAAATCCGGGTTGTACGGGAACGGTTGGAGAGATTGTGCGTCGGAAGTTGTCCCGCAGACCCCCAGGACTGCGATGAACCCACAGACCAGCAAAGTCAGTACACGAATGCTGTTACGCTCCGACCGCCGCTTGTTGAGAACATCGGGTTGGCGCACGGTCAATTTCTCTTCCCGGTTCCTACATATGCGCATTCGTTTCATACAAGCCTCCAAAGATCCACGCATCCGCACCCACCACGAGGCTTCAGCGGCTGCCCGATACATGGTTCCGCTGGCACTCCCGTGGCGATCAGCCTTTTCACCCCATCGGTCATGCTTCTCACGGCCGTTCCTCTCATAGCTCCAAATCCCTTCACGAAAGAAGAAAGAATCAATCGTAGTCTGCCTCGTCTTCCAACCGGGCTGTCGACGATGCCGCCCGGTTTTCCGATGGCCGGCGCCAAGCCTTTCCATTGGTCCGGGCCTACTTCGCCAACGCCGTTATTCGCACCGTGTCTTGCTGCGCTGTGTCGCTGACCGATGTGAATGTCAATGTGAAGGTCGCCTGGGTCCCCTTCTTCACGAGGGTCTTGTCCGCGAACACTTCCGCTCGAATCATCGTCGAATCCCCCGTGACCGCCCCCGTTTCCATCGCAGCGGTTTCATAGGTTCCCGCCTGGACCGCAGTTGTTATATCCATGCTTTCGGACGGGTTCGCGCCAATGTAGTAATTCACCGTCCAGCCCGAGCCCCCGCTGACTTGCGTACTCTGCACTGTGAACTGGTCGGGCCCTGAACCGTCGTTCTCCACAGCCACATAGTACCTCACGCCATGTCTGCCCTTCTCAATAGCCTTCTGAATAGCGGTGGGCGTCTGCAGATTGACATTTTGAACAATTTCCTGTCCGACGCCGGTCGTGTTGATGACGCCAAAGCCCACGAACTTCTTCAAATTACTAAACGACTTGCTAATCGCGGCATCCGGCTGACTGAGCGCTCCCATGCCGCTCAGGGACACCAGTTGGGGCGGCAGAATATTGTTGCTGCTGATAATGGACAAAGTGGCCGACCGCAGCCCTCCAGCCGTGGGAGCAAACTTCAGACTAACCACGCAGGTGGCGCCGCTTGAAATCGTCGTGCATGGCGTGGAAACAACAAGGAAATCACCCGTATTTCCCGCCGTGGTGGCAATGTTGCTGATCACCAGCGGAGCGGTTCCGCAATTCGTGATCGTCACGCTCTGCACCGATCCGGTGACATTCACGGCGACACTGCCAAAGTCTATCGAACTGCTGCTGAGGCAGATGGCGGGCGCAGGCGCGACGCCGACGCCCTGCAGTGTCACCGTGGTCGGACTGCCCGCCGCGTCATCCGCGATGACAAGATTCGCGTGAAAAGCCCCTGCGACCGTTGGAGCAAACGCCACGTTCATCGTGCAAGTGCCCTCAACAGAAATGGGCGAGTTCGTACAAAGCGTCGCCACTGAGAAATTCGCCGACCCCGCTCCGCTGATCGTCACACCGGAAACGGTCAGCGGGATCGAACCGCAATTCGTGAGGGTAACGCTCTGCACGCTGCCGGTTGTCCCGATCACTTGGTTGGAGAAGGTAATCGACGTGCCGGTACTCAGGCACACCAGTGGAGCCGGTGCCGTCGCGTAGCCGGTCAAGGGGATGCTGCGCGGACTGCCGGTCTGGTTGTCCGTAAACACCAAATTCGCCACCAACGTCCCCACATCGTTGGTCACCGGTGAAAATGCCACAGTCACGAAGCAATCGGCCCCCGGACCCACGCGTCCGCCCGTACAGCCGTCATTAACAACCGTGAAGTCAGCCGCGTTCGACCCAGTGATCGACACGCTTTGGATGCTTGCCCCGACAGTCGTACCGTTCATATAGGTGACGACCTGTTGGGTGCTGACGGTGCCGGCAACCTGGCTGCCGAACGTCAAACTCGTGGGAGAAATCGTGATCGGCACCGTGCCTGGTGGCACGTTCACGTTGAGCACCATGGTCCCGCCGTCGCCGTCGTTTTGCGGCTCGACGACGATATAATAATCGTTTGACCCATCCGCCGTGAAGTTGACCTGGGCCGGCACGCTATTGGTGGATACGACCTCCGTCAGCGCCCCACAGTCGCCACGCACATTGAGCGCCTCCGGAAGCACCTTCACTTCCCAGACTGACAAGAGCGGGGGCCCGCCGGAAAACGAACTGCCAAGCGTGCTAATGGTGAACACGGCACCGGGAGTCGGCAATGCAATCTTGAAGAATTCGTCGATACCACCACGCCCCGCCGTGGGACTGGGCTGCACGTTTCGATAGACCGCCTTCGTGAGATTGTTGGTGAACGCAAACGGGAATTGCGTGACGGGCATGGCGGTCTGGCAGGCGTTGTTGGTCGCCAGATTCGGAACGTCGGACAGCGTATTGGTCGCCGCGTTGTAAATGACCAGGGCAAAATCCTGATTGAGGGTGTTGGACCCGCCCGGCGTCGGCTCGCCCACATTCGGCACGCCCTGGCCCGCAATATTCGCGGCGCGCACGATGACCTGGAACGGGGCACCGGACGTCACTCCGGGAATGCCGTTGAGCAGTGTGGACGGATTCAAGAACACACTCTGCAGGTTGTTGATGGTGTCGATTCGGGAATTGGCTGTCGACACGTTCTCGAAAAACTGGTTGCCATTGTAGATGGCGGCATTCGAGCCGGCTCCGAGGGTCACCTGCAAATTAAGGTCGTTGACGAGTTGATTGCTGGCCGAAGCCGCCGGGTTGCCGGGTGGGTCGAGCCACGCCAGCGTCACGCGGAACGGCAAGCCGTTGCTGGCGATCCGGCCGGTGACTTCGTAAGACTGCCCCGACTGGCTGAAGTACGTCTGCTGCGGCGCGGGATTCGTGGCGATGAGGGGCGTGTCAATCGCTCGCGGGGAACTCTCATCCCGAATCGCCCGCGGCACCCCGTCAAACATCGTGGCCAAATCCAGTTCGCCCATGCCCTGGGCAATGGAGGGCAGGGTGTCCAGTGTTCCGGGATACTGAGGACTTTGAATCGGCATATATCGGGCTGCGTTGCACAGGTAGGCCTTGGCCATGGCCGGGCTGGGCTGCAGCAATGCGCTGCCGAGTTCGTTCGTCAGACGATGCTGGAAATACCACCACAGAAGCTGGATCGCCCCGGAAACCTCCGGTGCCGCATAACTGCTGCCGGAATCGCAGTCGTACTCCCCGCCTATGGGACTTGCAAAACTGTCGGGAAACGACGCACTAGAATTGGTGAAACAAGCGTCAAAGAGCTTGGGCGGACTACAGTAAAGATTCGTCTCCGAACAGGAAAACACCGCCCCGCCGCCAAGAACCCCATTAGGGTCCTCGTTTATTACAGGTATGATTCCAAGCACGGGATCGATTGCCACCGCCAACAATGACTTTGCCGCCCAAACCGAGGTGGCCGGCGCCACTATCTCGGGCTTGATCCGCCCCTCCAACGTTGGCCCGAACTCTGAAAGTTCATACATCTGGAGCGAGTCATTTGCTTGACCATCGCAGCTACTGCCGTCCAGGCGCACGCTCTCGGAAGAACAAACAGTGATGACGTTCTTCGCGGTGCCCGGAGAGGTAATTCGGATGTCTCCAATCCCGCCAGACTCGCCTAATACGCCGGCATCGCTGAGAATCGAGAGGCCAGCGAACACGATGATAAACTCCTGATTCAAGGGGAATGGAGTGGGAACATTGTTCGAATCTCCCACCAGCAATGCATCGCGAACGCCCGTGTCATAGATTTGAGCGTCAAGATCATACCTGCCGCCGTTGTCGCCGGTGGAACTCATTTCTTCGCCCCAGCTATCGTTCTGAATACGCGCTCCGTGCGTATAGGCATGGAAGAAAAGCGACGGATAAGAACCTTCCATGCACGGCAGAGTGGGTTGAGGATTGGGCAGGAGACGCGCATGGGGCGGCGTGCCAGTGGTGTCCGCCGTCTGGCGCCAGATGCGCGAGCTGCCGATCCAGCCGAACGGGGAAACACCAAGCCCCAGATGGAACCAGCTCAGATCCTGGTGGACAAAGCTAACCACCTGCGTGACAATCACCTCTGTCAGGAGATCCACTGTGAAAAACGGGATTCCAGGACCTGAGCAGTTATAAGTCTCATTTGTGGTGAGCTCACACGGACTCGTTGGGAAAGTAATGGTGATGGATCCGCCGCCGGCACTCAGACACAGCCCGTTGTAACCGAACGTCTGCGTTACGATCGTCGAATAAATGGACAACTGATCAAGAACGTTCGTCCGTTGGTCGAATCCGACAATTACGGAAGCCACCCGTGTGCCGTGGTCGTAAAAATCTTCCGCCCCGATGAAATTGAGGCTGAGTGGCGAGCATCCCGAATCTACCGTGGAACCGTCGAAGTAACCATTCTGGCCGGGCTCCATATAGGCCACGCGACCGCGCAACGAGGGCTGCACCACGGGGTCGCCTACGTCAAGACCGGTGTCCGCGACGTCGACAATCGGGTAGTTGGTTGGTTCCAGAAAAGATGGCAATCCACCACCGACCGTGTTGGTCAGGAAATCGATGTAGTTGGTGAACAGGGCCGTTACGCCGCCCAGGTAATTCGTGAAGAACCTGGCGCCCCCGGTCGAATTGGTCGGCCCGAAGCCGGGTTGGCTGGAGGTCTGCTCGGCGAGAAGGAGGTCCTGGACTTCATCCAGCAAAATCTTTCGCTCCACGCTCTCAATCCACAGTACGCCTTCCAGCCGGGCAATCCGGGGAATGTCCGAAAACGACACGGTCATGCGCGCGACCTTTTCATCGGAAGCGGCATGGAATGAGGATTGTATCAGCCCAAACTTCTTGAGCGCAGCCATGGTTTGCTCCGCCGCCGATCCTCCCGCCATCGCGATCTGTACGTCGACCAACGACTGGCCATTCTCCTTGATGGCATTCAACAGTCCCCGCCCGATCTTGTAGTACGGGTGGTAGGAACCGATCCACTGAATTGGGCTGTCGGCACCCTGCCCGCTGCGCAGTTCGCTCTCCGCCACCTCGTCGACCAGAACCAGGTACGCGTTATTCGGTACATACGACACGACTTGCGCCCCCTTGGACGTGATCAACCGCAGCCATTCCGGGGTGATGGGGCCACGAAATTGCACCAGCCGTAAGCGCTCGCCCTTGCCCTCCGCTTGCCGATACTGCGGCGGAACCGGGGGCTCACCAACGCTGGTGTCAAAGGATGCAGAGCCGAGCTCGATGCGATTGAACCGGTTATTCACTGCGGCCCGCGCGCCGTACAGGTGCGTCAACTCGTCTACTTGCGCATCCGTCGCTTCCACCAACCAGTAGGAACCGTAATTTCGAACCTGGGTGAATCCCCGCTGTCGCAACTGGTCAAAGGTCTCGTCGCCAGTGGGGTAAATGATCACCTTGTTGTTGCTGGGCGGTAACGTGGGCGTAGCGTGGCTGTGCACCCCCATGAAAATAAGGCCCGCCAAAACAACCAGTATGCACCACCTGCTTACGGAGAATTTCATTCCTCGCTGTCCTCCAACCGAGCTGTCATTCGGAAAGATTTGTTGGTACCGTTAAAACTATCAAAAGGAGTTTTCTGATTGCAACCAGAATGTTCATCAAATTTCTCGGCCATAGGAGTCACCCACGCGGCATCCAGCCGCAATGCGTGAATCTCTCGCCCCTGTTTCATAACACCAGAACCCTAGCGGCGTCTCGTGGAAAAATGGAATTACTACATTCCCTATTTCCGACCGGGAATTCACCCTAGAAAATTCACCCTGAAAAAGCTGTGACCGCTGCCGGCGGCGACGGGCAAGAGCACGACAACCAAAACGATGGTCAAGGCACCCTGTTCGTTTTCTTGTTTGCTTACGTCTGTTCCCTTGTAGTGCCGCCCGTCCTTCGCCCCGTGTCGTGAAGCTGACATTGAAGGGTTTTTACGGAGCCGCTCCAATGCGCGTGTAAGGGCCGATTGCGAGACCGACAGGCCTTTTTTTACACCACTGCCGCACCGCTCACCCGTGAGTAGCTGTTACGTCAGGCAGTTTTTGCAATGGCTCGCTGCAAGGTGCTTACCGCGCGCCTTCCAACACCGATGTGATGACGCGCGCCGTG
>Ga0187875_10001331_pt1 | contig 19156 bp, 18 predicted proteins | sample June2016WEW_17_1_2_FD_132978 | JGI IMG/M metagenome (GOLD analysis project Ga0187875, IMG submission 132978) | Peatland microbial communities from SPRUCE experiment site at the Marcell Experimental Forest, Minnesota, USA - June2016WEW_17_10 | ecosystem: Environmental > Terrestrial > Soil >... | reverse complement strand
TCAGCTCTGACGGCAAGCAGCTCATCGTGATTTCACGCTACGAAAATTCGTCGCTGTCGGGGCCGTTGAGCATCAGGCGTGTGTACGACTTGGGGAACGAAACTCGTTAGCGGGAGAAATGCCTCGGCCTTTCCTCCCTGTGGATGTTATGGGCGGTTTAGGGTCCCCGGTTCAGGTATAAGGAACCCCGATGGGCTCCTGTACTTCAGCTCTCAGGCGCCGTGTGCTCGTGAGGCTCTGGGTTTGAAATTGATCTGCTACTCTGTGGCGTGGTCGAAATAACCGAAAAGCTTTCGATACCGGATTTCGTTGAAGAAGCGGATGCCCTTTTCGCTGGCATCGCAGAGGAATATTCTGCGATGGAACGTCTGGCCCTTCGTCTCTTGACTAAGCAAGAAGCGGACGGCCTTGAGCATACCGTGCTGCTGCAGTGCGGGATAGCGTGGCAACATTATCATGCGATACTCTTGCTGCTCGCCAACAGACTCGGAGTTCAGGGTCTCGTCCTCTGCAGGACGCTTTTCGAGTTGGTAGTTGCCACACTGTACCTGCTTAAGAATCCTGGTCTACTGCCAGACTTCCTCGATTATGGGAAGCTCGTCTTTTATAAGCACGCCTTGGCGGTGGGTTTGTCTGAAAGCGATCTGGCTCCCATCAAACCAGAGTGCGAGAACATCCGATCTCGTTTTAAGAAAGCAAAACGCAGAGAGTGGCACGGTAGCAAGATTGACAAATTGGCTGAGGCGGTCGAACTCGGCGAAATGTACAAAATGTTCTATCCCGACGCATCCGCAGCAACGCATTCTGATGCGACAAAGACTCTGAGTCATGGCGCACGGGGCTGGAATCAAAGCCTGCGGCAGTTCATCTGGGACGAAGAGCCTGAGCTAGTCCGCTACCTTTCATTTGAGTTGATCGGTCGTCTATTTTGCCAAGCCAATGAAATATTGGACATGGGTCATCATGAGGAAGCGAATGTTGTTGCCCAGCTTCGGCTTGAGCGGGCAAAAAGCGCTGCTATGCCCAACTAGTAGCGCTACCGTGTTTCACAATGGATAGGTTCTGATACGAAAAACGGGCCATGAAATCACGGCTTGCAGCTCTCATAAGCCTGTCTCAAATTGCCAGGCATGTAGCCGCTTGGATGTGCCGTTTACCTGCCGATTCACTGCAAGATAATTCAGATCGTTGAAATGCAATTTCACACATTACTGGAACTGAATTCAAACACTTACACAGAACGATGAGTCACGGCAGTCGGGCCTTCCGGCCGTTGGCTTTTCGATGCATCTGTTCGTGGCATTCGGCGCACAGCGTGATTAAATTCTGTTCCACATCGTCACCTGAATGGCTGCGGAATTTGAGGTGATGCACTTGCAGCTGTTGCATGCTGCTGCAGAACTGGCAGCGCCAGCCGTCGCGCTCCAGCACCTGCCGATGTAGTTCGCCGTAGCTATGCGAATCGAGCCTCAGTCGCGGGTTCTTGGTGGGGATCTTCTTCACGAGGCCGGCCCAGCGACCTCGGATCGAAAGACCTCCTGTTGTTCGCCCGGCAGAAACCGGTAGTAGCGTGAGATGGATTGCAGCAGGATCTCCGGATTGCCGACTTCGATCGCGGCCCCGGCGAGGAAGTCCGCACAGATCATCTCCAGGCAAGCCGGAGGTCTGGAAGCGCTGGACGTGAAATGCGCCATCCGCATTCCGGCCAATGTCGGAAGACAACGTAATTCTTTCTACTGGCTTCAATGGCTTGGCGCGTGGCGTGCATGATGATGACCTGACGCTCTTTTATGCGGCCGAGAAACTGAAGGTCATCTGCCGCGCGGAAGACAACGTAAATTTGAACGCCGCCCGCGTCGTTCTCGAGCCCAAACCATTTGCTGGACGCTCAATTGTCAGCCGTCTGCAAGGCGCGACTACCTACGTAACAAAGTTTCTTGCCTTGCCTGCTGCAATGCGATCATTCAAGCAGGCGTCAGGCGACTTTACACGCACGATGACGCGTTCTGGAATGATGATCCTGTGGACGGGGACCATTCCCGCAAGAGGCGAGTGCTCCACGAAGCGCATATCGAAGTGGATGTGCCCCATCATCCCGCATTTCGGCCAACCGAGCAGATTACGGTCCCGAAAAAAAATCGCCAGCTCGGGAGACGGGCGATCCGGGTTATCGAAAAGGCAATCTGAATTCACATCTCTTTCAGCGAAACATAGTACGGCTGCGAACCCACAAGTTGTGAATCAGCCTTGGCATCAGCACGATGTCTGAACTCGACGGTAGAACTGCACCGAGGCAGCGGTTTAACCTACGCAGCCTTCTTTCTCGCTGCCCACCTTGCCTTCATCATCGCCGACAGCTTCTTCCTCATAGCTGGGCTCATAGGCTTACGGCCAGAGGCTCTCTTCTGGGCTGGCACAGCCTTCTTTGGAGCGGCAGTACCCTTCTGCTTTGCCCAGCGTGCTCGTTGCGCCGCGGCAATCTTAGCCCGTGCCGATGCACTCATGGTCCGACGTTTCTGTTCGGTTACTTGTACCACCTGGCGTCTCTTGAGTGGACGGCCCCGGCGTGGGGGTTGGGAGCCCGACCCCACCAGAGCTGCAATTGCCCTTTCGATACGGCTTGCTTCCTGTCTAAGTTGTGCCACTATGTTTTGAATGTCCATGTTGTCCTTTCGGTTGAGCGATGGCCCGAGGTTATGTGACGTCAGAGAACTCCTGGAGTCGGTGGTGCTTCCGCTGTGACTCAGTCCAAGCGAGTCGGCGAGCTTCATCTCCAACCCACCCGTTATCGTTGTACCATTTGATGAAGACATCCCAATCAATGCATTCTTGTGCTGTGAGGTTATCTAGCTCAATTTGCATGTGGTTTCCTCCCTACTTTCCCAGCCGCCACGTGGCCATAGTATCACTCAAGCTCGTTCATCAGCCGTTCGCCACTCAATGTACTGACCGTTTTCTTCCATCACAGCTTGCGCCAAGGCTTCCCATTCCTCGGCGGTGACCATCTGGTTGGCCCGGGCTTCCAAGAGGTTGATTGCGGCGGTTAGGAGCTTGTTGTCTTTGCTCATTCCCAATCTCCCTTGAGTAGGTTCAATTCAATCGACATGAGAACATTCTGGCTCTGGGAGAAAATGGCTTACTCAGCAAATGACGACCGGAAAATACCGGAAGGCGTATTGCTGACCTACTGTAACAACCTCGACTGTCTAAAATCCTTTCATGTCGTTCCGAAAAACGAAGATGACATGACATTTTTCAATGAGCTACTGGTGGATCGCTACGCTCGAGCGCCCGCAAGACTGCTCCTGATTTGCCCACGCTGCGGCGCTTTTGTTGAAGTTTTAGCGTCGACTTTGGAGGTCTGCACATGTGGTCAGGAACCGCACTCGCCGACATATAAACCTGAGTAGTTTAGTTCGACACCTCGAATAGTTCAGTGTCTTTCAAGTCCTTTCTCAAGAGTTTCGGGATGACGGTTGGGAGCAGCCGGCTTGTCGATGCAGCTGCTCATGACACTCCGCGCAGAGCGTGATCAGGTTCTCTTCCATGTCGCTACCTGACTGGCTGCGGAATCTGAGGTGATGCACTTGCAGTTGTTGCATGCTGCCGCAGAACTGGCAACGCCAGCCGTCGCGCTCGAGTACCTGCCGATGTAGTTCGCTGTAGCTTTGCGAATCGAGCCGCAGTCGCAGGTTCTTGGTGGGGATCTTCTTCACGAGGCCTGCCCAGCGACCCCAGATCGAAAAGCCTCCTGTTGAGGACCGGACAGGAAATTGTAGTAACGTGAGATGGATTGCAGCAGGATCTCCGGATTGTTGCCGTCGGTCGCGGCCCCGGCGAGGAAATCCGCGCAGATCATTTCCAGACAGTAGCCTCGAGACTTGTCCGACCCGAGAAGGAGCTGACGGGCAAAGACAGCGAGCCTTCAGAGCTGATCTTTTTCAAGGTCTACAGGAGCCAGATCCCGGTTATCGAGCAGGCGATCGAGAGGCTTCCACTCCTGGGTAAGCAAACTCCTGCGCCAAGTAAGACGCCAACTCGGCGCCGCTTGGAAGGGTACTACCTTGTGAGAATCTCTCGTCTTTCTTGCGCTCAACAAGATTGACGCCGGCGCCCAGGAACGGGACGACACGCCCTTCGAATATTGCTTTCGCAACGCGCCGATGATGGTCCTGGAGTTCGCCCAGAGTCATCTAAACCGCCAGTCTATATGAGTATTCAAGCATCATGATAAATCCTACCGCTGTCCCTCAACAAAACTTCTTACACGCGCAGAATCAATCGGTTAAACGAAACTGCATAGCCGGGCTCATCCGGTAAGATTTCTTGGATGACTGTGCTGCTTCGGCATCTCCCGGTTGCCTGTTCGGTGTGTTTCGGTCGATTGGTACGCAACTCGACGGCAGGGACCCTTGCGGGACGGCGCCAGCAGTCTTACGCGTTGCTACTCGCTCCAGTCGCGGCCTGGCCGATGACCTGCTCGAAGAGTGCCTTGCGCGCCAGGACGTCGGCCCCGTAATTATGGCCCGTCGTGCGCTGATCGCTATCGCCACTGCGCGCTCCGGCGATGGCATTACCCATGCCGCAGTTGTAGCCGCTGGCGGCAACCTTCAGCTGCTGATCAGCGGTCATCTGCGGGAATGTTTGCCGTGCGAGCCGGAGGTTATCAGCCAGGAGTTGCGCCCCAAAGGCGATGAGTGGATCGGGATTCGTCTGCCAGCTTCCGTCGTTACGCGCCTGTAGCGCTATGGGATGCTGGATGTCGATTTGCACGATGCCGATGCCGTGCGCCTCGCCATGCTGAAGGTCGCCCAGCTCATTCACGCAGTTCGTTTCGCGGCTAGCGATGGCGAAGAAAAACGACGGCGCGAAGCCATTGGCGGCTGCCTGTTGCGACAACTTGTCTAAGAAACCGGTGTTGTGCAAGCGTGCCAGTTGAATCTGGATATCGTGAACAGTGGCCATCTGACTGGTCTCCTAAATTAGGTGATCCAACGTTTCGACGCAATTAACTGGGCTGCTTGAAGTCCGTTCTGCCCGGCCCGTGGTTTTGTTGCGGATTACATAAACCAAGCCGCAACAATCAGGACACGATCCTGGCTGGCATCAATCTGTTACCGCCAGGGCCGGTCCATGATAATGCAGCCGTGACTGGCGCTATGATCTCGGGCTGCAGTGTCGCCGTGGATCAAGAAGCGGCCGAACATCTGATTCGCGGATCTGGCGTAAGCTCCATCACGGTCGGGCCTTTTTCGGGAGGGTTGTCGGTCGCCGGACCAATCCGGTAGCGCCCCTGCGGAATGGGACCGGCGCCGTGATCGCCCTGCATCGCAGGATTGTTCAGCCCCTCACCCTTGCCCGCTGTAGGCGGTGACAACGAACATCCCATCATGCGATAGCGCACCCCTTGATTGACTATACGACCAGGGCATGAGCTTCCCTCCACGTAAAACGAATGCCGTTCCCCAGACACGGAATGCCCCCATGATCGTAGAAAAGCAGCATCTGCGCGATGTTGGTTATGTTCTTTCCGGTGTCATGTACTGAATGAAGAACGTGACCACCGTCGTTACCGCTGCGCCGAGTTCCGCCGAAAGCTTGACTTTTGCGTAATGGTTTAACCATCTGAACGATGATCAGCGTCACAGCTCCAGCGAGTCCGCCGACGGCAACCTTCGCGGTTGGAGCCCAACTCGTCGCCGTTTCGGCGGGCGCAGCCGGAACCGCTAGTATGGGCGATGCAGGCGCTACTGGTGCTGCTGCTGCTGCTGCTGCTATGAGTACCTTCCTTTTATGTTTACTGCTGCGGTGCTTTGAGAACCGTGTACAGCTTGTCCAAATCAAAGCTCAGCCCAAAGTTTCCTTGTACAAAGTCAGAGCTTTTCAGCACTTGATCTTCGGGCGAGGTCGCATAGCTCACCCCGAGCGGAATCGACACGCCGGCTGCCACTGGAATATCGGCCTTAAACGTAAAGACCCCGATGTTCGGCTTCTTCCCGGGCACGCCAGAGTACTCGGACATGTACTGGTAGCGCCCGACCGCCGTCAGAGTGACTCCTGCCTCATTGAGCGAATTGATGTTGAAGGGGCTGCGGAACAAACGCTGCTCCAGCGAAAATGCCGCTGCCGCATCGCGGAAGGTGGATTGGTTTAACACGCGATTCGGGTTTTGATAGAGGTCGATCTGCCCGTTGCCCGTAAGAACCAGCCCCGTGCTGGGATGCTTGTTGATCATGAAATTGATCGTCGAGTAGGGCGACAGCCCTTGCTGGTACTGATTGATGTACTCGACCGAAGCTTCAAAGCGCTGACTGTACTCGGTGGCAAGATCTTCGAACTTCTTTGCAGCTTCGGCGCGCTTTTGCTGTGCAGCTACCAGGTTGGCGACCCCATCCTTAAAAGCTTGGGAATGGCTCACCGGCATGTTCGTGATGAGTGGAAGAAGATCGGTCTGCAGATGAGCAAAAATCTGCTGCTCAACTGCAGTCTGGAGATCGGCGTCGCTCTTCCCGGAATTTTCTGCCATGAACTTCGTAAACCATGCATTTTGCTTGGTCGCAAAGTCAAAAGCCGCTGACACAACCGTCGGATCTTGCTCCAGAGTGGTTAGGAGCTGATTCAAAGCTACTGCTTCAGCTCCGAGCCCGTCATAGATCGGCTTGTTTCCCATGAACTCGTCAAGAAATCCCTGCGATCGAGTGCTTCTGTCCGGAGTGAGGCGTAATTTTGCGGACCAGTTCTCCAGCTGGCGCCGAGAAAGCTGGGTGGGATCAGGATTAGTCAGTCCTTGTACGTTAAAAGTAGCAGCGAGCCCGAGCCGTTCGTATGCGGAATATTTTTTGTAGTTCGCGTCGGTGTCGCCCCCGCCTAGGGCAGCTGCAATCGCATACGGGCTGGTGCTTAGAGTTAATCCCGTACCACTCGTTTGCTGTTGGACCGATCCGTTCGCAAGCGCGAAGCCGAGAAGCAAAGGTATGCCCGGCTTCTCTATCCCAGAGGTACTACCCGAGTTACCAGGCGGCGCTGTCAGCTGTTTGTCGGACCGCTCCGTTTCCGTCTGAACGTTGACCTTACGTTGCAATAGTTCCCGAATGTCGCCCGTTGCCGACGCCATGTCGACCGGATACATGGCCGCCAAAATCGTGACCAACGCGAGCTGCATCGCAAACTGCGAAAATTGGCCGTTTTTGGCCCTCACCAGACTCTGCGCATCAGCAGAAACTGTGGACTTGACCGCAGCATTTTGAAGAGCGGCCTGCAATGAAGTCTTGTCTAGAACCTTGCTGTCGGCATCCGCTGGAAGCGGTGGAGAACTTGGAGAAGCTAAAGCCGGTTGCGCATTGTGTGTGGCAGAAGTATCCGCCACGTGACCGGCTGACGAACTAGGAGGTGAGCCGGCGTTCCCGCCAGGTTGACCACTCGCCACCCCGGCAGTGCCTGTCGCAGGGGAGACTGGAGTGGGACTCGCTGCTGGCGCTGCCGGTGCACGCGGAAGCGCACTGCCGACGGCTTGACCTGACGCAGTGGTGGTTTGTGGCAGCAGGGAATTCATCTGGCCTTCCAGTTGTTGCAGGGTCTGGACTATCTTCGTCCGGTCTTCCGAAGAAAGGTCAGAGCTGGCGTTTAGGTATTGCTGTGTGGCGTCGATTTGCTCTTGGATTGCTTTCGCTTGCTGCAGTTTTGCAAGCCGTCCCTGCGCGACAACCTTGACTGATTGTGGAAGTGCGGGGTTGGCAAGTGCCTGTTGTTCCTGGCGAATTTTATCGTCGATCGTACTCTGCGCCCACCCGCTGGAAGCCAATACGAGAGCGAGCAGCCACGAAACCGCATATTTCCCCATACAATGTGCCTCGGTTGTTACGCCACTTTGAAGGTTAAGTCGCGGTCCCAAACGGCGTCTCCAGCTTGGATTTTAGAATCGGTGAACCTGCCTCCCCCCGCACTGCCGGTCAGGAAGAGTTGATACGACGCGTCCGCAGGTGCGCCAGCGGGAAAGTGACAGCTCACGACCGCAAAGTCGAACCCGCCTGAGGCGCCCGCAATCGTGATATCGAATACCAGGGGGCTAGTGGTTGTTGGAGGTACTAGAGCACTATTGTGAGAAAGGAAAACGAACAAGCCCACCTTCGTCGCTTGTACTTCGATGGTTACCTTCTCGCCAGCTTGGGCTATGTAGAGGGTCGGCGCAATTTGCTGCATAAGGAATCTCCACCTGAAATCTATAGAGTCGATCTTGCCGAGAGCGATGGTTTAAACGAAGCATGGTCGAGACATGAACGGATGGCACGTGGAAGGTGGTTGGGAATGCAAGATCGGGATCTCCTGGCGCCCAAACCAAGTCCAGACGCGCGACTGAATCTCTGGCAGGGCAAGCTGATAACCGTGACGTCACGTTGTGTTCCTCCAACGGTGAGCGCGACATTCGGTTGGCATGTCACTTCTAAGGAAGCTGAGAAGATGGTGGCACCGTCAATAGTGATGGAAAAGTTTGTGCCCGTTGTACCAACAATGTCAGCAGTATTTTCTGGCATAGTTTGCCCCCTTCACGTCAGCATGTCGATCCTACAAGCGTCTACACTTCCGCGAACATGGCATCCGTTTCGACGTCTCGTCCGCGAGCACAGATTCCAAGTGACGTGACAACGTGCTTCTCCTATCACTCAGAGAACATGGGAAGTGATGATTGTGGGGAGCGATGTAATCGGGTAACTCAACTTGGTGGCGGCAAGCTGAGCAGGAATTGGAAGATACGAGCTTCGCCCATAACCTTTGACTAACAGTTGGAAACTGTCAAGACCACTGAAGTGGGGGGCAACGATGTATGTAAGTACACCAACCTTATAGGTGACTGACCAGAGCATCCCGTATGGTAAAAAAACTCAGGCCGCTTCCGAGGAGGGGAGTTTACCCTACCGAAGGCTCATGCCGCTTCCAGCTCATAGTACTTCAGCAGACCACCCAGTCGTTCCTTGCAACGCACAATCCCGTTATCCTCGCTCGCCCTTCGATTCGGCAATGGGAACAGGAGCCGGTTCTGCTTGCCCTGGTGGTTGCGCTCCTCGTGGCAATGGGCCACATATTGCTGCAGGGCTCGGCGCAGCGGCCTCTCCCCGAACAAGACGAGCTTCGACAGGCATTCCTGTTTCACCGATCTCACCCAGCGTTCGGCATAGGCGTTCAAATTCGGACTCCTGGCTGGTAGCTGCATTGTTTTCACCCTTCCAGCCTCGATCTGTTGACGGAACGACGGGCAGAACTTTGCTGTCCCGATCATGCAGTAGATATCGGCCGTTGGCCAGAAACCCCCACTTTGGCATGGTCACGTTGCGCCCCATCTGTTCCATCCACTGCTGGTCCGATGAGGCGTGATTCCGGCCACACAAACCCTCCGACTCTCCAACTGGATAAGGAACAATACGTAGTAGGTAACCAACCCTTTGAGCGTAAGCACTTCCACCGTAAAGAAATCTGTTCCCACCAGAACATCCATATGAGCGCGGATGAAGTCTTTCCAGCTGGTCGTGTGTTTCCGTTTGGGGGCAGGAGGGACTCCGTAGCGACGCAGGATGTTGCCCACCGTCTGGTCCGATAGCCGCTGGCCAAGATTGGCCAAGGCACCCACGATGCGATCATAGCCCCAGGGGGGTTCTCCTTCGCCATCTGCACCACCAAACGCTCCGTCTCCTCCTCGACTCTCGGCCGTCCGGCGGAACCACGGAATCTGGACCCGTCGAACTTGTTGGCGACCAGCTTGCGATACCAACCCAGAATGGTATCCGGCTTGGCCGTGGCCGCTATTTCCTCCAGCGCCTTACGCCCTAGGCTGTGAGCGATCTCGGCGAGCGTGGCCTTGTCAGCTTTCCGAAAGCAGCAGCCGGCCCTTGATCTGGGCTTTCAGGATACGGTTCTCCGCAGCCAGATATTCGTTCCTCACCAGCAGTTCTTGATCGACGGTGCCAGTGATGTAGGCCAGCATGCGAGCCCAAACCATTTCGTTCCTCTTGGTTGATCGAGCTAAGGGAAAGCTGGATTGTGGGCCTTATCGAGACGGTGGGGAAGGCAATCCGAAGAGGCTAGTCGAGGCTGTAAGCCTCGCCTTTCCAAACCGGTCGAATTTCTTGACCATACGGGAAGGCATTGGACGGGATTGCGACCCTCCGGGCCGATTCGAAAGCCAAAACAGCCAGTTACGACACAAACTACGACACAACGCAGACTTCAGAGGCAGATGACCACGACGTAAGTTACAGAAAAGATTGGTCGGGGAGAGAGGATTTGAACCTCCGACCCCCTGGTCCCGAACCAGATTTAGGACGTTATGGAAATCTGTTGAAATTCATGGTTCGTAATTTATTGATATTGAACCTGTTGCACGCTCCTTGTTGAAAATTGTTGATTCGCGTTGAACGTGGAGGCTCTGACCGTCACAAAATCGTCTACAGCGAAAATTTGGCGAATGAACAGCGAAGCAAGTATTTCTTGGGGAGAATCTGCTTCGGCAGCCGCCTTCTGCTGCTCGCTGACGGCTCGGTCGCGATCATCCGAGGTCGCCACGTCTGAGCAATCGATCACTCAGCAACCGTATCTCCAGCCAGGATCCTTCGCCCACTGTTGGAAGCATGATGACGCCGGATCGAGTGCTATCGGCAACGTCGTGGCGGGACGTTGGCCGTCGATAAGGTGGCTTTGATTCATCCATGTTCCCGGCCACGCTATTGTGATTTGCCTCTCGATGTCATTCTTGCCAGCCGAGGGGATACGTGGAGGAGTCGCAATCACGGGCTCCGGACCGAACACGGCTGCTGAAACGCGTTGACCGTCGCTCCACCCGCTCATCACCACCCAGTTCTGCCCGAGCTTCGCCGCTGCCATGGGCGCGAAGGGCGTGTCGGTAGGATATGGCTGGTTGAAAAGCTTGGGATCCTCCTGCATGGTGACGCCGTATGGTGCGCCCATCGGAGCTGCGAGCAAATCGGCCCGCGACGCGCTCAGGGTGCCGAAGACTTCCGGCACCGATAGCTCCTCGCCCAGGGTCAGACCAATCCTTCCGATGGGGGTTGGAACCACTACCCAATCGCTGCCTTCCTTGGCCCACTGCGTCTGATTCGGCGGCAGGTGGGTCGCACGATAGCGCGCGAGAATCGTTCCCTCTGGTCCCGCCAGCGCAACCGTGTGATAAACATTCGCGCCGTCACGTTCCGGATAGCTTCCGACAACATAGCCTCCGCCGGCCTTGGCGGCCTCGCACAAACGCTGCTCCGCCGTTCCTCCGCGGGACTCAGCTGCAGCCGCGTACGTGGCGCTCCCGGCATCGACTCCAACGGAGAACAATTCCGGCAGCACGAGCAACCCGTCGCGCGGCGGCTGTGGAAGCACAGCGGGCGGCTTGCCTGACGTTGGCCACGAAATGGCCTTGACCAGGATATCTTTGGGGCTGGTCGTTGCGTTCGGGTCGGTCGGCGCACGATGCAACGCAAGCAGGCCGTACATCTCGGGTCGGCGTCGCGCCAGTACCGCTTCGCGCACAGGTGAGGCCTGGGAAGGCGTGATTTCAGCGACAACCATGCCGTGCGCGCCTGGCGATAACACCTCGGGCTTTACCACCGGCGCCTGAGCGACTTTATTGCCCGATGGATCCCAGATACTCGATCCGCCGTTGTAGTAGAGAGTCTGGCCAGTTAAAGGGTTCTTCTCGATACCGTCACGTGTCGCGGCGACAAGCCAGACGCCATTGAACGCAGCTATATGCTGCACGGTCGCGACTGTTGAGTGGTCTCCTTTTGCCTGGGCGGCCGGCGTACCCGGAGTGACGCGATCGGAGCTGCTCAGCCATGCGACGACGTCAACATCGTGCAGTGCTGCAAGTCGCGGATACTGCCAATAGGTATCGTCGTAGCAGATCAGCATGGTCAGTCGGCCCAGTTCGGTGTCGAAAACCGGAAAGCCGCCGTCGCCGGGAGTGACCCATGCCTGGTCTTGAGAGTTCAGGCCGTGCTTACGATACTTGCCGATATATCCGCTGGGACCGATTAGCGCGGCGGTGTTGTAGCCCAAGCCAGTAACCGGATCGAGTTCAGCGATGCCGACCGCAACGTACATGTGGCGCCGCTTGGTCACTTTTGACAGCGCATCCGTGGTCTTGCCGGGGACCGTGTCGAGGTACGGGCGCACCATCGCAAAACTGTCGAAGATATAGCCGATTGTCGCCTGCTCGGGAAGTACTGCAAGCTTCACGCCTTGTGCGCCGGCCGCATCCACTGCGGCCGTGATGCGGGCGATGTTGCCATCCAGATCTCCCCAGGCCGGATCGTACACAATGGCGGCAGCCTTGTACGACTTCAGCGGTTCGTCCGCAGCACAAGCTCGCGGAGACAGCGCCATCACCGTTACCACAGCCGCAAGGAATGCGGCGCCTAACCTGATACATCCAACCATGTCTACCTCTCATGTGGCCAAGTGAACACTGCCACCCTTCGATGTGACCTCGACCCACTATTTGGTTAGAAAGACGTCTTTGCGCGGGAACTTCTCGAACAACGACGCATCTTGACCAAAGTTGGTGGCAAGGATATTGGTCGGGTTTCCAGCGATCCATTGAGACAGATCAATGGTCTGGTAGTGACCGTTGTTCAAGACGATGAGGATTCGAGCCTTTTCACTCCCGACATTTTCAATGGAATGACCAAAGCCTTGGGGGATGTACCCGACATCTCCCTGGCCGAGCTTTTCTTCGCGCCAGCGCCCCTGCGAGCCGAACAGCGTCACGTTGAATTCACCACTCAGGATGTATTGCCACTCAGCGGCATTCGGGTGCCAGTGCAATTCGCGAAGGGCGCCCACCTCCATCTCCAGCACGACGCCGGTCATTGTCGTGGAGATAGGGAACTGCGAGCCGTCCACTCGCCACTCGAGGCCGCCAGTGAAGACTTCGTAGGGCTTCTGGGAAAGAAGACTGTACTTGTGGGTGAGCGGCGGTTTCTTCCAACCCTGCAGCGGCGGAGCGGCTATTGGCGGCGGAATCTTTCCTTTCGCGAAGTAAACCTCTTTCTTCGGGAAACTGTCGAAGGTTGAGGGGGGAAGGCCGAAGTTCTTTGCGAGCAGAGCCTTCGGCGCGTGGCCGATCCAATCCGAAATGCTGAAGGTACCGAACTCAGAAAAGTAGCCGTTGTCGAAGACGAGAATAAAGTGGCAAGGTTGATCGCCGAGGGTCTCGATGACGTGCCCGTGCCCGCGCGGGAAATACCAGATATCGCCCGGCTCGAAATCGTTGGTCTCGGCGCAGCCCTGAGGATCGATAACCGTGGTGCGCACCCGACCCTCGGTGACAAAGGCCCACTCCGCCGCCGTGGCGTGCCAGTGAAGCTCTCGCATGACGCCCGGCTCCATGCGCATCGAGACGCCGGCGATCCCCTTCGATATCGGCAACTGTTCCACCGTGGCTTCTTTGCCGTAGCTGCCCTCCAGCACACGTCCCTGCGAGTTTTCCAACTCGAACTTGAAGGTTGGAAGCTCCTTCCCGGAAGTCACGGGATCTGGAAGGTTGTTCTGGAAGCTGTTGTGACCACCTTCGGAACTGATGGGAAACGACTGTGAAAACACGAAACCTCCTGTCTGGCGCGGGACGGATAACGCCTTCAGTTGTTTTGGAATTGCAAAAAGCAGTGCCAGTAATTTACTTGCGAACACGCTGCTAGCGCAAATGAAAAACTCCGTTTTCGGACGAGCGTTAGACAACAACGCGGTTGGGGCGGTCGGAAGCGGCGAAGTTCTGAGGAGTATCTGGTAGAGATTCTGGTTTTTCAATCACAGCGCTGTGGTCGATTTTGTGGATGGGCTTGCACGCATTTATCGAGGGAGAAATCATTGTTTATGCGGATCCCAGAAGTAGAGCACCTGGGCCAGAACCAGGTCAGCCGGTTTTGAGCTTTCGCCAATGCCGTAAGTAGTTAGAAATAATTGGTCGGGGAGAGAGGATTTGAACCTCCGACCCTCTGGTCCCGAACCAGATTCCAGTCCTTGGTGAAAGCTGGTGAAATTGAGCAACTCGAAGTGGTTTGTGATGTGTAGCTTGGCGTCGCCCTGTTGAAAGCTAGCAAAATTTGGTGATCTTTGGAGGCAAGACCATCACAAAATCGTCTACAGTTCATGGCGCGAACAAATAGCGAAGTCAGAACGCCTAAAGAATCTCCCGCGCGCTGCGCTATACTCGGCCTTATCTGCGGGCACGCCAAGGAGGGTCGATGTCAGACGATCCGACCGTCTTAACTGGGCCACAAAATCCTCAGGGTTCTGGAACGCCCAACGCCGGCGGGGCCGCAGCTGCTGTCAAGAGCGCACTCGCTCTACCGACCCGCATTGGCCGCTACCGGATTGTTCGCCTGCTGGGCACAGGAGGGATGGGTGCTGTTTATGAGGCTGAGCAGGACCATCCTCGGCGCAACATTGCGTTGAAGGTCATCAGGAGCTCCTGGGCTAGTCCCCAACTTCTGCGCCGTTTCGAACAGGAATCGCAGACTCTGGGCCGTCTCCACCACCCTGGTATCGCGCAAATCTACGAAGCCGGAACGGCCGACACTCCATTCGGTCCTGAACCTTACTTTGCCATGGAGATCATCCACGGCAAGTCGTTGATGGAATACGCCAACGCAGCGAACCTCGACACGCGGCAGCGATTGACGCTGATGATCGAGATCTGCGATGCAGTGCAGCACGCGCATCAGCGAGGCATCGTTCATCGCGACCTGAAGCCCGGCAACATCCTGGTCGACGAGAGCGGCCAGCCCAAAATCCTGGATTTCGGCTTGGCCCGGGTCATGGACAGCGATACGGAGCAGATGACGCGCGAGACCGACATGGGCCAACTGCTGGGCACATTGCCCTACATGAGTCCCGAGCAGGTCGCAGCCGATCCTATGGCGATCGACACGCGCACCGATGTCTATGCGCTGGGCGTAATTCTCTATGAACTGCTCTCGAACAAGCTGCCCTACACCCTGTCCCAACATTTGCCCGAAGCGGTGCAGACCATTCAGCAGGTCGATCCCACTCCCCTGAGTTCCGTGAGCCGGGCGTATCGAGGCGATATCGAGACCATCGTCGGCAAGGCACTGGAGAAGGACAAGGCGCGACGTTACGGTTCCGCGTCCGACCTAGCGGCGGACATTCGGCGTTATCTCGGCGACCAGCCCATTACGGCGCGCCCGCCCAGCACCACATATCAACTCCGGAAGTTCGCCCGGCGCAACCGGGCAGTGGTGATCGGTGTGGCGGCGGTGTTTGTGGTGCTGATCACGGGTGTGGTGGCCAGCACCTGGGAAGCGGTGAAGGCGCGTCGCGCGGCGGCCCAAGCCAGGCAGCAGTCAGCGATTGCCCAGGCGGTGAACGATTTTCTGCAGAACGATCTGCTGGGGCAGGCCAGCGCCTACAAGCAGTCGAAGCCCGACCCGGACATCAAGGTGAGGACGGTGCTGGATCGGGCGGCCCAGCGCATCGAGGGCAAATTCGACAAGCAGCCGGAGGTGGAGGCGGCGATTCGCAACACCATCGGGACGACGTACACAGACCTCGGGCTATACCCGGAGGCGGCAAAGCAGCTCGAGGCGGCACTGGATCTGCGCCGGCGCGTGTTAGGTCGCGAGCATCCCGAAACCTTGCGTTCCATGAACGATCTGGCCCTTGTCTATATGTACGAGGGCAGCAGGTACCCGCAGGCCGAAGCGCTCGCGGGCCAGACCTTGGAGATCCGGCGCCGCGTGTTGGGCCCCGAACATCCCGAGACGCTACTTTCCATGAGCAAACTGGCCATCGTCTACGCGACCGAGGGCAAGTACGCGCAGGCCGAGGCGCTCCACAGTCAGACACTGGAAATCCAGCGCCGCGTGTTGGGTCCCGAGCATCCCGATACGTTGGGCTCCATGCACAATCTGGCCAGCGACTACTATCAGCAGGGCAAGTACGCGCAGGCCGAGGCGCTCTTTAGCCAGGTCCTGGAGATCGACCGCCGCGTGTTGGGTCCCGAGCGTCCCGCTACGCTGGGTGCCATGAACAATCTGGCCGCCGTCTACGCGACCGAGGGCAAGTACGCGCAGGCCGACGCGCTCTTCAGCCAGGTCTGGGAGATCGAGCGCCGCGCGCTAGGGCCCAAACATCCCGAGACGCTGCGTTCCATGAGCAATCTGGCCGCCGTCTACGCGATCGAGGGCAAGTACGCGCAGGCCGAGGCGCTCCTGGGGCAGCTCTTGGAGAACGAGCCCGAGAGGCTGGATTCCACGGAGATTCTGGCCCACGTTTACGAGGACGAGGGCAAGTACGCGCAGGCTGAGGCGCTCCTGGGCCGAGCCCTGGAGATCGGGCGCCGCGTGTTGGGTCCCGAGCATCCCTATATTTTCAATTGCTTGTCGGATTTGGCGTCCGTGTACCAACGAGAAGGCAAATACGATTTGGCGGGCAAGTACGCCGCGCAGGCTCTGGCGGGGCTGCGGCATGCCTTGGGCCCGCAACATCCGGATACGATGGTCTCCGAGGCCGATTTGGCTTTGGCCTACGTGTCGCAGAGAAAGTTCGCGGAGGCCGAGCCCGTGGCGCGCGAAGCCGTGGAGGCGGAGAAGAAAGTCCAGCCTGATGATTGGCAGCGATATCGCGCCGAGAGCCTGTTGGGCGCGAGCCTCGCCGGACAGAGGAAATACGCTGATGCCGAACCCTTGCTGCTCGAAGGCTATCAAGGCATTCTCGCCCGCAAGGACCATATCGCCGTCTCCGGTCAATACCACCTGGAGCTGGCCCATCGATGGCTCGTTCAGTTCTACCAAGCCTGGGGCAAACCCGACAAAGCCGCCGAGTGGAAGAATAAGTAGGCCGCGCGATCATGAGCATGACTCTTCCGCGGGTGCGCACTTCGATTACCTCGCGGGCGTCCTGTTCGCCGAGGATTATAGCCTCATGCGCGCGGCGATTATTCCGCGGGCTGTGGCAGTCGAACGCGCGTCCTTCGTGGAACGGACCAACAGCCACAGATTCATTCTCCGCGATGATGTGTGGGACGCTCCTGGCGTTGGCGATGTGACGATGGAGCTACGCGCTGTCACCTTGTAGAGAGGAGGGCTTAGGCATTGCCCTAAGCGGCTATTCGAAAGGCATATGCTTTGGCACTCCTGTTTCATCATGAAGGAAGGTCCAGATTCCTTTCCCTGGGAAGTGCAACTGCTCAACTGGTATACCCGTTGACCAACTCAAAAGCCGTGCATAAGCCTCCGGATCGAAATCTCGGAAGATCGGCTTTGCTGAAAGTCCTCCGATTGGGAGGCTAATAATGTGCATGGTGTCGTCGGGACTCGAAACATTCATGTACTTGGGAACACGATCCAAGAGGCTCGCAGCATAGAAGATTCTGGCCACCAGCTCACAAAATTGCACTGGATGTAATTCCAGAGCTCGTGCATGAGTAATGCCGAGAGCTTGTTCTTCGATTGTCTGCAATGCACCATTCTCCTGCAGCGCTGCGACAATACCGATGTCTCCCATGCGAACGGCGATCGTGAACATGATCGGATTGTCTTTAAAATCAAAACTCAATTGTGGATCGGTGTGGCTCTGTGTTTTGAAGAGAAAAATTGACCACGGATACGGCTCGTGGAACTCCGTCTTGATCCGAATCGAGTTTAAAAATACGTAAGCGGTCTCTAAGGATTTGAAAAAGGTTTTCTTCAGTATCTTCCGTCGTTTGAATCGGGGATCGCGCGGCGTAATCATCTCGAGATACAAGATGCTGTACAAAATCCGGGACAGCCATTGAAATACAAGCACCTCGTCCAGTTTTGCAAACTGGTCGAAGCCTCCTTTGACGCCTTGTGAAATTTCCTTGTCGATTCTCCCGATGTACTTGTTATTGCACGTCTTGCAACAGGGAATGACAACCTTTCGGTATGGGATTTCGGTGCCGTTGAGTAGCGTGAGCCGTTGTTCCCACAGTTTGAATTTGTTGAGGAGAAATTTGGGAAAGATGTGCTCTCGTGAGTTGTTCTTTGTATTCAACCACACACCGCAAAGAAAGCAATGACGGCGATCAAACGATCGATTCTCCAAGACCTTTTCGACGATGTGCTTTTGTCTGGGCATTAATCTCACTATAGCGCTCGTCCTCAAAAGTACGCAGTTCTACCTGCACGGTCGCATCATGAATTCAACGATGGGATTTCCAGAAAACCTGACCGTCTACAAAATCGTCTACAGCGATGTGACGGGAAAACCAGAAACAGCGTTCAAGTTATTTAAGATATTGGTCGGGGAGAGAGGATTTGAACCTCCGACCCCCTGGTCCCGAACCAGGTGGCTTACCTGCCGATTCACTGCAAGATAATTCAGATCGCTGCAAGGTAATCTCACACATTACTGCAACTGAATTCCAACACTTACACAGAAAGATGAGTCACGGCAGTCGGGCCTTCCAGCAGTTGGCTTTTCGATGCATCTGTTCGTGGCATTAGGCACACAGCGTGATCAGGTTCTGTTCCACATCGTCACCTGACTGGCTGCGGAATTTGAGGTGGTGGACCTGCAGGTTTTGCATGCTCCCGCAGAACTGGCACCGCCAGCCGTCGCGTTCCAGCACCTGCCGATGTAGTTCGCTGTAGCTTTGCGAATCGAGCCTCAGTCGCGGGTTCTTGGTGGGGATCTTCTTCATGAGCCCTGCGCTGCGACCTCAGATCGAAACACCTCCTGTTGAGGACTGGGCAGGAAATTGTAGTAACGTGAGATGGATTGCAGCAGTATCTCCGGATTGCCACCGTCGATCGCGGCCCCGGCGAGGAAGTCCGCACAGATCATCTCCAGGCAGTAGCCGCGAGACTTGTCGGATCCCAGCATCAATGCCGCGGTCTCAATCGCCTGTTCGATGACCGGGATCTGGCTCTTATAGACCTTGAAATAGATCAGCTCTGAAGGCTCGCTGTCCTTGCCCGTCAGCTCTTTCTCCACTTCCAGCTGGAACTGCGCCTTGGGCATCTGCCGGGCTTTGTGCAGCCAGGTTGCACTTTCGAAGCGCTGCCCCTGCTGGCGCGTCAGCTTGGCCAACTCTAGGCCCCTGGCCCATCCACCTGCTTCAAATTCTTTCCTCACCTGGGGGTGGCAGATGTTCGCGCGAGATATTTGCCGAGAACCG
>Ga0187875_10001330_pt1 | contig 19164 bp, 11 predicted proteins | sample June2016WEW_17_1_2_FD_132978 | JGI IMG/M metagenome (GOLD analysis project Ga0187875, IMG submission 132978) | Peatland microbial communities from SPRUCE experiment site at the Marcell Experimental Forest, Minnesota, USA - June2016WEW_17_10 | ecosystem: Environmental > Terrestrial > Soil >... | reverse complement strand
GAAGGAATGCTCGTTTACCCTGGCGAAGATGCTGGAGTCCAAGGAACCGTTCCATCGCTCCGTCTGAAATGGATCCGCGAGGGTGTCGAAGACTATGAATACATCGAACTAATGAAGAAAACCGGCAAGGGCGACTTAGCCCTCGAGTTGGCCAGGCAGCTCGGCCAGGATTTCCGGCACTGGAACGCCGATCCGAAATTCCTATTCGCAGTTCGAAAGCGCATGGGAGAAGCGCTGGATAAGCACTGAGCGAACAATAGCCATCGGCAAGTGCGACGCAAATGCGATCGAGCGACAACATGAACACCGCTCGCTGAATCTCGGTTAGACTGGGGCACACTCACATGAGCGCTATTGTCTTCCGGGGCGGTACGGTGATCGACGGTACGGGCGCGCCGCCCAGTTCGGGTGATCTTTTGATCTCCGAGGGGACCATAGAGAGCATCGGCGTCGTCGAGGCACCCGTTGACGCCCGTGTGATCGACTGTTCCGGATTGGCGGTAGCCCCAGGCTTCATCGACTCGCACAGCCACCTGGATCTTCAGGTGCTCGAAAACCGGCGTGAGAAACTCGCGCAGGGAGTTACCGCCGAAGTGGTTGGCAACTGTGGTTTTTCGCCCTATCCGGTGCCACCCGATCGCAGGTTGATCCACGATTTCGCCAACGGCCTTTTTTGCGGTGACACAGACTGGGGTTGGCCGACCGCCAAAGCCTATCTAGAACAAGCGGCGCGTTCGACGACAACAGCAGTGTCTTCTCTAGTCGGGCATGGAAGCCTTCGCATCGCTCGCGTCGGACACCAACTCGGGCAGCTTGCGGAGCGCGATCTCGACTGGATGGAACAGACGCTTTCCGAGTCACTCGAAGAAGGCGCATGCGGGTTCTCTACCGGGCTCATGTATTCACCAGGCGCAAGCGCCCCGTTTGCCGAGTTGGAACGGTTGTGCCGTGTCGTCGCGCGCCATGGCAAGACTTACGCTACCCACATGCGTGGTTATGGCGATCTCCTGGTCGAAGCGGTGGATGAGCAATTGCGACTGGCTCGCCGGTCCGGCTGCCGGCTGCAGATCTCCCATTTCCAGGCCGTTGGTCCTCGCAATTGGAACAAACAACAAGTAGCCCTGGAAAAAATCGAGAATGCGGCGGTCGAGGGTCTCGACGTTGGATTTGATTGTTATCCTTACATCGCGGGCAGCACCGTCTTGACACAACTGCTCCCGCAGTGGGCGCTCGAGGGCGGTATCAACGGTCTTTTTGCCCGGCTGGCTGATGGCACCGAAAGGAAGCGAATCGCAGCCGAGACCGAAGCGAGCCTGGAGCAGGGCTGGACAAACATTCTGGTCTCTAGCCTCGAGACACCTCTCAACCGCGGCTTGATTGGACAAACCGTCGCGGCGATTGCTGCGAGCCGTGGGCGCGAGCCCGTCGAAGTGGTATTCGACCTGATCCAGGAAGAGCAGGGGCGAGTCAACATGCTCGAAATGAATCAAAGCGAAGCGAATCTGCGCCAGACGATCTCTCACCCTCTGTCGTGTATCATCAGCGACGGTTTTTACGTGAAGGGCCGGCCTCATCCTCGCCTTTACGGAACGTTCCCCCTTCTGCTAGGAGAGATGAGTCGGGAGCGGGGTTGGCTCACGCTGGCAGTGGCTGTTCATAAGATCACAGAGAAACCGGCGCGGCGTTTCTCGATTCCAAAGCGCGGACGCCTCGAGCCCGGCTATTTTGCCGATGTGGTGGTTTTTGATCCCGGAACGGTCAACAGCCCGGCTTCCTACGAAACTCCAGTACTTCAACCGAGGGGCATCTGCCACGTGTTTCGCTACGGAGTCGCGGTTCTGTCAGATGGAGTGGTGTGTTCGTCTATGGCAAGTTCATGATTGTTCTCTTGCTATTGGGATCGCGCCCATTCGCTGCGTTTGCCGAAGGCGCAGATCCGACTCGGTCCAATCGCGTCAGGATCGCAACAAAGTGAGCGAGACAAGATATTCTTTGCCAGATCAACATTCACTGATAGTGAGGAGTAGTGCGGGATGCGTCTGATCCGTTTCGGGCGGCAAGGCAGAGAAAAACCCGGAGTGCTGCTGGATGGGAAACGCAAGGATTTGTCGGCGTACTTCCAGGATTGGAACTCGACTTTCTTTGCCGAATCTGGGCTGGAGAGGCTTTCAGCTCTCCTGAAAACGGATGAAGCAACAAGGATTCCTGAGGTGAGTGAAGGCGACCGTTGGGGCTCCCCCGTTTCCAGGCCTGGGAAAATCGTGTGTGTGGGGCTAAATTTCTCGGATCATGCGAAGGAATCCGGCATGCCTGTGCCGACCGAACCAGTGCTGTTTCTTAAGGCGACAAACACTGTCGTAGGCCCGTTTGACGACATCCTTATCCCACGAAACAGCAACAAGACCGATTGGGAGATTGAACTCGGCCTCATCATCGTACGCGAAGCCCGGTATCTCAATTCTATTGGCGACGCAACTGCCTGCATCGCCGGGTACTGCATTTCGCACGATGTCTCCGAACGCGAATTCCAACTGGAGCGCGGTGGACAGTGGAGCAAGGGGAAGAGTTGTGACACATTCAACCCGCTTGGACCTTGGGTCACAACCAGGGATGAATTGGCGGATGTCTCAAAGTTGCGAATGAAGCTCACGGTGAATGGTCAGTTGATGCAGAATGGCAGCACGGAAACCATGATTTTTTCGCCCGCGCACCTGGTTCATTACATTTCGCAATTTATGACGCTTGAGCCGGGAGACCTAATCTCAACCGGCACACCACCTGGGGTGGGCTTGGGCATGAAGCCGCCTCGCTATCTTAAGCATAGCGATATCGTCGAATTAGAGATTCAGCATCTGGGAAAACAACGACAGAGCTGCAGGCAGGTATAGCCAAATTCGCACACCGTCGTATCGACCATACTTCACGAACGGCAAAGAAGAAGCCCTGAACTTCTCGCTCGCGCCGAACACAAGTGTTACGTTGCGCTATCGCGTTCTGATTCGGAGATCGCCTCGTCCGATAGCACAGAGGCCGCCTATCAAAGCTTCATCGCGGCATATCACTGACCATCCATCCACATGACCATCCATGTTGGCCTGATCGGTGGCGGGAACATTACGGAAACGCACGCGCTCGCGGCGCGCGCCATTTCCGGAGTCGATATAGCTGCAATCTATGGGATGAACGCGGAAAGGGTCGATCGGCTGTGTCGCGAGCACGGCGGACGTCCGTACCGGGACTTCGAGGCGTTCCTCACGCACCGTCCGCTGGACTTGGTGATCATTGGAAGCCCGTCCGGATTACACGCCACTCATGGCATTGCAGCCATGCTGCACGGCCTGCACGTCCTAACCGAGAAACCGATCGACATCAGCACGAAGCGCGCCGATGCATTGATCGAGGCTGCACACCAATCCGATGTGAAGCTCGGTGTCATTTTTCAGGATCGACTGAAGGCGGACATTCGAAGATTCAAGCAGTGGGTCGATGAAGGTGCGCTAGGCGATCCACTGTTGGTCGATGCCCGTGTGAAATGGCATCGGCACGCAGAATATTACCGCAATTCGAAGTGGCGTGGAACATTTGCGCTCGACGGCGGCGGCGCGTTAATGAACCAGGGCGTGCACACGGTCGATCTGCTGCTGTGGCTGCTCGGTGACATCGCTCGCGTCCAGGCACGCACGGCGACTATGCTGCATGCCATCGAAACCGAAGACACCGCTGTAGCAGTCCTCGAGTTTGCGAGTGGTGCGATCGGCACTCTTCAAGCGACGACGGCTGCTTATCCCGGTTATCCGCGACGGCTGGAAATCACCGGATCGCTGGGCACAGTTGTTCTCGAACACGATCGTATCGTTGCGGCCGACTTCCGCGACGGTCAACCGCGTCTTGTCGATCATTCCCCCGGGGACCAGAACCAGAGCGCTTCCTCCGCCACTGTCAGCGATATTCGCGGACACCAGGCCGTGCTCGAAGACTTTATCCAGGCCATCGAGCAGAACCGCGCACCCGCATGCGACGGCCGCGAGGGCCGCCGGAGCGTAGCCGTAATCGAAGCAATCTATCGTGCAGCACGAAGTTTCGAAACAGCCGTAGAGGTGGAGACGAACTAACAGGACGCAGAGACCCGCTGAGCCTCCTTGGCAAACAACAGCGTGATTGAGATTCTTGGTCCCGCCGTCGAGAGGCTCCTTGAGAACATTTTGGTGGGCTTACGTCGTCATTGCTGTTGACTGCCCCAGAAGGATGCGCTTCACTCGGTCCTGATCTGATTCCGTGCAGCTAATTGGACAAAACGGAGAACAGCGTTAGAAATCGCTTGACAAGGAGCATCTACATACAAAAACATTCGATCGGCTTTCACGAGGGCAGAGGAGTGCCAATCTCCGGCTCAGCCGACCCGCCCGAAAATGGGACGTGGGCGCCTGTACTTGGCACGCGGGAGGGATATATGTATTTGAGACGAGTGCTCTTTACGCTTGTCGAGCCGATACTGCTCCTTTTGTGCACGACCGTTCTTGTCGCGCAGCTGAATCGAGGCGCAATCGAAGGCAGCGTGACTGATCCGCACGGGGCGGCAATGTCCGGAGTGCCGGTTACCATTACCAGCGTCGACACCAATGTGGCGACCACCACCAAGACGAACAGTGCAGGATACTATCGCGCAGAGGCTCTCGTACCAGGCACCTACCATGCACATTTCGCCGCCAGCGGATTTACTTCGCTTGAAATGTCAGCCATCGTGGTCTCTGCCGCGCAAGTTATCCGGGTCGACGCCACGCTCAAGCTCGGATCGGTCAACGAAAGGGTAGAAGTCAAAGCCGAGTTGCCGATGCTGGAGACGGATGCCAGCAACTTCAGCAGTACTTTGCAACCCGACATCATCCATAATGTACCTTTAGCGGGCCGGGATTTACAGCAGTTAACCTTCTTGCTGCCGGGAGTGAACAATGTCGGCGGCCCTCCGGGAAGCAATTTCGGTTTTGACAGCTCCTTCGGTACCTTTCCGGATCCGACCCACATGTTGGGTTCGGCGATCGCCGTAAACGGCGGGCAGAGTGGAGCAAATGCCTGGTACCTCGACGGCAACCTTAACATTTCCAGCTTCGGCGAAAACATTGTGGTCAATCCCTCTCCCGACTCCGTCTCGGACTTTCAGGTCATCACCACTGCATTCTCGGCCGAATACTCACACACCGGGGGTGGGGTCTTTAATGTCGTCCTCAAATCGGGTACGAACTCTTTCCACGGTGATATTTACGAATATGTTCGTAACAGTACTTTCAACGCCGTCAACCCTTTTGACGTGAAGGGCGGCTTCGGCAAAAGCCTGGTGCAGTTCAACAACTTTGGTGGGACGTTAGGGGGTCCGGTCAGGATTCCACACATTTACGAGGGCAAGAACAAGACTTTTTTCTTTTTTTCTCTAGACGGCACGATTCTTCACCAGAGCGGCAACAGCGCATACACCGTTCCGACCGCCCTGATGCGCCAGGGGAACTTCAGCGAAGACCCCAACGTCGTTAGTAATGGGATCTGGAATCCACAGACCACCATGGGGCCGCAGCCGGACGGCACCTTCTTGCGCACAGCCTTCGGGACACCCGTCAGCAATGCCTTCGGGCCGGGCTGCTTGAACACGTCAGTGGAAGCGGGAGCAGCAGCTGGAGTGACAACGTGCAATTTCAGCAGCCAGATTCCAACTGCCATGCTGGACCGCACGGCAATGTTCTTCATGAATTCGTTTCCCTTGCCCAACCATATCGATACGTTAGGTGGCTGCCCCTTGGCGGCCAGCGGCACCTACAGTATCTGTAACAACTACGAGGGTAGAAGTGGAGGCAGCCAGGATCCCATTAATCTTTCGATCAAGATCGACCATCAAACCGACAAGGGCAAGTATTTCTTCGAGTGGTTGTTCAGCCCTACGCAATACCGCAATTATCAGGTGCCTTGGACTGGCCCCACGTTCCCTCAGCAACTCATCGGCTATGGGTCGCCCTATGACTTTGGCATTCGCAGCCAGGTTGTCGCGTTGGGCCATACCTACGCTTTCAACGACCACCTTATCAATGAGTTTCGCGTAAGCTTCAGCCGCCAATTTCTCTCGACTCTGTCGCATCCTTACCCGAATAGCATCACTGCCCAGTCAGCGGTAGAGCAGGAGTTGGCGCCCAGCCTTCTGCCCAGTAATGCTTACTTTCCCACACCGAATTTTCAAATCGACAACACACCCGGGGGTGGATCCATCGACTTCGGTCCGGAAGCCTGGGTCAACATCGCCACCGGATCCGAAGCTTACACGATCATCGACAACGTGACCAAGATCATTGGCAAGCACACGATGAAGATGGGCTTTATTTATCGCTTGGACCATGCCAGCTACGAGAGCGACGATCCCACCATCCTCGACTTTAACGCTTCCCTGGCCCAGGATCCGATTTCTGGTCTGGGAGGCAATGGCCTGGCGCAATTCATGATGGGGGCCGTGCCAGCTGACGGTGGCGGCAGCGGCAGCTTCGCCGGCCATCTGAAGTCGCCCTATATACGATGGCGATCGTGGGGAGCGTTCGTACAAGATGACTTCCACGTCAAGCCCAATTTCACCTTGAATGTGGGGTTGCGTTATGACCTCAACGGTTATTTCAGGGCCCGTTATTACCCGATGAGCAACTTCTGCTTTACTTGCCTGAATCCCCTGACCGGGCTGAACGGTGAAAACATTTATGAAGGCAGCCCTGGATTCCCGAATGGTGACATCTTTCCTGCCAACCACACCGACTTCGCCCCTCGCTTGAATTTTTCATGGTCGCCTTCGGTACTCCGCAAGACCGTCGTCCGTGGCGGCTATGATATTTTCTATACCGACGCCATCGAAAGTTTCAACGCGCCCGGTCAATCTGTTGTCAACGGGGCCGGATGGGGCCAAGGTGCGGCGTGGTACTCGAGTTTTTATCCGCAGTGCCAGGCGTTTGGCGGGCCTTGCGAAGCCTTTCCCCTGAGCGACACCAGTACAAACAAGACAGATCTCTTGTTTCCATCCATAACGGGAGGGTTTCCGGCACAGACTCGTGAAAACCTCCTTGGCGGAACTTACGCCTTTGTTAAACCGACGCATGATCCCATGGTGCAAAGCTACACGCTGGAGCTGCAACATGAATTTCGGGGAGGCTTAGCAGTCTCTGTAGCATATGTAGGCACTCACGGAACTCACCTGTCGGGAAGCGGACCAAATAACTACCTGTACAACAATGTTCCAACCCAGGAAAAGCTCAAGTACCAAGCCCAACTTTTCAATAACTATCCGATCTCGCAGTTCTTTTCGGGTCAGACGGCAACACAGTTAGGCTCGCTGTATGGAAATCCGCTTACGGGACCAGTGAATCAGCTGCAGCTTTCAACTCTGTTGGCGCCTTATCCTTTTTTCCCCACGATTCCGACGAGCGGCACGTTTGAAGGCGGGAGTACGTATAACGCAATGAACTTGAGGGTGCAGAAGAAGTATTCCCAAGGTTTGGACTTCATAGTGGCTTATACCGTTTCCAAGCAGATGGATAACTGGTCTGTGGGTGGAGCGGGTGTGGAGGCAGTAGATCCGATCCATTTTACGAGGACCGGAATTATCGGCGGACGAGGCGGCCAATTGAATAGCACCTTTGGTGGCCCGTGGACATTTCAGGATCCGGACAACAGGAATGCTGATCGCACGATCGCAGTCGATGATATACCCCAACAGTTCAACGTCGGTGCTACCTACGATCTACCCGTCGGCACTGGCAAAGCTTTCCTGAACCGAAAAGGCCTAATCGGGGGCATTCTCGGAGGCTGGAAACTGAGTGGCAATTTCAATGCCCAGAGGGGCCTGCCGCTGCCTATTTCGTGCCCCTCCAGCACGCTCCAAATGCTAAGCACCCCGGGTACCTCTTACCAGGAGTCGGGAGGCCGATGCAACATGATCGGCGACCCGCATTTCAGCGGGCATCGTACCAAATCCCAGCAGATCGCGGATTGGATCAATCCCGCAGCCTTCGAGCCTGCATTTGGAAACGACCCGAACTTTTGGGCGAACTATACCGATCTCGATCCCCGGGCGTGGACGTTCGGCAATATGAAGCCGCGGACGGACGCCATTCGTGGCCCGGGATTTTGGAACCTGGATTCGTCATTGATGAAGGATTTCCATCTTGCAGAGAGCAGGTACGTCGAATTCCAGTGGGAAGTGTTCAACACTCTGAACCATCAAAACCTGGCGCTTCCCAACACAACATTTTGTCTACCGCCTGGTCCGGGAGGCGAGACGGACCTGGTACATCAAGCCGGATGTACGTTCGGCAAGATTACCGGTGTCCAGACCGATCCGCGGAACATGACGTTCGCGCTGAAGTTCTTCTGGTGATTGAGGCGGGACATCGAGCATCTATTGCCTCGCCGGGACTCGAATGATTCTGCTGTACCCGGAACCGGAGCCAGGCAAGGAATCCGGTTCTGGGCACTTCCAGTCAATGGTGCACAATGCTTAGCCGTAGTTAAAGCAAAACTCTTGACGTTTCGCGTAACTGTGTTGTCGCTGCTTATGGTGCCAGTCGTCCAGCATAATGAACACCAACTGATGTTGATTGCAGAAAGCCGTTGACAGAAGAGCATATCCACTATATATCGGGCACGGAGTTGTCCGCCGACTCAACAACCGCGTAGAACTACACCTGCGGTGATCGCCTGCTCATAGGCAGAAATGAGGTTTTCATGAAACATCTGCGAGGGGTTTTTACCTTGCTGTTTTTGCTTGTCGTGACGGTAGGGCTTGCGCATTCACAAATGAGCAAAGTGAAGACCGTCTGGGTGGTCATGATGGAAAATCACAACTGGGTGGGCAACGATGCCGGCGCTTCCTTTGGTGACCCAGATATCAAAAACAACCCACTGGCCCCGTATGTCAACGGGAAACTGCTGAAGATATCGGCGCACCCACAGCAGTATTACAATCCTCCGGGTAACCATCCCAGCCAGCCGAATTATTTGTGGCTGGAAGCAGGGACCAACTTCGGCTTCCTCGGGGATAGCCAGCCTGGCCAGCCCCAATATTTCACAGAAAAGCACCTGACAAGACTTCTGCAAGACGCGGGTGTTTCCTGGAAGGCCTACGCGGAGCCCGACTTTGGGAGCCCCGTGTTCGACACCTGCCCACTTGATTTCAGCTTCCTTGATGTTAACCACCTCGCTCCGGTTTACTTCAACGATATCAACGACGGGTTGAACCCAGAATCGCCCGAATGTCTCGCACACGTCGTGCCTTATTACCAGTTGGCGACCGATCTCGCCGACCATACCACGGCGCGTTACAACCTCGTTATCCCAAATTTGTGTCGTCAGGGACACGAGGGTGTGTCTCCTTGTGATCCTAGTGAACCCGCGGATAATACGTTGCGATCGGATAAATGGCTTATGCAGAATCTGCCCGTAATTATGGAGTCGGCAGCGTACAAGGAAGGCGGCGCCATATTCGTCATCTGGGATGAGGCCGAAGACACCGACCAGTTCAGCGATGGCCCGATTCCCGTTTTCTTGCTTTCGCCGTTTGCCAAGGGCGGGGGGAAGACGGCTTACACCAATAGCATCCACTACGACCACAGCTCGACCCTGAAAACGATGCAGGAAATCTTCGGGGTCATGCCGCTGCTAAGAGCTGCCGGGAACCCCAAGACAGTCGATCTCAGTGACTTGTTTAAGTGAAACTTGCCGGGAGTAAGTTGAAGGGTGTCCAGTCCGCGTACGTTCTTTACGGTTGTTCCGGTAGAGCGGAATTGCGTATCCGGGACTCGATCATCATCGAGCGCCGGATTTGCCCCAGGGGAGATTAATAGCTTGACTACTCGCCGCAGATTTCTTCGCCAATCAGCGATTGCTGCTGCGGCCGTACTCGCCCCGCGGGCTTTCTCACAAACCATGCGGCGTGACGCGACGCCCGTGCTCCCGACCCTCGATCCCGACAGCCTGGCTCGCTTCGTTGATCCGCTGCCACTTCCTGTGCTCGCGCAGCCGCAGGGCGATCGTGCTGTACCGGGTAAAACCGGCGAAAGGGTGCCGTTCTACCGAGTGTCCATGCGCGCCATCGCCACGAAGCTTCATCGTGATCTGCCGCCGACCAACCTATGGTCCTACGGTGATTCGGTGCCCGGCGTGATGTTCGACACGCAGAGCGGTCAGGGGCTGCTCGTCGAGTGGGTCAATGAATTGCCGCCCAACCACTTTCTCCCTATCGATTACTTGGTAAACGGTGCCGAGCGCGGTACCCCCGAGGTGCGTAGCGTCGTGCATCTGCATGGCGGCAAGACGCCACCCGAAAGCGACGGAAATCCTGAAGACTGGTACGTGCCCGGTCAATCGCGCACCTACTACTATCCCAACCAGCAGGACTCGGCGCTACTCTGGTACCACGACCAGGCGCTCGGCATCACCCGGCTGAACATCTATGCCGGACTGCTGGGCCTGCATGTGATTCGCGACCAGGCGGAGCGGCAGTTGCGGCTGCCCAACGGCAAATACGAGGTCCCGCTGGTGCTCTTTGATCGCCATCTGCGCGTCGACGGCCAGCTGAGCTATCCGCACCCGTGGATGCCAGAGGTCTTAGGTGAGGTGCCGTTGGTCAACGGTAAGATCTTTCCTTATCTCGAAGTGGAGCCACGCAAGTATCGATTCCGCGTTCTGAACGCCGCGAATGGCCGTTTGTATCGGTTGTCGTTGCCTCAGGGCGTCAAGATGCACCAGATCGGTACGGACCAGGGACTACTGCCCACGCCGGTCGCAGTAACGCACGTGCTGCTGGCGCCGGCGGAGCGCGCCGATCTGGTCATCGACTTCGCACCGCATCGCGGTACGCGGATTTTACTGTCCGACGATGCCTTCACGCTCATGGAGTTTCGTGTGAGTGCGTCGCCGGTCTCAGACCCGAGCGAGTTGCCGGCTACGCTGCGTCCCTTCCCGCGTATCGCGGAGTCCTCCGCCGTAAAGACTCGATTTCTCACATTGGATGAGGATAAGAAAAGGACGTACGGATCCGCGAGGATGTTGTTGAACAAGACGCCGTGGCACATGCCTATCACCGAGAAACCGGCGCTGGGTACCACGGAAATCTGGGAACTAGCGAACCTGAGCGAAGATGTGCACCCCGTTCACCTGCATTTGGTGCGGTTCCAAATTCTTGATCGTCGGGGGTTCGACGCCTTCCAGTACATGAAAACCGGCACACTAGAGTACGAGCATCCGGCTGCACCTCCCGAGCCGAATGAAATGGGCTGGAAGGATACGGTTCGTGTCGACGCTCAGACGGTAACTCGGATCATTGTCCCGTTCGAGGGTTATCCCGGCCGCTACGTCTGGCATTGCCAAAATCTGGAGCACGAGGACAACGAAATGATGCGCCCCTACGCAGTGGTTGCGGCAGGGAGTTGAGATGTACAATTTAGCAACTTTGGAGGCCTTATGACCCAATTCTTGGCGCTTTCTTTCTGTCCGCTGCGGTTCCGGCGGATGCAGCTTAGCTTATTTCCTCGAGCCTTGGCCTGCCTGCTGCTGCCGATTGCGGCCCAGGCGCAGGTGACTTTCACCGGGGCCCACAAGAGTGTGAACATTGGCTCCCAGGCAGTTGGATCGCCTAGCGCAACGATTCCCCTGCCCTTCACTATCGACGCAGGCACGAAAGTGGGCAGCATCGCCGTGTTGACCACCGGCATCGCGGGCAAGGACTTCGCCAATGCGACGGGGAGCACCTGCACGGCGACGACTTACACCACGGCCACCGATTGCGTAGTCAACGTGAGCTTCACACCTCTGGCTACCGGCTCGCGCCGGGGTGCGGTGGTGTTCTATTCCGGCGCCAGAAGAACCAGCACTGCACTGGCCACGGTGCCCGTTTTTGGGGTCGGCACTGGGCCGCAGGTGGTCTTTGGACCGGGTGGCGCGCAGACCAGCGTGGGCAGCAAGTTTATCAGTCCCCAAGGCGTCGCTGTGGACGCGGCGGGCAATGTGTACGTCACCGACATTGGCCTTCAAGAGGTGTTCAAGATAACGCCCAGTGGTACTCAGACCACGGTGGGGACTGGACTTGAGGTGCCGGAAGATGTCGCTGTGGATGGAGCGGGTAATGTGTATATCACCGATAGTCAGGCCGACGCGGTGTTCAAGGTGACACCGGGCGGCGTGCAGACCACGGTGGGCAACGGATGGGATTATCCCTCTGGCATCGCCGTAGACGGGGCGGGTAACGTGTACGTTAGCGATCCCTTCATCGATGGGGTGTTCAAGGTTACGCCGGGCGGCAAGCGGACCGCGATAGGCAGTGGATACAATACACCCGCAGGCGTGGCCGTGGACGCAGCCTTCAATGTGTACGTCGCCGATACTTACAACGCAGCGGTATTCAAGATAACGCCAGGTGGTGCACAGACCACGGTCGGAACCGCGCTCAATAGTCCCGCAGCCGTGGCCGTGGATGCGGCCGGCGATGTCTACATCACCGATGCAGGCACCGACACTGTGTATGAGGTAACGCCGGGTGGCAACCAGACCACGGTGAGCACCGGACTGGACGTTCCCAACGGCGTGACCCTGGATGGACCGGGCAACCTCTATGTGGCTGATACTTTCAACGAACAGGTGACGAAGATCGACCGCACGGATGCGCCATCGTTGGAGTTTGACCCCACGAAGATAAACAGGGAAAGCCAGGACAGTCCGAAGACGGTGGATGTCGAGAACGTAGGTAACCGATCGCTGAAGTTCTCCGCACTGATCTATCCACAAGATTTCCCGGAGGATTCCGGCGACAACGAATGCACCTCGAGCACATCGCTCGCAGCCGCAAGCACCTGCGCGCTGATTATCGACTTCAGTCCGGTGACTCCGCTGGGCTCCAAGACCTCGGTGGTGTTGAAAGAGGCCGTGAAGTTGGCGACCAACAACCTCAACGTCCCGAACACGCTGCAACGGGTTGTCGTCACTGGCACGGAGACCGCTAAGTAGTGTCAATGGGGGAAAATACCCGGGGCAGCAAAGAGGGCCGGAGCCCACAAGGCTCTGGCCCTTTGACTTTTGCGGTTGCACTTCGGAGCGGAGCGGGTTGGCTTACCCGCGGTTCAGGTAGGCGACCTCGCGGGTGTCGGACACGCATCTTTTCGCCCTAGTTGATGAAGGGCGGCACACGCTTCGGATCGAGTACAGCATTTGCAGCAACTGGGCTCGCAGCAACTTCTCCAGCGGAATTGAGCGGACGGTCTGTGCTAGCGTACATGGCATCGAAACGTCGTAACAACTGCGTGAGTACTCTGTCCACCCCACGAAACACAACCTATTGGACAAATATGTCAGCAAGTACCAAAACACGCTTGACACGAGATAGAGTCCAAGACTGGAATACGTGCAGTTGCGTAAAGAATTGTGGATCAGGCTCGTTTACCTTGAGTCAGGCCGAATCGGGTGGACCCAGAATGGACGAGGGCATGACAACTTGTTGAATCCGTCCTGGAGCGACCGGGAAACCAGCTAGCTGCGAGCGTGGATCAATAATGTTGCGCACGGTTGTCGACGTTCCGGTCCCACCCGTCCCGAGTTCAATCTCCACTCGTGCCAGTGAAAAAAATGAAAAAGACCGTGATCGTCACGCTACTTTGGATCGTCGTGGTTTGCTGCAGAGCTTTGGGTGCGACACCCATCGTGTGGGTCGTTCCCAGCTCTCTGCACAGGGTCGGGCCAACTGATGCGCCGGGCGGCAAAACCAACGTAGTGATCCAGGCGGCCCGAGGGGAATTCCAATCGTTCCAGGTCGCAATTCACGCGCCTGGCGACGGGCTCACTAACGTCAACTTTTCAGTTTCCAAGTTAGTGGGGTCACAAGGCGCAATGATTTCTGCAGCAAACTTGATCCTCTATCGGGAGTTTTACCTAACGGTGAAGCATCACAGCCCCACATACAACGGACCTCCTAATCTTCCGATCACCAAGGTTCGGACGTTCCCCGATGCGCTGATCCCGTTTCTTGATCCCGCTACACACAAGCCGCCTGTGGAGGCCGAATTCAGAGCGGTTCCATTTGATCTCGTAGCCGGGCGCAACGCAGTCTTCTGGGTGGATGTCTTTGTGCCCCGGGGCGCGGCGGCGGGCCAATACCGGGGCGTCTATATAGTAACCAGCGATCAGGGAGTTTTTGTGGGCCGGGTTTGTATGGAGGTGTGGGGATTCACTTTGCCGATCGAGCCTTCCCTCAAGTCCAGTTTCAACGGCGGTGGCACAACAGTTCCCGGTGTCAACGAGGAGCTTCTGAGAAACAGGATCATGCCGGACACCGTCAATCCGGCGAACGAAAAGGGGCTCATCAATCGCTATGGCCTCAACGCTACGGACCTCGGCTTCTTCAGTGGAGTTTCCTATGGCCAGTGCGATCCCTCCGACCCTCCCTCACTTGCAGCGATAAAAAGCGCCAAGGCGACCCACCAGCCCGACTTGTACCTGTATGACGAAACCGCAGATCCGGAGAGCAGCTGCACGAGCCCGGCGTTTTATCGCGCGATGATCGCCTGGGCACAGAACTTGCATCGAGCCGGCGTCGATAACCTGGTAACCCAGGAACCAGTGCCCCAACTTTACGATGACGGCTTGGGGACCGGCCGATCCGCCGTCGATGTCTGGACGATGCTCCCGTTGGCTTATAACGACGCTCAGTCCTTTTCACCTCCGCGGGTGACTTATGTGCTGCAAAAGGGCGACAAAGTATGGTCGTATAACGACCTAGTGCAAGACTCATACTCCCCGAAGTGGGAACTGGATTTCCTGCCCATCAACTATCGCATCCAGGCTGGCTTCATCAGCCAGAGCCTGGGATTAACGGGACTCCTCTACTGGAGCGTTGACGACTGGTCCGCAGACCCGTGGGAAGACCCTCAAGGCATGCAGGAGCCGGATTATCCCGGGGAAGGGGTACTGGTGTATCCGGGTGCGCCCGCCGGCCTCAAGGGTGTGGCTCCGTCGATGCGGCTCAGATACTTGCGGGACGGGGCCCAGGACTACGAATACGTGCAGCTCCTCAAGAATTGTGGCCAGGTTGAATTTGCATTAGCCGAGGCCCGAAAAGTCGGCCCTGACTGGACCCACTGGACGAGAGACGAAAGCTTGCTGGAATCGGTTCGTAAGCAATTGGGAAGTCAGATCGCGGCCAGCAATTGCGCCCCCTGAATGGAAAAAGCAATGGCAAATCTCACCGCCGCTCCCGTCATAGATGCAAAGAGCTCTCCAGTTGCTGGGCCTGAGACAAGGCGAATACCTGTCCCTGCAGCCTCCGAGCGTTTAGGTTCGCTCGACGCCTTCCGTGGTTTCGTGATGCTTTGGATTATCGGCGGCGAGGGGTTGATGGTAGGCTTGGCGGCCCTGGGACACAACCGGGTCATCGACGCTCTCGTTTACGAGCTAAATCACAGTCCGTGGCAGGGGCTGCGCTTTTACGACTGTATCTGGCCATGCTTCATGCTGATGGTCGGAGTCTCCGTGCCCCTCTCGTTTGCAAAGCGCTCGCTTACTCAGACCTATCATCAACAGTTGGCTCACGCCGCAAAGCGCGCGCTCGTCCTTTTCTTGCTGGGCTCGCTGCGCGAGTCGGTTTCGCTTGGTTCGCCTTACCTGATCGAATTGAGCAGCGCCTTGCAGCCTATCGCGATTGCCTATTTCGTGGCTGTTCTAGTAGTCCGCAAGTCCTGGCGATTCCAGGCTCTGCTTGGCGCCGGGATCCTCGCTGGCTACGGGCTTGTCTTAGCCTTTATCCGGGCTCCAGGCATAGCGGCGGGTAGCTATCAGTACAATCACAACCTGGTTCACTCGGTCGATATTGCTTTGCTTGGCCAAGCTCACTGGGACCGCTGGCCTTTTGCAAACGAAGGCTGGGGGACGGTGCTGAGCACTATTCCAACCATCGCAACTACCCTTCTCGGATTGCTTGTTGGCGAATTGCTCATGAGCCCGCGCTCGAAGGAAAGTAAGGCCAAGCTCATCGGCGGTATAGGACTTGGGTGCTTGGCGATTGGTTATGGAACAAGTTTTGTTGTGCCAGTAGTCATGAAGATGTGGACGACTTCGTACGGTCTCATGTCTGCTGGTTGTGCGTGCCTCATGCTTCTGTTTTTCTATTGCGTTATTGACATCCTCGGGTATCGAAAATGGACGTTTCCTTTGACCGTCATCGGAATGAACGCCATTTTCATTTACATGTTTACGAGCCTGATTCACCTTGATCCAATAGTCGACGTCTTTACTCAGGGGATCGTGAGAGTTTTGCCGAACTCCGCACTACTCTTCCAACAGGTCGCGATTCTTGCGGTTGAATGGGCCGTCCTGTTCTGGATGTACAAACGGAAAATTTTCCTTAGGGCTTGAAGAGGCCTGTCACAACCCATAACTGGGGCAGGAATACGAACAGTGTCCAGCAAACTTTTCTTGTCGATGACCGTATGGATCAGCATGATTATCCCAGTTACCGGTGTTCCGCAGAGTGTGGATTCCAGGGTGAGTGGCACAGCCGACGAAATTCACTGGACATTTACCGGACCGAACTCGGTGACCTTCGACTGGCGTGGGACAGCAACCGAGCTTCATTACGGCGTGAGTTCAACCTACGGGGCAGTTGCCTTAGCGCAACCACCCAGTCCCATGCCGTTCTCTTCTTCTGGGCCATTCTGGGAGGCCGAGGTGACCGGTTTGCAGCCGGACGTCGTCTACCACTACTCGATTGGTTCAGCCCCAGACCAAACCTTCCGCACCCCACCCCAACCCGGCACTGGAGGGTTCACCGTCGACGCTGAAGGCGACATCGGGGGCTCCAACTCTTTCGTTTCCGTTCCAGGCGTGCAACGGCTTATTGCCGATGATCTGCCGGCCTTCGTCCTGATCCTCGGGGATCTAACCTACGGCAACGAGACTGGACAGCCTTCTGTCGATCAGCATTTCAACGATGTCATGGTGTGGTCTCAAAACACGGCGTATATGCCAGCCTGGAGCAACCACGAGTGGGATATTCTCGCGAAGGATGATCTCCGGAACTATAAGGGCCGTTTCGAATTGCCCCATCAACAAATGTCGACTGGTGCACCCAGCCAAGGTTGCTGCGGCAGGGATTGGTATTGGTTCGACTACGGGAACGTCCGCTTCATTGCCTATCCGGAACCTTACAGTGTGGGGACATTACCCGATTGGTTCAGCAAAGCGACGAATTTGATGGACCAAGCCGAGCATGATCCTAATCTCGACTTTATCGTTACCTTCGGCCATCGGCCGGCTTACTCCTCGGGCTATCATCCCGGCAATCCGACTCTGAAGCAGTACCTGACTCGGCTTGCGAGCCACAACAAGTACGTACTCAACGTCAACGGCCACAGCCACGACTATGAACGCAGCTATCGCCAGGACGGCGTCGTTCACATCACAGCTGGGACGGGCGGCTCAGAACTGGAAGAGAACGAGACTCCTTGCCTGTTCCGGGTGTGCCCGGCGCCATCGTGGTCTGCCTTTCGTGCCATGCATTTTGGTGTTCTCAAGCTGCACTTCCCGCGCAGCGAGATCCACGGAGAATTCATATGCGGGCCGGCAGGTGGTGGAAAGAACGACGTCCAGTGCACGGCGGGAAGCGTGGTAGATCGCTTCACCTTATCAGCGCGCCCGCAGGGTGGCCACCTTCGAACTCTCCACTCGGGACTCTTTGATCGGCGGATCGAAGGTCTTGATATCTGCTTGGCTTCGGACGAGGAATCAGCATGAAAATTAAGCATCACAGTTCTTGCATCCTGATGTGTGTCCTGATCCTGTTGTCGTGGAGTGGGATTGCCTCGGGACAAGATTCTATGCTGGCCCGCACACCGCCTATGGGATGGAATAGTTGGAATCATTTTGCGTGTGAAGTGAGCGACGCGGTGGTGCGGGCTCAAGCTGACGCGATGGTTACCAGCGGAATGAAGTCCGTTGGATATGTGTACATCCTGATCGACGACTGCTGGCAAGGGACCCGTGACGACGCAGGATACATTCGTCCCAATGCAAAGTTTCCTGACATGAAAGCGCTGGCCGATTATGTTCATAGCAAAGCCTTGAAGATTGGAATCTATTCTTCGCCTGGCCCGAAAACCTGCGAGGGTTATACCGGTAGTTATGGTCATGAAGAACAGGATGCCCAAACTTACGCCGCCTGGGGAATGGATTACTTAAAGTACGACTTGTGCAGCTATGACGGGATGGGCGATCAGGTTGCCGCGTACAAGAAAATGGGTGATGCGCTCAAGAAGACCGGCCGACCTATGGTCTATGCCCTTTGCCAATACGGAATGCAGAAAGGCTGGCAGTGGGCTGCCTCCGTGGGTGGCAACCTGTGGCGTACGGACGACGATATACGCGACGACTATTACGTGATGTCGGAACTTGGATTCGGGCAAAACAGCCTTGAACAGTTCGCCGGGCCTGGGCACTGGAATGACCCAGACATGCTCGAAGTCGGCAATGGGGGGATGACCACCGACGAGTACCGGACGCACATGAGTTTGTGGTGCATCCTGGCCGCTCCGCTCATTACGGGCAACAATCTCGCAAACATGGATGCTGAGACGCGGGAGATTCTTACAAACCCGGAAGTCATTGCAATTGACCAGGACCCGCTCGGCGTCCAGGGTCACCGGATCAAGCAAGAAGGGCCCTTGGAAGTGTGGATGAAGCCCCTGAAGGATGGAGGCACCGCGGTCGGTCTGTTTAATCGTGGATGGGGAGCAATGCCGGTGAGCGTAGACTTTCGAGATGTTGGTCTGGGCAACTCCGCAGTGGTGCGAGACCTCTGGACGAAAAAGGATCTCGGGCCTTTCCAGGAGAAATACACCGCGACTGTTCTCCAGCATGGAGTCGTCATGCTCCACATAAAGCGAGGCACTTAATTTTATGGCTGCAAGAGTTCAGCGAAGACGGTGCGAGACATGCGCCAGCTTGAGAAAACGAAGCCCTTTACGCTGGTGGCTTTGTACTCTGGTTATGGTTCAGGCTTTCCTGGTCACCGCATGGGCCGTCGCGGGACATAACGTGCTCCTGCCCCAACCCCAACAGATACACTATGGGCCGCGTCACCTTCGAATTCGAGGCCTAGGCATTCGGTTG
>Ga0187875_10001322_pt1 | contig 19213 bp, 17 predicted proteins | sample June2016WEW_17_1_2_FD_132978 | JGI IMG/M metagenome (GOLD analysis project Ga0187875, IMG submission 132978) | Peatland microbial communities from SPRUCE experiment site at the Marcell Experimental Forest, Minnesota, USA - June2016WEW_17_10 | ecosystem: Environmental > Terrestrial > Soil >... | reverse complement strand
GACTGACCCTCAGGGTACGAATGTTGGCGGTTTCCTGGATGATTTCCTGAACGGTCGCCAATTCGGGCAGATAAGGGTTATTTAGAAATTTATTCACTCTCACAGGCGTTCTCCTTAAGGCGGCCCACGATTTGGCGAATGTCTATGGACACCGGGCAGCTTCGAATACATCGGCCACAACCGCAGCATCCGATAAGCCCATCGTATTTTTCGGGGATGTAGCTGAACTTGTGTCCGGCGCGGTTGCGGTAACGGTTCAATTTGGAAGGGCGCGGATTATGGCCGCTGGCTTCCAACGTATATTGATAAAACATGCACGAATCCCAGGAACGCAAGCGCTCTCCCCGCATGTTCTCGATCTCGTCAGTTATGGTAAAACAATAGCACGTGGGGCATACGTAGGTACAGATACCGCAACTGAGACACTGGGCTGTCATTTCCTGCCAGTAGTCATCATTTGCGAAACGTTTCCTGAAAGCCTCTGCGCTTCCCGTGAGGTCAAGATCTCCGACTCGATGCTGAGAGGCTTCCTCAACAACCTGCCTTGCCTGCGCTTCCTGATGTTGCGTTGGAGTATCTCCCAGGGAGTCAATGAGGGACTGAGCTTTTTGAGTTAATGCATCTACTACGTAGCCGCCATCAACTGGAATTACCCTAAAATCGCTTCCCTCAGTGTCCGCAGGTCCGCTGCCCACAGAAGAACAAAAGCACGTCCCGTCCGCCTGCAGGCAGACCAATGTGGCGAAAAGAGTGTTCCGGCGGCGCTCAAGATAATACGGGTCCACATAAGGGCCGTTGGTGAAGACTCGGTCGAGGGTCAGAAAACCTTTGACGTCGCAGGGGCGTGCTCCGAATACAAGGGCAGGGCGGACCTCCGACTTATCATCCAGGCTGACAGAGACTTTCAATGGATTCTGTGGATCTTTTCGGTGCTCGAAACGTAACAGTGTTTCCACTTGCGGAAGGAGAATCTTCTTCGGCGGCAGGGTAGTCTGCCGGTCCAGTATGGGGACCATACCCGCATGGTATGGCACAAATTCTGTTAGCTCTCTATTGTCAGTTTGTAACGACGCAGGTATCCACAGATCAATCTTCGCAGAGAGCTTGTCGAGGGCCAACGTCAAACGGTCAATCGCAATGAATATTTTCCCGGCCATCAGGTTACCTCTTTTGCATTCAGACCTATATATCCGGAGCCTCTTCAGTGAAGCCCGGGACCGCTAGACGCCTGTCTCACTCGGGTTGAAAGTGAGCAGTGGCGGAATGGCGGTTGGATCGAGACCTGCCACATAGCCCAACATCTCCTCCATGATTTTGTTGAGCTTTTCCTTCATCAAGGTCACGGGGATTTCCATGGGGCAGACGCGTTCGCATTCACCGCACTCAGTGCATCTGCCGGCCAAGTGCATGGCATGAATGAAATGGAATAGGAATTTTTCCGGAATTCCCATGCGCAGTGTGAGCCACTTTGGATCGCGAGTTTCCGCGATGCAGTGCTCCTGGCAAACGCAGAGAGGACAGGCGTTTCGGCAGGCATAGCAGCGCATACACCGGTCGAGCTCCGACTGCCAGAAAGCCAACCTTTCTTCCAGAGGCCTTTTTTCCAATGCGTCCACGTCCCGGTATATATCCTCCGGCTTTATGCGGGATACAGTCGGCTCACCGACCAGCACGTCGTAAACAACCGGATTAGGATAGAGGCATCGAAGGCATTTGCGGGCAAGAACGTCTTCCAGGTTGAGTTTATGAGTTCCTCCTGCATCGTCAACGATCAGGCGGTTATCTTCCACCTTGGCTGATCTGACATGCGAGAGCCGCACTTGCCGCATGACCTTGCGCCAGTCCACCGTTCCACGGCAGGGAATGCCGAAGATGCGAAGCCTGTCGCGGGTTATGAACTTTTCCTGAATGAGCGCCACCAGCGATCTGCTGTCACAGCCTTTGACGCAAATGCCGATTTGCTTATGTTTGTCTGCAGGTTTCAGAGCGGGAGGCTTCACGAGGTAACCGGTCAGGTTCTGAGCGCAAAATGGGCTCCAGATAAGCCTGGGTATGGATTTGGCGCCACGAATGAAGATGGGTGTCGTGTGGAGCGCGTCCTCGCCTGCTGCCCAGCCGATCATTGTGTCCAGTTCAGGCAGAGCTTCTTCCACCAACTTGTGTAATTGCATTGTATCGGTTTCTATCACTGCTTTTTCCAGTCTATGGAGCTACCGGCTGTTTTAATGCGGTCCTGCCTGTAGACAGATATTCAGGGTATGGGCGCCTCTTTTTGTCCACCCACTGGTTTGAGGTTTTCGCCGGGTTGCTTCCGCACTCCGGGATTGGCGCCCAACCGATGGATCTGCTCGGAAAATTCAGTCACAACCTGCTGCCAGCGCTGGCCTTCGGATGCCGATACCCAGGTGTAGTGGAACCTACGCGCATCGATACCCATGAAAGACAGGAAGCTCTTCAGCATCTCCAGACGGCGGCGTGCGTACAGATTGCCGACGGCATAGTGACAATCCTTGGGATGGCAGCCGGAGACGAGCACGCCGTCCACGCCATAGATTAGTGATTTGGCGACAAACAGAGGGTCCATGCGCCCTGTGCAGGGGATGCGCACAATTCGCAGGTCCGTAGGCTGCTTGAAGCGGCACACGCCCGCTGTGTCAGCGCCCCCGTAAGAGCACCAGTTACACAGGAAGCCTGCTATTTTTATACCCTGTTCCGCAGCTTCAGCGAGAGCTGCGCTGGAGTAGGGATTGGGGTCTGTCATCGCTTGTTTCCTTTTTTAAGTTTGAGCCTCACGCAGCTTTGCATGGGCCAAATTCACTCTGTGTCAGGCGCAGAGCTCATTTACTTCAGCAAGGATCTGGTTGTCCGTCGAGTGCTGTAACTGGATCGCTTTGCAGGGGCAGGTGGCGTTGCACAGGCCGCAGCCCTGGCAGACTGTGGGCAGCACTTCGGCTTTGAGGATATCGCCCCTTAGTTCCTTCCACTTAATGGCGCCGAACGGACAAACCTGAATGCACTTTGCGCAGGCAATACAGGCTCGCTCGTTGACCAAAGCCACTTGTGGGTTAGTTTCGATGGTGTCGCGCGCGAAAAGGGCCTGCACTTTGGAGGCCGCAGCGCTCCCCTGTGCTACTGAAGCGGGAATATCTTTGGGCCCCTGGCACGCGCCAGCAAGGTAAACCCCTGCGGTGTTGGTCTCGACGGGGCGCAGCTTGGGATGACTTTCCATATAGAAGCCGTATTGGTCGTAGGAGATGCGAAGTTTCTCGGCCAGATCACCTGCGCCTGCAGAAGCCTCGATCCCCGTGGCCAGCACCACCAGGTCGGCTTCCACCTCCACCTGAACCCCGAGCAGAGTATCGGCCCCCTGCACCACCATGCGATTCCCACGCGGATAGACCTTGCCCACCCGGCCGCGAATGTATTGCACCCCGTATTCTTCCTGGGCCCTGCGAACGAACTCATCGTAGTTCTTGCCAGGGGCCCGGATATCCATATAGAAGACGTAAGAGTTGGATTCCGGCAGGTGATCGCGTGTCAGAATAGCCTGCTTGGCGATGTACATGCAGCAGACTCCTGAACAGTAAGGGCGCCCCACCGAAGGGTCGCGCGAGCCCACACAGGCGATAAAGACGATGTCTTTGGGCTCCCTGCCGTCCGATGGGCGACGGATGTGCCCCCCGGACGGTCCCGAAGCACTCAGGATGCGCTCGTACTGGAGACCGGAAATAACGTCCGGATAGCGGCCTGCGCCGTATTCTCCATAAATCGAGTGGTCGAAAAGATCGTAGCCCGTTGCCACGATGATAGCGCCCACCTCCTCGGTAACGATTGTATCCTGCATATCGAAGTTGATGGCCTTCACCGGGCATATCTTCGAGCAGACTCCGCACTTGCCCCTAGTGAAATGGCGACAATGCAAAGGATCGATGCTGGCTTTCCTCGGGATGGCCTGGGGAAAAGGGATATTGATGGCTTTGGTCGCGCCCAGACCCTCATTGAAAGCGTCAGGCGCCTGTGCAGACGGGCATTTCTCCATGCAAAGGCCACAGCCCGTGCAGGTTTCCCAATCCACATAGGTTGCCTTCTTTCTGATTTGGACGATAAAATTGCCTACGTATCCATTGATGGATTCGATCTCGCTGGCAGCGTAGAGCGTGATGTTTTCCTTTTGTGAAACGTCCACCATTTTAGGACCGAGGATACAGGACGAGCAGTCGATAGTTGGAAAGGTCTTATCAAGTTTAGCCATCTTGCCGCCTATGGATGGCCTCCGTTCGACCATCACAACGTCCAGGTCGCCTTCGGCGCAGTCCAGGGCCGTCTGGATGCCGGCTATCCCGGCTCCGATAACCAGCACCCGCTTGTTGACCGGCATCTTCAATGCAATGAGCGGTTGATTGAAACGCAGCTTGGCTACGGCCATGCGAACCAGGTCCACGGCTTTGCGAGTGTTGGGCGCCCGGTCATTTCCGATCCACGACACATGCTCGCGGATATTGGCCATCTCGAACATATATCTGTTCAGACCCGCCTTGGCGACAGCACGTCTGAATGTGGGTTCATGCATTCTGGGTGAGCATGCGGCAACGACCACCCCTTGCAGATTGTGCTCGCTAATGGCCCGCTGGATCTCCTGCTGGCCTGGCTCGGAGCACGTGTACATGTAGCTTGTGGCGTAAGCTACATCCGCAAAGGTCCTTGCCTCGCGGGCAACCGCTTCCGTATCCACCGTCGCCGCAATATTGGTACCACATTGACACACAAACACGCCAATACGCATATGTCTCCTATCCTGAATCCTGCATTGCCCGCACCGACCTTGGAAAATCCACCGCAAAGACGCAGAGAGGCATTATTAGGCTGACCTTTGTTTTCCTGAGCGAACTCTTCATCATCGCGGTGTGAGATTTGCCCGATTTGTTCCGGCGGGTTTTAGGGCGACTGACTAATGTGGGACTCCTGGTTCCCCGCTCTTTCAAAATCCTGAAGCAGGCAGTCGGGATTTACAAATAGTTTATCCATTCCCAGCACTTTCTGATCGAGTCCCAGCGCAAGCCCGATCACCTGCGAGATGTATAGGACCGAAAGATTGAAAGTGCTCTTACAGTAGCGATTTACCTGATCCTGGCGCAGATCGAGGTTCTGTTGGCACAGGGGACAGGCTACGACAATGGCTTCGGCGCCCAGGCGAGAGGCCATGTCCAGAATTCGCCCGCTCAACTTGCCGACAATATCCTTGCGGGTAACTCCGTAGGTGGCCCCGCAGCACTCTGTTTTGTAAGGAAAGTCCGGAACTGTGGCGCCTGTGGTCTGAATGAGCCGGTCCATAGAGATTGGATTTTCGGGATCGTCGAACAGGGCGATCTGTGCGGGCCTTGTGAGCAAGCAGCCGTAGTAGGCAACAATGACGTGTCCAGTCAACGGGCGCCGAATGAGCTTCTGCAACACTTCAACGCCGACTTCCTCATAGAGTAGCTGCAGCAGGGAAACTGCCTTTATGCGCCCACCGATCTCCATGCCGACCAGTTCCAGAAAAGCCTTGCGCTCTTTCGGATGCTCATAGATTTCCTGGGCTCCCTTTAGCGATTTGAGGCATCCGGGACAGGGGGTCATGACCACCTCGCATCCCTGCCGAGCTGCGATGGCCAGGTTGCGGCCGGCAAGAGCGGCTGAAAGAATTGGGTCATAAGAATGGGCAGGCGTGGAACCGCAACAGTTCCAGTCGGGTATTTCGACGAGTTCGATGCCCAGCGCCTCGCACAAGGCACGGGTCGAAAGGTCATATTCGGCGGCCAGCCCTTCGAGGGAACATCCTTTATAGTAGGCTATGCGTTTCACCCGGTTTTCTCTTCGTAAATGTCGGTTTGAGTATTCGACAGCACGCTGCTGTGAAGACGGTAAACATTAAAGCGTTCAAAAATTTCGGCGATTTTCTTTCGCCCCTTTATCTTGTGGGGTATAAAGGTGAGCTTTCCTTTCATCAGGAGCCTCGGGGCCAGGTCCAGATCGGTGAATGGTTTCCTTGCCTTTAAGTTGTAAACCGGGAGGAGTCCTGTTTCGAAGACACGCCCGAATGTTTTCACAGACCTGAGGAACTCATCATAGAAAGTACGGATATCCGGCTCTGATACCGCCCCTTCCCGGCGCGACATGATGCGCAGGGTCTCCATGATACGTGCGACGTCGAGTTCGACGGGGCAGCGTGTGGTGCATGCCTGGCAGCTTCCGCAAAGCCAGATCGAGCGGGACTTAAGGACAACATCCTTCTGACCCAACTGAATAAAGCGCATGATCTGATTTACCGGGTAGTCGTACACGAAGGTGTAGGCGCAACTGGCCATGCAGTTGCCACACTGATAACATTTGCTCACCTTTTGTTCGCTGGCTTCTTCCACTCGCCTTATGAAATCAACATCACGGGATTTCTGAATTGACAGGGTTTTCATTCGTTCCATTCTTCTTTATCTCACTCACATGGAGGTTCTATCATTTACACAATTGCTCAGTCGCTGCTTCCTTCGTAGCCGAAGTCGATGAGCAACTGCTCATATCCGCGATGCAGCCGCTGATAAATACGGGCGTTTTCGATAGCGAAGGCGCACTGTAGCGCTATTGCTGTGGCGAAGTTGATTTCGCGCTTAGTGAAAGGGGACCGCTCTCCGGTAAAAATACGCAGTACCCCTATGACCTTGCCACGGACCATTAACGGAATTGACAGAAGCTTACGAACGCCTTCTTCGGCGCTCTCGACCGGGCATTGGAGACATGAGTCGGTGAAAACGTCATCGACCACTACCACCCGTCCAGTCATGCTTTTCTGAGCATCCACGAGTCCCTTGTTAAGGTAGTCAAGGTTCAGGCCATGGCTTCGCGCCACATAAAGGTTTTGGGTTTTAGGGTCGGACAGACAGACCACACAGCCCTTCACGCCTAGGACCTCCGTAACTTTTGTGACAACCAGTTCCAGAACTTTACCGATATTGAGGCTTGCGCTGATGGCGCTGCTGATTTCCTGAAAGCTCCGTAAATACTCTCGTTCGTGCTCGATGAGTGCGTCCACGCGGTGTTTCCACACAATGGACAGGATGCCGTGGCCGACCAGGGTGTTGGCAAAGCTAAGCTCGGTCTCGGTGAATTCGCGCGGAGCGCCGGCAAAGAGCGCCACCATGGCAATGACCTCCTGCTCCACTTCGACAGGCAGCACGGCGAAGGCTTCAATGCCTTCGATCATCATGAGTTCTCTTTCACCTGTGATCTCAAAGTCTTGAAGCCTGGGGATGCAGGTGGTTTTTCCCGGCAGGTTGAAGCATGCGCAATCGGGCGTATCGCCGGACTTGCTGAACAGGAACCTCTCGGTCAAACCGCAGCTCGCAAGCAGCTCTATTTGATCACCCTTGGGATTCTTCATTTTGATGAAGCAGCCTTTGAGGCCCAGGGTCTCTGATATCTTCCCGGCAATGAGGTTCATCACCCAATTGCTGTCAGCCCCGTCACAGAGTCGGCGGCCAACATCCGCAAACGGCGTCAAATAATCCATCGAGCGCATTCTATTTCCCTCTTTTTTATTGGCTGAAACTTCCGGAGGGCCACCAACTGGTGTTCATCCGGGGTAAAGTAGATTACCACGAGCACAAAATTCCATCTGCCCCTCAATATACGAGGGAAAAAACAAACCTTGGTCCTCAGCGAGCGGGGAGTTGGCGGATGTGCGCTAATGAATTGGCTACGTCAACGCGAACACTGAATTATATCAACGCAGAAGGTCAAGTCAACTCCTGTACTATGAAAATGTGGGCGGGAAAAATTTGGACGCCGCACTCGATAACATGAAACTATTGGGGAGAATCGTGCTCTGTGGCATGATTTCAATATATAATGATGTTATCCAAAAGGGAATCAGGACCAGGCCTCCCGCGAACGCCCCGTCTCTGGTCATGGACAGGTCAGGGAGAGCGTCGAGAATGGCGGCGGTCGGCCTGCCCGCTACGCGCTCGCACGACGCAGAGTGATTATTTTTTTTCGGTAGGGTATTATATAAGTCTATCATACGAGGCAATCTGTTTTTGGCGATTGCCAGGAGATTGACTTTGAGGCAGCCGCGGCGGCTGGAATTGACGGAATGCAAACCGGCCTGGGGGGTCCTTGCATACGTTGGTTTGGTTTAGTTTCCCGGTTCGGCGCTATGCAGTTGCGGCCAGCGCTTGTTCTCCCTGATTTGAGAAACCCAAAACCGTCTTGAGGGTACTAAGCAAGTCTCTAAGTCGAAACGGCTTTACAACGTATCCGCTGCTGCCCATTTTCATGGCTGCATCTTTTAGCAGGGGCATGCTGCACCCGGTCATCATGATAAAGGGCAATCCCGGATATCGGGACGAAACATGGCCCAGGAGATCAAGCCCCGACTCGCCGGGCATGTTGAAATCCGACACGATCGCATCGCATGCGGAGTGCTCCAGGTAATGTCGGGCCTGAGCCGCACTGTATGCAAGTTCTAATTCAAAACCATAATCGCTCAAATATTCGCTCATAATTAACAGTAGCGTTTTATCGTCGTCGACTATCAGAATTCTGGCCATATTTCCGATCCCTCCTTTCAGAGCAGGCAAGCGCCCTGCTTCCGAACAGGCTGACGTTTTCTCGAAAAAATTGACCGCCCAATTTCGTAGAACGCATCGGGCCGATTTTCGGGAGTTCTGAGCCACCAAATGGAAAATAGTGGATTTCCAAAGGATAGAGCAGTAGTAATTTGCCGTATTTTGCTCCAAAACAGAATGTATTTATTATCATTACATGATATCCTCGGCCGCTTTGATTTCTTCCCCGCCTCTGGCGCGGTTTCCGAAATAATGGATGAGGGCGGGTTGCAAATTCGTTATCTCACAGAAACACCAGATACTTGGATATCATACCGGCATGGATACCTATTACATTGACGGGAAATTTGTCAGCGATGACAGATCGTTTATCAGCGCAAAAGACATTGTTGTACTACGAGGTTTCGGGGTATTTGACTTTCTGATCACATACAACAAACGACCCTTTCATTTGGAAGAGCACGTAGAGAGGCTCGAGAACTCGGCAAGATGCATCGGCCTTGAAATCAACCACACGAATTCTGAAATCTGTGAGATCGTCCAGGAGACGGTCAAGAGAAACCACCATCATATGGAATCCGGCGTCCGTATTGTGTATACCGGCGGAATCAGTTCCGATGGTCTTAACCCTGAAGGCCGCGGCATTCTGATGGTGATGGTGACGCCGAAGCTTGAGCTTCCGCCGAGGTGGTATACGGACGGTGCAAAGATAATCACCGTAGATGTGGAAAGGTTCCTGCCATCTGCCAAGAGCACATGTTATTTATCGGCTGTGCACGCGGTACAACAAGCGAAGAAGCAGAAAGCCATCGAGGCGGTGTACGTGGATCGCAATAACCGTATTCTGGAAGGCACTACTACTAATTTTTTCTTCGTTAAGAAAAACAGACTCGTCACTTCCCATCGAGACATATTACCGGGTATCACCCGCAGTGTCATAATCGAGCTTGCAAAAGACTTTTACGGCGTGGAAACCAGGGACATCGACAGCTCCGAAGTATACGACATGGAAGAGGTGTTTATAACCGCTTCCAACAAGGAAGTGATACCAATTGTGAAGATAAACGATCTACAAATCGGAAACGGCCGTGTTGGTGAGCATACCCGGAGAATCATGCAGATGTTTCGGGACTACACGAATTCCTACGGCCAGGGGAAACATAGGTTGCAGCTGCCATCCATTCGAATATAGGGGACAAAGATTTCTCATCCCGCCTGCAAAGCGAGACGACCTCCTTGAGAGATAATATCGTGCACGCGGTTGGCAGACTGGAAGCCCGGATCGAGCAGCTCCTGTCCTGGTGCGTTACTCAGTAATAAACTGCCGGATGAACCTTGCCGCCTCGGCTTTGCCCCGATATACCCCGTAGTGGCCTTCGCAGAGGATATCCGCCCCGATTGCGAGCAGCATTTTGAGGCTTTCGTTGTAATCATCGAGGTCGGAAAGAAAGCTTGGATCGATCGGGCCGTGAACGTCCTGGGCGAACAGGACTTTCAGTCCGTCCGATTCGGTTAGGTACACAACCGAGCCAGGCGAGTGCCCGGGTGCGTGGATGACCTCGATTTTCCTGCCGCCGAGCAGGATCTCATCGCCCGAACCGGCAAACTTTCTGTCCACCCGGAAAGGCTTTAGCTTTGCTCCGTACCAGTTTGCCGCCGTCACGCGGTTGTCGCCCGCCTCAACAAAGGAGGCATCCAGTTCATGTGCGGCGATATCGAGTCCGATGCGCCGTTTCAATTCGGCTGCGCCGCCGGTGTGATCGTAATGGCAGTGCGTGAGCAGCAGGTATTTTATCCTCTGCGGATCGGCCCCGCATTTCCTGATGTTTGCGAAAAGCCTCTCGGTCGCCAGGCCGCAACCAGCATCCACCAGGGCGCATTCCTGCCCGAATTTTATGAGGTATATAGCTGCATCTTCCGGCGAGGTAAGATGCCCGCCGCCCACCTCGAAAATCTCGCTCGTGATTTCCATGGCTAATAAATCCCTTCGACCGGTAAATATCAGATGTATTCCATGCAGAACAGGTCCTTGCTTCAATTCAACTGCCGGAATTCTTTCGCCAGTTGGACAGCCTCACCGGCGTCCTTTCCGTAGCCGTCGGCGCCTATCTTATCGGCAAATTTCGAATCGACGGGGGCGCCCCCGACCATGACCTTGACACTGTCGCGCAGCCCCCTGTTTTCAAGGGCCCTTATAACCTTTTCCATTTCAGGCATCGTGGTGGTAAGCAGGGTGGAAAGAGCCAGAATGTCCGGCTTTAGTTCTTTCACTTTCGAAATAACCTTTTCAACGCTCAGGTCGACCCCCAGGTCCAGTACGTTGAATCCTGCCCCTTCCAGCATCATTGTGACAAGGTTCTTTCCAATGTCGTGCATGTCGCCTTTGACAGTCCCAATCAAAATGGCGCCTTTCGATTGAGTGCCCTTACCCGTCAACAGAGGCTTTATCAGCGCAAGTCCCTTCTTCATGGTTACAGCGGAAGCGAACATTTCCGGGACGAATATCTCGTCAGCCGCAAACCTTTTGCCAACAATGTCCATAGCGCCTATCAGCGCTTCATTGATAAGAATGTCTAAATCGGTCTTGTCATCGATGGCCTCCTGAACCATTGTCTCGATCTCGGCGTGCTTGCCATCCACAACCGCCTGCCTGATAGACGCGATACGATCGCTCATCGCATTTTTCTCCAATAAGTGGAACATCACAAAGATTAACCGGAGGGCTGTCCTGAGGACCGGCCGTCCGGAGCGCAGCCAGGCCGCCCGCAGCCGGCACACAGCGTCTCACGCAGCAGCAGGGGTGGTTTCATGCGCCGAGCATAACTCAAACGGAAATACTGTCAATATTATTGATTTTTAATATCTTCAGTTTTCAAAGAGCAACAATGAGCAGCGCAACCCATCCTTTCGGCAGCCTCAGCGCAAGCTGCTGCCCTGCCCGACAGAGTTTGTCCCCTGTACAGGGCAAATACAGGTGGGGCCGGCGCAACTCCTTGATTTAACTGACACGCCCTCTGATAAAACAGCGGGGAGCGGGGAGAAATCAAATTCCTAAATTGCCGCAATGCGTTTTAATCCGACGATATTATACCGCAGTGATCTGGCCTTGCGAAACGGCAACCAGAAGCGGCAATAAAAGCGGCAAAAAGAAGAGTAAACAGTGAGCAGGCTCAGGCCGCAACCAAAGGGCGAAAGTCATTTCACCGCAAAAGGTCACGAAGAGCACTAAGGAGACACGAAGAGTCACGAAGAAACGTAAATAAAAAAAACAAGCAAGAAATTCGTCGCGTCCGGGGGAGAAACAACCTCAGCCTTCCCCGTCCCAAGCACCTGTGCTCCAAATTCGGACACGAAGCCAATAAAGGCCACGAAGGAATTTCATGCCAGAAAAAGCACGAATTTCGAATTTATGTTACTAAATTTACGCTTTTGTTCTTTCTTGACAAATACATATAATTGATACATACTAATACATCATAATAGTGCATATTTTCTGAGCAGGAGGTTTCATGAGAACAACCCTGAACATAGAAGATGAATTGATCGAGAAGGCAGCAACGTTGACCGGCATCAAGGAAAAGACTTCTCTCGTCAGGCTCGGGCTCGAAGCGCTCATAGCGAGGGAAAGCAGCAGGAGGCTCGCCAAATTGGGGGGAACTGAAAAGCAATTGGAGATGATACCTCGCAGAAGAACGGGGAAGGCATAAAATGGTTCTTGTTGACACTTCAGTGTGGGTGGCGCATCTGCGGGATGGGAACATCGGGCTTGAAACGCTGTTGAACGAGGGCCATGTTGCCGGCCATTCTTTCATCACAGGAGAACTTGCGTGCGGGAACCTCAAAAACCGGTCTGAAATACTTTCTCTTCTCCAGGCATTGCCTATGGCGATCCATGCAGAGCATGACGAAGTGATGGAGTTAATAGAAACTCATAGCCTCATGGGGAAGGGTCTGGGCTACATTGATATGCATTTGCTTGCTTCAGCCCTCTTGACGGATGTCCCACTATGGACCCTGGATCGGAAACTTGACGAGACTGCTTCACAACTGAAGAAAAAGTATCTATCCTCCCGCCCCTGATTGTTCGGCCGGCAGGATGAAAGTGGTGACTCCCTTTCTTTTTCTTCAAAGCCCAAACATGCAGATCATATCTTTTGCGACAGAGTTCGCCGTCAGACCCAACAATTTGGCAAGGAACCTGAAAAAAGAAAGCTCTTCAGCCTCTGGATATCCTTCCGATCTGCATGTTTCACGGAAAGATGCGCACCCTACACCAGAATATCCTTGCAAGGACCTTACGCCTAAATTCGTTTTAGGGGGCTGGATGGGTAAATGGAAAACCGCAAGTTACACAAGGTGCATTCGACACTTGTTTGGAAACTCTTGCGTCGGGGAATCCCGGCCCGTTCACGTTGGCAGTTTTGGCGGCAAAAACGACGCTATAAGTTCTGGGAATGCCTCTCTATGGGACATGTGCCCGTTAAGATCAACCACTTATCTTGACCCTACTCCTTGGCTATCATTTGCTAGCGTCAATAGCATCACGTACTTCATCAAGAAGGTGCACGGGACTGACAGGTTTATGGATGATTTTTAAGTTACCGTCATCAACCGGACGATCGAAAAGATCCGAAGTGCTATATCCGGTGAACAACAGTACAGGCAATTTTGGTTTTATCGACCGCACATGTTCGTACACCTCCCGACCGTTTTTCTTTGGCATGATGGCGTCGACAAGAAGCAACGATATCCCATCGGTATGGCACTCAAATAATTCGATGGCTTCTTCGCCGTCCACTGATGTGATGACTTCATAACCTGCATTCCGAAGGATCTCGGCCGACAGGTCCCGGATTATGGCCTCGTCTTCGGCAATAAGCACCGTTTCGAGCCCATGTGATAATCTGTTCTCCCCTTTTTCGGCACCCTTGTCCACGAGAGTTTCAGCGCGGACCTCGTCACACATCGGCAACAGGATACTGAATTCAGATCCTCTACCGGGTTCGCTTTTCACGTCCACATAGCCATTATGTTGACTGACGATGCCGTAGACGGTGGACAGCCCAAGGCCGGTTCCTTTACCCACCTCTTTTGTGGTGAAAAAGGGTTCGAAAATGTGCCTAAGCGTATCTTTGTCCATGCCACAACCATGGTCTTTCACACTTATGACAACGAAACGTCCGGGGGCTACACCCGGAAATTGATCATGTCCCGAGGGGCCAACCTCCAGATCTTTCGTTTCAATTACTATGGCGCCTCCATTGGGCATTGCATCGCGAGAATTGACGCAAAGATTCATCAAAACCTGCTCGATCTGCTGAGGGTCAGCTCGAACAAAGCCGCAGCTATTTGAGATGACCTGAAGGCTCATATGCTCGCCTATGACGCGTTCGAGCATTTCCAGCAGATCTTCTATGACGCGGTTTAGATCTAGCTTCCTCGCTTTGAGTATTTGCCGGCGGCCGAAGGCCAGCAATTGGGAAACGAGACGAGCCCCTTTTTCGGCCGCAGTTCGAATCTGGTCGAGATTGTGTGTAAGCGTGCGGTCGTCCTGGAACCCTGACATGGACAGGATCGCGTAACCGAGGATAGCCTGAAGAAGATTGTTGAAATCGTGGGCGACACCTCCCGCAAGTTGCCCAAGGGCAGCAAGTTTCTCGCTCTGATGGACCTTTAATTGAGCTTCCTGAAGTTGTGATTCCTGGATCTTAACGATCTTACTCAGGTTGCTGGCTGCATCGCGAGCTTGTTTGAGCAACCTCGAATTCTCTACCGCATAGCCCATCTGGCCAAGGAGAACTGCCAAAAATTGCTGGTCCTGGCCGTGAAATGCTCCCCCGGTGGCCTTATCACTCAACGACAGCACACCGATGGTTGCCATCTTTGTTCGCAGTGGCATAATCAGAAAAGATTTTGTCGAATAACGGCCCCAATTGTTAGGACGCATCGTGAGGGGGCACTGCTCGATGTCTTCTACCAGCATGGGTTTCCCTGTCTCGATTACTTTGATGCACATGGAGTCCACCGACTCTACCGGCTCCCTTGACACAGGGGTCCATCCTTCGAATGCAACCATATCGAGCCCGGTTCCTTCCTCGCGTAACAGTGCAATCGAGCCGATGCGCGCATGCGTAGAGGCCATTGCCTTCCTCAGCACCAGTCGCAGCAGTTCCGCTATGTCGGGGACATGAGCAGTGATCTCTGTAATTTCTGTAAGTGTGGCGAACTGTTGAATCAGCTTCTCAAGTTGAGCGGCATTTTCCCGAAAGTCCTCGGTCAGAAGGTTAAGGGCGTTTATGATGGAAGCCATTTCCTGAAATTGCGAAACTTCTCCCGCTGTGGTGATATTGACGGTTTTACCTGTTGACACTTTTTCGAGGTCGCGCAAGAGATTTTTCATACCCCACAAAATCCGCCAAAGAAGAAAGTAACCGAGGCAGGCGGCCACAAACAGGCAAATCAGGACCTCGGTTTTTTGCCAGTCTAAGTTCTCCTTGAAAAGATAAAAGACCACCAATGCGGGAAGGATAATCAGCAAAGCCATTGCCTGCAGGGCTATGCGGAACATGCCCAAGCGCCTCGTTTGACGTCCCCCAGCTTTCATTCGATTACTCCTTCAGATATATGAATTGCAATGCTGCAATCCCCTGCGGCAAGACCGATAAAGCTTATCACATCGGTTGGACCCAGCCGCCGTGGGATATGCAATTAACATTCCAACAAATCTGGACTTGACACTCGAAAAGTATATTTCGCTCCGAACCTTATTCGAATAAGCAGGGGTTATTGCAACATGGTTTGTTTGCCGTGAGGGCGTGGGCGCCCAAAATTCATTTCCATACTCATTTGCAGGCGAAATCTGGCGGGGCCGGCGTTTTGAGAGCGACGTGACATTCTATAAAGCGGAACTGTGTCGAAGCGTTGAAATGGCTCCGGAAGGTGGCAGAGCAGAGAAAGGCCAACGCGCAACATAATCTGGGAATGATGTATCAAAATGGCGAAGGCGTGCCGCAGGACTTTGTGCAAACAAATACGTGGTTTAATCTGACGCCGGCGCGGGTTCATTCTCAAGCTGAAAAAGAAAGAGGCAATGTTGCCAAAATAATGACCCCTTTCGAGATCGCCGAGGCGCAACGTTTAGCAACAGAGTGGAAGCCAATAGGGTGTGCCCTGAAACTGCCAAAACCGGCCTCATCGGCTATCTTTTGAGTGTGAAGTGGAAGTTACGATTGGGGAGACATGGACAGAGAAGTAGACAAAGCCACCCTCAACTTCATGACGCCGTAGGTTGTAAAATGTTATCGCTTCAACTCGATCTTATGCGATTCACACCCAGGTTCCGATCTCATCGCACATGTTGCCGGTTCAGGGGAATTCAAATATTAAGATCATAACGCGTTATGCGTGGTCCGTTCTTTGGATTTCCTGGATTGGCAAGCTATGTTGAGTATCCCATTTAACCCGTAGACAGGGGGAATTCTGGATGGTCGGATAGTTATCCTGTTTATCACCAGCTTTTATGCTAAAATGGCGTTTATTTGCTTAGATCACCGCGAAATAGATTAATAAATTAGAACAGTGGGCATGACGGAGGCTGTGCTCGCATTTCACACAGGGTCGACCCGATGGAGTTCAATGAAGAAAAAGAACAGTTTATTAAAGTAGTGGGGGCTGACACTTGGAGCTTGTTAGAAAAACGCATTCCAACCCTTTTGCCGCTCTTGACAAAACCGGAAGGCGCTGCTGGTTTCTTGCAGGAATTACCCGCTGTTTTCCCGGCTGACGGCTTCGAGAGAGACGATGAAGCCCTCCGATGTTGGGAAATGATCGGCAATTTCTATAAATCCCAGGAACGATTCCATGAGGCCATATCAATCTACATGTCACTATATAATCAACTTTTGGATGCACAGGAGACGAGCTGAAAGCGAAGCGGAGTATCTGTTGTCCTGCATGCCTGGCTGCCGGACATATAGGAGACAGAAGACCGAATCAACAGATTATGATGTGATTTGCTCAATGGAAGGCTTCGATGTAGACTTTCGTTCTGAATTTGGAAGATATTTTGTATGTGAATGTAAGGATTGGGCTAAACCAGCTGATTTCACTACCATCGCTAAATTTTGTCGTGTACTGGATTCTGTTAAATCAAAATTTGGCATACTGTTTTCAAAGAAAGGGATATCTGGTCAAGGTACAGCAAAATATGCTGATCGTGAATTGATCAAGGTTTTCCAAGATCGGGGCATGGTAATCGTTGTTATAAATGAAAATGATTTGCGCGAAGTGGCCAAGGGGAAGAACTTCATCAATTTACTACGTTCGAAGTATGAAACAGTTAGGCTTGACCTGCGCTAAATTGCAACAAACTAGGGTTACTCATAGAAAAAATCTATTACGTACAGCTCTCCTATATATTAAAGCGCTGCTACGGGCGCACCGCTTTAGAGATGGGAATCATATTCTATATTGAGGAATTGAGGCATTTAATCCCTCAATCCCTCAATCCCTCAATCCCTCAATCCCTTCTTCAGTTTCGCTGGTATGGGTCACGGCCAGGTCGTTATCCCGAACGCCGACGGTTATAACGGACCCGTCGAGGATTGTCCCGGCTATTATGGCACGGCCGATTCTGGTTTCGACTTCCCGCTGCATGTACCTCTTCAAAGGTCTTGCCCCGTAAACGGGATCGTAACCTGCCCTGGCGATAAACTCGCGCGCCTCGCCGGTCAGGCGAAGAGTGAGGCGCCTGGCTTCGAGCCTCCGGTTCAGGTCTTCAGCGAGCAGGTCGATTATCTGCTTTATCTCGTCTATCGTAAGCGGCTTAAACAGGATGATCTCATCGACCCGGTTGAGAAACTCAGGCATGAAATGCCGTCTCAGGGCGCTCATTACACTCGTCCTTGCGGTTTCCCGGAGTTGCCCGTCTTTGGTCACACCCTCCAGCAGGTATTCCGAACCGATATTGCTGGTCATAATTATTACCGTGTTTTTGAAGTCAACCGTTCGGCCCTGAGAGTCAGTCAGGCGGCCGTCGTCCAGGATCTGGAGCAAAGTGTTGAAAACGTCCCTGTGGGCCTTTTCTATTTCATCGAAAAGAATGACCGAATAAGGCTTCCTGCGGACGGCTTCGGTCAATTGACCCCCTTCCTCGTATCCGACGTATCCAGGGGGCGCTCCAATCAGGCGGGAAACGGTATGGCGCTCCTGGTATTCGCTCATATCGATCCGGATCAGGTTCTCCTCGGTATCGAAGAGAGCTTCCGCGAGAGTTTTTGCAAGCTCCGTTTTCCCGACGCCGGTCGGACCAAGGAAGATGAAAGACCCGATCGGCCGCCTCGGGTCCTTTATTCCCGAACGAGCGCGTATGACCGCATCAGCCACCAGTTGTACAGCCTCATCCTGCCCGATGACGCGCTTGTGAAGCACTTCATCGAGCCTGAGCAACTTATCCCGCTCTCCTTCAACGAGCCTGGTCACCGGGATTCCGGTCCAGCGCGATACAATGTCGGCTATTTCCTCCTCGGTAACCATCTCGCGAAGGAGCTGAGAGCCCTGCTGCCTGTTTGAAAGCCGATCTTCCTCTTCGCGCAGCTTTTTCTCGAGGCCCGGGAGATCTCCGTATTTCAGTTTGGCCGTTCTCTCGAGATTGTATTCGCGTTCAGACGCTTCGATTTCGTGACGGACCTTCTCGATATCACCTCTAATCGCCTGAACTTTTTTGATCGACTCTTTTTCGGCCTCCCACTGGGCTTTCATCGAATCGGTCTTCGCTCGGAGTTCGGCCAACTCCTTTCTCAGTGTCTGAAGCCTATCCCGGCTGGCCCTGTCGAGTTCTTTGGCCAGGGCGACCTCTTCTATTTCAAGCTGCCGCGCCCGCCTGTCCACTTCGTCGAGTTCGGAAGGCATCGAATCGATTTCCGTCCTGATCATTGCGCAGGCTTCATCGACCAGGTCGATTGCCTTGTCAGGCAAAAAACGTTCGGTTATGTAGCGGTTGGAGAGCACCGATGCGGCCACCAGAGCGCTGTCCTGGATTTTGACGCCATGGTGAACCTCGAAACGTTCCTTGAGGCCGCGCAGGATCGAGATCGTGTCCTCGACCGAAGGCTGGTCGACCAGCACCGGTTGAAAACGCCGCTCCAGGGCCGCGTCCTTTTCGATGTTCTTGCGGTATTCATCGAGGGTGGTCGCCCCTATACAATGCAGTTCGCCTCTGGCAAGCATGGGTTTGAGCATGTTGCCGGCGTCTATCGAACCTTCGGCGCGCCCTGCGCCCACTATGGTGTGCAACTCGTCGATGAAGAGCAAAATCCTGCCCTGGGCTTCTTTTATCTCGTTCAGGACCGCTTTGAGCCTCTCTTCGAATTCTCCTCGGAACTTGGCCCCGGCGACCAGGGACCCCATATCCAGTGAGAAAATGGTCTTGTCTTTGAGACCTTCCGGAACGTCTCCCCTTACGATCCGATGAGCCAGACCCTCCACTATGGCCGTCTTGCCGACGCCCGGCTCACCGATGAGGACCGGATTGTTCTTGGTCTTCCGGCTGAGAATGCGGATAACCCGCCGTATTTCAGAATCCCGGCCGATAACCGGGTCAAGTTTTTGGTTTCGCG
>Ga0187875_10001315_pt1 | contig 19273 bp, 17 predicted proteins | sample June2016WEW_17_1_2_FD_132978 | JGI IMG/M metagenome (GOLD analysis project Ga0187875, IMG submission 132978) | Peatland microbial communities from SPRUCE experiment site at the Marcell Experimental Forest, Minnesota, USA - June2016WEW_17_10 | ecosystem: Environmental > Terrestrial > Soil >... | reverse complement strand
CCGGCGTCGGCGGCCGCCGAGAGGTACCCAGGTTCGGCGAACCCGCTGATGTCGTTGCCGACCACGGCTCCGGCTCCGAACGCGGCCGCGGCGACCGGCGCCCGCCAGGTGTCGACTGACAGCGGCACGTCGAACCGTTCCCTCAATGACGCGATCACCGGGACTACCCGGTCGACCTCCTCCTCCTCGGTCACCTCCGGGCCGGGACCGGCCCTGACGCCGCCCACGTCGAGCAGGTCTGCGCCTTCTTCGACCAACTGTTCCGCACGCTCGAAGAAACGGTCCAGGTTGAAGTACGAACCGTGGTCGTAGAAGGAGTCGGTGGTGCGATTGAGGATGCCTATGACCAGTGCCCTGGTCGTGATGTCATAGCGACGCTGACCCAGCTCGAGGAAGACGGGATGGCCGGGCCACCAGACTGAGCAGTGTGTCGCAGGCACGCCTGGGCTCCCGAGCTGAGAGGATCAGAAAAGCCGGGAGGCGAGGGCCCGTCGGTACTGTTCCCGCCTCGGGTCCGAAGGTTCCATCGTCTCGAGGAGGTCAACAAGCTCTTGGCGGGCCTCGTCGTCGGTCTTCACCCGGTCGAGCAGGGCGGCCATGTGCTCTTCAAGCTCCATGCCGCCAGCTCCGGTTGCTGCTCCGGGCGCCACGGACGTGCCCGCGATGGCCAATCGGGCGAGTGCGGCGACGCGGCGCGCCTCTCCGGTATCAGGGATCTTGGCGAGCAAGCTGAGAGCGTCCTCGGGTTCACCGCGCCGGACGAGGATCTCGGCCAGGCCGACGACGGCCTCGGGGCGGTCGGGCTCGAGCTCGAGCGCCCGGCGAAGCGAGGCCTCATCACCCACGGCGATCAGCTCCTCGGCTTCGCTCGCCACAGGGAGGAGCCGGTTCACGAACTCGCGGACGGCGGCCTCGCCGAGCGCGCCGATGAATTGGTCCACGACCCGCCGGTCTTTGATGGCGAACACGGCCGGGATCGACTGGACCTGGAAGCTCTGCGCGATCCTCGGATTCTCGTCGACATTGACCTTGACGAGCTCGACTGCGCCCGCGGTGGCCTCGACCACGCGCTCGATTATCGGGCTGAGCGTCTTGCACGGGCCGCACCAGGGTGCCCACAGGTCGACAACGACCGGGACGGCGTCCGAGCGGACAAGTACGTCGTTGTCGAAGGAAGCGTCGGTGGCATCCAATGTCATCGAGTCGAAACCCTAACGGGTTGTTGACGCCCATCCGCGCCAGCGCGGACGCGTGGAAAAAGCGCCGGGCGTGCCGGGCGTGCCGGGCGGGCCTACGGAATGGTCGTCGGCGTAGCCGGCAGGGTGAACTCGTTGGCCGGCACGCTCGTCGAGTAGCTCGTGATCTCGAAGCTGCCGTTCTGAGACGCCGTGGCGCCGGTCCACGCGACATAGCCGAGGACACCCTGGTCTGTCACACAGAAGGTCCCTGTCCCCGTCTCGCCGGCTTCACCGCTCACCGAGACGCAGGAGAGCGAGATGCCGCTCACCGTCTTCGACGAATAGCTGACCTGTCCGCCCGAGGCTTTGGCGGCGGCCTGGAAGTACGGGAGGTAGAAGTTGGGCTCATAGATCTTGAACAGGTCTGCCTCCGAAGAGGTGGCTCCTTCGCTGATGCACATCCCGCCCGAACCCGCCGAGGTTTGTCCACTGCAGATGTAGCTCTTCTTGCCGAGCGTGATGAGCTCGAACGTCCCAGACGAGCTGCTGCCCCCGAAGAGCGAGTCCGGTGGTTGCTGCGCGATCGTGAGGCTCGTCAGCGACTTCGAGGCGCCCGAAGTGACCTTGTAGGTCGCGATGAACGTCGCTTGCTGGCCGGACTGGAACTTCGAGAGCAGGCCCGATCCCGACGCACCGGCTGAAGTCGTCGTCGTGCTCGAGCTCGGAGCGACGGTCGTCGTCGTGACGGTCGAGCTCGTGGCAGCTGAGGTCGTCGTCGTGCTCGAGCTGGCCGAAGTGGTGGTCGTGGAGCCCGTGCTCGAGCTGCTGCAGCCGGCCGCCAAGATCGCCGCGACCGTTGCCAGCACGAAGCCCGCTGCGATGCGACTCGGTTTGGAATTCCTCGCAAGCTTGATCATGTGGATCCTTCCACTCATAGGGTCGCCCACTGCCGCCGCCGGCTGAGCATCGCAACGACGGCTTTCAGGAGACCGCTTCAAATGTGTCGTGAGGTTAGCTCACGGACGACTCTGCGTGGCGGTTCTGTTCCCAATGAGGCAGGGCTCAGACGACAAAATACTTGGCCATCGGGTGATGGCAGATGATCGCGAGCGTCGTCTGCTCGGGATGGAGCTGGAAGCCCTCGCTCACGCTCACGCCGATGCGGCCGGCTTCGAGGAGCTCCACGACCTTCGCGTTGTCCTCTAGATCCGGGCAGGCCGGATAGCCGAACGAATACCGGCCGCCACGGTGCTGCTGGCGGAACAGACCGGTCAGCGTCGGGGCGTCCTCGTCGGCGAATCCCCACTCCTCGCGGACGCGCCGGTGCCACAGCTCGGCGACCGCCTCTGTCATCTCGACTGACAACCCGTGCATCGCCACATAGTCCCGGTAGCGGTCCGCCGCGAACAGCTCGGCCGTGCGGGCCGAAGCCAGGGCTCCCATCGTCACGATCTGGAACGCGGCATAGTCCCGGACCTGTGAGTCCGCCGGCCTGAAGAAGTCGGCGATGCAGAGATAGGGCTCCTTGGCCTGGCGCGGGAACGCGAAACGCTCGAGCTCAGCGGTGCGGTGGTCGTCTGTGTAGACGACGAGATCGTTCCCGTCGGCGTTCACAGGGAAGTAGCCCCAGGCTACCTGAGGGACGAGCAAGCCTTCGGCCTTGGCCTCGTCGAGACAGGCCCGGAGCTCGGCTCGGACACGCTCTTTGAAGTCCGCGTCGGTCTCGCCGGACTCGGGCCGGTAGCCCCACTGGTTGCGGAAGAGCGCTGTCTCGTTCAAATAGGAGGCGATGTCGTCCAGCGGGATGCCCTTGGCGACCCGGGTTCCGATAAACGGGGGCTCGAACAACTCGTTGTCCATCCCGACCTCCGGCGAGCGCGCCGGAAGTGTCGCCGGGTCGATCTCGGCCATCTGCGCGCTCCGCCTCGGGGGGAGCTTGCGGCCCGAGAGCTCGGTCCCGAAGCTGGGGTCGTCGACGCCGCTCCGCTTGATCTGCATCAGCCGGTCGAGCAGGTGCAGGCCCTCGAACGCGTCCTTCCCATAGAAGACGCGGCCCTTGTACGCCGCGCGTAGGTCCTTTTCGACATAGGTTCGCGTGAGCGCCGCTCCGCCCAGGATGACCGGGTAGCCGGACTTGTCGAGCCGGTTCAGCTCCTCCAGGTTGTCGCGCATTATGAGCGTCGACTTCACGAGCAGCCCGCTCATGCCGATCGCGTCGGCTTCGACCTCGTCGGCCTTCGCGATCATCTCCGACACCGGCACCTTGATGCCGAGATTGTGGACCTCATAGCCGTTGTTGGTGAGGATTATGTCGACCAGGTTCTTGCCGATGTCGTGCACGTCGCCCTTCACGGTGCCGAGAACGATCCGGCCCCGCCCGCCCGACTCGGAGCGTTCCATGTGCGGTTCCAAGTGGGCCACAGCGGCCTTCATCGTCTCGGCCGAGCCGAGCACGAAAGGCAGCTGCATCTGGCCGGAGCCGAAAAGCTCACCGACGGTGCGCATCCCGGCAAGCAGCATGTCGTTCACGATGTCGAGGGCCGCGTGCCCCGCGTCGAGCGCCTCGTCGAGCTCGGCCTCGAGCCCGTTGCGATCACCGTCCACGATGCGCCGCTCCAGGCGCCGGTCGACGGTCCAGCCCGAGCGATCTTCGATCGCTGAGTGCGCCGCTGCGCTCTCGCCCTCGAACGCGTCAATGAGCGCAGAGAGGGGGTCGTAGTCCTCGCGGCGACGGTCGTAGATGAGATCGAGGCAGATCTCGCGGTCGGAATCCGCGATCCGGTGCAGGGGCTGGATCTTGCCGGCGTGCACGATCGCGGCGTCGAGCCCGGCTTGGACGCACTCGTGCAGGAAGACCGAGTTGAGCAGCTGGCGTGCGGCGGGGGAGAGCCCGAAGGACACATTCGAGAGGCCGAGCACCGTGTGCACGCCGGGCAGCTCGCTCTTGATCCGCCGGATGGCCTCGATGGTCTCGATTCCATCTCGTCGGCTCTCCTCCATGCCGGTCGACAACGGAAGAGCGAGCGGGTCGAAGAGAAGGTCCGTCGGCTCGAGGCCGTAGCGCCCTACGGCGAGGTCGTGGATCGCCTTGGCCGCTCGCAACTTCCAGTCGGCAGTGCGCGCTTGGCCTTCAGTGTCGATACAGGTGCAGATCACCGCTGCGCCGTAGTCGCGCGCCAAGGTGAGGAAGCGATCGAGCCGGGTGCCCGGGGCATCCCCGTCCTCCAAGTTCACCGAGTTGAGGACCGGCCGCCCGCCGATCCACTGCAGCGCAGCTTCGGCGACCGGCGCTTCGGTGGTGTCGATGACGAGCGGGATGGACGACTGTGTCGCAAAGCGCCGCGCCACCTCTGTCATGTCCCGCACTCCGTCGGCCCCTGTGTAATCGACGCAGACGTCGAGCAGATGAGCTCCCTCACGTACCTGGTCACGGGCCATGGTGACCGTTGTCTCGAAGTCGCCTGCGAGCATCGCGTCGCGAAAGCGCTTCGATCCGTTGGCGTTCGTGCGCTCACCTATGACCAGGAACGACGCCTCCTGCTCGAACGGCGTCGCCACATACAGCGAGGCGGCAGACGGCTCGTACACCGGCGAGCGGGGAGCAGGGTCGAGATCAGCGCAGGCCGCCACGACCTTGGCCAGGTGCTCGGGGGTCGTGCCACAACAACCGCCGACGATCGAGACCCCCAGCTCCCGGACGAACACTGACAGGTGCTCGGCGAGCGCGTCGGGCGTCAAGTCGTAGTGCATCTTCCCGTCGATGACCGAGGGCAAGCCGGCGTTGGGCAGCGCCGATATCGGAGTGCGCGCCTGGCCAGACAGGAAGCGGAGCGCTTCGTACATCTCGACGGGACCTGTCGCGCAGTTCATGCCTATGACGTCGGGCTTCATCGCGTCGAGCGTGCAGAGTGCCGCGCCGACCTCGGTGCCGAGCAGCATCCGGCCGGTGAGCTCGATGGTGACCTGCACCTGGATCGGTACCTCGCGCCCCGCGTAGCTCATTGCGCGCCGGCACGCTTGGATCGCCGCCTTGGCCTGGAGCACGTCGTAGCACGTCTCGATCAAGAGGAGATCGGCGCCGCCCTCGAGCAGCCCGCGTGCGAGTACCTCATAGGCGTCCCGAAGCTCTTTGAAGCTGACCTGGCCGAGCGTCGGAAGCTTCGTGCCCGGCCCCAGGCTCCCGGCCACGTAACGCTGCCTGTCCGCCGTCGAGTAACCGCTGGCGACCTCCTTGGCGAGTCGGGCCGAGGCGCGGGCGAGCTCTTCGGCACGGTCCGCGATCTGGTACTCAGCGAGCACGATGGGCAACGATCCGAACGAGTTCGTCTCGACGACGTCGACACCGACTTCCAGAAACGACCGGTGCAGCTCTTGGACAATGGCCGGACGCGTGACGCACAGCATCTCGTTGCAGCCCTCGAGCGACTCGCCGCCGAAGTCATGCGCGCTGAGCTCTCGAAGCTGCAGGTTGGTCCCGGTCGCGCCGTCATAGATCACGACGCGCTCGCGGACCGTCTCGAGGTAGCTCTTTGCGGTGCTCACCGTGGGTCAAGACTACCGGGCGCTGTTCCCGGACTGGCGAGATCCGCGGCGGCTAAGGCTCGGTCGACACTCGCGGCACAACCCGGCGCGCCCGCTCTTCGACGGCCCAGGCGGCGCACTCGGTGGCGAGCGCCGGGTGGAATCTCCATATTCGCAGCTGTTGCTCGGTCGTCTCCTGATCTTCACCGAGATCGACGAGGCTGAGTGCAAGCTGACAGCCACGCCGGCGGAGGCTTTCGGCGGCGGGCGCGGGCTGGCGCGCCTGTTGTGCGGCTTCGTGCTTGATCTGGAGCGACTCCGGTAGTCGTCGCAGATGGCGCCGGGCGAGAGGCGGGAGCCGGAGCCGGACTGCGAGCAGTCGAGGTCCGCGCCACTCGGCCATGTCGAAGTCGACGCAGCGCTTCAGCGTCCGGGCGAACGGCGCGTTCGGGCTCATACGCTCCCCGAGACCGAGGGAACGAGCCGTGTCCTCCACGTCGAGCTCGATCCCCTCGGGCGACTCCTCGAGCCGGATCGTGAGGTGGCGCAGTAGCCACGTGGTCGAGGGGCCTAGGACGGGCAGCCAGAAAGTCTCCACGTAACTTGATCGCGGGTCGTGCCCGACCTCGTCGATCACAGGATCGGGCCAGGGCTCGACGCGGAGGTGGACGCGTTCATGTCCAGGCGAATGCGCTGGATCGTCAGGGCATGGTGTGACGCTTGGGTCGAGTTGCACAAGCACCGGTAGACCTCCGTCTGGGCTGGGCGATGAGACAGCCGAGACGCTGGCCTAGGGGATTCCCGTGCTACCTACCGTTTCCGGACCGTTTGGTCCGTTGCGTCGGCTATCGCCATCACTCCAAGGCGTAGGTCGACCAGGTCGAGCCCTTCAACTTCATGGTAAGCGACGCTTGTGTGACGCCTCCTGCAGGTGTCGCACCCATTGAGCGTTGCCACCTCTGGCGCCGTGGGAGCCGGACCCTTCCCGATGGTCGAAGCTTTTCCTGTGTCGACCTGCACCATCGCGAACGGGGTCCCTACCGGATCACGACAGTCGCTGGCCGATCCGGCCGGCCGAAAGTGGACACCTACGGGGATGTTGGCGAGAAGTACGCAGCCCATCCCGAGGCAGGCACTCGGCTCTGACGGTAAGCCATGCGGGCGAGGCACCGTGAGCTTGCTCCAACGTCCAGTAATCGCGTAAGAAACCAATCTCATCGGTAAGGAGTCAAACCGGCTCGAGGACCGGTTCACAGGCTTGCTGACGATCGACGAGCTGGACGAGCCGTTGACCGTCTACCACGACGACGACGGGTGGCGGAGGCTCACGCTGCCGAAGCTGCAGGCCGTGGGATCCCGGAAGGTCGCCGAACCTGTCGGGATCAGCGAGCGACGGGCCAGGGACAGTCTGAAGGGGAGGGCGATCCCGCACGCGGGACATCGGAGGGGGTTCGGAGAGCTAGCAGTCCAGGTCTGGACGAGAACTGAGTCGGCAATAACAAAGCGGATCGTATGTCCGGTCATAGCGGTTGAAATTGGCGCAGCTTCCCGGACCACATCCGGTCCAACGCATCCAACTCCCGGATCGTGACCTGCGGGTCAACAAGCCCAGCTCTCGCCATCAAGTCGACCAGACCACGCCGAAGTCCTTCAATGTTGCACTCGCCTTTGGTGGCAACAGAGACATCCGCTCCGCGTGGGGTCTGTGTCACCTGGAACTCGACAACTGTGGAATCGTTCAGTAACTCCGTTTCGATGCCGAGCAAGTGGACCGCCACCTCGCCGTCGTAGACGAAGAAGCCATCGGTCCGTCCGGCCAAGTCCGTGATCCGCCGGTGGGCGCACCCGCACTCGCAAGTTCCAGCTACGACGGTCATGGCATCTGTGATCTCATAGCGAATAAGCGGCTGGCTCCGGTTGTAGAGGTTGGTCAGGAGAATCTTGTCTGCTGGTTGGCCAAACGCTACGACGTTGCCGTGCTGATCGATCGGCTCGATGATGACAAGGTCATCGGGCAAGTGCATGGCTTCGCCAGCCTCGCACGGAAAGGCATATACGCCTTCCGAGCACCCCCAGTAGTCGTAGATCTCGAGTCCCCAGGTATCTGCGACAGCCGCTCGCGCCTCGTCGGTACATTGCTCACCGCACGTCAAGACCCGCTTGGGACTGATCTTGAGACGGCCCTCTTTGGCCTCGCGAGCGAGAAGATGAACGGCGCTGGGATAGCCCTGCAGCACCAAGGGCTGAGCCGAGTTGAGCCCCTCCACAATCTCGTGCAGCGGCAAGGAGGCCGGGAGATGCGTCACTGGCGTAGCCTCGTTGCCGGGCAGGTCCCTCAGGAAAGCGTCGAGAGCGCCGGACAAGTGTTTGGCGTCCGACGCAAACAACGTGCTTACGGAGGCGTTGAGTGGGAGGACAGAGCCGTCTCGGCCCCGCCAGCGGGTGGCGATGAGTGCGAATGTGGTCCAGTCTTCCCACCCGTAGACAACCAAGCCGCGAGCACCGGTCGTGCCGCTGGTGGCGATGACCCGGTATTGGCCAAGAAGGTAGTTGTCCTCCTTGAGGCTGTCTACGTGGGCGTTCACCACGTTGAGAGTGAGCGCCGGCACGGTCATAACTTGGTCAAAGTTGTTCATCAGCTCGGCCTTCGTCATGATAGGAAGTGACGGCAGGTCCGCTTCAGTGAAGTGGTTGATATCGACGTCGGCGAGGCGCTCGGCGTGGAACGTGGATCGCTCGACTGACCAGGCCAGCAGCTCTCGGAGTCGGCGCACCCGCTCGGCCTCGAGGCGGTCCGCCGACCACCGCAGTCTGCGGACGGCCGAGAAGAGTCCGTCGCTGAGGTCCGCCCGTTGACGAACTAGGAGTTCGGCGTATTTGTTAGCTGCCATTACCTAGTCACTCCTCCTGATTGGTCTGACAGATGCGGACGTTGCCCAAGCATCTAAGAAACTCGAGAGCCGGAGAACCGTACGAGTTGAGAAAGGAGCAGTCGCCATACGTCAGGGTCCCACATCAAGAACGCGTAAGGAAGGGCGGTTGGACTTGGCCGCACAACACGCGCGGACGTTTCCTCTCGCTCTATCACCTATCCCGTTGTGAAGGTCAGGGTCGGAAGCGCGGCTGGTCCAGTGGAGAGCAAGAGGACGCCCCGTTTGTACTGAGGAGTGCCTTCAAAGGCTGGTGCCAACCAACTCGCCGAGCGCCCTCCACGTCGAAACGTGTGGTGTCTTTTTCCCACGCCGGTGGTCGGACGCGGACGCCGCATGTATCGCGGTGGGGAACGCTTGCTGAGCTGGTCAGACTCCGCGCCGCCTCATTCGTAGACGACCGAAACTTGCTCATGAAGGAAGCGGTTGACCTCCAGAAGCTCGTCGTAGTTCGCGGACACCCCGAAGACGGAGTAGACGTACTGGCGAGTTCCCTCGCGCCAGTTGACCGGATCGCCGGGCGACCGATTCACGAAGACCTCGTTGACGCCTGGGAGTTCAGCCAGCCGCTCGAGGCCGCTGATGCTGACAACGCGGCGAGCGGAAGTCGGAGCCTGGAACATAAGGCACCAGCCGACCCTGGCACACGGGATCGGACCTATGACCACCGGCTCACCAAGGGCAACGCGCATCGAGAGTTGGACGAGCGACACGCCGCTTGCCTGCAACAGCATCTCAGGCACTCCGCCACCGAGTCTGCCGTTCACCTCGAGCACTCGAGGACCATTCGGCGTCAGCTTGATCTCTGTGTGGCAGTCACCTGTTCTCACTCCGAGCGCGCGCAACGCGGCCGTGGCGACCTCGAGCACAGCCGCCAGCTGCGCTTGTGTCAGGTCAGCGGGGATGAAAAGCCCAGTTTCCCTAAACGGCTCGGCCGGCGAGAGCCGCCCGGTTACCGCCACATGGCTGATCTCGCCTCCAGCCACCAGGCTCTCCACGGACACGTAGCTACCGAAACGCTCGTTTGGGCCTGTCGGGAGGCTCGGGAGATACTGCTCGACGAGCATCCCGGTCTCGCTACCGGCCTGAGGCGGGAGCAGGGCAACCTGGCGGACGAGATCGCCCGCGTCCGCAACGAGCATCGTGTAGCGACCACCACTGCTTCTGCGCGGCTTGAGCACCGCCGGAAATTCCACCTTCGCGGCGAGCGCTTCAACTGCAGCCGGATCACCGTCAGCCGGGACCTTCCAGCAAAGCGGCGACGGCAGGCCGCTGTTGCGAAGCGCTTCGCGCTGCAAGAGCTTGTCCAGCAGGCGCCGAGCCACTTCTGGCGTGTGATAGTCGAGTCCCATTTCTGCCGCTATCAACGAGGCGAGGGCGATGTCCGCGTCGCGGTAGGCCACCACCCCATCGGGGACATAAGCACGCAAGACTGAGACCGTCTCTTCCGGCAACAGCCCGGCAAGATTCACAACAGTGCCGACTTTCCGCAACAGCCGGCTGGTGACGGCGTTCCCCGGAACGCTCTCGTCCACAAGCCAGAGGAGCTCGCACAGGCCTGAAGCCGCCTCGACGATCCGTAGCGTAGGCACTGAAAGAAGACCGTGAGGGACCGCAAGGAGATGTTGCCGGCGGTCAACCGTCATTGCTGTCACAGCAAGGCTTTACCAGGTCGGTCCCCGGAACGCAAGGTTACGAACCGCCTGACAAGGATGCCTACAGGCGGTCGGTGAGATCGTCGACGAGTCCCGAATTGATCCGGCAGACGGCGACGCCACCGAAGAGTTGAAGAAGACCAGCTGTCACCGGTTATCGTCCGGCAGCGGCACTCGGGCGGCGGGCGTGGCCCGTGGTCGAGAGTGAGAATCATCTCGACCTGTACACGCCGACTGAGCACGACGAGCAGGTTTGATCCCGACCCATGCATTTGTTGCGGCTGCGATCGCGACGTTCGCCCAAGGACGTGGTGGCTCTTCTGGCGAACTGGCCGTCGTCTCTGCGGAAGCTCCGGACGAAATCACCTCAAAGGCTCAGCCGACTCGGTCATCTCGTAACTGGCAACAGTGGATCGTTGAATCTGCTCGTATAGCTCGCAGAGGTGGTCGTGATCATTGGCCACGCCGTACACCGTAAGGAGCCGGCTGATGGTTCCCCGCCGCCAGTCGATGGCATCCCCGACGCAGCAGTGGAGACTGACTTGAGTCACGCCCGGCAATTGAGCCACAACCTCAAGACCGCTCAGCGCTACCAAGCGTTGCGCCTCCATCGGAGGTTGATACATCGCGCAGAAGGACACATGCTCGGTTTGCAAGGGAGCGACGTCCCCATCGGATTCACGCACCGCGAACTTCATTGCTGCCGATAGCAACGGAGAGGCTCCGGCTAGTTGAAGCAACGTAGGGATCTGGCCTCCGATTCGACCGTTCACTTCCAGTACGCGAGGACCATCAGGCGTGATGATGAGATCGGTGTTGGTGAAGCCGTTGTCGACACATAGGGCCCTTAGGGCGCCCTCGGTCGCATCAAACACGGCTCTGGTCTCGGCATCACTCAAATGGCTTGGGATGAACGATCCTGTACCTCGGAAGGGTGGAGCTGGGATGAAGTGGCCGGCGACAACAATGTGAGTGATGCGACCCTCGGAGATGAGACTGTCCACCATGAGCACGTCTCCAAAGCGCTGGGCTTCTCGAGGGTGGGCTTCGACGAGCAGCTCCTCGACCAGCATGTCGTCGGCTTCGCGCTGAGCCTCGTTGAGCAGTTGCAACAGGGATTCGGAATCGCCTACTCGGCAGGTACCTTGGCTTCCGCTTCCAACCTGAGGCTTCAGGACTACCGGGTAGCTCAGGTCCGCAACGAGATGCGCCCTCACCGTCGGGGCGGTGTCTGCGGATACGGACCAGAAACGGGGGCCTGGCACTCGCGCTTGAGCAAGTGCAACACGCTGGCGGTACTTGTTCACTAGCAGGCTGGCGGTGCGGCGGCTGTGGAACCGCAGATTGGACTCTTCGGCAATCGCCGCAGCGAGCAGAATCGGCTCTGATGAGAACGTTATGACTCCGTCCGGGTGATTCAGGGCGACCATTGCCGCAACCTCCGCATCGCTGAGACCGGAAGTGTCGATGGCAGTTCCTAGGCGTCGGATAAGGGGCAAGGACCAAACAAGTATCGGATCGGTGAAATCCAAGACCCAAATAAGGTCGCACAAGTCCCGGGCGGCTTCGGCGATCTCCAACGGTGGAATCGAGTAGCGGCAGTAGACAACAACGAGCTTGGGGCGGATGGCGGTAGCCACCATGGGCGGACCTTACTCCAGGAAAGCTCTCCCGAGACCTACGCTGGGCGCGGTTCGCCGTTTCTCAGTTCGCGAGAAGCTCTGCTTAGCTTCACGGTGCCGAGCCTCGGCGGGTTCTCCCGACGGAACAGCTCCGGGCTCTAAACCTTGTCAGGATTGGCCTTATCCCATTCGGTGCGTGTCCGCTCGCCAGCGACGAACTCCCGACTTCCGAAGGAGCCGCCCGTCACGTTTGGTGAGTATGACGCCACGCTCAGGTCGTGGAGCGTTTCTCGCACGTACCAGAGCCCTCATCCGCTCAAGGCGACTGGGATCGTTTGGAACCGTACTCGCAAGATGATCTTTGGGCGCTGGCGCCCGGTGGCCTTCTTCTCGACCGGGACTTACGAGGTGCGCACGACGATCGTCGATGCACTGATGGCCGAAGGACGCGGCGAGAAAGGACCAGGCGACCATCCCTGGCAACAGACGGTCGGCCCCTTCAGTCGCCTTGTCGAAATGTCAGCTCGGCCAGGTGAGCTGGTGGTGGACCCGTTCCTCGGTTCCGGGACGACCGCGCTCGCGTGCCTTGCGACGGGGCGACGTTTCCTCGGTTGCGATGTCGACCCGGGGGCGGTGTCGTTGGCGCTTGAGCGGATCGCTTCGTACGAGCGAGGCGAGATCGACCTTGGCGCGCCGGTCGCCGAGATTGCCGGAGAGGAGGCGATCGACGCGGAAACGGGGGCATGAGCAATGGCACTACGTAAGGCGGCGAGGTGCGTTACTGATGGTGGCGATCCGGAAGCTCCGGCAGGTTATCGGTTGCCGAAGTCAGCGCTCCCCGCACCCATTCAGGCAGCGCGATCACCGCGTACGGATTCACGATCAGCTGCGTCTTCGGCCGCCACGCATGGCCGGCCTCAGTCGGAGTAAGTCCGGCCTTAAACAGGCAGACGCCACCAACACGTGTGTGCTTCGCCGGCTGGAATTGGCGCGCCATCACTGCCGCCCAGCTGCGCATCGCACCGGTTGCTCGTCCCACATACAACATGACGATGCCGGGCGCATCGGTGGGTAGCTGGCGTGCTTCCGTACGCAAGAACTTCTCGGCCCTCTCATCTTGGTACGCGATCCGCACCAGGACATGCCTGTGCTCCTCCTCATTGACAACGAAGGCCGCCATTCCGATACCAGGGCGATACCCCTCACCGTGGTCATCCACAACGACGTTCCCGGGCTCAGTGAAGTTGAGAAAGACCTTGCCGAGCTGATCCGGCAAGTTGACTTCCGACGGTCCTTGAACTTGGCTCAGCTGCGAGACAACCTTCTTGATATGTGGGACCTCGGCCCTGGTCGGGCATCTTCGCAAGAAGACCTCGGCAGCGAATGACCCCGACAACTCGCGCACCTGTTCCGCCAGCGTCTTCATGACCGTCGTCGACGCCTTCTTCATCTCTGAGTCGTTCGGTTTGGCAACCTCGCCGTAGACCCACGGGTGCGCATTCCACTTCGCGCGGAAGTCAGGCTTCCGTGGCCGCCCACGCACAAGGATTGAAGGTTCGTACTCGATATCGGCGCCGGCTTGTGCTCGCAATAGGTGAATCGCAAGCGCTTCGCTCATTGCGTCCTCATTCCGCTCACGAAGCCCCGCCACGAGGCCCTCCGCTCGTAGCACTCCATCCAGACTTGCCAGCAGCTTCCCAGTCGAGACAATCCCCAAAGTGGGTGCGAGTCCGGTTGTCCGAACCCCTCCGATTGTCCTGTCCTCCTCCATCCACTCCCGGCCTAATTGCGACTCGACTTTTTCGAAAGCGGCAACGACGACATCCGGTTCGTCAGCTAGGAGAGCAGGCCCACCGAGCCATTCACTCTCGATCTCTTGCCAGGTCCATAACACGCGTCGATTCTCCACCACAACCGGGCAGCCCTGACGTATCAGGGTAAGAGGAAGCTCAGCTTCGTTGCGCTTTGTGCTGCTCGCTTTGATGCACCAACCAGCTCCATGCTTGAGCAATGGCCACGATTACCTGTCCACGCTGCGGCTACCGCTTCGAAACGGCCGCACGCACGAACACCCGCTGTCGCCGCTGCAAGACCGTCGTGCGCGTCTCAGCTGCTGCCAGGAGCACGTACGGCTCTGGCTTTGCCGGCTCCGAGGGAGAGCACACGCTCGGCGTCGTGCTGCTCGGCTGCGGCCATCCCGCTGTCGTAGTGGTTCATCCAGGTAAGTCGGTTGCCGCCACTCTCAAGCGGTACGAGTGGGAGTGTCCGGACACTGGCGCCACCGTCGCTCCAACTCTAGTGCTGAGAGTGCTGTCGGAGGCGGAGTGGGAGAGTTTGACCGACGAGGACGTTGACCTGCTGGTCTCTACGGCGGCCGCGAGCTAGTGGGCTCCGCGCGATTGGGCGAGTTTCGTGCCGAACCGAAGTGCTCGGGGAGAAATATCCGTCTGGCGCGGCGAGCATCCCGAACTGGCCGACTAATCGGTGCGCGCATTATGTATTCGCGACTGCCACCGACCGGCACATCGCGGATAGGCCCAGCCGCCTCTTTCCGGCCACCGTGAGCCATGACGCAAAACAGCCCCGGTACCGAAGCACCGGGGCTGTCACATGATGTTGTCTTGCGCGGCTAATAGGAAACGGTCCCCGAGCCTGTGATGATTTGTGCCGAGCCAAGCGACTGCGCATTATTTGATTCGTTGCACTGACCCTTGTTCTTTCCACTCGTGATCTTCGGAAGGATCACCGCATACAAGAAGGTCACTGTGAAGCTACCGGTGATCCCCACGTACGCTCCGGTTCCCGAACCGGACACGATTGGCGCCTTTCCGGCTGCGGTGACTGTGCCCGAGCAAGTACTGGTGCTGGGTTTGAAGTTGTTGAAGGCGCTGCCGATTTTCTTGTCGAGCGCCTGGGTGCTGACCCTGAACGAGCCCTGAACGAGCATGAACTGCTGCTCGGTGCCATTTCCCGGGTCAGCCGTGCCGTTGGCATCGACGCTGATCCCAGAGCCGGAGTCACCAATTGCTCCCGTGAAAATGTCCGTTTCCCCAGCTCCTGTGCCATCGCCGTAAGCAATGATGTGGACTGTGCCGTTCGTTCCGGTGCTCGCTGTTGCACCCGAGAGGCCCACACCTAGCAAGGTGGCGCCGGTCAATGTTGCAGCTGCGAACACGGACAAGAGTCGTTTGGTACGCATTAAAGGTTCCCCCCGTTCGTTAAATAACGTTCCGAAGCTTAGGAGTGGACTGAAGATACCGTCAAGGGGTGGTAAGTGAGGCGTGCGTATGCCTGCTGGGCCGTGTCGGTGAGGTGCCACAACAACGTCCTCGTTGGCCGTTCGAGGTATCAGGACCGCGCACCGAACGGCGATATGCACGGCTGGAGACACCAGCTCATTGACCGAGGGACCATTAGGAAAGCGTTGGCAGCACGGACGACCGCTCAATCGGAGCCGAGATTGAGCGGTACGTTGGTCCCTGACACATAAGTGTCCCCGGACCGTTCGAGCGGCCCGGGGACTAGCAGCAGGAGGTGTAGCTCCCGATGCCATCCGCGACGCTATCCACGTCCGCACCACCGCGACTGCCCCCGACCGTTTCCGCGCGGCGAAGGCTCACTCCCATGGACATCGCCGAGTCGGTCGCCGCGATCCGCGAGACGTACAGCCGTGGCACCTCAGCGGCCGGCGTGTGCGTCGCCGACGGGATGGGGCTTCGACTATCGGTCGAGCGCGGCGCTCTCGTCGTCACTGATGGGATCGGGGATCACTGCCGTACACGGCGCTTCGACAAGGCCACCCACGGCCTACGTCGCGTCGTGGTCATGGGTACGACGGGCACGGTCTCGATCGATGCCCTGCACTGGTGCTCCCGACTCGGGATCGGGGTCGTCGTGCTTGCGCACGACGGCACGGTGCAGCTCGCTTCTACGCCGCGACTCACCGACGATGCGCGGCTTCGCCGCACCCAGGCGCTCGCGTCCTTCGAGCCATACGGTCTTGACGTCGCCCGGTGGCTCATGACCCGGAAGCTCATGGGTCAGGGTGCCCTGGTGCTGCGAGGCTTCGGCGACGACGAGACGGCCGAGACGATCGGCGACCTCGCTATCGCCACCGAAGGGGCCGAGACGATCGACGAGCTGCGCCAGCTCGAAGCGAGCGCCGCGGCCCTCTACTTCGGGACCTGGTCTGGTCGCGCCAAGTGTGCCCCGAGCTTTGCGGCCAAGGACCGGAGCCGCATCCCGCCACACTGGTCACGCTACGAAGGACGCCGCTCGGTGCTCGCGTCCGCCGCCTCGAACCGTAAGGCCGAGCGACCGGTGAACGCGATGCTGAACTACCTCTACTCACTCGTCGAGGCGGAGGCGATCCTCGCCTGCCAGGCCGTCGGGCTCGACCCCGGGCTCGGGGTCGTCCACGCCGACGCCAAGGGTCGCCAGTCCCTCGCGCTCGACATCATGGAGCCGGTCCGCCCCGAGGTCGACGCCTTCGTTCTCGACATGATCGAACGCCGGACCTTCCGCAAAGTCGAGTTCAGCGAGACAAGCGATGGGCACGTCCGCCTGCGATCACCGCTCACCCATGAACTCGCCGAGACGATGCCGCAGTGGGCCAAGTCGCTCGGCCCGATCGCCGAGCACGTCGCGCATGCCTTCGGCAAGGCGATGGCCGACACGTACTCGGCAGCCACGCCGCTCACGTCCCGTCGCCTTCGCGATGCTCAGGCTGTCGTGAAGGCACGCAAAGTCGAGGCGACTCGTCGTGCGGCTGCCAGCAGGGTCCTCCAGCGCCCCGCAGCTCAGCCGGCCGCTCTTCCGTTGTGGACTTGTCCCGACTGCGGAGGGGCAGTCACGAACCCTCGCCACGTCCGGTGTGAGGCGTGCATCGACGCCGACCCTGCCTCGACGCCCGAGATCAGAGGCAGACGTGGAGCGGCAATCGCCGCCCGCAAGCGGGCGCTCACGGAGTGGGACAAGGTGAATCCCGATGCGGTCTACGACCCGGAGCTGTTCCGGCGGGAGATCCTGCCGAAGCTCGCGGGCGTGAAGCTTTCCGAGATCGCCGAGGCGGCCGGGTGCTCGAAGGCGTACGCGTCGGATATCCGGCGTGGAAAGTGGACGCCGCATGTTTCGACGTGGGGGGCGCTCACCCAGCTGGGCTGTATCAGCGCCAGCGCGAATCCCGGAGGCGGTCTTCCCTAATCGCCAAGAGGGTCGACGCTGTTCGATCCCGAGCGCCGTGGGAAGAGTGCTCGTAGTTCTTGCTTCACCGTTCCGCGCCCGTCGGTCATCCCTTCACGTACGACAGCTTCTCGGCAACCTTGCCGTCTCGCACGCGGAAGACATCCACGCCACGCACGTGGCCGCCCTCCCAGGTGTACTGCCACAGCTGCACGACCCGGTCACCGGCGCAGAAGGTCTCCTCCGCCTCGAACCGAGCGTCACTGTCGTCGAAAATCGGCTGCCACGTACGTCGAATTGCGTCCCGACCGACGTAGCGCATCCCATCAGGAGCTGGTCCGGTGGAATCGAACACGCAATCCTCGGTGACAAGCGACAAGGTGGCTTCGAGATCGTGCTCTGCCCAGGCCGTGCCAAACCTTTCCACTACCGCGAGCGCGTCCATCTCGGCGTCCCGGTTCGCTATTTGGCGTAGTTGCTGGCGCCGAACCAGTCCACGGTCACGACCGGCTCGTCGCCCACGACCCAGGCGTCGTGACCGCTGGGAAGGGACGTGATGTCTCCGGGACCTGCAACGAACTCGTTTCCGTCGTCCATGAGGATCGCGAGACGCCCGCTCACGTGGTATTGGAAGTGGGGCGCGAGGCAGCTCTCGGTGTTGGCGATTGGCTTCACGTCGTTTGACCAGCGCCATCCGGGCTCGAAGACGAGACGTCCGACTTCACCGCCACCTATCTTGATGATCTCCGCCCTGCCGTGCGGAAATTCGCGTACCTCATCCGCAGTCTCGAAACTGCGATGCTCAGTCTGCTGCATAGCCGAGCCCCCCTCTCGTGATGTGCTCCCCTGTGTGACTTGAGCTGAGCCTAGGCTTACCTACTAGTAAGTAGAATGTCAAGAGCTTTCGAAAGTGGGTCTGCCGGTGGACACGCGGAGTCGAGCGGGCAACGGAAGCACCGCCTCGCGAATTCTCGAGGTCGCCGAGCGGCTCGTGCAGAGCCGCGGCTACAACGCTTTTAGCTACGCGGACGTGGCAGCCGAGCTGCGCGTCACGAAGGCCGCGCTTCACTACCACTTCGCCGGCAAAGCGGAACTAGGCGAAGCGCTCCTTAGCGGCTACGTAGCGCGATTCGCCGAGTCGCTGGCTGCCATCGACGCCGAGCCCGCAGACGCCCCGCGCAAGCTCGTCGCCTACGCGGACCTTTATCTCGATGTATTGCAGCGACAACAGATGTGCCTCTGCGGGATGCTGGCCGCCGAGTTCCAGACCCTTCCCGAGCCGATGCGAGCCATTGTGCTCGGGTTCTTCAACGACCAAGAGACATGGCTCTCAAGGGTCCTGGAGCAGGGGCGTCGAGAGGGAACACTCCATTTCACGGGGTCCACTGGTGAAGCGGCCCGTTTGGTCGTCGCCGCTCTCGAAGGAGCCATGCTCGTCGCCCGTCCCTATGGTGATGTCTCCCGCTTCCACGACGCCGCAACGGCTCTCATTGCCGGACTGCGGAGTGACTCCCAAGCGGAACGCTGACACGGAAGCCGTCCGAGATCGCCGGAGCTGCTGGGTGCTCCAAGGCATCCGCGTCCGACTACCGTCGCGGGAAGCGGACGCCGCACGTGTCGACATGGGTTCCACTCGCTGCACTGGTGGGGTCGATATAGGTGCTGGCCCCTTCGGTGACCTCCCTCGACCCCTAGCAAGGGAACACCCTTAGGTCGCGGAATGCAGTGTTTGCTGTGCTCTCGATCCCGTTCGCACTGACCATGTCCAGCGGGGCAGAGCTTCGAGTCGTGCCACTCGCTCCGAGCTCAGGGTGTTCCGGGCGTAGGAAATGCGCCGCTTGTTGACCCAGCGACCGAGCTTGAAGTCTCCCTCGATGTGTGATTGGGGCACGCAAGCGTGACCTTCACGTTCGACGAAGGCGCAGAGGCTACGAAAGCCATCCTCCCATTGGGTTTCGCGCCTTCCCCACGTCCACCCGGGCATGGAGTGATCCAGATGATCTGTTCCTCGCGCAACCGACGCCACACCCGCTCGCCGAACGCGGTGCTGGAGTCGGGAAGTGCACTCTTCGCCATACTCCCCAACCTATTGCTAGTGCTGCGGTCGGGCCGGACACCATCACCATCCCCACCCCCACCAGCAGCGTGTCCGCGCTAGCGGCAGTTTCGCGGCCCCGTCCCCCTCT
>Ga0187875_10001313_pt1 | contig 19286 bp, 17 predicted proteins | sample June2016WEW_17_1_2_FD_132978 | JGI IMG/M metagenome (GOLD analysis project Ga0187875, IMG submission 132978) | Peatland microbial communities from SPRUCE experiment site at the Marcell Experimental Forest, Minnesota, USA - June2016WEW_17_10 | ecosystem: Environmental > Terrestrial > Soil >... | reverse complement strand
TTATTTCGGGTGGCGTTCGATATTCCTGCTGAATATCCCCATCGGGGTTTTCGGCACCATCTGGGGCTATCTGAACCTGAAAGAAATCAGCCGTAAACCTGTGGGCCAAAAATTTGATTTTACTGGCGCGCTGCTGTACTGCATCGGCTTGGCGACCATTTTGCTTGCTTTGACCATCGGGGACCCGCTTTCCATCCGTAATTTGATTATCCTGGGGTGCGGCGTCGCATTTTTCATCGCGGTGATATTTGTGGAACTGCGGCAGAAATTCCCCACGCTGGATTTAGCGCTTTTCAAAATCCGTCAGTTCGCTCTGGGCAACATCGCCGGGTTTCTGAACGCCATCGCCTTCAGTTGCGGGCCTTTTTTAAGGTCACTATATCTGCAATTGATTCTGGGTTACAGCGCGGCCAAAACCGGCCTGCTGCTCATTCCGATGGAAATAATTATTTTCGCCATCAGCCCGTTCAGCGGGAAGCTTTCGGATAAAATCGGCGCGCGGGTTTTAAGTTCAATCGGTTTATTATTGAATGCTGCGGCGCTGTTCTGGTTTGCCACGCTGAATAAATCATCGAGCTACAGCGCCGTTCTGGTCAGTTTACTCCTGTTCGGTTGCGGCATGGCGCTCTTTTTCCCGCCCAATTCCAGCGCAGTCATGGGTTCCGTAGCACCGGAGAAGCGCGGCGTGGCAAACGGCATCAGGATGACTTTAAACCAGACCGGCAACGTCTTCAGTGTGCCTTTTTCGCTGCTGCTAATGACGCTGGTGATGCCTTACTCCAAACTATCCCAGATTGTCGGCAGCTCGCAACTGCTCAGTTCCAACGAAAGCACTATTTTCATGAATGCCACCAATCACGCCTGCTTTATCCTCGGCATAATTACCCTGGCCGCTATCATCCCTTCGCTGGGTTTGCGCCGGAATACAGACCAACTAAAAGTTTGAAATTTTTCCCTCGTTCGGTACCGATTTTCGTCCTCAGGGGTATTTGACAAAGGTTAATTCCGATGTTATACTGCGCTTAATTTACACTCGATTTATTTACCGTTCCAACAACTTTCCAAAAAACATTATCAATCGAAGATATGATATTAATCAATGGAGGAGTAAGTCATGAAGTCAGAAGAATTGGAAGCCAAAGTCAAAGCGCTCACCGAAACCGTCAAAAACCTGGAAAAGCAGGTACAGGCCCAGGCGGATATCGAAGCCATCAAGAAATTGCAGCGGTCTTACGGTTTTTACCTGGAGCACTGGCAGGAAGATGAAATCGTGGAGCTGTTTTCCCGCAGCCCGGATGTCTCGCTGGAAATCAACGATACCGGTCTGTTCAAAGGTTGGGAAGCAATAAGGGACAGCTTCAATTTTGCCGACCATTATACCGCCTACGGCGTGAAAAAAGCGCCGGGTGAATTTTTACACATTTTAATGCCGCTGGCCGGCATCGTGGACCTGGCGCCGGACGGCAAAACCGCTAAAGGCCGCTGGTACGGCTATTTCCTGGGTGCGATGCCCCGGCCGGTCGAAACCAAAGCCTTAATCGGCTGCGGCATCTGGGAAAACGAGTATGTCAAAGAAAACGGCGTCTGGAAATTCAAGAAGCTCTTCTGGAACGATATTTTCTGCAGCCCGCTGGATGAAGGCTGGGTGAAGAACCCGTTCCTGGGGCACCCGATGAAAACCGTCGCTTCCAGCCCGGATTATCATTTCCAGCATTATCCCTCGGGCTTTATTCTCCCGTACCACTATAAGAACCCGGTTACCGGCAAATAAAAAATAACCGGAGAGAAGAAAGATGAAAAGAGCCTATGCGGATATCCCGGAAGGACAAATGCATTACCGCACGGAAGGGAAAGGCGAGCCGGTGCTGCTGCTGCACATGGCGGTGGCGTCATCGGACGAATTCACGCGGGTGATGCACATTATCTCACAGCAATACAAAGCCATTGCGGTTGATTTCCTGGGTTTCGGGGATTCCGACCCGGCCCCGCGTCAATATCAGATTATCGACCACGCGAATACGGTCATCCACTTCATGGATGCGCTGGGCATTAAAAAAGCACATATCGCCGGCCAGTTTTTCGGGGCGGAAATTGCCGTGGAAGTGGCGGTCAATTGGCCGAAGAGGGTGAATAAACTGGTGTTAGCCGGTGCCGAATTCTGGGAAGAAAGCCAGGCCGTGGACTTGAAGGAGCCGGATAATTTCACCACTACTGTGGAAATCAAGAAAGACGGTTCCCACCTGCTGGAATGGTGGCGGCGGGCCTGCCTCTGGGGCGATTATCCGCTCGATATCCTCGAAGAACGGGTGATTGAGTACGTCAAGGCCGGGCCGCGGGGCGAAGAGGCCCATTGGGCCGGCGGTGAATATAATTCCAAGACCCGGTTGCCGCTGATTACCCGGCCGACGCTGATTCTGGATGCCACCGGTTTTCCGCTGCATTCCCGCTCCAAAGTCATCCAGCAGATGATTCCCGGTGCCAAACTGACTACCGTCCAAAATGGACCGATGTACTGCGACCGGGCGATGCCCCAAGAATACGCCGGGGCCATCCTCGATTTCTTGAATGCGGGAGGTTAAATTTGAAATCGGATAATTTGGCCGCTCAAATCGATGTACTGGAAGCAACAATCAAGCAGCTTGAAGCAAAAGTCCGGCTGACCGAAGATATCGAAGCGATTAAAAAACTGCAGCGGGCTTACGGCTACTATCTCGAGCACTGGCAAGAAGAAGAATTAATCGGTTTGTGGTCTCACCGGCCGGACATCTCCGTCGAAATCAATGATTTCGGGCTGTTCAAAGGGTGGGAAGGCGTTAAGAGCTGTTTCCATTTTGAGGACCACTATCCGGCCTACGGCCACGCCAAAAAAGCGCCGCCGGAATACCTGCATATCCTCATCCCGTTGGCTGGCATCGTGGACGTGGACCCGGACGGTATCAATGCCAAAGGCCGCTGGTATGGCTATTTCCTGGGGGCGATGCCGCGGGAAGGGCAAACCCGGGCTTTAATCGGCTGCGGAATCTGGGAAAACGAGTACGTCAAAGCAGACGGCATCTGGAAATTCAAGAAATTGTTCTGGAGCGAGATTATCAGCAGTCCGCTGGAAGAAGGATGGGTGAAAAAACCATCGATTCTAAACCCGCCGCACCGCTATAGTCCGCCGTCCGGCCCGAATACTGTTTTTGCGCCGTATCCTTCCGGCTACATCCTGCCTTACCATTACAAGAATCCGGTCACCGGGAAATAAAACGGGGGCATAAACCAACAACACGATTATGCAAAAGGGACGTTTAAATCATCCCTTTTGACGTTTCCCGGGCCAGGGTATCGAAAGCAGCTCGCTTCTGAAAACGATAATCTGCGCCGCCAGCAGCAGCATTACGATGTCCAGCGCGAGGCTCTCGTTGCTTAACAACGGCCGGGCCAGACCGAAACAGTTACAGGTCTGGATGTTCAGGTGCATCGCCAGCGCGGCGATTTTGGAAGCGGTGAAACTGATCAGCATCAGGCTCGCGATTCCGGCCGTTATCCTCAGGACGATTCCCAGAACCAGCAGCATTCCTATGATAATTTCCAGGTAGGGCAAAACGTGGCCGTAAAGCGAGCCTAAAACCGGCGGTAATATTTTGTACTGGTCGATTTCACCTATCAGGGCATTAATCGTGTGAATTTTGGCAAAGCCGGCAAAGATAAAAATACCGCCCAATATCAGCCGGAATACCAGTGAGGTATAACTGCTGCGCAATATACTTAACATAATAGCTTTCAGTTTTTTACGCTGGCGGTAAATCAGCCAGGCAATGGCGAAAATAACGGCCAATGTCAGTATCGCTGCCCCAATCACTCCTGATATCATCCAGGCCGTCCAGACACGGGAAAAGCTCGCTGTGACCTGCGCATCGGCATTCAGTGTCAGCGAGGTTTCAGCCGAATCCGGGTTGGTGACATTCGGCGTCCAATGGGTGAATTTCCAGCCTTTACCTGGAGTTGCTTGCAGGTCAATAACGGCGCCCTGAGGATAATAATATTGGCCGGAGGCAGGAGAAACATTGCCGTTGCCGTGTGTAACGATGGTCAACCTCGGTGTTATCGGTGTAAAAGATGCGTGCACCGCGATATTGCAGGTCATGTAGACTGTAGCGGGATTTTCCGTGCTGTTAAATTCTGTCCCGCTCCAGGAAACAAAACGGTACCCCGGCGCCGGGAGGGCTTGCAGCGTGACTGCTACCATCGAGCCGTAAACAAAATTGGATAAGCCTGTATTTACCGGTTTCCCATCCACCGTCACGGTGCCGCCGCTGCCACTGACAACCACGGTCAGTGTATATGGGGGCGTTACTCAAGCCGCGGCCGGTTTAGCATTGATAACTGTTAGTGTCAATATTGCTAACAGGCAAATCAATACGCTAAAAATTTTCTTTTTCAATTTGTTCTTCCGTTGCGTCCGGCTTACGGGAAACAATGATTCCGGCCCGCAGTCAGGTAGATTATAACACAACACACGCAGTCAATCGGAAATAAATTATTTCCCGCTCCTGAATCGAAATGCGGCGATAAAACCTGCACTCATTTTATCAAAAGTAACCATTTATTAATTAATCAATTTATCTGGAAAATAAATTATCCTTCTTTACGTCAATTCCACAGCCGTTCTGAGTTTTAACGCCATTTTATATTGTTGACAAGTTTATTTGTATGTGCTAACATTCATTTCAAATTTATGATATTCACTAGTGGAATTCATATTTTTAAAATTTAATTAAGAGTGTACATCGTTTTATTTTTCACTACATTCTAAGGAGGTGCAGGGGAAAAATTAGTCCATGAATAATAATCAGTCACAAATGGACTGGAAATTTGGGAAGCAAACCACCACAGGGGGAAATAATACTCTAAAAGGATGTGAATCTATGAAAAAATCCCTAACGGTTTTATTAGCCTTTCTTTTAGCCGCTGCTTTAGTCAGTATGTCCCTTGCGGGCTGCTCAAAGACTACATCGACGACTACCACCACTACGACCACCACCACTCAGGCTCTCCAACAGGCGACGATCACCATCGGCGTTGATACCCCGTTGACCGGCGGCGCCGCTCCCTGGGGCCTGTCTGAAATGCACGGCGTCACGCTGGCCTGCGATGACTTCAATACCGCCGGCGGTCTGACTGTCGGCAATACTCATTACACCTTCAAGGTTGAAGCGCTGGATGATAAATATGATACCGCCACTGCTACAAACAATATCAATCAGATGATTTATACCGACGGCATCAAATTCATGTTCACTTTCCAGACGGAAGGTTCGCTGGCAACCGCCGCGACTTTAACCGCGCAAAAGATATTGAATTTTACGGTTGTGAACGATGACCGTATCATCGCCCAGCCGGCAGACGCGTATACTTACAGAACATATATGGGCTTCTCGGTCCAGGCTAACGATTATATCAAATGGATGCAGCAGAATTATCCCAATGCCCACAGTCTGGCCGTTCTGACCACCAATGATACTAACGGTACCGTAACCGAGGGATATGCCAAGACTGCGGCCGCTGCCGCCGGCCTCACCTATCTTACTCCGATTTTTTATGACGACGGCACTACCGATTTCACCCCGTTTGTCACCAAGATTTTAGCTGAAAAACCGGATATCATCTTAACCATCGGGGACCCGACCGGTGATGTGGCATTAATCGCCAAGACACTTACCGGCATGGGTTTCACCGGTATCCATGCCACCGGTATTGTTGGCGCCGCCGACCTGTTAGGCGCCGGTGCGAGCCAAACCGATGTTAATGGTATGTTAACTCTAAATATGCCGTTAGTCCCCGGCGGTCAGATTTCTTCTGCCGCTTTAGGCTTACCGTCAAGGGAAGATGCCCGGTGGGGCGCGCATTATTGCTGCACCTGGGATTTCTACTCCGAAGCAACCATTATGCTGGATGCGATCAAACAGGCAGATAGTGTTGACCCGACCGTGGTCAAAGCTAAAATTGACCAGCCTGGCGCGCAATTTACTTATGCTGCCATTAATAACGGTATTGCCACGTTTGGTTCCGCCGCATCCGATGCTGTTTTTGGCTCGGTAGTCGGTCTTCATCAGGTTACTAATTCCTGGGCTATTGATATCGTGAAGAACGGCCAGGATACCATTGGCGCTATTATCAATCCGAAGTAAAGTTGTATTCATAAAATACAGGAAAATAGTTATTTTTTGATTTAGTGGCAGGTAGTGAGGCAGTATTAGCCCCACTACCTGCCTGTTAGAAAGCTTTAGTTTTCCTCAGCCAGACATCTCCCCACGGAAGATGTCTGGACTGCGTGGAATTTATTAATTACGTTTTATTGCAGGTACACCGGATAAAAAATCATTATTTCATTATTGAAAAACGCTGCCTATAGAACGGAGAAAATTCGGACATGGATAAGGTCTTACAAGTAATCATTAACGCTATATCATTAAGTCTTATCTATATCTTATTCGCCACCGGTTTGACCTTGATCATGGGTATCTTTGATGTTTGTAATTTCGCCTACGGTGAGTTCGTAATGGCCGCGGGCTTTGTTACATATTTCGTGGTGGTCAAATGGAATTTGCCCTACATTATCGCACCTTTCGCTGCGATGTTAATTGTTAGTATCATCGGGATAATTTTCGAAAAAGGTATTTTTTACCCGATGCGCAATCGGGGCGGGTTGGAACCGGCGCTGGCTACTTTCGGCTCCAGTACAATCATGCAAACAGCTGCTTTGATCCTTTTCGGCGGCATGCCGCTAGGGGTGCCGCTGATACTGAACGGGCAATTTAAAATCGGGCCGGCATTCGTCCCTAATAACAATTTGCCGGTTATTTTCGGCGGTTTGTTGATGATTGCCCTGCTTTTCTTATTTGTCCAAAAGACGAAACTGGGGCTGGCAATCAGAGCCTTGCAGCAGGACCAGGACGCCGCCGCGCTGCAGGGCATCAATATCGCCAGCACGCGGATTGTAATCTGGGTGGTGGCCAGTTGTTTGGCCGCAGTTGCCGGCGTTTTGTTATCCTCCACCTATTATGTAACCCCGACGATGGGAAGCGGCTATTTACTCAAAGGTTTTGCGGTGGTTATCATGGGTGGTCTTGGCAGTATTCCCGGCGCGCTCATCGGTGGTTTTGTGCTGGGGTTCGTTGATTCCTTCGGGCAGACTTATCTTGGAACGTATAGTTACATGTTTGCTTTCGCTTTTATCATGCTAGTACTGATTGTGAGACCGCAGGGTTTAATGGGGAAGCGTTAATGAAATCATCAAGATGGCTGATAATTATCCCGATATTGATTGTCTTGTTTATGTTTGCTCTGCCGACATTTTTCAGCTCTCCGCGTTACATCAACCTGCTGGTGGAGTTGTTCCTCGGTATTGTACTGGCGATGGGAGTTTATTCCGTCTGGTCGGTTGGTTTCATAAATGCCGCCCAGCCGATTTTTTACGGCCTGGGGGCTTATGTGGTTACTTTGCTGATGATACGGACGCATTTCCCCTATTGGGTTGCCTTTCCGTTGGCCGGTGTAATTCCCGCGGTCGTGGCACTACTGTTCGGTTTTGTCGGGTTGAAGATGAAAGGGGCGTATTTCCTCTTCCTGACCATTGCGCTAAACGGTTTTATTTCTTGGTTGATTGTGAGCTGGAAAAGCTTGTTCGGCGGCATGCTGGGGATTTTCCCGGTTCCGCATCCTGAAATCCGAATCTTTGGTCTCGATATCAATTTTGTCGCCTCACGCACACCTTATTATTATATGTCGCTGATATTGGCCGTCGTGACCTGCCTGGTTTATTTTAAATTGTACGGTTCACGTCTGGGCCGCGTCTGGGAGAGCATCGGTAAAACCGAAGATCTGCTGGCGAATACCGGTATATCCGTATTTACGCAGAAACAGATTGCTCTTTCATTGTCCTGTTTCTTCGCCGGATTGGCCGGCGCCGTCTGGGCACCCTACATCTCTATCGTCACTCCTTCGGAATTCACTCTTTGGCAGGGTATCACGATCGTTTTAGGCGTGCTGGTCGGCGGTATCTATAGTCCGCTTGGCGCCATTATCGGCACGGTATTTATGGCCGCGCTTAATCTATTGTTTACTTATCTTCCTAAAGGAACAATTCAATATCAGCCGATGATTCTGGGTTTAATCCTGGTGCTGGTGTTGTTATTCATGCCTACCGGGATTCTGGGTCTTTACGGCAGAATTAAAAACAAACTTACCGAAATATTCGGTAAAAAAACACCGTCGGCTGAAATTGACAAGCCGCCGGTAAACTAGCATTTTTCGTAAAAACGGAGTAGATTGATGGCTTTACTCGAAACTCAAAAATTAACCAAAACATTCATCGGCCTCAAAGCCGTGACGAATTTGGATTTAGCAGTCAATCCGGGACAGTTTCTGGGGTTAATCGGCCCCAACGGCGCCGGGAAAACCACGGCTTTCAACCTCATTTCAGGCGTGCTGCCGGTGACCAGCGGCAAAATAATTTATAAAGGCCGGGATATCACCGGTTTCAAACCACACATTGTGGCCCGCCTGGGGATTATCCGCACCTTCCAGTTAGCCTCGGTTTTCCCGGATTTATCCGTGCTGGACAACATCCGGGTGGCGCTGCACTACAAATCCGGGGTCGGGTTTGTACAGACATTGTTCCAACCGCCGACGATGGAGCATAAAGACGAAGGCATCGTGCGTGAAAAAGCGATGAAGTTGCTGAAAATCGCCGGTTTAACGGAACTTGCGGAAGCTCGCGCCGGGAACCTGCCGGGCGGTACCCAGAAACTGATGAGTATCATCATCGCCCTGGCCGGGGACCCGGAGTTGCTGCTGCTGGACGAACCGATGAGCGGCCTCAATGCTGAAGAAATTCAGACCCTGCTGCGTCTGATTGGAGCCATCAGGGCGGAAAGGGGCACCGGCATTATCATGGTGGAACATAATATGAAAGTCGTGATGGAAAATTGTGAATACATTGTCGTGATAAATTTCGGAGAAAAAATTGCTGAAGGGACCCCAGACCAGATTGCTAACGATAAGCGGGTCATCGAAGCTTATCTAGGGAGCGAATAGTGTTACTGAGCGTTAAAGACCTGAGAGTATTTTATAAAAAAGCCGAAGCCGTCAAGGGTGTTTCTTTTATTGTTGACGAAGGCACGCTGGTCAGTATCATCGGGGCCAACGGTGCCGGGAAAACCACCATTCTGAAAACGTTGTCCGGCTTGTTGCGGGCCACTTCCGGGGAAATATCGTTCGACGGTAAACGCATCGAAAAAACCCCGGTGGACCGTATTGTCAAAATGGGCATTGCCCAGGTCCCGGCGGGCAGAAAGCTCTTTCCCCAGTTATCGGTTATGGAGAACCTGAGCGCCGGTGCTTATACAATTAAAAATCATAGCGAAGTCAATTCGCTGCTGGAAGACGTATTTAAACATTTCCCGCGGTTGAAAGAAAGAATCAACCAGCGCGCCGGCAGTTTGAGCGGCGGCGAACAGCAGATGCTGGCCATCGGACGGGCGCTGATGTGCAGACCCCGGCTACTGGTGATGGACGAGCCTTCGCTCGGACTTTCCCCGATTATGGTGCAGGAAATCGGCAGCATCATCAAAACGATGAAGGAAGCGGGGAAAACTATCCTGCTGGTGGAACAGAATGCCAACCTGGCACTGAAACTGGCCGACCGGACCTATGTCCTGGAACTGGGCAAAGTGGTGCTGGAAGGCAAATCCGTCGATATCATGAACAATCCCATCGTGAAAAAAGCCTATCTCGGTGCTACCTGACGGCTTTAATTTGGGTTTTACTGTCTAAAAAGTTCAGTACCGCTTCCGCGAATTGCTGTGGCATGGCGCGGTCCAGATAAATCGGCCCGTTTTCAATCACAGCCAGCCTGGCCCCGGGAATTGAGTCCTTCACCTTTGCTGCTCCGGAAAAGAACGGGTCGAAGGTGGCCGTCAGCACCAGTGTCGGGCAAGTTATCAGCGGCAGCCTTTTTTTCAGGTCGTAGGACGTGGCGGTGGTGTGTTCTTCCTCCCCTCTGGGGCCGGCTTTGAGGTATTCCAGGAACCTTTCCTCTAAAATTTCCGGTGTATAATCGCCCCACAAAATTGTACGCCGCCACCATTCCATCAGGTGCGAGCCGTCTTTCTTGATTTCTACCGCGCTCATAAAATCCGGCGGGTCTTCAAAAGGCACGCCGTCTACCGGTTCCGGCCGGTAGCCCAGACCGGAGAGTACCATTTTGTTTACCCGTTGCGGCCAGGTGATTTGCGTTTCCGCGGCGACGATGGAACCAAGGTGGTGCCCAACCAGATTGGCTTTATTAATACCCAGCGCATCCATGAAATTGATTACCGTCCGGGCATGATCTGGAATCTGATAGGCAAAAGGCGAAGGGTCGGAATCACCCGCGCCCAGGAAATCCAGGGCAATCGCCTGATATTTTTGGGAGATAAAATGCATCGCCCGCGTGAATTCGTCCGATGACGAGACGGCCATGTGTAGCAGCAGCACCGGCTCCCCCTTACCTTCAATCCGGTAATGAATTTGTCCCTCCGGGATATCCGCATAAGCTCTTTTCATTTTTACCTCTGGTGATTTTATGTTTTAAAACTATTGCCGTCTATCACTGTTTGAAAATGATTATAATCTGTCCTGGGAAACATATCAAATTCCGAAGAACACAATATTATCGTCGGCAAGCTCTAATGTCCTGGTCGATTTTGCGTTAGATGTTATGATTTTGTTACGATTTCCGCCGGTATTTTATATTTTTTCGATACCCCGGTGGTTATAATCATGGAGAGGAGAAATTAATGATTAAGAAAATTTTAATTCCCCTGGATGGTTCGAAACTGGCCGAAAATGTCTTGCCGTATGTTGAAGAATTAGCGCAGAAGCTCAACGCCGAAGCGGTTTTTATCAGCATCACCAATCGTCTGCAGGGATACTGGCCGTTTGAGGATGCCAGTCAGCCGGATAAAGTCACGCTGGTGCCGCAGGGCACCTGCACCATGGAAGAGATGGCGGCCAATTATCTTAGCGAAGCTGTTAAAGGACTGGAAAGGAAAGGGATTAAAATAACCAAAGAAGTGATTTGCGGCAAGACGGCGCAGGAAATTGTTTTCTATGCTAACGACAATCACTGCGACCTGATTATCCTTTCCAGTCACGGTCGCAGTGGTTTGTCCGGGTTAACCCAGGGCAATGTTACTGCCAGAATCCTCAAACTGGCGACTGTGCCTGTGATGGTGGTCAAAGCCGCGTCGCTAAAATAAAAATATTTACGTAAAATTAAAGCAATTTTCAGGTTGGCTTTTTTACGCGCGGTGGTTTGACGCAGGGTTTGTCTGCCTTGTATTTGGCCAGTTTCTTTTTTATTTCGTCCGAGTACTCTTTTTGTTTCGCCGGCGGCATTGTGGAAGTCCGGTTGGCAGCCCACGCCTGTTCCGGGTCAGCCGGGTGATATTCGTCCCAGTGTTCCATTTTCCCGGCCAATGTCAGTCGTGACCTTTTCTGTTCGGCCTCGCTGAAAATAACTTTGATTTCGCCATTTTCAATTTTAAGTTCACCGTAGATGCCACAAATCGGGCACTGCACGGGATTTTTCCCTTTGATGGTGATTTCGTTCTGGTGACAGACCGGGCATGTTCCCGGTTCATCTCCCCGCCATTTCATCGCCGTGGCCGGTTTCCCCATCACCGCCGCCACATGCTTTCCCAGTTTACGCGCCCTGGCCATGGCCGTGTCATTCAATAACACCTGGCCTTTGACGATATTCGTGCCCAGCACCATCTGCTGGTCGACAACTTCCAGCTGGATAGAAAAAGTCATTGTCTGAAAAAGGGAGAGACCCAGCGAAAGCCAGTCCGGCGTGACCGAACCGCCCACCGAAATAAACGCGCCCGGGCGGGTTTTAAAGCACCTTTCATCCACGAATACTTTTTCACCGCGCGCTTTCAGCTTTTTACGCTCCATCATCCACGCCACGTCGGACTTGGAACCGAACAGCCGGTCCCGGATGACAAACAAATAGCCGGGCGGTGTTAAGCAGTAAACCGGGCCGCTGATAATCAGCCCGTCGCAGTCCATGATTTTATTCCAGACAAAAACGGCATCGTCTTTAATCACGCAGTCTTCCTTGCCGGTGATTTCCGCCTTACATTCCTTACAGCCGATGCACGGCTTGACGTCAACATCCAGCAAGCTCAAGACTTCCGTTTCGACGCCGTATTCCGCCGCCCCCATCAACGCTTCCCGCAGCAATATTTCGCTGTTTCCCATCCGGCGGCCGCAGGAGATTCCTAAGAGTTTCATCGCCGCACCCTCCGTCAATCGCTTTTTTATCCGGATAAAATGATTGTTTAATTATATCCTTGATTATAGCAAAAGAATTTGCAATTAGGTAGGCAGGATTATCATCTGACCTTTTAGCAAATAGAGCGCATGGCTTTGTCATTGGTTTCAGCGCTAAACACGATGAAATTGATTAGAATAGATGGGGTAACTCCAGCGGATAAACAATTTACCATGTTTATGGCAATAAATAAAGTAACATTTTGGATTTATGTGCAGTATTTTTGTACAATGGGTAGAGTTGCGACTTAATATGATAATGAATAAACCAAATTCCTTCATTTCCTGGTATTTTTCTTGAAAATAATAATTCCATATAAAATAAAGGCGATGGCAATGATACTGATTATTAAAGATAGAATGAAAGAATAATTATGCACAAATACGTCTAGTAATATATTTATTACGCATAAAATCATTCCGATAATCAAACTGAGAAGAGGATTTAGCTTCATACTTTCTTGACTCAAGAACAAACAGCTGTTTTATGTTACCATAATTATAAATTAATACGTGCGTCCTGTTCCGATGGCAGAAACCACCAGATTGAGCAATCTAAAATATTCAATAAAGAAGGGAATCAGCGTGAAAGGGGAACATAAAAAACTCGATAACATCTTCGAGCTGTCTTTAATCATTGTCTTTTTGATTTTAGCAATAATCGTATTTTTATATCAAGTGATCCCCGGTCACATTCGCTATTGGGTCCTGGTGGGATTCACAATAATCTACTTTATTTTGTTATTAACAAAACTACTTTGGGACCGAATGAAATCAAAATAATATTTACTTGCAAGTGAAATTAACTAAGATTTTCGATTGGTCCCGTTTCATGTTCAATAACTGAACGTTGCTAGCATACCTTTAAAAAGAAAATATTCAAGAATGGCTAAAAATATGAATGCAGGGATTCCTAACAGAATTATAACGGTTGGTATTGAAGCTAACAAGGCGGTTAAGCAATAAATATTCAGTAATAATGCACACCATTTTATTTTTTTTAATGTACCTATTGTCAAAACAGCGACTAACACTACGCTAGAGAGATTGATAATCAGATATAATCCAGACGCTCCAGTATCGGAAAAAGACTTGCCTAAGGCTTCCATGCGGGCATTTATGATAAAACCTAATAGTGTTCCCGGAGAGTATCCTGCAAAAAAAGGCAAAAACGATTGCAATAAAGTCAGCACGGCGAGACAAACACCTGCAAAGCCCGCTAACCTGATTTTCTTCTCCGTTAGGGTTTGAGTATTTGCCATACTAATTATTTATCGCAATAAAGCGGCGGGTATTTTGAGTAAACAGAAGATTATTTGTTGCAATTCGGTGAGGAGTATTTATATCGAGTTTTTAAATTCGACATGATGCTATTATATCATTAGTGTAACATTCTTGTATATATTGGTATATTATGCTTTGGTACCAATTTGGCTAGAGAATGTTTGCACTTACTAAAATCCGAGTTTAGGTTAGCTTCGGAGCATAACTCACCTAATTGCTTACTGGAATTGATGACAATGCCCTTGGAAATTAAGTCGATAAGGGATATTGAAAAAATGAAAAACTATCTGCGAGAAAATGAGCGATAACAATCGGTACAACCGATATCGGGTACTCGGAACAAGGTCAATTCAATTTTATGCATATGATATCAGCTCTGGTTTAGAATATGAGTTGATAAGTAAATAAAAATAAGTCACATTTCGCCCGTTTGTTACTCGTATGGCTGGATTTCGTTATATTTATATTCCAACTGGACGCCGGCTTCCCTTAACAGTTGTTCGCTCTCTTCCGCCAGTTGATATTTGCGTTCACAAACCACTTTTTTAATCCCGCAATTGATCCACAGCATCGCACAAGTCCGGCAAGGAGTCATTCTCTGATAGACTGTGGCGCCTTCAATGGAAATGCCTCTTTTGGCGGCCTGGCAGATAGCGTTTTGTTCAGCATGCACCGTCCGTACACAATGTTCGCTGATCTCCCCGTTTTTTTGAATCACTTTCTTGATTATATGTCCTGCATCATCGCAATGAGGCAGACCGACAGGCGAACCGACATATCCCGTCGCCAGGACTTGTTTATCCCGAACGATGACGCATCCGCTTCTGCCGCGATTGCAAGTGGCTCTTTTTGACGCGGCATCGGCCAGTTCCAGAAAATAGTTATCCCACGAGGGCCGCTCACTCTTCGGGGAATTATTAATCATGGGTGCCTCCAATCGAAACAAATAATATAATACAATCTGTCAAGTTCAGATTCGAAAATTCACAAGGGATAATGCCAAAATTATAGCATAAGCATGCGGAAATTGAGTATTCCGCTAAAGATGAGCTTGATAATGGCACGTTCGAGGATTGGTTAATCCAAACAAAACTGAATCCGGCGCGGTAAAGCATCAGAATAAAAAGCTTTCCACTTCAAACTTATCCGGCTTGTATATCTGAACTAAAATGATTTTTAGGGGTTGACCGCGGTGGTGGGAAGATAGGGAATTACGGTTAAACTGACGGGGGAACTGGTGATACCGGAAAGAGTTGCAGTTACATCTGTTGTGCCAACCGCCAAACCGGTCACCACCGGTACTGACGAACTCATGAACATCGCGATGCTTGCATCGGAACAATTCCATATTGCTTTGTTAGAAATATCTGCAGTTGAGCCATCCGAATAGGTCCCCGTTGCCGTGAACTGCTGCTGGTGGCTCACGTTGATACTGGCTACCGGATTCGGTGTTACCGCAATCGAAATTAATGACGCATTAGAATTATGTGTAGTTGCACTATTCGTCCCTGTAGACGTTGATTTTGACGAACAAGCCGCCGTAAACAGGAGTAAGGCGGCCGTTAGCCCGATGATAAGGGCACAGCTAATAAATCGTATCAGTTTTCTGTTCATTATAAATTGTCCCCCTTTGGGACCACTATTCTTTTCCTGAGCTCAATATATCATGGTTTGGAGTTTTTGTTTTTTTAATGTATCCGGGCGGGCTGGTGAAAACCAGCCCGCCCTTTAATAACATTTTGTTCTGCCGATAATTATCGGAGTTTATTTTCTGGTTTCGTGTTTACGGTGACCTTAATGCAGGGTTAATCCAGACTGCATAAGGAACGCCGCCGCCAAAGCCTGCGCCTAAAACAGCATCACCCAGTGTTGCGGAACCGGGATTACCCTGAACCCACGGCTGGACCATATTGAAAGTAGACGGTTGCGCCACCGAAATATCGATGTTCTGTGATGCAATGTAGACGTTATCGTCATGCAGTATCTGCGCTGTGGCAGTCACGGATTGGGCGGCTATTGCCTGTTGATAGTAATTGTTAATGGTGGGGTCGTTAACATTAAGATAGTTTACCCCGTAGCCACCCGTCAATTTCACAAGCTGGTGGAAGATGTCGTAGTTAACACCCATAAAACCTTGGTTGCGCGCCGCAAACGCAGTATAATTACGGGCTGTAATAATTTGGCTCTGCCATGGTGCCGGAGCCACCAGCGTGACACTGAGATTAACACCGATAGCCGCAAGTTCAGACTCAACAATTTGATATAAATCTGAATTCGCATCAGTGCATAATATCAGCGGGTAAGTAATCGGAGTCGTTATCCCGGCTGCGGTTAACATCTGTTTGGCCAACGTTGGGTCGTAAGTATACTGGGCTTGGACTGATGCTGGCCATTGCGGATACGCGCATCCCCAGCCTCCCAACCCCATTTGATTTTGAGTTAATGAGGAAGGCCACGGTGTGGCGTAACCCTGGAAGAAGGAAGAAGCAATCAACGGTATATTGATTGCGTGCTGGATTGCTTGCCGGACACTGGGATTATTAAACGGTGCAACAGCATTATTCGGCGATAAGTCCGCCTCGTTTCCTTGTGGAGATTGTTTCGCGTTCATGGCAGGATTTGTTTTCAACATAGCCAAGGCATCGGTAACCGGCATCGAGGCGAAAGAATCAATCTTACCGACACGCATGGCAGCCTCAGCGGTGGCATTGGAAGGTATTATGAGGAGTTTCTCTCCATCCAGATAGGGAAGTTTATTCTGCGGCCACCGCAGGTCTGTTTGCCAGTAACTGGGATTTCTGACATAGGTTGCGGAACTGGAATCAACAAAGTCAGTCAGAATAAATGGTCCGGTTCCGATAGCCTGATTCCAGCTCGTAATAAAAGCCGAATTCGCGGTTGTATAAGCTTGAATTGCCTCAGGGGCCATAATCTCGGTGTCAGCCCCTTGCTGCTGCAGCAGCGTCAAAATTTGGACAGGATTAGTGCCTTGTTTCCAACCAAAGGTAACAGTAAACTTGTCAGTAGCGGCCACCGATGTTAGCAATGCCCAGCTTGCATTACCGACATAGTATGGATCTACCGTCGTGAATCCGTCACCCAATCCCAGCATCCGGTCGAAGTGATAAACGAGGTCGTTAGCCACTAATTGGCGGCCGCTGACCGGTGCGATGTTCTGCCAGTAGACATTCTGGCGGATTGAGCAAATTACCGTGTAAGGATTCGGCATGGAATAACTCTTGACCAATTCGCCGGCGGCATACTGTTCCGGTATCCAACCGGTGGAGAAGTCCCATGTAGACGGGTTAACAGTGTAGTCATTTTCAAATAGTGACTCGAGGTAGGGCGCAAATCCGGCCTGGCCGTTGGTGCTCTCATAATCGTCCCAGACTGTGATGTCCGAGGTCAAATGGTCAATCAGGACACTGCCGTATTGGGGTGTTCCCAGGGTGTCCCACCAATTGCCGGTTGATGTTGTTGTTACCGATGTTGTGGCGTTAGAAGTCACGGCGGTTGATGTCGTTGATAATACATTTGTCGTGGTAGTCATTGCGGCTGACGTGGTGGTTGACGCTGTTGTTGTGGGTACCGCTGATGTAGTGGTCGTTGTAGATGTCGAACCGCAAGACGCGAATAACAGCGACGCGACTACGACGAGCGATAGTGATACTAAGAGTATTGCTCTTTTCATGAAACCTTCTTTGCTCCTTTTTAGTTCCTAAATTTGTCCGGGATCAGATGAAACGAACTGCTAAGTTTTGAACAATATAACATCAGAAAATTAACCTTGTCAATTATCAATGGAATATTCATTACCATTTATTCTATTATTAAAAATGAGAGTGGTAAAAATTAAAAAAATGCGTTCTTATCACCTTATCAATTCAGGGCGCGAAAGCGTTCTTTCTATTGACACTGATTTAATTAATCCATATGATTAAGGCATATTTTAAATGATTTATTTCAGCGGCAATAAGGTACAAGATGATGACTGACGCTCGCCCTCAGGTAATTATCCGCAATTGCGATAGCTATGACGTGCCGGTAATCAGGGCGATAATTCGCGACGGTTTGCAGCAAATGCAACTTCAACCGCGCGGACGGACGTTACTGAAACCAAACCTTGTTTCCAGTGGGGAGCTCTTCGAACATGCCTACACGCGTGCCGAGTTCACCGAGGGCGTTTTACTTGCCTTGCGCGACGAAAATAAGGGGGCAATGACCGAATTAGCCGTTGGGGAACGCAGCGGCATTACAATGCCCACCCGCCTGATTTTTAAGGGCGCCGGTTACGACAAACTGGTCAAGCGGCTGGGCGTCAAACATTATTATTTCGACGAAGAACAGCAGGTGGAGTTTGCACTGCAACACGCAGGCCGCCTGCGCGATTACATTTTCATTCCGGATGTCCTGACGAAAACCGACTTTTTTGTGGACTGCCCCAAATTTAAAGCTCATCCATGGACCACCGTCACGTTTTCGATGAAAAACTATATTGGCCTGCAGGACGACCGGCACCGTATGATTGACCATCACCATCACCTCAACCGGAAAGTGGCTGACCTGCAATACGTCATTCAGCCGCAATTTATCGCCATTGACGCCATCACCGCCGGACAGAGCCGGATGCTGACGCCCCAGCCTTACGACCTGAAGCTGATTATCATGGGGAACAACCGGGTGGCTTTTGACGCCGTCTGCTGCCAAATCATCGGCATTGACCCGCTTTCGGTGGAACACATCCGGTTGGCTTATGAACGCGGGTTCGGTCCGGTCGAACTTCCCCAAATAGATATCAGCGGCGATGTAACGCTGGCCCAAGCGGCGGCACGGGGGCGTAATTTCAAGTCCGGCCTGATACGGGTGGAGGATTATTTCCGGGATACGAAAATCAAAGCCTATGCCGGTGTGCCGACGAAAGACGAAGCGTGCGATTATTGCTGGGGCGGGTGTCCCGGCGCGCTGGAGGAAGCGATTGAAATCTTGCGGCGGTTCGATCAAATCACCGATGCTAAAATGCCGCCGCTGCATCTGGTGCTGGGAGCTTATCAGGGCCCGATTGATGCCAAACCCGGCGAGAAGGTCGTTTTTATCGGTGACTGTGCGGAATGGCAAGGGATAATCGGGGGAGAAGCCGTTGACATCAAACGGCTGCCGCCAAAACGCGCCCGGCTGGACCCCCATTACGCAGCCGACGCGGATATCTTCGGAAAAATGTTGATGGTGAGCGGGAAATTATTGCAGACCCGAAGTAAAAAATACCTGCGGCTGAACGGGTGCCCGGTGGGTGTGGCCGAGCAGGTGCTGTTATTAGCCTATATCGGCGGGGCGAAAAACCCGTATTTCGATACCAGGATTGAATTTGACTATTTACAATCATATCTGGCCTTACATGCCCGGAATTTATTCAGTTTCCGGCCATATCAGAAACGGCAGGAATGAAAAAGCCTGTATCATTACGAATAATAAAGATTTTTCCCTCACCTTGACCCGACAATCCACGATATTTCGACCGACCTTGAGTTTGATTATTCGCGATTCATATCGGTAGACAAACCGGAATGAAGCTGGATTTCAACGCGATATGTTATTATTGGATTTATGCTCGGAGTATTTATTGCCTTAGGAGCTTCGCTGGC
>Ga0187875_10001308_pt1 | contig 19328 bp, 16 predicted proteins | sample June2016WEW_17_1_2_FD_132978 | JGI IMG/M metagenome (GOLD analysis project Ga0187875, IMG submission 132978) | Peatland microbial communities from SPRUCE experiment site at the Marcell Experimental Forest, Minnesota, USA - June2016WEW_17_10 | ecosystem: Environmental > Terrestrial > Soil >... | reverse complement strand
TTCAGCTTCGACGGACACAGCTATGCCGGCCTTGCTGGAGATACGCTCGCTTCGGCGCTCGTCGCCAATGGCGTTCGCCTCGTCGGCCGCTCATTCAAATATCACCGCCCGCGCGGCATTTTCTCGGCCGGATCGGACGAGCCGAACGCGTTGGTCGAGCTGCGTGATGGAACGCGCCGCGAGCCGAACACGCGGGCGACGACAGTCGAACTGTTCGACGGCCTCACTGCAGCCAGCCAGCACCACTGGCCCTCACTCGCGTTCGACGTTATGGCGATGAATGACGTTTTGTCGCCCTTCTTGCCGGCCGGCTTCTATTACAAGACCTTCATGTGGCCGACGGGTTTCTGGGAGAAAGTCTACGAGCCGGCAATCCGCCGAGCCGCTGGTCTCGGACGAGCTGCGGGTGCCGATGACCCCGATGAATATGAAAAGGCCTTCGCGCATTGCGACGTTCTCGTGATCGGAGCGGGTCCGACTGGCCTGATGGCGGCTTTAAGCGCCGGGCGCGCTGGTGCTCGGGTCATTCTTGCCGACGAAGATTTCAAGCTTGGCGGCCGTCTGCTGGCAGAGCGCTTTGTGCTCGACGAGAGCGAGTCGACTGCCTGGGCCGCGCGGATCGAAGCCGAACTCGCCGCGATGCCGGAGGTCACCATCATGCGCCGCACGACAGTGTTCGGCGTCTACGATCACGGGCAGTACGGTGCTGTGGAGCGTGTCAGCGATCATTTTGCCGTTCCCCCCCCGTATCAGCCGCGTCAGCGCTACTGGAAAATCGTTGCGAAGCGCGTGGTGCTTGCGGCTGGTGCGGGCGAACGCCCGATCGCCTTCGCAGGTAACGATCGCCCGGGCGTCATGCTGGCAGGCGCGGTGCGGACCTATCTTAACCGGTATGCTGCAACGCCTTCCTCTCGTCTGGTTGTTTTCACCAACAACGATGACGGCTGGCGCACCGCGTCCGCGGCGCTGGACGCCGGCGTTACGATCGAGGCGATTGTCGATTCACGCGCAGATGCCCGTGAACGCGTTCCAACGTCCTTGAAAAAGGCGGTTCGCATCTTTGCCGGGGCGCGGGTCGTGCGCGCGAAAGGAACACGGGTCATCCGCGAGGTCGTGATTATCGACGTAAGCGGGCGCGAGGTCACGATTTCCTGTGACTGCCTCGGCGTTGCCGGCGGTTGGAATCCGTTACTTCATCTCACGTGTCATCTTGGCGGCAGGCCGCAATGGCGCGACGATATCGCCGCGTTCGTTCCAAATACGGTGCCGCTTGGCATGATTGTCGCCGGGGCTGCCGGTGGCGCCATGCGTCTTACCGATTGTCTCACGACCGGATCCGAAGCTGGAGCACGCGCGGCGTCCGATTGTGGCTTTGCGGTGGCACCGGCAGCATCGCCGCGGGCGGCGGACGAGACCTTCGCCGTCGCACCGGTCTGGTGGGTCAACGGCAGAGGAAAAGCTTTTGTTGACTTGCAGAATGACGTCACCGTCAAGGACATCGCACTCGCCAAGCGGGAAGGCTTCCAGTCGGTCGAGCATTTGAAGCGCTACACCACACTCGGCATGGCCACCGATCAGGGCAAGATCGGCGGTGTAGTCGGCTTGGCGGTTATGGCGGAGCTGACGAAGCAACCGATCTCCGAGGTGGGAACCACGGCTTATCGTCCGCCCTATACACCTGTGACTCTCGGAGCGGTCGCCGGACATCACCGTGGCAAGGATTTCCGGCCGACGCGGCTGTCGCCAACGCACCGATGGGCGCTCGAACATGGCGCCGTCATGGTTGAGACGGGCGCTTGGTTGCGTGCCCAATATTATCCCCGCGCGGGGGATGGCAACTGGCTTGAAACTGTTAGCCGCGAAGTACGCACTGTACGCTCGGCGGTCGGCGTCTGTGATGTATCGACATTAGGCAGGATCGACGTGCAAGGCACCGATGCTGGCATTTTCCTGGATCGTATATACACCAACATGTTTTCGTCGTTGCCGGTCGGCAAAGCGCGCTACGGGCTTATGCTGCGCGAAGATGGGTTCGTCATGGACGACGGCACGACGTCCCGGCTGGCCCCAGACCACTATTTCATGAGCACCACGACGGCCAACGCTGGCAAGGTGATGCAACATCTCCAATTCTGCCACCAGGTCCTCTGGCCTGATCTCGATGTTCAGATGGTTTCGGTTTCGGAACAATGGGCGCAATATTCGATCGCTGGGCCCCGCGCGCGCGACACGCTACGCAAGTTGGTCGATGCGCAACATGATCTGGCAAACGAAGCATTTCCCCACCTCTCCGCACAGTCCGTCACGATCATGGGCGGGCTCAACGCACTGCTCCTTCGTCTTTCCTTCTCGGGGGAACTCGCCTACGAGCTGGCTGTACCCGCTCGCTTCGGCGACGCGGTGATCCGCGCCGTAATAGCGGCGGGCGAAGCGTTCGGCATCGCGCCCTATGGCACCGAGGCCCTCGGCGTGATGCGCATCGAGAAGGGCCACATCTCGACCAACGAGGTCAACGGACAGACCACCGCGCACGACTTGGGCGCCCATCGCATGTTGTCGGCGCGCAAAGATTTCATCGGCCGGGTCATGGCGGGCCGGGCCGCCCTGCAATCGCCCGAACGGCCCACCTTCGTCGGATTTAAGCCGGTCGACCGCGCACAACAACTGCGTGCTGGCGCACATTTTCTGCCGGTTGGCGCCACGGCCATTGCGGAGAATGACCAAGGCTACGTGACGTCTGTGGCCTTCTCGCCGACGCTCGGTCATTGGATCGGCCTCGGCCTGCTGCAACACGGGCCGCAACGCATCGGCGAACGGGTGCGTGCTTATGATCCCGTTCGCGACGGTGACGTCGAAGTTGAAGTCTGCCATCCGACTTTTGTCGATCCCGAGCGGGTACGCCTCCATGGCTGATCCTAGTCTGCATGCTCGTGCACCGCTCACCGGCCTCGCGCGGCCCGGCCGGTTCGGCGCGGCCACACCAAACCCGGGGCTCATAATCGAGGAGCGGACGGACTTGGCTCTCGCGACGGTGATGGCACGGCGCGGAAAGGAACAGGATCTCAAGCGCGCCGTTGCCGCGGCTTACGGGCTCGATTTGCCCGATGCGCCGCGGGTCGTATCGAAGGACGGAGTGTCGTTCGCCGGTATCAGCCTTCATCACTGGTTTGCCGCCGCCCAGACGCCTGCTGAAAATGACTTTGTCGCCCGCTTGCGGGATCTGGCAATTGGCCTTGCGTCGATCACGGATCAGTCCGACGGCCGCGTAGTGCTTCGCTTGAGCGGCAATCGCGTGCGCGACGTGCTCGTTAAGGGCGTTCCGATCGACCTGCATCCACTCAGTTTCAGAACCGGCGACGTCGCTTCGACCCTGGTTGCCCATATCGGCGTGCAGATTGAACAACTGGACGAGCGGCCGACGTTTCAACTGATGGCATTCCGTAGTCTCGCGGGCAGTTTTTGGTCCTGGCTGACCAAATCGGCAGCGGAGTTCGGCTACGAAATTGTGGGCCAGAGGTCAGAAGCGCCAAGGATGTTGCGTGATCGCCAACAGGGCTCGGTGTAAATTTAGCGCAAGAGAAAGATCGCGGCGCCATGCCTTTTTCTGCACTCGGCGTGCTCGCCGCAGGGGTCGCGGTAGACCAGGATTGCTCCTCCCACATCGCAAATTCAACATCGTCTCGGCTGCTGCGTTGCACGCTCCACTTCAGAAAAGGGTCGTTCGTGTCATTTTGCGGGTACGGCGCCCATGACCGCTCCACTCCAATTAGACATCAGTCCGCGGGCATTGCGTTGAATGACGATCCGAATTCATCCCCCAATTCTCGGGGTGAATCCCTGTTATCTGAAGAATTTTCCCTGCAAAACGCTCTGGAATTCCCTGTTCAGCTGTGCAGGGAATTCAACTGCAAGCCTTTGAATTTTCGCGCTGTCTCGGCGTAGAAATTGCCGTGACGCGCGGGAAACGGCAAAATTCCCTGTTTATTTCCCTGTTAGCAGGGAATTTTGGCTGGAGACCGGTTAGACTCTGACTGGTTCCTCAGCCAGCTATACAGGCGCAACACATATCGGCAGGAGCTCGATTTAGAGACGCTGGTTTGCACACACACGCGGGCGTGCATTTCCTTTGTCGCAGCTGGAAAGCCGGCTGCGGTGCCCCCGCTGCGGTAATAGACGGATGGCAGTGATGTTTGAGCCGCCAATGCGCGCCGCGTCGGTGGATCAGCAGACCGTTTTCGTAGTGGCATTAAAGGCTCGGATCAAGACGAAGACGCCTCAACGACTAGTCACGCCGTCCGTTTGAATTTCTCAATGATGCTAGACAGGCGGTTCAAGAGGTCGTCATAGCTGAGGATATCTACGATGTTGGCGTATTTCCGTTTGATAACCTCGAAATCGAAGAGCTGCTGAGCTGACAACCCATTTGACCGACCGGAGATTATAATTGCTTTCGGGTTAGTGATTTTCACCTTGTGCCCCGCAGGCAAAAGTGCGGCTTGACGCTTCGTGATATCGGCTTCGCCTGCCACACCCCACTTGCTGAGATGAAACAAATATTTCTCGGCTTGCATAATTGTCCCGGACAATTCCTTACGCGGCGTATAATTCCCCCGATAATCGCGCGCTGACACCAGAGTATCTCCGGACGGTTTTTTAATTTCGATAATATCGATCTGCCCGTTGGCATCTAGCAGCGCAATATCAATGTATCGGTTTGTCGATTTCTTAGACGATGTATAATAGTCTTTCACAAGCACGTTTCTCAGGACACACACATATTTCGGGAATATGAGCAGGATGAATTGAAGCATGAGGTCGCGCCATTCATTCTCGCTGAACGAATCCTCATCCCTGAGAAGCTCAATGATTTTGTCGCGAATGAATTCGTACTTCGATACCTCGAACTCATAGACGTCCGGGATATCGTGAATTCTTGGTTTTCCGTCCCGCTTGTTCAGATAGTCTTCGAATCTCTTCTCGGCCGGAGTTGTCGTTTCAAAATAATCTCGTAGGATTCGAGCGACTTTCTTGTTGGCATAAAGATTCAACTCGGTCGTGGTGGGAAACGATGCCAATAGTGTTTTAAACTCAGAAGTCGGCATCGCGCCTGGCTTGGCGCCGCCGACGTAAAGATCTTCCGAGGTGAGGCGGGCAATCTGACCAAAAATGGAGATGTTACGGCTGGCGATAAAAGACCGACGGCTTATAGCTAAGTCCGCCGCCAAATAAACGTCATGCTCAATATTCAGCTTCTCGCCAGCAATCTTAAAATAGCCATCCTCCAATGTGCCAAGGACAAACGTGTAAGAATCTTCGCTCTCTTCAGGTCCAAATATATCGTCATCATCTTCAGTCTCATTCGCCTCTATAACAATATCGTCTCTGGAAAATCTGAATACACGCGCAATCCGCACTTCGCTGCTACGGTCGAGCTCTTGCTCCACCCATTTACGATCGCCGCCCCAGTCAGCCTCATAGACCAGCTCCAGGCGGTTTCGTCTTTTTTTGAATCTAATCATGATGGGTCAAGCCGGCGCGATATTAGCAGATCTTTGCACGTCGAGGTTGTCAATGTGCAATATCTCGCTCGACGTTACGCGGGGGACATCGGCAAAGCAGAAGACCATTGCAACCCCCTCCGGTCGGCCGCGCTCCAGTCGCGGGCGACGTGGGCCGCTAATCCGTTGGGAGTTTTCCCGTGACGGTTCAAGTCCGGCCGCCCGCACCAAGTGTTTGCCCGCGGAAAATATTGCAAAATAAAGTCAATGGCTTGGCGTTGATTAAGGGTTAAATAACCACATTCATTGCAAAGTTCAGTTGCGTTGTTCTCTTTTTGTTCTACTGTGGCTTATGCGATTCAGCTCGGTCATTCAGGTGGCTCCGAGGCAAGGCCCCTTTATGATCACCCCTCAAGCGTTGAGCTGGCGCTGGCGCAATCAACCGCGGCTAAGGGGTTAGCGTGAGCACAGAAAATCTCAATAGTTGGCTGCAACGATTGGGCTACTTCGACGAGGCTGCCACACTCCATCTGCGCGGCCAGCGTGTTCGTGAAGACCACCCGTACGCGCTTGAAATCCAAGCTTTACTTCGACCGGACGGCGCAATCCGCGCTCAAGCAGTTTTTGATCTCGAAGGTGTTCCCACCGTTGTTTTTCTTGATGATGAGAATGGCTCTTTGCTTCCGAGCGACAAGCTCGACGTTCTCCGTCAGCGGGTCTGGAATCAAAACCTAGCAACCGTAATTATCGAGGTACTCGGAGAGAAAGCTCGAGTCGTTCCTGCGCGAAGGCTCGCCAACGCAGCGGAGGAGCTACAACTATCGCAGGCTGAACCGGATGGGCCTTTTTCGGCCCTTGATGTCGCTTCGGCGAATCTATCCCGCCGGTTGCCAGCTTGGTTCGATATAGATGCGCGTGTTGACATAAAGCTGCTTGATAATCTTGCAGCAGTAATCAAAGCCATCTGCGCCTCCGGTTTCAGAGCAGGTGCTAGTGAGAGAGCGGACCGTCGGCGTGCTGAATTGCTGATGGGTCAAATATTGTTCGTCTCGTATCTAGAGCACCGCCAAATAGTGGCGGTCACTTACCGTTCCCGTCGAAACGTTAGACGTCTCCATGATCTGATTGCCAATGAAGATCGAGATGGCTTGCGCCATTTAATCGACAGCCTACGAGATGATTTTAACGGAGATTTCCTGGGGACTGACAGGCATGATCCGTGGGCCTCTTTGAAGTCGTCAGGCTTTCAGTTGTTGGATAAATTTCTACGCCGCACCGATATGGAAACGGGACAGGCGGATTTCTGGAATTACGATTTCGGCTTCATTCCTGTGGAGCTTTTATCGGGGTTATACGAATCGTTTTTATCTCCCGACGAACAAGAAAAGGAAGGCGCGTACTATACTCCGCGCCATCTTGCGATGATGGCGGTAGATCATGCGTTTGCCGATTCTGCTGATCCGCTACAGGAAACGATCTTTGATGGCGCATGTGGATCGGGGATTTTTCTTACGACAGCTTATCGCAGGTTGATCGGCATATCTGAGGCGCGGCGGGGTCGTCAGCTTTCTTTTAAAGAACGCAAGCAGTTGTTGCTTGAACATATATTTGGCGGCGACACCAATAGCATGGCCTGTCGTGTCACTGCGTTCAGCTTGTACCTTTCGTTAATGGAGGGGCTTGACCCGGCTGACATAATGGAAGCTCAGGAGCGGGAGAGGGTAAAGCTCCCATCTCTGAACGGCACGAACTTGCACGCCGGCGATGACGCAGATTTTTTCAGCGAAAAGCATGCGTTTTCAGATCGCAAATTCACTTTGCTAATTTCAAATCCGCCATGGGCAGAACCAAGTGCGGATGATCGGACATCAGCGGATGTGTGGTCGGCGCGCGCGAAGACGCCTTTCGTGCGGCGCCAGATTGCGGGCGCATATGCCATCCGTGCTTTGGATTTTTTGACCGAGAATGGCCGAGTATGTCTCATACTGCCCATTCCTCAGTTTCTGGCTCCAACAAGTGCCTCCTTCGTAAGTTACTACCTAAGTTTTGTCCGACCGAAACTACTCATAAATTTCGGCGACCTGCAAAACCTTTTGTTTCCCACTGCCGAGAACACGTGCCACTTGTTTCTCGGCGAGCGGAGGCCCTCCACATCAAACAAGGGGATTCCATTTGGTGAGACATTTGATTATTGCGTCCCAAAAGCTGACCTGAGTTTGGCTTTTGGTCGGCTCACGATGCAATCAGCCGATCGGCATATTTTGCAGACGCGGTCAGTTATTCAGGAGCCGCAGCTCCTGGTCACTCTGATGTGGGGCGATGAGAATGATCTCGCGATATGGACCCGGTTGAGCGTGCTCGGCACGTTTGGCGGTTTCTGGAAGGGCCCCAAAAATATTCGTCGTTGGGTGTGCCGTAAGGGTGTGCACTATGAGGACGCCACAAGAGACCCGGATAGCGTAGCGACGCTGCGCCGAAAGCCATTTGTACCGATAGCCGCTTTAAGATCGGGCTCGCCGGTTCTGCATCCGGATCGCCTTACAAGCTGGCCTAAAGACAAAACAACAGTCGTTGGTCTAACCGATGACCTCATGGCTGTATTTGACGGCCCGCGAGTTTTGTTCCCTGACGGATTTTCAAGACAGGAGCAGAGTGTTCGTGCGGTCTATTTTGATAGACCGGGCACATTCAACCATAGCATAGGTGTCGTTGCTGGACCTGAGCGTGATGCCTCTCTCCTACAGTTTGCCGCTATATACCTCCGGTCGAGTCTGGCCCGATACTTTTTGATGATGAGCGGCTGGAAGATGCTCTGCGAGCGTAATGGAATACATCTCGCCGATGTTGAGGAATTTCCATTTTTCGAACCGCGTGGTGCTCCGAATCCTCAAGCCGCGCGTGAGGCGTTGGGCGAAGTAAATAAGTTCATGAAAGAACTTGCTCGCACTCCGGAAATGAAACAGATCTCGTTTTACGAGCAAAGAAGGGAGCACTTGGATAACGAGGTGTTTAAATACTTCGATCTTTCTTCGCATGAGCGCGCGCTCGTTCTGGAGACGGTTGAAGTTTTAATGCCGTCGATCCGTCCCCGAAGCTTTAAGAGCCTAGACACGCCAGCTCAAAAGCCGGCGCGGGTTGAAGACTTTAGGCGCTACGCAAAGACACTAGCTGAGGCACTCACGGGTTGGCGAAAGTCTACGGGTGGCAAGGGTACATTTGGTGTGAAGGTGCTGACGAGCCAACCCAATCGCGCGGGCGGGGTGGGGGTCGTCGGTATCGGATATACCGATGCTGAAACCTCTGCGGCAACGTTCACAAGTGAGATAGGCAATCAACTCGTTCAGGGTGCTCTCTCCGAATTACGCAGGTTGGGGCTGTCAGTAGTTCATCCTAGCCAAGGATTGCAGCTGATACCGGATATTCAGATTTGGGCGAACGGAGCTTTGTACCTGGTGCGATTGCTTAATCGAAAGAGCTGGACAATTCGACAAGCTCTCCGTGATGCCGAACAAATTGTCAGGCGCGTGCAGAATACTCAAGCTGGATTAGCGAGACCGGAGGTAGCTTGACTTCAGTACCTTCGTGGCTAAGCGCTTTTCCCCTACGTCCAGCGACGGAGGCGGTGGATGCTTTGTGCGAGAGTTGGAACGTGCTGGCGTCACAACGCCGTCCGCTCTTCAACCCCTCTAGCAAAGAGCCCCAACTGACCCGTATCCTTAAAGCTCACGTTGAGTATGTCACGGGACGAAAGCGCGGCTTATTGGGCATGTGGTCCACAGAAGCGGTGATCAACAAGGTCGATTTCGCGACTGGCGAGATTATAGAAGAACGTCGGACTGACATTGTCTATGGCTTCAACACAGAGCAGGTGGGCATTCAAATAGTATTCGAGTTTAAGAAGCTTGATGGTAAAAAACGCTCGCGGACGTATTATCTTGGTGAGGACGGGCTGCTGAGATTTGTGACTGGTATCTACGGCAAAAATCAACCCGTAGCAGCAATGGTCGGCGTTCTCATAGACTCGTTTGAAAAAGCGGTTCCGCCGCTGCGCGAAGCACTTAGTGATAAATCGACTGTAACCGCCCTGAAATTGCGGCCCTGCACCTCGAAGAAGTATTACGATCAGCCATCAAAGCTTTTTTCGGTGGCCGATTTCGATACCGAACACGACAGGCCTCCAGACGGACAGACGCCTCAGAGCCCCATCCGAGTTGCACATTGTTTTCTGAGCTTCGCGTACAATTCGTAACGTCGGATTGCCGGCTCGTCGAATGAGAGCGACACTTGGTAGGGAAAGTCCCGGTTGATCTCGATAATCACGCCCATGCCGTGCATAAAGAGCAGAACGGGAACACGAGTCGATGGGGCGAGGTGTGGCCTCGATGTCCGTCGGAACAAATCTCGGCCCCACCCGCTTTAGAATTCGTTTAACGGCATCCATAGGCAGTGGCTCTGCCGATGCGCGCTTCTCGAGACTGAAAATGAATTGTGTATTGGCTTGGCTACCGGTACTTCCGATCAGATAGGTGCCGTTTTTCCGTATCCACTTCTGAGGTGGTTTAGGTTTTGGTGTTTTAGCCTTCGGCACTATTGCTACGTCCGCGGGGACGCCTCCTTATCCTCACTGGATTGCCTGACGCTACGGGCGGCAAGAGAAAAATGCTGCTCGTCGCAACGTTCGCCGTTAGGGTAGGAAGCTTTGCGGTTGTCTGCAAGTTGTTCGCCAAATGGAAGCCCAGGTGTTGCCCGCGCCAAGCCCGGAAATAATGCCTCGTAGCCCCGCGCTTTTACCCCTGCGACATATTCGAGAAACTTTCGACGTAGGACGTCGTCATGGACCTACAGCGGAGACGCTGCAGCTCTTTCGCGCACGCCCAGCGATCGTTGGACATGCCGTAAAGGTAGTTTTCGACTGGTGCGTGGTTGAGGATGGCTCGGCATGCGCCGACGCCACCAATAAACTCCGCCGCAGCGAAACACGTTCGGAATTCTCGGTACAGCCCTGTCCTTTCGCACACCATGTGCGACAGCGAGGTGCTGTGCCTGCAGCGCTGCGAGTCCCGTGTAGTGCTTTCAAGGGGGTAGTGAGGGTTGGCTGGGGAGGGAGGATAGGGCGCAATGATGTTTCCGTTACGCCGCGCAAACCAGCACCGGGTGAGCCCGAGGGAATGGCTCCCCCGGAAATGAACTGAAAATGACTTTACTTCCTAACTTAGCCGAGCGAGGTCCATACACGCTTCGCGAATGATAAAATATCCGGCTTCCATCAGTGGCTTTTATAAACCCACGATAGCCAACGATACCATCGACCGTCCCCATGCGCCGTTCCGAGAATGAAAAGCAAAGGTCTTCGCACCGCTGAACGAGATCAGGGGCAGTAATCCGTTTTTCCTTTTCATAAACGAGACAGGCGTCGATGATCGTTTTCAATGATTCAGATAGCGAGGCAAATTGAGCGTTGGTCGTCAAGAACTGTGGCCATGCGGTACGAGTCTTATTTTGTACGTTGACCGGCACCATCATTCCTTCTCCAAAGGGAAACGCTCCCGTAATTAGGCGAAACAACATCGCTCCCAAAGACCAAATATCAGCCTCTGCGCCCACAATGTCACCCTTCTGCCTGAACATCATCTCCGGAGCCATGTAGGGCAATGCTCCTTTAATTGTCCCAGACGTGGACCTTGTCAGATCGCCCTTTGCGATTACGTCTTCAAATAGCGAGTCCGTGATCGTAGCAATTCCAAAGTCTGTAATTTTTACCTGTTTGAAGCTAAAATCGACCAGCACGTTACTCGGTTTCAAGTCTCGATGGGCAACGCCAGCTACGTGAGACGCGGCGAGACCCTTCGAGAGCCGCAAGAATAGGTATGCTGCGAGGTGAGGATCAATCTGAGGAACTATAGCAAGCGTGGCATCTTCCACCGTAGTGCCAGTCACTAGCTCTTCAATCAAATAACAGCTCCCGTTGATCTCAAAGTAATCACAGGTCTTAGCGACGTTGTAATGATTTATTCGGGCGGACATCTGTGCGCTTTTGTGAAAGCGGTCTGTCGCTTGACCCGCCTGCGGCGTCTTAAGCGCAACGTTGTAATCAGTCAGCTCGTCGTGAGCTTCGTAAACGTCTTGCATGCCACCGCTGGCAATGTAGCGTACGACCTCATAGCGGACTCCAATTTTTGTGCCGTTCTTAATCAAGCCGCGATCTCCGGATTAGACACATCAAAGGTCAAGAAGGCGCGTGAAGAACCTTTGTCTCCTATGGTTATTACGCACGAGGAAAGCATTTGAGCGCCGCTCGTAACCTTCTTGTTGTTAATAAAGACGCTTCCAGAAATTGCTGAGATTAGAAATGTCGTACCATCATACTGGATTGTTATCTTTCCAACAGTGGAAGTGATGTTTGCCGCCCTATTTTTCGAGTGCAATTCATAGACTGTCTGTCCATCTTGCACGATTCGTGCGCGGTGCCGATTCCGAACCAGGTCACGCCCTAGTACCTCCGCGACCTCCGCCATCGTCGGTCGAGATGTCGGAATAAGTTCAAGGCATGCCTCGATCAGTTTAGCGATCGCGGGATTTAGGGAACTAAATTTGGCCAGTACCGCACCAGGGTCTACCTTTCGAGGACGGTCTTGTGGCGGGTTTTGACCGAGAAGCGCTAACGCGGTACGCCCGAATGCGTAGGCGTCAACTGCAGGGGAGAAAGAAATAGTCGATGTGCCATATAGCTCAGGTGCCATGTATCCTATCGTCCCAGTGATGCTTTTTGTTTTGTCATCTAACCCGACTTCCCTGGCCAAACCAAAATCAAAGATCTTTATTATGCCAAATTTGTCCTTTCGAATGTTTTGAGGTTTGATATCGCGGTGGATCACGCGAGCACCGTGAATATCGCTAAGGCCCGAGGCGATTTGCCAAAGAACCTTCTGAAAGTCTCCGTCGGGCTTGAAAGTCAACTTGTCGAGATCGTTACCTTCGATGTGTTCTAGGACAAGGCAGGTAATGGTCTGAGTTTTCCACGTAAAGCTGACGACATCGAGTAGCTGCACTACGTGTTTTGATCGTAGTTTTATAAGCGCTTTTTGCTCATCGATAAGTCGAGGAATGTCAGCCGTTTTGAGTACTCTTTTGAGCATCACCTTGCGCGATAGGTTTTTGTCGACGCATTCATTGACTTCACCCATGCCACCCCAAGCGGCGTTTCCCGTTGGCTCATATCGGTTAGCTATTAGAGGCATCGCTATCATCGTCCGGGCTAATTTTTATTTCTAGCTGTGCGGGTGCTTGATGTTTTTCCTTCTTTTTCGGCTTGCGTCTATCTGACGAGCGTTCGGCCTTCGGCTTTAGGTCTACGTTATAGATGTCAACTTTGGAGCGCGGTTTGGCGCTCTGTTTGTTGGACGAGACTTCCTGAGGTTCGAAGGCGATTTGAAGCTGTATCGACCCGCTCCATATGGTTGCCGGTGATGATGCGGAGTTAACGAGATACTTTGCGATGTCCGGCAGGCGAAATGCCGAAACGCTGGCGTTATCTGGGCCGCCCAGCCAGCGAGAAAGGGCCACGAGCCGCTCGGCGGCGCGAATTGGGTCTGCCGCCCTCTCAATGATTTGAGCCAACAGTGACGGTTCTATAAAATGCGCGCCGTCGGAAGTAAGAAGGACGCCGTCCGCATCTGAGGGTAATTTACCACTGCGGGGTAATAAGGGAGTCCCGATCCCAATGAATTGGACTAGCTCTCCACCTTCGCCACCGAATGCCTCCTTTAATGTATCGTCGACAGTCACGAGTTCCACTTTGAGTGTGTTGCGGGTGACCGTGTAAATTCTGCTATCTCCGACATTCACATAATGGGCAGCGCCGCTTTTCTCAACAAGAACGGCCGAGAGCGTGGCGCCTCCCTTACCCAAGGCGTATTCATGGACAGTTTTGTTTGCGCGATACGCGGCTTGAATCAATCTGCTCCTAGAGTCGACATCGTTGCTTTGCACCAACGAGCTGAACAATGCTGCGAGAGTCAGAGTCGCGCATTCGGCCCCGTTCTTCATGCCTCCCATTCCGTCGCTAACCGCAAAGCAGATGAACGGCTGAATGTTGCGTCCAAGGGGCTGTACTCGTAGCGCTGCTACTCGGTCTTGGTTCTCTGACCGCCGCAGCCCGACGTCAGTCACCAAAATAGCGCTCTTGTCCAAGATCAATTGGGCCGCGCGGTCGGGAGCCACCGTGTGCAGCCAATCTCGAATCATATTTTCAATCATGGATTCCTATCGTGCAGGTCAGTAGTGGGCTCCATCGGGCACGCCTGGAAATACAACTTATCAGGCCTTCGTAGGGTGTTTCCACACCTCTTTCTTGCATCGCCGCGACGGCCGACGAGTAGGGGGAGCCACCAGTGGCCTGGGCGACTTCGCGAGAAGCCTTGGCGGTTTGACTGCCTCAACACATCCCCGCAATTGGCCCACCGATGGCCCCCCCTGAATAAACCCCCAAACTCATGCCGGAACGCTTATGGCCGACCACCGTCTCGATTATATGTGGGTGCTGCCCGGCCCCCTCAGCTTTGGTAATGAACCAGCGCCGCCATGAATGGAAAGTGACTCTGGATATGCGGGCACCCGTGAATGGATGGCATCGTGGTGTGGGGCCACACTTGAAGTATCGCTACGAAGTCACCGGGCACCATCATGATGACCATCGTGCCATGCTCCAAGGGGGGCGCCGCTAAGTCGTCCCACATGGGTCCCGTGGTTGGTGGACGGTGAGGACTGGACATATCCACCAGCCGTGGAAGCGTCATGGAAAGCGTAATGGACTCCCTGATGGTGATATCTGAAAACCTTTCAGCCGAAAGCGTTCACGATCTTGAATATTGGCTAAACGGCATTCTCAAAAAGGCCAAGCGGCGCGCTGGTATCAAGGAAGAAGAAAAGACGAAACACAAGCTGATTTGAGCGTCAGACAGCATCAGCGACCTTGCGAGCGCGATACGCGACACGGTGCCAGAGGAACGGAAAAGGTCGCCAACTGAGGCGCCCTCAATTCGGCTCAAATTAGGCCAAGCCGCACGGCGATGGCAGCGGCGTTGGTGCGATTACTGGCCGCCAGCTTATGGACAACAGAGGCCGCGTGGGCATTCACCGTTCGCTTGGTGATGCCCAAACTAGCCCCGATTTGCTGGGACGTATTTCCGCGTGCAATCAAGTCCAAAACTTCCAGCTCTCGGGGGGTGAGAGTGAGCTTGGGCATTGTCGCTCCAGTCGCCCAAGCAAATACTTATCGCCAACATAAAGCCAGGGGTAGAATATTCCCTCTGTGCACAACTTTGTGAAATTAGGACACTCCGAAAAGCAAATTAGGACAGACGCCTCGGAATTAGGACAGCACCCGATCTTGTCTGAGAACATTACGAAAACTCACTGCTACCATTTTGCTACCCAACTCGGTAGCACGGGCTGGTATCGACTGGAACAGGGCAGAGCGCTTAGGCAAAATTCTGTAGACAATTCAGTGCTTGCTAGGACTCGACAGAACACGAAGAGATGGCCGCAACCGAATTTCGAGTGCGGTGCTCTAACCCCTTCTGCTGGACGCCGCCATGAAACTCCGGCTCGAGGCCCGTGTCAGTTCGGATTCGCCTGACGCCGTCGGCCGCTTGCTCGTTGCGAAGCTTGGCGCCACGTCGGTCACGCGCGACGGCAGCGACTGGATTGTATACGCGGAGGTCGAGAGCGCGAGCGCCCGCGACGCGAACCGCGAATTGCTCAGCGAGCTTCGGCGGGTCGAGCGGAAGACCAGGCTCCGCGCCGAGTGGACGGCGGGTGGCTCGGTCGAGCGATTCTTCGACTATGTTGCTAAGGGCATGCGACCGGCCGGTCGGTAACATCGAGCCAATCGATGGGCGGATGCGAAGAAAATCCCGCTGCGACTATAGTCAACCCGCCATGCCGATCGGCCGCGAGGCAGACGTGCCAGCACGCAGCCACTCCTGCAGCTTCGACCAACGCCGCCGGCCCGAGACGTTGCGCACGGCGACGGCGACGGCCTTCTTCTGCCCAACCAGAACGACTAGCCGCTTGCCGCGGGTGACGCCGGTGTAGAGAAGGTTCCGCTGCAACATGGCGTAGTGCTGCGTCATGACCGGAATGACCACGGCCGGGTATTCCGAGCCTTGGCTCTTGTGGATGCTCGCGGCGTATGCCGGCACCAGCGCATCGAGCTCGCCAAAGCCGTACGTTACCAAGCGACCGTCAAAGGCGGCGGTGAGGTTGCCTTCCTCAGGATCAACGTCCGACACAAACCCAATGTCGCCGTTGTAGACCTCCTTATCATAGTCGTTTTCGATCTGCATGACCTTGTCGCCGGGTGCAAAAGTCCAGCCAAATCTCTCGACCTTGCGCTCGCCCGCCGGATTCAACGCGGCCTGCAGTTCAATGTTGAGGGAGCGTGCTCCGACGCCGCCGCGGTTCATCGGGCAGAGAACTTGGACATCGCGGATTGGATCGAGACCAAAGCGGCGCGGGATGCGGGTTTTGACCAGCTCGATGATGCGCGGAACCGCGGTCTGGGGATCATCAGCCTCGACAAAATAGAAGTCGCTCTCGGCTTCGGGTTTGCGAAGATCGGGAATGACACCTTGATTGATGCGGTGGGCATTCACGATGATCTGGCTTTGGGCCGCCTGCCGGAATACTTCTGTGAGGCGCACCACTGGCACCGCGCCGGATGAGATGACATCGGCCAGCACTTGGCCGGGCCCGACCGAGGGAAGCTGGTCGATGTCGCCAACGATCAAAAGGGCAGCCCTGTCGGGGACTGCCTTCGTGAGCGCCTGCATCAGCATGACATCGACCATGGAGGTCTCGTCGACAACCAGCAGGTCGCAGTCGAGCGGGTGGTCGTCGCCGCGTTTGAAGCCGCCGCCCTTAGGGTCGACCTCCAGTAGACGGTGGATGGTCTTGGCCTCGAAGCCAGTCGCCTCGGTCAAACGTTTCGCAGCGCGGCCGGTCGGAGCGCACAGCAGAAGGTTCGTGCCCTTCACCGCGAGGATGCGCAGAATGGCCTTGACGATGGTCGTTTTGCCAACGCCAGGGCCACCGGTCATGACCAGCACCTTGGACATCAGTGCGAGCCGGATCGCGGCGACCTGGCTTTCGGCAAGGGCAAGACCGATACGCCCCTCGACCCACGGCAAGGCCTTGTCCGGATCGATCCAGGGCCAAGGCAGCTTGCCGTTTGCAAGCCGCATCAGCCGCTCGGCGATGATGCGCTCCGCCCGATGCAAGCCGGCCAGAAAGACACACGGTGTTTCGCCAACCCGGTCGCCGACCACCGTGCCCTCGTGCAGCTCGAGATCGAGCGCAGTACGGATGAGCTCCTGCGGGACCTCGAGCAACTTCTCGGCAAGCGGTATCAGCTCTACCGTCGGCAAGCCGCAATGTCCCTCGTCCATCGCCTCGGTCAGCGCATGGGAAATGCCAGCGCGGACCCGCACCATGGCGGTCTTCTCGATGCCGAGCTTCGTCGCGATGGCGTCGGCCGTCTTGAACCCGATGCCGCGGATGTCGCGCGCCAGGCGATACGGGTTTTCGGTCATGACCTGGATGGCGTCCGGGCCGTAGGTCTTGTAGATGCGCACCGCCCGCGCCGTGCCGACGCCGTGGCTGTGCAGGAACACCATGATTTCCCGCACTGCCTTCTGCTCGGCCCAGGCGGCGAGAATGCTGGCAGCGCGAACCGGGCCGATGCCGTCAACCTCGCGCAGCCGGTCCGGTGTAGCCTCGATCACGTCGAACACCTTCTCACCGAAGGCGCGCAGGAGCTTCCTGGCGTAGGCCGGGCCGATGCCCCGGATCATGCCTGAGGAGAGGTACTTCTCGATGCCTTCGGCCGAGGTCGGGGGCGATGTGCGCAGAAACCGCGCCTTGAACTGCTGGCCGTGGGTCCGATCGTTGACCCATTCGCCCGACGCCGTGATCCACTCGCCGGCTGCAATGGTGGCGGCATGGCCGACAACGGTCACGACATCGCGATGCCCGCGCGCCTTGGCCCGCAGAACGCAAAAGCCATTCTCGGCATTATGGTACGTGACGCGCTCGACGAGCCCGGCGAGAACTTCCTGAGGCTGTTTCTCGGGCGGGTGTTTCATGGTCGGTACGACAGAGTTACCGGTGCGCTTCTGCTCAAGCCGGCGACCGGGCGGCACCATCGACGCAGGCTGTAGTATTGTCGACCGTCGCAAGCACACCACATAGCGATCATGTGCGGCAGAGTCATCCAAAGCAGCGGGCCCGTACGTTATGCCATTGTCGACGGCATGAACGTGCGCGACAGCCGCGTGCACAATTATCCGCCTCGGTGGAACGCCGCGCCAAGCCAGGATCTGCTGGTCATCCGGCGCAATCATGAGACGGGCGAGGTGTCGCTCGACCCCCTGCGCTGGGGTCTTATCCCTTATTGGTGCCAGGACCCGAAGGGCGGGCGAAAGCCGATCAATGCTAAATGCGAGACCGTTCGCAATCTGCCCACCTTCCGGGATGCCTATCGCCGGCGCCGCTGCATCGTCCCGGTCGATGGCTTCTTCGAGTGGAAGGCGATCAAGGGGCAAAAAGTCAAGCAGCCCTATGCCATCGCCATGAAGGACGGCAGTCCCTTTGGCCTTGGCGGGCTCTGGAGAACTGGAAAGAACCGGCTTCGGGCGAGTGGATTCGGACATTCGCGGTGATCACGACGGACGCCAACGAATTGGTGGCCGAAATCCATGATCGCATGCCGCTGATCCTAGCGCCCGGCGATTATGCCCGCTGGCTGAGCGACGAGCCCGATCCGCATGAATTGATGCGGCCTTTCCCGGCCGGCAGTATGCGGATGTGGCCGATTTCGACCCGGGTCAACAAGCCGGAAAACGACGATCCCTCGATCGTCGAGCCCATCGAGTTCGCCACCTCTGCTGCGTAGGTCGACCGAAGCTCACTGCCTTGGAAACCAATCTTGTTCGCGATGAATTGGCTTACGACGGCCTGCTCATCAAAACGTATGTGCTGGTTGAGCCCGATTACGCGGTCAAGGCGCGGACCACCGAGAGAGTCACGGATGGGATCGATTTTCGGCCGTGATCGAATTCGGTTCTCCTGCTTCCGGCACGCTTCCGATCAGACTTGGACCGTGCCGTGGCGAGGAGCTACGGGGTACTTCTGCAACAAAGGGGGTTTGCGCAAAATGGCGTACCCCCTCCGCAATCAGAGCATAGTCAGGGCCGAAAAAACCTTGCATCGACACCCGGCCAAGATTCCAAACCCTTCCGGCGAAGCGTTTTGACACGGCCAAGACCCGTTTCGGACATCAGCGCTCAATTGATGCGCGTCAATAAAGCACAGACGCGAATCAAATAGAAATCGAACTGGCCTCCGCGTGAGCCTGCACCTGGAAGTAGGAGATCGCGCAAATTTCCGACCGAAATCGCAACGTCCATGAGAACTCTTCTTAGATCGTTTCGCAGTAGATATGGGTTTGACGCCGGCTGTTTCCTCTGTGCTATGCTCGCCGCGCTGTTCCTGCCTCTGACTGCCTCGGCTGGCGACCTGGAGAATTCAGCCGGCAAATCGGCGGATCGTGAAGGATCACTCGCACCTTTGAGTCTTCCCAAACGCCCGCTGATCGAGAGCGCTCCGCGCTGGACTATCTCAGCCGAGGCCATCGTCTTGGGCCGTTTCGGCGGCGTCAATCAAACGCTCGTCGAACGCGTGCCGGGCACCGTACCCTTCATCAACCCACCCTACGATACGTTGACCGCCCCCGGCGTCGAAGCTTTCAACAGCAACCAGTTTCGACAGGGT
>Ga0187875_10001303_pt1 | contig 19388 bp, 24 predicted proteins | sample June2016WEW_17_1_2_FD_132978 | JGI IMG/M metagenome (GOLD analysis project Ga0187875, IMG submission 132978) | Peatland microbial communities from SPRUCE experiment site at the Marcell Experimental Forest, Minnesota, USA - June2016WEW_17_10 | ecosystem: Environmental > Terrestrial > Soil >... | reverse complement strand
GGATGGCCTCGTAGATCTCGACGGACCCGCCGCTGGCTAGCACCGGGCAGCCCTTTGCCTTCGCCGTCGCATCACTCAGCGAGTCGGCGGACACGATCGAGTAGCCGCCCGCGCCGGACTTGCCCCCGTCGGTGACACCGCCCGAACTTACGGTCGCGGAGTTACCGAACGGGTTCCCCATGTCGGTGACCGAGTCGCCGAGTGTGCCGAACCATGCCCCCCAGGCCTGCATCGCCTGCTCCTGCGCCTCTGGCATCTCTGCCACCTGACCGCCGATGTAGACATACACGAACTTCGCCATCGCATTCTCCTCGCGCTCACCGGTCGGCGTCTGCGACCGGACTATGGGCCTGCCTGACACTAAGTCCGACGGACGGGACCCCCGCAAATCGACAGATCGGCCCGGCGATCTTGAACCTCACTCGAGCCTGCCCGTCGCTCCAGGCCGGGGTCGGGCTGGGCGACAAGCGCCGCGCCCGCACTCCGGGCGTTGATCGCCTTGACTCCGAAACCCTCAGAAGCCGCGGTGAGCGCGTATGAGCGAGAGCGTTTTCGGTGAGTCACCGGGTCGGACTGGCTGACCTGATGGTGCCACGTACACGTGCGGGGAGCCCACCTGCAAGTGCACCCACGAACCCGCCTGCCGCCACGACCACCACTCCAAACAAGCCCCCGGCTGGACCCTCACCCAGCCGGCCCCCGGCTACTTCGCCTGGGCCACCCCCCAGGAATGAAAACCGACGACCCCGCTGGGCCCCGGCCCTCACGGTGCGGCGCTAGCCGCCCCTACCGCTGCTCGGCCAGGAGCGGGATGGCCGCGATCTTCTCGTCGGTGAGGTCTTCCCAGCGGATGCCCACAGCCGGCCGCTTCCCGCGGGCCGGGCGGCAGTCGATGACCCGTTCCGGGGTGACGATGAAGTCGACCGGGACATCGTGATCGGTCAGCGGGATGACCCCGGCCGGGCGGACCTGCATCTCGTGAACGGTCGTCACGGCCACAGTCTGCGGGCCGATCAGCCCCGCCGCGGCCGCCAGCGCGAACTCCAGGTCGGCGAAACCGCCGCCTTTCCCCAGCCTCGCGCCGTCCTCGCCGACGGCGACGCTGCCCATCACTACCAGGTCCACCGGGGTCAGGTCCGCGAGGCTGACCTTCCGGGCGGACCGGGACGCCCCGCTGATCGAGGACGCCTTCCGCGGCGGCTCACTCAGGTGGGCGGGGTCCAGGGCGAAGAACGGCTCGGGGCTGGCCAGCCGCGGAACGGCCATGTAGACGGTCTTGCCGTCCTCCAGCGCCCGCTGGCGCACCGGCCACTGCGCGGCGTCAGGATTGGCTTTCAGGGCGCGGGCGTCATGCCACGAGGGCAGGCCGCGAAGCCGCCGCGCGGCGGCCTCGGCGCCGGTGAAGTTGGGAATGCGGCCGGTCGCGCCGGGAAACCGCGCCACCCGGGCCGCGCTCATCTCCGCCCAGACTTCCTGCCGCAGCGCGGCCTTGGCCGCCAGCACCTCGGCCGGGCCGCCGGCATCGCGGTCATGGCGCGGCGCGTAGCGGGGCATCCCCCTATCCTGCACCCTCGGTGGCGGCGGCAAGGGCTAGCGAGGGGCTAGCGAGCGGTGACGCGGAGGCGGGCCCACGAGTTGTTGGCGTAGCCCTTCGGGTTCCACAGTTGCTCGGCGGACTCGGGCTGGACCGCGGCGGCGGTATCCCACGCCCGGGCGGTGATCTCGGTTTCCCCGGCGGGCAGGTCGATGATCGCGCGCCAGTGCCGCCAGGCCCAGGGGCCGTCCTGGCCGTCCAGCCCGGCCTGCCGCCAGGTCCGGCCGCCGTCGGCCGACACATCCACCCGGGCGATACCACGGTCATCCCCGACGTAGGCGTAGCCGGTTACCTCGGTCGGTCCCGCCGGGAGGACGCCACGGCCGTCGGGCCGCAGGATGTCGGCGTTGACGGCGACCGCGCCCAGGGGAAATCCGTCGCCCGGGCGGGCGGACGCCAGGTCTGCCCCAGGCGGGAGAAGCCGGTAGGCGGTGGCCTGGAAGTAGTTGTCCGACGGGTGGTCCTGGACGGTAACCTGCTCCACCCACTTGACGCTCCGGGCGCCGATGTAGCCAGGCGCGACCACGCGGACCGGGGCGCCGTGCGCGGCGGACAGCGGCTGCCCGTTCATCGCCCAGGCCAGCGTCACCTCGCCCGCGAGCGCCTTGCCCAGGCCGATCGAACCACCGAAAGGCTGGGGCGGATCGGCCTCCTGTGAGACGTCCGGCGCCGTGAAGGCCACGTGCGCCGCGCCGCGCTGCACCCCGGCCGACCCCAGGACGGCGGCGAGGCTGACCCCGGTCCACTCCGCGGTCGAGATGGCCCCCGGCCCCCACGGGGCCTCGCCTGGGATATCCCGGACCTGGATCAGCCCGGTCCGCCGGTTGCCCGCGCACTGCAGTGTCGCGGTCAGCCTCCGGACCTGGTAGCGGGACTTCAGATCCTCCAGCGACAGCTCCAGGGGCTGCGTCACCAGGCCGGCGACCGTGAGCCGCCACGCCCTGGGGTCGATGCTGGGGATCGGGCCGTGGTTGCGGCTGTAGAAGGTCTCCACCGGGGTGAGCATGTGGTCCGCGAGGGCAGCCCGGGGTGGTTCGGCGTTATAGGGGTCCGCCTCGTGCACGATCATGTCCTCGCGCTTGCCCCGCATGCTCATCACCTGCTTCCCCCCGGTCCACTTCCCTCTTCCCCCCGGGTCCACTTCCCTGCCCGGGACCAGGGCGGGGCAATCCCGGCCGGGTCGCAGTTCAGCCCGCCGCTAGCGCGAGATCTGCGCCTCGGCGTAGGCCGCTGGTGTCTGGCCGATCGCCGCGCGGAAATCCCTGGTCAGGTGGGCCTGGTCCGCGTAGCCCAGGCCGGCGGCTACCTCCGCCCACGACACGGGCTTCCCCTCGCGGACCGATTCGGCCGCCTCCAGCAGCCGGTAGCGGCGGATCACCCAGGTCGGCGATACGCCCGCGTACCGCAGGAACATCCGCTGCAGGGTCCGCGGGCCAGTGCCGGCTCGCTCGCACAGGTCACCCAGCCGCCGCACGGTCCGGTCCGCCTCGGCGAGCCCGGCCACCTCGGCCACACTGGCCGCGGCGACCTTCCGTCCAGGGTCCACCGCCTGCCCCAGCGCGGCCGCGAGCAACCCCACCCGGGCGGCCTCGTCCGGCTCAGCGGTCACCCGCCGCAGCAGCGCCGCCTCGTCCGTGCCGAAGGCCTGGCCCAGGGGCACGACCCGGTCAGTGAACTCTGCCGCGGATCTGCTGACGAACGCGCCCAGTCCCCCGGGCCGGGTCATCGCGGCGACGGTCCACCCCCGGCCGACCAGGATCCGGGTGGACAGGCCGCGGGCCACGCCGTACAGGCGCGCTTCGACCGGGCCGGGCTGGCGCTGCCCCGGCTGGCCGTTGGCGTGGCCGACGCTGATGTTGGCGCCTGGATGGGTGAGTAGCTGCTGCTGGTGGATCGTCCCAGGCGGCAGGTCCCAGCGGACCGCCCAGAAGCGGTCGACCAGCCCGTCCAGCGACGGGCCGGCCGGGTACCGGGTCAGCTGGACCCGCTGGCGCAGCAGCCACGGATCGAGGATGCCGCGGGTGTCCCGCTCGACCGGATCCGGCCCTGAACTGCTCATTCCTGTGACCCTAATGGCCGGCGCTGACGCAAATCTTCAAGCAGACCGACGGGCATCCTCCGTAAGGTCTGCCTCATGACCGCAACCACGGAGAAGACCACTGACCTGCTCGTCGCCGTGCTCGCCGACCTGGCGCCCATGGTCGGCCGTATCACCGCGGAGCAGTTGCATGATCCGACGCCCTGCACCGACCTGGACGTCGGGCAACTCGGCACGCACGTCCTGGGCTGGCTGACGACGTTCGCCGCCGGTTTCGCCGATCCCGGCGGCCAGGCACCGCTGGGCCGGCTCGACGGGTACACCATGCCCGCCGACCCGGCGGCCGAGGTTCGCTCCGCGTCCGTCACCATGGCCTCGGCCCTGCGTGGCGGGGCGGCCGGCCGGCCCATGCGGCTCGGGGACAGCGCGATGCCCGGTGACATGGCCCTGAGCATGATCCTCTGGGAGTACCAGGTGCACGGCTGGGATCTGGCCCGCGCCACCGGCCAGCCCTGGTCGCCGCCGGCCGCAGCGGCGGAGGAGTCGCTGGAGTTCGCGCCCGGCATGCTGACCGAGGACTACCAGGGCGATGGCAAGGCGTTCGCGCCGCGGGTCGAGGTGCCCGCCACGGCCCCGCCCCTGGACCGCCTGCTGGGGCTGTCCGGCCGGGACCCGGCCTGGGCCGCCCACTCGGGGGAGGGGACGCGATGACGCTCATCGCCCGCTTCAAGGTCGACGGCTTCGAGCCACGCCAGATCAGTGGCCTGGATGCGGACTGGGTCGGGGTGATGACGTTCGCCAAGACCTTCACGTCCGGGATCATCGGGACGGCCACCACCGTGTTCATGTCGGCGGGCGCAGAGGAAGGTTCCCGGTCGTACGTGGCCACCGAGCGCATCACGGGCCGGACCGAGGACGGCCGTGAGGGCTCGGTGACCGTCCAGCACGGCGGCCTCGAATCGGACCAGGGGACGTGGTTCGGCCACATCGTGCCCAAGACCGGGACGGGTGATTTCGCGGGCTGGTCCGGGTCCGCGCGGATCATCCACGACGACCAGGGGCCCTACTTCGAGATCACGCTGGCCTGACGTCCCGCCAGGAGCCGGGGCCCTGGCGGGACCGCTGGCGGGACCATGGGTGACGGTCACGGCTGCGGCTTGAGCTTGCGCCAGCCGCCGGCCCGGTTGTTGGCGATGATCTGCCGGACCATGGCGGCGAGGGCGTCCACGTTGAGGGCCTCGCCTGCGCGGACCGCCACGGTCCGCGCCGTCTGGTTGTCGTGGCCGCCGGTGATGATCCCGTCCGGGTCGGGGACGATCGCTCCGTCGTAGAGGAAGACGTTGACGTGATCCTTGGCCGCCAGCAGCGCGCAGATGTTGCCCTGCAGGACGAAGTAGGGCAGGCGGGTGCGCTTGATGGTCTCGGTCACCTCCGGGTCGGCCGCATGGACGAGTTCGCGGACCTGCCGGCAGATAGCTGCCCTCGCGGTCCCGCCGCCACGGCGGGCTGGACCGCGGGGGCGATTCCTCCCAGACTGGGGTGACGGCGGTGCGCCGGCGGCTGGGTAGCCGCCGGCGGGCCGAGGCAAACCAGGGCCGGACGTGACCGCAATGACGCGGCGCGATATCGAGTTCGACGCTGAGGGCGTCACGTTGCGTGGCTGGTTCTATCCGGCCAAGGGCGCGGGCCGCCCCAGGCCCACCGTCGTCATGGCGCACGGTTTCTCCGCGGTCAAGGAGATGTACCTGGACAGCTTCGCCGAGGTGTTCGCCGCGGCCGGGCTGAACGCGCTGGTGTTCGACAACCGCTGCTTCGGGGAAGAGCGAGGGCGAGCCCCGCCAGGAAATCGATCCGTGGGCCCAGGTCAGGGACTACCGCCATGCCATCACCTACGCCAGCACCCTGCCGGAAGTCGATTCCGGCCAGATCGGGGTCTGGGGGAGCAGCTACTCCGGTGGCCACGTCCTCGTCGTCGCCGCGATCGACCGCCGGGTCAGGGCGGTCGTGTGCCAGGTACCGCTGATCAGCGGCCACGACAACCTGCGCGCCCTGGTCCGGGCGGACTTCATCGCCGGGTTCCGCGAGCAGTTCGACGCCGACCGGCTGGCCCGTTTCCGCGGCGATCCGCCGGTCATGGTCCCGGTGGTCGACAAGGACCCGCTGGCGCCGTCGGCGCTGCCCACCGCGGACTCGTGGGAATGGTTCAGCGAGACCGGCAACACCCGGGCACCCGCCTGGCGGAACGAGGTGACGCTTCGCAGCGTGGAGATGTTCACCGAGTACGAGCCGGGTGTCTACCTGCCCTGGATCAGTCCCACGCCGCTGCTGATGCTGGTCGCCGCGGGTGATCACCTGGTGCCATCCGAGCTCGCCATCGCGGCCTTCGACACGGCACACCAGCCCAAGGATCTGGTCATCCTGCCGGGCGGTCATTTCGACGCCTACATCAAGGGGTTCGACGCCGCCAGCGGGCAGGCGCGTGACTGGTTCACCCGGCACCTGGCGTAGCTACAGCCAGAGGCGGGGCGCTCGCCCTGGCGGACGGGAATCTGGGAGGCTGGGGCAGAGCCCAGGACCGGAGACACCGCTAGGAGGGCGCTCCCGTGCGAGCTGTGGTGCAAAGGGTCAGCCAGGCCAGCGTGATGGTGGACGGGCAGACGGTCGGCGCTATCTCCGAGCCGGGCCTGCTCGTCCTGGTCGGAGTGACCCATGACGACACGGCGCAGAAGTCCGCGAAGCTGGCCGCCAAGCTCTGGGGACTGAGGATCCTGGAGGGCGAGAAGTCGTGCTCCGACGTGTCCGCTCCGCTGCTGGTGATCAGCCAGTTCACGCTCTACGCCGATACGCGGAAGGGCCGCCGCCCGACCTGGCAGGCAGCTGCCCCCGGTCCGGTCGCCGAACCGCTGGTGGACGCCGTCGTCTCGTCCCTGCGCGAGCTGGGCGCCACCGTGGAGTCGGGGGTTTTCGGGGCCAACATGAAGGTCAGCCTGGTGAATGACGGCCCGGTCACGATCGTTATGGAAATCTGAGCTCGCCAGAGCCTGGCCGGGTGACCAGACGGTCCCGCGCGGCCGGACAGGCGCGCGGCTAGACGGGCTGGCGCGGCTTGATGGCGCGGGTGGCGATGTAGCCAGGCATGTAGCGCTTGGTGGCGTCCGCGTGATGAGGCGCCTCGGCGAGGTGAGTGAGCGAAAAACCGGCCGCCATCTGGCCGCCCAGCTGGCTGGTCAGCGAGTGACTGTACTCGACCGGGCCGTCTCCGTAGTACTGCCGCCGCTCGGCATCCGGCAGGTCGAGCGTGGTGAACGGGAGCGGGTGGCGGACCACGAACTCCTCACGTTCCAGGGCACCAACGTCGAAGATGAAGATGTCCGGGTTCATGAACCCGGCCAGCAGGATGCCGCCCGGGCGCAGCACGCGGAACGCTTCCCGCCAGACCGGCGCGACCTCCGGGCAGAACACGTTCGACACGGGGTGGAACACCACGTCGAAGCTGGCGTCGGGGAAAGCGCTGAGATCCCGCATGTCGCCCAGCTTGGTCTCGAGGACCAGTCCCTCCCGCGCCGCCACCTCCTGGTCACGGGCCAGCTGCCGCGGCGAGTTATCGATCACGGTCACCCGCGCGCCCGCCGCGGCGAGCACCGGGCCCTGCTGGCCTCCCCCGGAGGCCAGGCCCAGGACCTCCACTCCGCCCAGGTCGGCCGGGAACCAGTCGCGTGGCACCGGTTCGTAGCCGATGAGGACCACGGACCAGTCGCCTTCCCGGGCCCGGGCGATCACCCGGGGCCCGACCGGGCGGGTCCACTCGTTGCCGGCTTCTACCTCACGGTCCCAGGCAGCGCGGTTATGCGCGACAGGATCAATGTCGTCAGCCACATGTGCAGCCTAGGGCCGGAGCCGCCGCCGGCGACCTAAGCTCCTCTGATGTGAGCAGGCATGAGGTCGTGCTGTTGCACGGCCAGCCGGGTTCGGCCGAGGACTGGCAGCAGGTTACTGACCGGCTGCCGGGCACGCTCCACGTGGTGGCCCTCGACCGGCCCGGGTACGGGACCAGCCGGTCGCCCGCCGGGGGGTTTGGCTACGGCGCACGCGCGGTCCTGGCTGAGCTGGATGCGCGGGGCATCGGGAGGGCGGTCCTGGTGGGCCACTCCTACGGGGGAGGCGTCGCGCTGTCGGTGGCCCAGCTCGCGCCCGAGCGTGTCGAGGCGCTGGTACTGCTGGCCAGCGTCGGCCCGGACTGCCTGACCGGCTGGGACCGGCTGCTGGCTGCCCCCGTGGCCGGGGAGGTGTGCGCGGTCACGGCGTGGTGCCTTACTCCCTGGCTGGCCCGGGCCCGGCTGGCGGGCATCACCCGGCGGCGCGGGCGGCCCATCACCGCCGATGAGCATGTCAACTGGCACATCTGGGGTCACGCCCATCACGATCACGGGCCGCTGTGGCGCAGCTTCCTGACCGAGCAGCGGGCGCTGGTCCGCGAACTGGACGGCCTCACCGCGTCCCTGGCGGACGTCGCGCAGCCGGCCCTGCTGATCGCCGACCCGGATGACACGCTCATTCCCATCAGCACGACGCATCGGCTGGCGGCTGCCCTGCCCGATGCCCGGGTGCAGCTTCTCAGCCAGATTGGCCATCATCTGCCTCGCCGCGGGGCAGCCCAGATTGCGGCGGCGATCACCGATTTCCTGGCCGCGCTGGACAGCCGGCCCGCGCCGGCCTGACCCTGGGCGTCGGCGGCCTGACCGCCCCCCAGCCCGGCCGGGGTTTGATGGCCTGGACGATGGGGGACGCCGAGGGGCGAGCGAGGCGGCACGCCAGGCAGAATGTCTTCCTCATGGAGTTCTGGCGGCCCTGAGCACCTGGCTGTCACGTCCTGTCCGGCCGCCAGACAGGATCCGGCATCCCGGGAGAGCAGTGTGGCCATAGCCAGCGAGACACCCGCCGCCAGGCTGGCGGTGCTCATCGACGCGGACAACGCGCAGCCCACCATAGTGGAGGAACTGCTCGCCGAGGTCGCCAAGTACGGCACCGCACACGTCAAGCGCGCCTACGGCGACTGGACCGGCACGAACCTGAAAGGCTGGAAAGACCACCTCCTCGCCCAGTCCATCCAGCCGATCCAGCAGTTCGCCTACACCAGGGGCAAGAACGCCACCGACGCGGCGATGGTCATCGACGCGATGGATCTGCTGTACTCGGGGCGGTTCGACGGGTTCTGCATCGTGTCCAGCGACAGCGACTTCACCCGCCTGGCCGCGCGTATCCGTGAATCCGGCCTGACCGTGTACGGGTTCGGCGAGCGGAAAACGCCGAAGCCGTTCGTGGCCGCGTGCGACAAGTTCATCTACATCGAGAACCTGACCGAGACCACCGCCGCGCCTGCCGACGAGGCCGGGAAACAGGTCCCGCGTCCTTCCGCGGCCCAGCTGAAGGCGGACAATGCGCTGATCAACCAGCTCCGGAACGCGGTGGAGGCAGCCTCCGACGATGACGGCTGGGCCGCGCTGGCCTCGGTGGGCCACATCATCACCAACCAGCGCCCGGACTTCGACTCCCGGACCTACGGCTACGCGAAGCTCAGCGACCTGATGGCCGCGACCACGCTGTTCGAATTGGACCGCCGCAGCCCAGGCGACGGCAAACCGGAGATCATCTACGCCCGCACCAAGCGCCGCCGCCACTCCCCCGCGCGGCCGGCACGGGCCAGTGTCGAGGGAGGACCGCCGGTCGTGCACACATGAGCCGGCGGCTGTCATCGAAGCGGCCCGGGAACTCGCCGGCCGGTCCCCTGCTGACCGCGTCCGCCCCGGGGGCTGGCGGGGGGAAGGATGCCGGTGACGGATTCCGATGATGCGGCCGGGCGGGCCCGGCAGCGCGACCTGGTCCGCCGCGGCTACGACACCATTTCGCTGGCCTACCGCGGCGATGATGCGCGGGCCGCCGCCTCGTCCGCCGAGGACACCAGCCGGTACACCGGCTGGGTAGCGGAACTGGCGGGCCTGCTGAGGCCCGGAGCCCGGGTGGTGGATCTGGGCTGCGGCGCGGGCATACCGGCCACCCGCCAGCTGGCCGATCACGGGTTGCGGGTGATCGGCGTCGATTTCTCCACCGTCCAGCTCCGCCGCGCCCGGCGGCTCGTCCCGGCGGCCAGACTGGTCCAGGCCGACATGACCACCCTGCATCTGCAGCCAGCCAGCACAGACGCCGTGGTGTCGTTCTACGCCCTGATCCACGTGCCCGTCCCCGACCAGCAGGCGTTGTTCCCGCGGATCCGGGACTGGCTCCGCCCGGGCGGCTACTTCCTGGCCATCGTCGGGGCCACCCGGTGGACAGGCACCGGGCAATACCTCGGTGCCGGCATGTTCTGGGACCACGCCGACACCGATACATACCTCGGCTGGTTCCAGGCGGCACGGCTCAGGCCGGTCTGGCACCGCCACATCCCCGAGGGAGACAGCGGGCACACGCTCATCCTGGCCCAGGCCTGGTAACCGCGGACCACTGACGGCCCTCGGGCAGATGTCACTGGGTGCTGGCCACCAGTACATCGCGCTGCAGCCACCGGCTGCCCGGCCGGGCGTCCCGTGTAGGGTCCGGTCTCATGGACCCTGCCACCTATCTGGCTCACTTGTGCCGCGATTTCGGTGCCTTCGAGGCGTGCCTGGCCGGAGACCTGTCGGCACCAATTGAGCATTGTGGTGGCTGGAGGCTGTACGACCTCGCCGACCATCTGGGCCAGGGCAATATGTGGGCTGCGGTGGCCGTGACCGAAAAGCGCGGCGACTACCAGGCACCCCCCGCGCCACACGATGGGGCGGCCCTCACGAGGTGGTTCCGAGACACCTGCGGCGTCCTGCTCGCTGCGCTGGACAGTGACCCTGCGGCCAGCGCGTGGACCATCGCCCCTCCGCCTACCGTCGGCTTCTGGCAGCGCCGCAGGTGCCTGGAAACCCTGATCCACCGCTGGGACGCCGAGCACGCGCTCGGGATGCCTGGCCGGCTTGACCCGGCGCTGGCCGCCGACGGCATCGCCGAAGTCGTCGATACCATGGCCCCCCGCCAGGTCCGGCTCGGCCGCGCGAGCGCTCCCCGGCACGCGATCCGCCTCCGCGAGGGCGAGACGGGGTCCTCCTGGACTCTCGGCCCTGGCGAGCCGGTCGCCACCATCGGTGGCACAGCCGCCAACCTGCTGCTCTTGCTGTGGGGCCGTCTTTCCGCCGACGATCCGTCGATCACCTGGGATGGGGACCGGCGGTTTGCCCAGGCCACTCTCAGCGGGGCACTCGTCCCCTGACCCGGTCAACCCGCACGCCGATAGCATTCCGGGCGGCCCGTCCACCGGACGCTCGGGAACGTCCCGGAGCAGATCGGCCTGGTCAGCTGCTCTACGTAGAAGACCGGTGCCTGATCATCGACCAACGCCGCCTGCAGTTGCAGGCACCCCGCTCAGGTAGCAGGTTCAGCGGCGGCGCCCCCAGCGGCGCCTCAAGTACCTGATGAGTCTGCGGATCAGGAAGTACATCGGGGCCACACCTTTCTTCGGTAGCGCCGCCGCGAACGGTACAGGACGGGCCGGGCACGGAGCCACCCGGGGCACCCACGGTCTGACTCTGCCATCTTCCTGCGGGGGGACGTGAGATGCCTGGGTTGGGTAGCGTCGGTGGCCATGAAGCCTGTTCACCAGCGTCCTCCCTTCGTGGCTGATGAGCGCACCCAGCTTGTGGGCTGGCTTGACCTCCAGCGCGCGATCGTGCACCTGAAAGGCAGAGGGCTGTCGGACGCGGACGCCCATCGCTCCGTGCTTCCAGCCTCACCCCTGATGACGGTGGCGGGTGTCGTCTCCCACTTGCGCTGGGTCGAGCATCTCTGGTTCGAGGTTGTCTTCCTCGGTAAGCCGGCCGTCGGGCCGCAGTTCGACGAGGAAACCGAGGACGCCGACATGAGGGTGTCCGGCATTCCGCTCACTCAGCTGCTCCGCGAGTACGAACGCCAGTGCGCCGTGTCCAACGAGATAATCGCGGCTCATCCGCTGGACGACGCGGGCAGGCACACCGACTTCGATGCCGCTGCCTACTACTGATCCGGCGTCGTGCGGGATGGGCCGCCCGATACCCGGCTCACTAACCGTGGTGGACGAGGGTGAGTGTGCCAGCATTTAGTGATGGAGATGACGCTGCGCTTTGAAATCTTTCCGGACGACCTGGACGCCACCGTTGACTTCTACACCAGGGTGCTCCGCTTCCGCATCGTGAAGGATGAGCGCGACGATACGAGCCCGTACGTATCGCTGACACGCGGCAATGTCCACGTCGGCGCGCTCGGAACGGCGCTCACAGGCGATGCCCGCGCAGCCCGACGGCCGCCTGCGGGAGTGGAACTAGTGCTTGAAGTGGACGATGTCGCCGGTGAACGCGACCACGTCGTAGCGGCGGGATGGCCCCTCAGCGAGGATCTCCAGGACCGTTCCTGGGGCCTGACAGACTTCCGGATCCTCGATCCGGCCGGTTACTACCTGCGGATCACGGACCGGGCAAAATGAGGGGCGCCCTTCGTCTGCCCAGGGGCCCGCATCCTTGGTGATCACTCGCCGGTCGGGCCCTGGGCGAGTTCGCTGGCGATGTCGAGATGACCGACGTGACGCGCGTACTCCTGCAGCAGGTGGAACAAGATCCGCTCAAGCGGTGGCGGATCGGCGCCGTCCCACCGCTCGCCCGGCTGGCCGATCTCATCCAGGTCATGGGACTCCACGATGGCCCGGGTCCGCCCGGCCTGGGCGTGCAGGGCCGCGACCAGCCCGGCGAGTGTCTCCTCCGGTCCGACGTACCAGCGGTCATCACGGCTGTCACCCCAGGGATCGGGGACATCGCGGCCTTCGAAGCCCCATTCGAGCCACCGCATCTCCACGAAGGTGAGGTGCTTGAGCAACCCGAGAGGTGTCCAGCCGGACGGCAGCCGGCTGCGGCGCAGTTCGCCGCTGGGCAGGCCCTCTAGCTTGCTGACCAGCCGGGAACGGAAGAAGTCGAGATAGCCGAGGAAGACCTCAGCGCGTGACGGCACCGGGATGGTGGGCGACGGAAATGGGATGCTCACCCCACCCAGCCTGCACCATGTGACGCGGGCTCCGGGCCGCGCGTCGGGCGTTATGCGAGACTTGGCCATATGGATTCCCGGCCTGGCGATCACCGTGGCCGGTCGGGGAGATTCCCCGCGTGCGAGCCCCGGCCGGCCCGGATCCGCACTTCATGAGGGTCGCCGGCAGCCCGCCGAGCGTGCCCGTCGGGGAAGATCTCCCGGTCCGTAACGCGAGGAACGCTGTCTACGCCGTCTTCTTCAGCGCAGGCTTCATCTTTGCCAGCTGGGCTTCCCGGATCCCCCAGGTCCGCGCGGAGCTGGGAGTAGGCCCGGGGGTCCTCGGGCTGGTGCTGCTGTCGGCCGCGGTCGGCTCGGCCCTCGGGACGACCCTGTCCGGGCTGCTGATCGGCTGGATCGGCGAGATCCGCACGGTGATCGCGATGTGCTGGACCGCCGCGGCCGGGATGATCGTCGTCGCGGCCGGGTGCCGGCTGGGCCGGCCGGGCATCCCCGAGGTGGCGGCCGGGCTGTTCCTGTTCGGCCTCGGCAACGGGGCCTGGGACGTGGCCATGAACGTGCAGGGCGCCGCGGTGGAGCGCGCGCTTGGCCGGGCCATCCTGCCCAGGTTCCACGCCGGGTGGAGCATCGGCACGGTGGCGGGGGCGGGTGTCGGCGCGGTCATGGTGGTGCTCCAGGTGCCGGTCACGGTGCACCTGATCGCCGCCACGCTGGCTGTCGCCGTGGCCGTGCCGATCGCCGCCCGCAAATTCCTGCCCACCAGCCGCACCACCGAGCACGAGGCCGCCGGGACTTCGCGGCGCCGGGCGCTGGACGCGTGGACCGACCCGCGGACCCTGCTGATCGGCCTGTTCGTGCTCTGCATGGCGTTCACCGAGGGAACCGGGAACGACTGGCTCAGCCTCGGGGTCATCGACGGCTACCACGTGCCGGCTGCCCTGGGCACCCTGGCGTTCGCCCTGTTCCTGGCCGCGATGACCGCAGGACGCTGGTTCGGCCCCCGGCTCATCGACCGCTACGGCCGGGTCCGCGTGCTGCGGGTCTGCGCCGCCACCGCCCTGGCCGGCCTCCTCATGATCGTGTTCGGCGGGTTCCTGCCGGTCGCGCTGGCCGGCGCCGCGGCGATGGGGCTGGGGACGTCGCTGGGGTTCCCGGTCGGGCTCAGCTCCGCCGCCGACGATCCCCGGCATGCCGCTCCGCGGGTCAGCACCGCCGCGTCCATGGGCTACCTGGCCTTCCTCGCCGGGCCACCGGCCATCGGCTTCCTCGCCGACCAGGTCGGGGTCCTTCGCAGCCTCACGATCGCGGGCATCCTGATCGCCGCCGCCTTCGTCCTCGCCCGTTTCACCGCGCCGCTCCCCCGGTCCGCCGGGCGAGGAGCGGCTGGCCCCGCGCATCCTGACTGATCCAGCGCGCCACCAGGTCATCTGCGACGCGACGCGATGCGCAGCGCGTAGGCAACGCCGGCGCAAGCCTGGGGTTGCCAGGGACTACAGGGAGAATCCGATCGCGCGCAGCTGATCGCGCCCGCTGCCGGTGATGTCGGCGGGCCGCCAGGGCGGCAGCCACACCCAGTTGACCTGGAAGCCGGTGACGTCACCGAGCCCGGCCAGCTCCGCCCGGATCTGGTCTTCCATGATGCTGGTCAGCGGGCAGGCCGCGGAGGTCAGCGTCATCGTGATGACCGCGGTCTGGTCCTGGACCTCGACGCGGCGGACGAACCCGAGGTCGACGATGTTGACGCCGAGGTCGGGGTCGATGACCTCGAGCAGGGCCTCACGCACCGCCATCGCCCGCGCATCGGCTGGCTCCGCGGGCCCCGGCTCAGCCGCCTCCGGCACCCCGGCCGCGCACGCCCCGCCCGCAGACGGCTCGCCCGCAGGCACCCCGCCGGCGGGAGCCCCGGCGATAAGCCCTCCGCCCCCGAACGGCTGACCGGCGGAATCCTCCCCGCGGCTGGCATGCAGCCCGGCCGGCCGCAACGTCATCGCCACCCGGCACGTCGGGCTGGCGATCCAGTCCGCGGTGCCGTGCGCCTTGCGGCGGACTCGGACGATGTCCTCCCCGGCCTCGACCAGGCCCGCCACCAGGATGAGCCGCGCCGGGCTGAGCCCGGCCTGCTCAGCCCGCACGATGACCCGGTCGAGCAGCCGGGCCACCGGTTCGCAGGTGCGCCCGGGGCCGAACCGCAGCCGGGCCTGGGCCCGGATCGCGTCCAGGCCCATGATGGCCTGCAGCGCTGCCCGCCCGTCCGGCTCGGCCAGGCGGACCTGGTTCTCGTCCACCCGCAGCTCGGCGCGCAGCGTCACGGAGTCATTCACCGGCCGATATCCACCCAGATCGTGCCGTCGTCCCCGACCTTGCAGCCGAAGACGGTCAGCCGGGCGTTGTCCGGGTTGATGCCGCAGCCCGTGTCCGCGTCGAACTCCCACAGGTGCCGGGCGCAGATCAGCGTCTCGCCGTCGAAGTCGCCCTCGTCCAGCGGCCCGGCCTGGTGCGGGCAGGTGTTGGCGTAGGCGCGGACCTGCCCGCCCACGTTGATGAGCAGCACGGTCTCGCCCTCGACGGTCACGGAAGTCATGTCGCCCTCCCACAACTCGTCGAGGTTGATGGTCTCGCGCCACTGCGCGGGCTGGTTAGCCTGCGGGGTTTGGGTGGCCTGGGCCGGCGGCGTGGCCTGGACCGGAGGCGTGGCCTGGGCGGGCGGCGCGGTCCGGGCGCCCTCCACGGTCAGGCCGTCCCCGCGGCCGCCTCAGCGCCCGCCCCGGCGGCCGGATCGAGCACCGAGGCCAGGAAGCCCTCCCGGGCCGCGCGGGCGTGCGCCGCGACCTCGCCGGCGCTGGTCCCCTGCTCCGGCAGCGACTCCAGGAACTGCCCCAGCCCGAGTGCGGCGTCATCGGCGAGCGACGACCAGCGGGCGATCCACCTGCCGAGCACGTCCCGGTTCTCCTCCCGCTGCGTGACCGCGAACTCCGCCAGCCGCTGAGTCCAGCGGCCGCGACGCTGGGCGTCAGCCGCCAGGAACGAGGTGAGCAGCCAGGTGAGGTCGTCGCTGTTCGCCCTGGCCACCTGGCCGAGCTGGGTGAGCAGCACATCGTCCAGGGTCGGGGCCAGGACCAGGTTGAGGGCGGTGAACGCCTCGCCCCAGTCGTAGCTGGCCAGCGCGTATTCGACGGCCTTACGGGCGGGCTGCCATCCCGCGTGCCCCTCCCACAGCGATCGTTCCGCGGAGCCGATGCCCGAGTCCGGCCGCGCGATCTGCAGCTCGCGGGTGCGGTAGGCGATCGTGGTCACCCGGCGCAGGAAATCGGCGGTCGAGAAGCCCGCGGCGTTGGTGATGTAGGAGCTGGGGGCCATGTAACCGACGTAGGCCTCGACCTGCTGGAAGCCGTGGCACAGGTAGCGCGACGGGGTCAGCAGGTGAGCCAGCAGCGCCACCGACCCCGCGGACAGCTCAGCGTCCGAGCCCGCGTCGGCGTGCGCCTGGAGTACCCCCGCGACCTTCGCCTCCGCATCGGCCTGGAGGCCGACGTAAGCCTTGTAGGTGAGCGCGTCCGGATCGCGGTACCCGTCCCAGTCCCCCGCCTGCAGCGGCGAGTTGTCCCGGTAGGTGAGGAACCACAGGTTGGGCGCGGAGGAGGGGTTCTGCTCGAACGCCGCGGCGCGGCCGGCGCGCAGCGTCCAGTTCTGCTTGTGCGTGACGATCTCGTACTCGCTGGGCATCTTGCGCACATCGCCGAACGCGCTGAAGGTCCGGCGCGGGCGCGGCTTGCGCGCGGGCGTCTCGGTCATGCCGGCACCTGCCTTCCGCTCTGGGACTCCCCGCTCCGGGCGGCCGCGCTCCGGGCGGCCGCGCTCCGGGCGGCCGTGCCCCGGGCGGCCGCGCTCCGGGCGGCCGTGCCCCGGGCGGTCGCGCTCTGAGTGTGACCGAAGCTCTCCCATGTGATGGCGTCGCTGCTGGTGATGGCCCGGCCGCTGAAGGCGGTCATCATCTCGCCGAACGAGGCGATCGCGAAGTCCGCGCCCAGGTAACGGCGCAGCGTCTGCTCGGTCACCGTGATCCGGTCCTCGCCCTGCACCCGGACGTACGCGCCCCGGTCGATGACCTCGATGGCGGAGCCCGGGTTGTCGTCCTCGATGGCCGCGATGACCTGCTCGACCTCATCACCCATCCGCAAGATGGGGCCGACCGGGTTCTTCATGACCCCTCCGGGATGTCGTATTCGACCGCCACGTGGTCGAGCGGCTGAATGCCCGCGGCCGCGACGGTGATGTCGGGCGGCATCCGCTTGCCCTGGTAGATCACGACCTTCTCGTAGGGCAGCGCACGGACCCGCCTGCCCTCCACGTGATGCGCGACCGCCGCGGCTACCTCGCGCATAGTGTTGGCCGTGGTGACCGGCACCAGGATCTGCACGAAGTCAGTGGCGAAAATGGCGTTCAGCGGAACCAGCTGAGGGGGCTGGTCCTCGATCCCCAGTTCCGCCGTCATGACTGGGCCCCCAGCGAGATGCCCTCGACCGGCCGCCCGACGTAGTCCTTGGTCCACGCCTCGTAGTCGGGGTCGTCCCCCATCGCGTCAGGCGTCATGCCCATGTAGCCGAGGATGCCGCCGACGTCCATGGGCTGGATCTGCCCGGCCAGGAACCGGTCGACCAGCGTCTCGTGATTGACGTTGTCCCGGTCCTTCCAGAAGATCTGCCGGCACGCGTTGGTGCAGAAGTGGAAGGTCTTGCCGTCGTAGCGCAGCGACCAGTCCCGCACCCGCCAGGTGCCGTCACGGGACTGGGTGGCGTTGCAGCAGGGCAGGTGGCAGGTCATGCACAGCCAGGGCAGCGTTTCCGGCAGCGTGGCTTCGACGTTGTTGGCGTTGACGTTGTCGATCAGCACGTCCCACTTGTCGCCGTAGACCTTCTCCCAGTTCGGGTACTTCTCGGTCAGCCAGGCGCGCTCGTCCTTGCTGACCCCGGCCTTGGGCCGCCACCACAGCGTGGGCCGCCAGTACCACAGGCCCATCTGCAGCCCGTGGTGCCAGGTGTCGAGGCCGCGCATGAACTCATCCCAGAACCACGGCTTGCGCAGCCCGTAATCCTCGATGGTGCGGACGAACTGGTCGATGACCCATTCCTCCATGAACTCCCGGTAGGACTGTTTGCGGTGCTCAAGCGGGGTGTAGTAGTCCATGGCCGGCCCGGTCAGCGCGGCGAACGCACGGGCTGATCCCCAGAAGGACTTGTCCACCACCCACTGCGCCCGGACCGGGTCGTGCTCGACCAGGATCTCCAGGGTCGGGCCGCCCTGCTGGGAGTGCCGGGCCTCGTCGGTCTGGATGGAGGAGATCATGTTGGCGAAGTTGACGTCACCGGACTCCAGGGCGTCCGAGGCCAGCGCCACGAACTGCAGGTTGGTGAACCCGGTCTCGAACGTGAACGGCAGCTCGATGGCCATGTCGACCACGTTGGGCGCGATCATCATGTTGTCGAACAGGTTGCGCAGCGAGATCAGCACCCAGTCGTTGGTGTGGAACGCCTTCTGCGTCCAGTCGTACTGGGCGTCCTTCCCGACAAACTCGTGCCCGAAGAACGTGGTGATCTGGGCGTGCCGCAGCTCGTCAAGCTGCCCGAACGTGGCCATGTTCCGCCACGCCCCGTTCAGCCCGAACCGGGCCATCTTCAGCTCGGCCAGCACGGCCGCGTACTCGACCAGGGCCACGCCGCCGAAGTGCATCTTGGTGGCCGACTTCCAGCCTTCGTCGAGATGCTCGAACGTCGAGGAACGCTGCAGCGCTGCCTTGACCGCGTAAGCCGAGGCTTCCTTGTCCCGCTGCACGGCCACGTACTCGGGGTAGCTGACCTTGTAATCCTCTTCCCACGCCGACCACGCCTCGCGCGGCACCTTGCCGGTGCCGGCGTGCCACTCGGGGAAGACCGCCTCATAGTCCACGTAGCTGTAGGTCCAGTCCACGTCGCGGACGAAGCCCTGCCATTCCTCGCGCTTGAGCAGTGCCATCTTCCAGGGTCCCCTTCGTCAGTCGACTTCCTCGTGGCCGAGCTGCTGGCTGATGCCGGCGTCGTTCCAGTAGCCGGTCATGCTGTCGATGAGCAGGTCCGGCCCAACGTGGAAGACGAACAGGTGCGGCTCGCAGTAGTGCTGGCCGGCTGGCCTGATCAGGCCCCACGCCAGCTGCTGGGTGCCCTCGATGTCGACCTCGGCCACCACGTCACCGTCGTCGTTCGCGGTCAGGGTGTGCACGGTGTTGGTCAGGTCCGGGAACGCGGTGACCAGCCCGGTCCACAGCGGCTTGCCGATCGTGGCGACCTTGCCGTCGCCGCGCAGCACCCGCTGCTTGCCCCAGACCTCGACCGGCACGTACGAGAGGCTGGCGTTGATCGAGCAGAGGTCGGCCATGCCGTTGACGTCGTGGGCCCGGTAGCGGTCGAAGAACTCGGTGACGACCCTGGCCGCCGTCTCAGCGGTGCGCACTTGCGTGGTGGTCATCGTGATCCCTTCTCAGGCGATGGCGATCGCGTCGAACCGCTTGACCGCGAGCCGCCGGTAGAGCTGCTGCTGGCACCAGTACACGGACACGCCGGTGATCAGGCCGCCGGTCACGGTGAACCGCCACGCCTGGTCGATGTCCAGGTGCTTCTCCTGGTTGATGGCGCCCGC
>Ga0187875_10001302_pt1 | contig 19391 bp, 17 predicted proteins | sample June2016WEW_17_1_2_FD_132978 | JGI IMG/M metagenome (GOLD analysis project Ga0187875, IMG submission 132978) | Peatland microbial communities from SPRUCE experiment site at the Marcell Experimental Forest, Minnesota, USA - June2016WEW_17_10 | ecosystem: Environmental > Terrestrial > Soil >... | reverse complement strand
CCGGTAGGCGAAGGCGAGCCTGCCCACCCGGACCACAGCCTCGGGGTCGTCCCCGTTGACGTGGAAGATCGGCGCCTGGATCATCCGCGCCACGTCGGTGGAGTACACGCTGGAGCGGGACTCCGCGGGCGCGGTGGTGAAGCCCACCTGGTTGTTCACCACGATGTGCACGGTCCCGCCGGTGCGGTAGCCGCGCAGCTGGGACAGGTTCAGCGTCTCGGCGACCACGCCCTGGCCGGCGAACGCGGCGTCCCCGTGGATCAGTACGGGCAGCACGGTGAAGCCAGGCTCGCCCATGTCGATGACGTCCTGCTTGGCCCGGACCACGCCCTCGAGCACGGGGTCGACAGCCTCGAGATGGCTCGGGTTGGCGACCAGGGATGTCGGGATCGTCGCGCCGTCGCTCGCGGTGAACACGCCGCTCGCGCCCAGGTGGTACTTCACGTCACCCGAGCCGTGCGTGCTGCGCGGGTCCAGGTTGCCCTCGAACTCCTGGAAGATCTGCGCGTAGGACTTGCCGATGATGTTGGCCAGGACGTTGAGCCGGCCCCGGTGCGCCATACCGAGGTAGGCCTCATCCAGCCCGGCCCCGGCGGCCTCGGTCAGCACCTCGTCGACCAGCGGGATCAGCGACTCCGCGCCCTCCAGGGAGAACCGCCGCTGGCCCACGTACTTGGTCTGCAGGAACATCTCGAACGCCTCGGCCACGTTCAGCCGGGACAGGACCTGCATCTGCTCGTCGTGGCCGGCCCGGTCGTGCGGTCGCTCGACCCGGGCCTGGATCCAGGCCCGCTCCTCGGGGTTCTGGATGTGCATGTACTCCACGCCGACCGTGCGGCAGTAGGAGTCCCGCAGCACACCCAGGATCTCCCGCAGCTTCATCAGCGGCTTGCCGCCGAACCCGCCGGTGGCGAACTCCCGCTCCAGGTCCCACAGGGTCAGGCCGTGCTGGTTGATGTCCAGGTCGGGGTGCTTGCGCTGCTTGTACTCCAGGGGGTCGGTGTCGGCCATCAGGTGGCCGCGGACCCGGTAGGCGTGGATCAGCTCGTGCACCCGGGCCGACTTGGTGATGTCGTCCTCGTGGCCGGCCGGGATGTCCCGCACCCAGCGGACCGGCTCGTAGGGGATCTTCAGCGCCTTGAAGACCTCGTCCCAGAAGCCGTTCTCGCCCAGCAGCAGCTGGTGGATCTGGCGCAGGAACTCCCCGGACTGCGCGCCCTGGATGATCCGGTGGTCGTAGGTCGAGGTGAGGGTGACCGACTTGCTGATGGCCAGCCGGATCATGGTCTCCTCGGCCGCGCCCTGGTAGGCCGCGGGGTACTCCATCGCGCCGACACCCACGATGCAGCCCTGCCCCGCCATCAGCCGCGGCACCGAGTGCTCGGTGCCGATCGTGCCCGGGTTGGTCAGGCTGGTCGTGGTGCCCGCGTAGTCGTCGACGGTCAGCTTGCCGGCCCGGGCCCGGCGGACCACGTCCTCGTACGCCATCCAGAACTGGCGGAAGTCCATCGCCTCCGCGGCCTTGACCGCGGGCACCAGCAGCTGGCGTGATCCGTCTTTGCCGGTCACGTCGATGGCCAGGCCCAGGTTGACATGCTCGGGCTCGACGATCGCGGGCTTGCCGTCCAGCTCGGTGTAGGAGCGGTTCATCGCCGGGACCGCGGCCAGCGCCTTCACCACCGCGAACCCGATCAGATGGGTGAACGACACTTTGCCGCCCCGGCCGCGGGCCAGGTGGTTGTTGATGACGATGCGGTTGTCGATCAGCAGCTTGGCGGGCACGGACCGGACGCTGGTCGCGGTGGGGACGTTCAGGCTGGCGGCCATGTTGACCGCGGTCCGGGCGGCCGCGCCGCGCAGCCGGGACGCCTGGGCGCCTGCCACGGCGGGGCCCGGGGTGGACGTGACCGGGGCAGGGGTAGCGGCCGGGCGCTGCGGAGCGGCTGCCGGGGCCGGTGCGGGTGCCGGTGGTGCTGCGGGTGCGCTGGCCCGGCCCGCGGGCCCGGCCTGGGCCGCAGCGGCCGCGGCCGGCCTGCCGTCCTGGGGCGGCGTGCCGACTGGGCTGCTGCCCGTGCTGCCCTCTGCGCCGGCGCTGGTGCCCGGCCTGGTGCTGGTGCCCGGGGCGGGGGCCGGCGCCGTGGACCGGCGCTGCTGCTCGGCCGCGCGGGCGGCACCGCTCCCGGCGGGCGGGGAGTAATCGGCGAAGAAATTCCACCAGGCCATGTCCACGGAGCCCGGGTCGGCTAGGTAACGCTGGTAGAGCTCGTCGACGAGCCATTCGTTCGGCCCGAAGTCCTTGGCCGCGCCGTCGCCGGAATGCTCGTGCGGTGCATCCTCGCCCGCTCCGGGGGCCGGGCTACGGGATGTTGCTTCGCTGAGATCCGCGGACTGCGGCGCCTCAGAAGACACGGCGGACATCGCCCTCTTCCGATGTTGGATTTCTGTTCACTCCACGGTCTCCCAGGCTACCGCCGCGGCAGGGCCCCGGGACCGGGCCTCATCCTTCATGATCGCGCGGGCATGCGCTCCCTGTCATGCGGTGAGAGCCAGTTCACATACGGTCCCTTGGGCACGATGCGGCTCGGGTTGATCCAGTCCTGGGTCTGGTAGTAGTGCCGCTTGATCTGATCGAAGTCCGTGGTGTCACCGAAACCCGGCAGCTGGTAGAGGTCCCGCGCGTAGCCCCACAGCCCCGGATAGTCCACCAGCCGGTTCAGGTTGCACTTGTAATGGGCGTGATAGACGGCGTCGAACCGGGCCAATGTTGGATATAGCCGCACGTCAGCCTCAGTGACATTGCTGCCGAGCAGGAACCTGCGCCTGGTCAGCCGTTCCTCCAGCGCGCTCAGCGTGCTGAACAGCGCGTCGAACGCCTCCTCGTAGGCCGCCTGGCTGGTGGCCAGCCCCGCCTTGTAGACGCCGTTGTTGACCGCGTGGTAGATCAGCGTGCTCAGCGCGTCGATCTCGGCGCGCTGCGGCACCGGGTACAGGTCGGGCGCGCCGGGCCGGTGGTAACCCCGGAACTCGGTCTCGAACGTGACCGTGATCTGCTGGAAGTCGTTCTCGACGATGCGCTGGCTGCGGGTGTCCCAGACGAACGGGACCGTGAACCGGCCCCGGTAGCCGGGGTCGGTGGTCAGGTAGAGGTCCGAGACGAACCGGGCGCCGCTGACCGGGTCGACGCCGCCGGTGGCGGCGGGGAAGCGCCAGCCGCGCTCGTCCCGGATCGGGTCCACCAGGCTGAGCCCGATGACCCGCTCCAGCCCGAGCAGCCGGCGCACGATCAGCGACCGGTGCGCCCACGGGTCCGCCAGCGACGCATACAGCTGGTAGCGCCCTGGTTCTGCCAGGTACCCGCTCGATCCATCGCCCGTGATCCGGGTGGCGAACACGTTCGCCGGCCGGACGAAGCCGCCCGAAGGCAGGACCTCAGGGCCAGTGTCGGGAGTAACTGCCATCACCCTCCCTTCTGCCAGCCGCAGCACCATCGCGCCCGGTTTGTCAGCAGATGATGGCCGGCCGCGTCGCCTGGCGGAAGGGGTGCCGCCAGGCTGCGGGCGAGCTGGCACAAACCGCACCGGCCCAGTGGCTAGCATCGCACCCGAAGGCACCGTGTTTCCCGCCGAGGCTGAGGCCGGGCTACCTGAAGAGGCCGAGGCCGGGTTCCCGGAGAGCCCAGGGCCGGTTCCCGGAGCGGGCGGGCCGGGTGGCCGGCGCGGGCGTGCCCGGGTTGAGCACGGGCTAAGGGCCGGTTCCCGCCGGGGCGGTGCCGGGGACTGCTGAAGAGAGCCGGGCCGGGCACTCTGCGAGAAAGGTGGGCGGAGTGTCCTCTGTCACCGCGGAACTGGCCCGCGTCAGCGGCCCAGTCGCGCTGCTGCTGATCGGCGCCCTGGTCTTCGGGGAGACCGCCGTCTTCCTGGGGTTCGTCATTCCGGGGGAGACCGCCGCAGTGCTTGGCGGCGTGCTGGCCAGCCGGGGCCGGGTCTCGCTTCCGCTGCTGGTCGTCGTGGTCGTGGTCGCCGCCGTGACCGGACCGCTGGTCGGCTACGAGATAGGCCGGCACCTGGGCAGCCGCCTGATTGCGGCGCGCCGCATGCGGGCGGTGGCGGCCGGCATGGGCCGGGCCCAGGCGGTCCTGCGGCGGCGTGGCGGCCTGGCCGTTCTCGTCGGCCGGTTCGTCGCCGTGCTGCGTGCCCTGATGCCCGCCGTGGCGGGCACCACCCGGATGCCTTACCGCACCTTCCTGTTCTTCAACGTGCTCGGCGGGATCATCTGGGGAGTCGGTTACTGCCTGCTCGGCTACGCGGCAGGCTCCGCGTACGCCGCGATCGAGCGCACCGTCGGCACCGGCGTGGCCGTCGCGGTGGCGGTCGTGGTGGTCGCCGCGCTGGTGGTCTGGGGGATCCGGCGGCACCGCCGGGAGGAGACCGAGCTGCTCGAAGACCCCGCCATCCCGGACCCGGCCGGCCCGGAACGCCCGCCCTGAGCCCGGATCGCGGGCGTTTGTCCACCAGTGCGCACCAGGTCCCGGTTGCTCCGGGCCACTAAATCAGCACGCAGGGAAGATTTCCTCCTCCAGGACAGATCGCTTCAGCGAGCCGGACCGGGACCCATGCCAGCATGGGTAACCAGGAGGTGGCGGAAAGTGCGCGAGTTCGGTGAGCTCGAGTCCGCGATCATGGACGTGGTGTGGGACAGTGACCGGGCGTACTTAGTACGCGAGGTCCGTGAGCGGCTCTCTTACAACCGCCCCCTCGCCTACACGACCGTGATGACGGTCATGAACATCCTGTACGGCAAGGGTGTGCTGTGCCGGGAGAAGCAGGGCCGCGCCTGGCGGTACTGGCCCGCGGAGTCCCGGGAAGAACACGACGCCAGGCTGATGGCGGAGGTGCTCCGGTCCGGCGGGAACGAGCACATCACGATGATGCGGTTCGTCGAGCGGGTCAGCGACGAGGAGCGGGAAAGCCTGCGCAACGCCGTCCTGCACACGAACGGCCCGCGGCTGGCGGCCTCGTAGCCGCTCCTGCTGGTTGGGCGTTCCTGCTGGTTGGGCGCTCCTGTGCTGGTTGGGCGCTCGTGCGGGTCAGCCGCTCTGGCCGGTGGCCGGGCCGAATACGTCCTCGCGGCGGTGCTCCAGGCACGGCAGCGCGTCCCGGACCCTCGCGGTCAGCGCGGTGTCCACCTCCCCGACGGCCACTCCCGGGAACGGGCCCAGGTCGAGTCGGACGGTGCCCATCGGGTCGACCAGCATGCTGCGGCCGATCCCGGTCGGGGCGCGGGTCCGGGGCGACTCGGGGTCGGGCACCTGTCCCGCGGCCGCCACCCAGACCGTGTTCTCGATCGCGCGAGCCCGCACCAGCGTGACCCAGTGCTCCTCCTTGAACAGCCCGGCAGCCCAGGCGGCCGGGACCACGAGCAGGTCGGCGCCCTGGGACACGAGGCTGCGGGCCAGCTCAGGAAAGCGGATGTCGTAGCAGGTCAGCAGGCCTACGCGGAGACCGGCGAGATCGGCGAGGACCGGGACGGACCCGGGGGCGACGACCTTGGACTCGGTCTCGCCGAGCGAGTCGAAGAGGTGGATCTTGCGGTACGCCGCGACCCGGTGGCCGTCGGCGTCGTAGCCGACCGCGGTGTTGTAGACCCGGCCGTCAGATGCGGGCTCGAACACCCCCGCGACCAGGGCTACCCCCGTGCCGCGGGCGGCGCCCGCCAGCCCCGCGCCGAAGGGACCGTCCAGCGGCTCCGCCACGGCCTGCAAATCCGTGCCGAACCGGGCCTGGGTCGCCTCCGGGAACACGGCCAGGGCTGCCCCGCCCTGTGCGGCGTCCGCCAGCACCGCGCGGACCCTGGTGAGGTTCACCGCCGGGTCCGGGCTGACCGGCAGCTGGGCGAGCGCGATCCTCATCCGCATGTGCGCAGCGTAAACCAGAAGGACGCGGCGCAGCAGGGGCCGGCTGGCGCGGGCCGGCCGGCCCTGGCGTGTGATCTCATGGCGGTGTGGACCGACCATTGCTGAACCGCCGGCTTACCGGCATGGGCACGACCATCTTCGCCGAGATGTCGGCGCTGGCCCTGACAACCGGGTCGGTCAACCTGGGCCAGGGCTTCCCGGACACCGACGGCCCGGCCGAGATCGCCGAAGCGGCCGCGGCGGCGATCCTGGAAGGGCGGGGTAACCAGTACCCCCCCGGTCCGGGCATTCCCGAGCTCCGGCACGCGGTCGCCGCCCACCAGAAGCGGTTCTACGGCGTGGACGTCGACCCGGACCGTGAGGTCCTGGTCACCGCGGGCGCAACCGAGGCCATCGCCGCCGCGCTGATCGCGCTCCTGGAGCCGGGCGACGAGGCCATCGCGTTCGAGCCCTACTACGACTCCTACGCCGCCTGCGTGGCCATGGCGGGCGCCACCCGGATCCCGGTCACCCTGCGGCCGCCCGGGTTCCGCCCCGACCTGGAGGCGCTGCGGGCCGCCATCACCCCGCGCACCCGGCTCCTGCTGCTGAACACGCCGCACAACCCCACCGGCGCGGTGTTCACCCGGGCGGAGCTGGCCGGGATCGCCGCGCTGGCCTGCGAGCACGACCTGCTGGTGGTTTCCGACGAGGTGTACGAGCACCTCGTCTTCGAGGGCGAGCACATCCCGATCGCCACCCTGCCCGGGATGCGCGAGCGGACCGTGACGATCAGCTCGGCGGCCAAGACGTTCTCGTTCACCGGCTGGAAGATCGGCTGGGTGACGGGTACCCCGGAGCTGGTGACCGCGGTGCGCACCGTCAAGCAGTTCCTGACCTACGTCACCGGCGGCCCGTTCCAGTACGCGGTGGCCCAGGCGCTCGCTCTCCCTGATTCCTACTTCGCCTCGATCAGCGCGGACCTGCGGGACAAGCGCGACCTGCTCTGCGCGGGCCTGGCCGAGGTGGGATTCGAGGTGTTCCGGCCGGCCGGCACCTACTTCGTGACCACGGACGTGCGGCCACTGGGGGAGCCGGACGGCATGCGGTTCTGCCGGGAACTGCCCGCCCGCGCGGGTGTGGTCGCCATCCCGAGCTCGGTGTTCTACGACAACGCCGAGGCGGGCAGGTCCCAGGTCAGATTCGCCTTCTGCAAGAAGCAGGAAGTGCTGCGCGAGGCGCTGGCCCGCCTGGCGCGCCGGGACCTTGCCTAGCGGCCCGCCGTCCGGCGGCGGTGCAACCGTGCCGTCCGGTGACGGCGCAGCTGCGGGCCCCGGCGACGGCGCGCCCGTGGCCTCTGGCGGCTCCGTGCCGGCCGGCGACGCCGCGTTCGGGGCCGATCTCTACGGCCGGCTACCGGACGCGGGCAACCTGGTCTTCTCCCCGGCCAGCATCGCGACCGCGCTGCGGCTAGTGCTGCTCGGAGCGCGTGGCGAGACGGCGGCCCAGGTCGCTACGGCCCTGCACCTGGCCGGCCCGGACGACGCCGGCCCGGGTCTGCAGGCCGTCTCGGCGCTGCTGCGTGACCTGGCCGCCGGCGATCTCACGCTCCGCGCGCCGAACACCATGTGGCTGGAGGCGGGCCTGCCGCTGCAGCCCGGCTTCACCGCGGCGCTGGCCGCTATCGCCGTCGCCGCGGTGCATGAGGCCGACTTCCGCCGGGCCGCCGAACAGGCCAGGCGGGAGATCAACCAGTTCATCGCGGACCAGACCGCGGGCAAGATCAGCGACCTGCTCGGCCCTGGCGTGATCGGCGCCGATACGAGCCTGGTGCTGGCGAGCGCGGTGTACCTCAGAGCCGCCTGGGCGCACCCGTTCCCGGCCGGCGCCACCCAGGACGCCCCCTTCCACCCGGACCCTGGCACCCAGGTCGCGGTGCCCACCATGCGGGTCCGGGCCACGCTGCGCTACCGGCGCGGCGACGGCTACCAGGCAGTCGAGCTGCCCTACGCGGGTGCCCGCCTCGGCATGGTGATCGTCCTCCCGGACGGCTCGCCCGGACAGGTCCCCGTCGAGCCGGCCCGGGACCTGGGGGGCCTGCTGGCCGGGCTCTCGCCCCGGAAGGTCAGCCTGACCCTGCCGCGCTTCCGGGTGACGAGCGGTTTCGCGCTGCGCCCAGTGCTGGCCGCGCTCGGCATGCCGCAGGCGTTCAGCCGGGAGGCGGACTTCAGCGGCATCACCATCGCGCAGCGGCTGCGCATCGACGAGGTGGTGCACAAGGCCTACATCGACGTGAACGAGGAGGGCACCGAGGCGGCCGCGGCCACGGCCGTGGTGATGACGGCGGCGGCCCGCATCCAGGGCGGCCAGCCGCCGGTGGAGGTGATCGTGGACCGCCCGTTCCTGTTCGCGATCACCGACTCCCGGAGCGGGCTGCCGCTGTTCCTCGGCCGGGTGACCGACCCCACCGCGGCCTGACCGGCCAGCGCCGGCCTGTGCCGGGCAGCGCCGGCCTGAGCAGCCAGGACCGTTCAGCCAGGACCGTTCAGCCAGGACCGTTCAGCCAGGACCGTTCAGCCGGACTGGCGGCCAAGTCCGGCCCGGCAGGGCTGGCCGCTGGTGGCGCAGGCTGGGAGACTGGGGCCTATGCGACCAGACGGACTGCATCATGTCTCCCTCAACGTCCGTGATGTCCCGGCGGCGCTTGACTTCTACACCCGCGTGCTCGGCCTGACCGAGCGGGCCGACCGGCCCGACTTCAGCTTCGGCGGGGCCTGGCTCGATGCCGGGGGCCAGCAGATCCACCTCATCGAGGCGGATGCGCCGCCGGCGCTGGGCCAGCACTTCGCGCTGGCGGTGACCGACCTCGACGGGGCCGTAGCCGAACTGCGTGGCCTGGGGATCTCGGTCACCGACCCGGTCAAGGTCGGCACGGGACGCCAGTCGTTCCTCGAGGACCCGGCTGGGAATCGCGTCGAACTGCAGGAGCCGGGATACTGAGCCCCGGCTCGGGCGCCCCGGCTATGGTCCGGACACTGAGTCCACGACCAGCGAAAACCGGCGAATCCGGACTCCCGGCGCTAGCCTGAGCGCGTGGTCGCCCTCCTTCTCGTCGCGGCTTCGGTCGGCCTGTCCAACCTGGCCGCGGCGATCGGCATCGGCTTCGGCGGCGTGACCGCCCAGACCCGGATCCGGGTCGCGGTGATCTTCGGGGTCTTCGAGGCGGGCATGCCCATCGTTGGTCTCGTCGTCGGCGCTGGCGTGGCCAGCGGCATCGGTCACGCGGCCCGCTGGATCGGCGGCGGCGTGCTGATCGCCATCGGCCTCGTCACCCTGATCCAGGCCTGGCGCCAGCCCGCGGAGGTTGTCTGCGGCACGCGGCCGCCGGGCCGGCCGCACCACACGGACAACCTGGGCCGGCTGATCATCAGCGCGTTCGCGCTCAGCCTGGACAACCTCGCCGCCGGCTTCGCGCTCGGCACCATGCACGTGGGCGTGGCCGAGGGCGCCATCGTCATCGGGGTGGTGAGCGTCGTGCTGTCCCTGGCCGGTCTCGAGCTCGGCGGCCGGATCGGCGTCGCGGCCGGGCGCCGCGGCGAGCAGATCGGCGGCGCGATCCTGGTAGCCGTCGGTGTCGCCCTCACCGCCGGCGTCCTTTGACCCGGCGGCGGGCGCCAGACGTGCCCAGCCGGCCACCGGGCCCGGCCGGCCGCCGGCCTCGCTCAGCCGTCCACCGGGCTCAGCCGTCCACCGGGCTCAGCCGTCCACCGGGCTCAGCCGGCCACCGGGCTCAGCCGTCCACCGGCACTTCCGGTCACTCCTCCAGGCGCAGGGCCTGTTTCGGGCAGGACGCTACCGCGCTACGGACCGCGCCGGCCAGCCCCGCGGGCACCTCAGCCACCAGGATGTGCAGGTAGTCTGCGTCGTCCAGGTCGAAGACCTCCGGGGCCAGGCCGGCGCACACGCCGTTGGCCTCACACAGTTCCCGGTCGACCGCCACCCGCATCGTGGTGCCTCCTCGCCCGCTAAGCCTCGCCGGCCAGCCACGCCCGCCGCCGGAAGTGTTTACGGTAGTACCGCAGCCGTGCGCGTCCCGGGTGCCCCGGGAGGAGAGGTCCCGGGTGCCCCGGGAGGAGAGGTCCCGGGTGCCCCGGGAGGAGAGGTCCCGGGTGCCCCGGGAGGAGAGGTGGAGGGATGACCACGGTCCGCGATGCGGCCCCAATGCCCGCCGGGCTGCGGCAGGCGGCCGAGGCGGCCAAGGGATTCATGCCCCCCGAGGAAGGCCTGGCCCTCTACCGGACCGCGGCCGCGTACGCTCCCCGCGGGCCGGTGCTGGAGATCGGCACCTACTGCGGCAAGTCCACGATCTACCTGGCCGCCGCAGCCCGCGGCGCGGATCAGGTGGTCGTCACGGTGGACCACCACCACGGGTCAGAGGAGAACCAGCCCGGCTGGGAGTACCACGACACCACGCTGATCGACGAGGGGACCGGGCGGCTGGACACGCTGCCGCACTTCCGCGCCACCCTGGCCGCGGCGGGCCTAGAAGCGCAGGTCGTCGCCGTGGTGGGCCGGTCCGCCCAGGTCGCGGGCCTGTGGCGGACGCCGCTGGGCATGCTGTTCATCGACGGCGGGCACAGCGACGCGGCGGCCCGGGCGGACTACGCGAACTGGTCGCCCTGGGTGACCCGCGGCGGCGCGCTGGCCATCCACGATGTGTTCCCCGACCCGGCCGACGGCGGTCAGGCCCCCTACCGGATCTACCAGCAGGCTCTCGGGTCCGGCGAGTTCGCTGAGGTCGCTGTCCACGGCTCGCTCCGCGTCCTCGAACGCACCGCCCCGCCCCCTCCTCAGCGTCTGAGTAATTGACCCCGGCTGCGCCGCCAGCGCCGAAGTCTCACGCCACTTTTCACGCCGGACGTGCATGATAGCGGTCGATTTGTCCGGTTCGGGCGGACGTTCGGCGTGATATGTGGACAGGAGGGGCCAGTGTGACTGGTGGGACCCGGAGCTGGCCCGCCAGGGGGTGTGACCGTTATTGCGGGGGCGGGCAGCCGCACGGGACGGGGTCCCCATCGGCGGCGGCAGTCCCGGGCGTCGCAGGAACCCCAGCGCCGTCCGCCCCCACAATGCCAGCGCCGTCCGGCCCCGCCTGGACCGAGGCGGCGGGCAGGTCGCGAAACAGGGCGGAGCCTGGGGTGGCCCGGGACAGGGCGTCCGCGGCCAGGATCATCGCCGCCGCGGTCCAGCTGCTCCGCTCGGCCGGGAAGTGCGCCTGGTCCACGTACTGCCAGCCGGTCCAGTAACCGCCGCCGGAGTCCCGCAGGTGCTGGACCTCGCTGAACAGGCGAAGGGCCCGGTCGGAGTCCCCGACGGCGTCGAGCGCCATGACCAGCTCACAGGTTTCCGCGCCCGTCACCCACGGCTCGTCCCGGACGCAGCGCACCCCCAGGCCGGGCACCACGAACTCAGCCCAGCCCGAATCGAGCCGGGCCTGGCCGGCCGGGCCGCGCACCGGGCCGGCCAGCACCGGGTAGTACCAGTCCATCGAGAACCGGCTCTTGTCCGCGAACGCCCCGGGGTGGCAGGCCACCACGTGACCGAGCCGCCGCGCGGCCTGCTCCCAGCGGGGTTGCGGATCACCAGCCAGCCGGGCCAGCCGGGCCGCGCACACCAGGCTCTGGTACGTGCTGGAGCAGCCGGTCAGCAGCGCGAACCCCGCGGGAGTACCATCCGCAGAACGCTTCCAGACGATCTCGCCCCGCGGGAGCTGCAGGTCCAGCACGAACCCGATCGCGCGGCGCACCACCGGCCACATCCCGGCCAGGAACGCGGTGTCGCCGGTGAGCTGGTACTCGTGCCAGGTGCCCACCGCGACGTAGGCGGTCTGGTTACTCTCGGCCGCGGCGTCGGTCACCCTCCCGGCCTCGGTCCGCTTCGGCCACGACCCGTCGGCGCGCTGGGTCTCGCGCAGCCAGTCGTAGGCCCGCCGGGCCGGGCCGGACAGCCCGCACACGGACAGCGCCATCGCGCACTCCACATGGTCCCAGGCGTCGGTGTGCCCGTCGGGCCAGCTGATCGCGCCGCCCGGCTCCTGCCGGGCGGCGATGTTCTCGGCGGTGGCCAGGGCCTCGGCCGCGGTCAGGATGCCCGGCAGGTCCGGGACCCCGGAACTGCGCAGCGTAGTTGCCCCTGAACGGTCCGCAGTCACCGCCCGGCCCGGGGCATCGGGATGGCCATCGCTCACCGAGCCGGCCAGGAAGTCAGGCGATGGCATGCGCCCGCTCAGCCGCGTGAGCGGTCCGGGCGGCGCCCGTGCCCCTGGACGAACGAGCGCCCGCGGCCGCAGGGGGCTCCGCACCCTGGGGCGGTTTGTCCGCGTAGATGACGATGCTCTTGCCGATCAGCGGGTTCAGCGCCCGCTCGGCCAGCCGGGTGGCGGCCGGCTTCTTCATGATGTCCCAGACCAGCAGCTTGTGGTACGCGCGGGCCAGCGGGTGATCGTCGTCGTGCACGCCGACCGCGCACTTCAGCCACCAGTACGGCGAGTGCAGGCCGTGGGCGTGATGATGGCCGCCGACCCGCAGCCCCGCCTGGGCCAGCTTGGTCTCCATCTCGGCCCGGGTGTAGATGCGGACGTGGCCGCCCGGGGTGTTGTGGTAATCGTCGGACAGCCGCCAGCAGATCCGCTCCGGCAGCCAGGCCGGCACGGTCACGGCCATCCGCCCGCCCGGCCGGAGCACCCGGGCGATCTCGCGCAGCGCCCGCCGGTCGTCCGGGATGTGCTCGAGCACCTCAGCCGCGATCACCCGGTCGAACGCCCCGTCGGGAAACGGCATCCGGGTCGCGTCGCCGCGCACGGCCCGGGCGCCGGCACCGGCCGGGACCTCGCCGGCCGCGGCCATCGCCGCCACCATGTCCGCCACCCCGCGCAACTCGCCCTCGTCCGCGTCCAGCGCCACCACGGACGCGCCGCGGCGCAGCGCCTCGAACGCGTGCCGTCCCGCGCCGCAGCCGAGGTCGAGCACCCGGTCACCGGCCCCGGCCGGCAGCCGGCTGAAGTCGACGGTCAGCACGGCGGGTCTTCGTTGCGGAAAGAAAGGGGAGCACGCGCGGCGCTGGGCCGGGCGGGAGAGCGCGCCAACGCATCGCGGTACTGCTCCACCGTCGCCCGGGCGACCGCGGGCCAGGCGAAGCGCTCCTGTACCCGCTGCCAGGCCGCGGCGCCGAGCCGTGCGCGCTCGGCGGGGGAGTCGAGCAGGTCGCGCACCGCGGCCGCAAGGACCTCGGGGTTCCCCGGTTCCACGAGGACCGCGGCGTCTCCCGTGACTTCGGGGAGCGCGCCGGTGCGGCTGGCGATCAGGGGCGTCCCGGAGGCCATGTGCTCAACGGCAGGCAACGAAAACCCCTCGTAGAGCGAGGGGACCACGGCGATCTGCGCACTGGCGGCCAGCTGGGACAATTCGGTATCGCTGATTCCGTGCACGAACCGGACCCGGCCGGAGAGGGCGAGGTCGCTGACCAGCTTCTCGGTCGGTCCCCCGGCGGCGGGCTTGCCGACCACGATGAGCTGGGCCTCGCGCTCCACGGTGATCTTGGCGAAGGCCTGCAGCAGCGTGGACACCCCCTTGAGCGGGGAGTCGGCGCTGGCCACGGCCACGATCCGGCCCGGGACCCGGGGAGCCTCGCGGGGGTGGAACAGCCGGGTGTCCACGCCGAGCGGGATCACGTGCACGTTGGCCGGATCGACCCGGAAGTCCCGGCAGATGTCGGCGCGGGAGGCCTGCGAGGCGGTAAGCACCGGGCCGACCCGGCGGGCCACCCGGCCCTGCATCCGGACGAAGGAGTACCAGCGCCACTTGCCGACCCGGGCCCAGCCGTGGGAGGAATCCAGCTCGATCCGCCGGTCCACGCTGATCGGGTGGTGGATGCTGGTCACCAGGGGCAGGCCGAGCCGGGCCAGGCCGAGCATCCCGTAGGCCAGCACCTGGTTGTCGTGGACCAGGTCGAAGTCGCCCGCGCAGGTGCGCAGCGTGCGCAGCGCCCGCAGGCTGAACGTGAGCGGCTCGGGGAACGCGCCGGTCTTCATCGCGGCGAACTCGAGCACGTCGATCCAGTCCCGGTACTCCGACAGCTTCGGGATGCGGAAGGGGTCGTCGTCGTCGTACAGGTTCAGGCTGGGCAGCTTGCGGAGCACCGGGCCCGGTTCCAGCTCGGGATAGGGCTGGCCGGAGAACACCTCGACGTGGTGACCCAGCGCGGCCAGCTCACGGGACAGATGACGCAGGTAGATGCCCTGGCCGCCGCAGTGCGGCTTGCTGCGGTAGGACAGCAGCGCGACGCGCAGCGGCCGGCCCGTGCTCGTCCCGGTGCTCATCACGCAGGTACGTACCTCTCGTTAGCCGCCTGGCTGTCTGGTTTTGTGCCGCATTGGGGGACTTTCTGCCGGCTTGCGGGGATCCGCCCGCTGCCGCTGGGCTGGCCCGCGTGGGCTGTCAGGCAGCGAACATTACCATCGGGTACACCTGCCGCCCGGAGCCGGCACCTGTGCGGCCGCGACGGCCCGCGAACCCGCCGCGCCCACGACGGTAAGCTGCGCCGACGTACGCTGAGGTGGCACGAGCTGAGCCGGTGTGCCCGGTCGTGCCGGAGATGGCCCGATCGCGGGCTGAGATTGGCCCGGTTCGCCAGGACGGAGGCTCCGCTGACGAGGCGCGCACTGATCACCGGGATCACCGGGCAGGACGGCTCGTATCTGGCCGAACACCTGCTGACGCAGGGTTATGAGGTCTGGGGGCTGGTCCGTGGGCAGTCCAACCCCCGGGTGCGCGGCGTCCGCCAGCTGTTTGGCGACATCCGGCTGGTCCGTGGCGACCTGCTCGATCAGGGCAGCCTGATCGCCGCGGTGGAGAAGGTTCAGCCGGACGAGATCTACAACCTGGCCGCGATCTCCTACGTGCCCATGTCCTGGCAGCAGGCCGAGCTGACCGGGGAGGTGACCGGCATCGGCGTGCTCCGGGTGCTGGAGGCGATCCGGGTGTGCAGCGGGATCAGCGCCTCGCGCACGCCGCGTGGCGGGCAGATCCGCTTCTACCAGGCGTCCTCGTCGGAGATGTTCGGGCAGGCGCGGGAGAGCCCGCAGACCGAGCAGACTCCGTTCCACCCGCGCAGCCCGTACGGGGTGGCCAAGGCCTACGGGCACTTCCTGACCCAGAACTACCGTGAGTCCTACGGCATGTTCGCGGCGTCCGGGATCCTGTTCAATCACGAATCGCCGCGCCGGGGCGCGGAATTCGTCAGCCGCAAGGTGTCCCTCGGCGTGGCCAAGATCAAGCTGGGGCACGAGCGGCAGCTGCGGCTGGGCACCTTGTGGTCGCGCCGGGACTGGGGGTTCGCCGGGGACTACGTCCGGGCCATGCACCTGATGCTGGCCCAGGATGAGGCAGAGGATTACGTGATCGGGACCGGAGTGACGCACAGCGTCGAGGAGCTGGTCGAGCGGGCGTTCGCGGTGGCCGGGCTGGACTGGAGGGAGCACGTCGCGGTGGACGCGGCGTTCGTCCGCCCCGCCGAGGTGGACCAGCTGTGCGCGGACCCGGCCAAGGCGGCGGGGCGGCTCGGCTGGGAACCCCAGGTCGGCTTCGACGAGCTGATCACCATGATGGTGGAGGCGGACCTCAAGCTGCTGTCCGGGCCAGGCAGGCACGAGGACGACGCGTTCGGGCCGGACGCCTGGTAGCGCCCGGGCCGTAGCCCGGGCGGCGGGGGCGAGCGCCCGGGCCGTAGCCCGGGCGGCGGGATTAACCTCCCTTGACGCCGGCGCCGACCGCGCTGCCGATCAGGAACGTGATCCCGGCGGCGAGGGCGCCCAGGAGGAGCTGCCGCAGGGCGCCGCGCAGGAACGGCCGGTCGGTGAGCCGGGCGACCAGGCCGCCGCCGACGAACGCGGCGACCGCGGCCAGGCCGAGCGCCACGGCCAGGTTGTTGAGCCCGAACAGGTAGGGCAGCAGCGGGATCAGCGCGCCGACCGCGAACGTGACCAGCGACGCGCCGGCCGCGGTGTACGGCGAGGGCAGATCGTGGTGGTCCACCCCCAGTTCCTCGCGGACATGCACGCCCAGCGCCTGCTCGGGATGAGCCGAGATCTGCTGCGCGACCTGGTCGGCCAGGTCCGCGTCCACCCCCTGCCGGCGGAAGCTGGCCGCCAGCTCCATCTGCTCCGAGGCGGCGTTGTGCTTGAGTTCGTGCTCCTCTTTGCGGACCTCCGCGTGGATGAGCTCGTTCTGGGAGGAGACCGAGACGTACTCACCGGTCGCCATCGAGAACGCGCCCGCGGCCAGCCCGGCCAGGCCGGTGAGGACGATCAGGTGGGGGGACCCAGCGGAGCTGCTGACCCCGGCGCCCACGCCCGCGATCAGTGAGACGTTGGTCACCAGCCCATCCATGGCACCGAACACGGCAGGGCGGAGCCAGCCACCGGACACGTCTTTGTGCTCGTGGCCGTGAGCCTCGTTCTGCTCGTTGATCTCAACCGTCATGATCGGTGTCCCGGGAGGTGTGGGTTCGGGGAGTTGCGGAAGGCCGCGCGTCCGCGCGGACCCGTGCGCGCCCACTGCACGCGTTCGCCAGGGCCCGTCGTGGGCCGCCGTGACATGAGCGTCTTTGCCCAACCCCCGCGCCCACCTCATTATTCCAGGTCCCGGGCGTATTCCAGATTCCCGGCCGGCCTGGCCTGCGCCGCCCGGCCGCCCCGCCACGCGCCGGTTCTCGGGCTGGTCACGGTTTGGTTGCCCTTTGTCGGCAGTTCGGCGTGCGTTACCGGGATTCGCGGCCGGTACCGGCAGCCTGGTAGCCGGCGGATACGCTGATCATGCTCCGGGGCGGCATGCGTCCCGGCGTCGCGGGTACCGACCAGCGCAAGTCCCCGATCCTTCGGCGGGGCACACCGGAAGGCCACGTCTTGATCACCTTCGAGAGCGTGACGAAACGGTACCCCGGGGGGACTGTCGCGGTGGACAGCCTCGACCTGGAGGTACCTGGCGGCCAGACCATGGTCCTGGTCGGCCCGAGCGGCTGCGGGAAGACCACCACGCTGCGCATGATCAACCGGCTGATTGAGCCGACCAGCGGGCGGATCCTGCTCGACGGCCAGGACATCATGCAGTCGAACCCGTCGACGCTGCGCCGGGGCATCGGCTACGTCATCCAGCAGGCAGGCCTGTTCCCGCACCGCACGATCGAGGACAACATCGGCACCGTGCCCTTGCTGAACGGCTGGGGCAGGGGCAAGGCCCGGGCCCGCGCCCGGGAGCTCATGACCCTGGTCGGCCTGGAAGAGGACCTTGCGCGCCGCTATCCGTACCAGCTGTCCGGCGGGCAGCAGCAGCGGGTGGGGGTGGCCCGGGCGCTCGCCGCCGACCCGCCGGTCCTCCTGATGGACGAGCCGTTCAGCGCCGTGGACCCGATTGTCCGGGCCACCCTGCAAGATGAGCTCCTCAGGCTCCAGGCCGAGCTGCACAAGACCGTGGTGCTGGTCACCCACGACGTCGAGGAGGCCATCAAGGTGGGCGACCAGGTCGCCATCTTCCGGCCGGGCGGGAAGATCGCCCAGCTCGACACGCCCGAGCGGCTGCTGGCCGCGCCGGCCGACGGGTACGTGGAGAACTTCCTCGGCTTCGACCGCGGCATCCGGCGGCTGTCGTTCCTGGCCGCCTCCGGGCTCAGCCTGGATGACCAGGCCGTGGTCGGCGAGGACACGTCCGCCTCGATGGCGGCCGACACCGCCCGGCGGGCCGGCGATGAGTACGTGCTGGTCACCGGCCCGGGGCAGCAGCCGCGCGGCTGGGCCACGGCCAGCGACCTGGAGACGATGCCCAGCGGGGCACGGACCGGGCAGGCCCCGCTGGAGCCGTACGGCCACACGTTCGATGTGCGCACAGACTCGCTGCGGGCGGCGCTGGACGCGACCGTGCTGTCGCCCACCGGCCGGGCGGTCGGGGTGGACGACGGCGGCCAGGTGGTCGGGGTGACCTCCTACGAGCGGCTGCGGGCCGCGATCCACGCCGCGGAGCAGGCCGTGCCGGTCCCGGGGACCCCGGGAGGGGCCCCGGCCGGGCCGGGGGACGGGCAGGTGCGGGACCCCGCCCCGGAAGCGGCCGCCGAGTCATGATGTGGTCCTGGATACCCCAGAACGCCGCACAGATCAGGCAGCTCACCCTGGAGAGCGCCTATCTGGGCATCGCTCCGGCGCTGATCGGCCTGCTCATCTCGCTGCCCCTGGGGATCGCCTGCTCCCGGTGGAGATGGCTGTACGCCCCGGTACTGTCCGCAACGAGCGTGCTGTACGCGGTGCCCTCGCTGGCCCTGTTCATCGTGCTGATCCCGTACACCGGCCTGACCGACACGACGGTCATCATCGCGCTCACCCTGTTCTCGTTCTGCATACTGGTGCCGGGCGTGGTCGATGGCATGCGGTCGGTCCCGGATCCGGTCCGCCAGGCCGCCACGGCCATGGGTTTCGGCACCTTGCGGCGCCTGGTCCAGGTCGAGCTCCCGATCGCCCTGCCCGTCGTGATTGCCGGGCTTCGGGTGGCCATGGTGTCGAGCATCAGCCTGGCCAGTGTCGGCCAGCTGATCGGGGTCAGCAGCCTGGGCTACTTCATCATCGACGGGTACCAGCGCGACTTCCCGACTGAGATCTACGTGGGCGCCGGCCTCATCATCGTGCTCGCGCTGGTCTGCGACCTGCTCCTCGTGGGGCTTCGCAGGCTGCTGACCCCCTGGCGGCCGGGACGCAGCAGCGGGGAGACCAAGACCGTGGCGCCCGCGCCGGTCCCCACCCCCATGGTGGTGGCCCGGTGAGCTTCTTCAGTTACGCGTGGAGCTGGCTGAAGCAGCCGCAGCAGTGGCACGGCCCCGAGGGCATCCCGGTCCGGATCCTGGAGCAGCTGGGCTACTCCGCGCTGGCCTTGCTCGTCGCGGCGCTGATCGCCATCCCGCTGGGCATCCTGATCGGGCACACCGGCCGGGGAGCGGTGGCGGTGGTCAACGTGGCCAACGCGTGGCGGGCCATCCCCACGCTCGGCCTGCTCGTCCTGCTCACCCTCTGGCTGGGCTTCTCCGTGCTGGCCTGGCTGGTGCCGCTGGTCGTGCTGGCCATCCCGGCCATCCTGGTCAACGTCTACGAAGGGGTGGCCGGGGTCGATCCGGAACTCAGGGACGCGGCCCGGGGCATGGGCATGACCCCCTGGCAGCAGATACGGAAGGTCGAGGTTCCGGTGGCCATGCCGCTGATCGTGCTCGGCCTGCGCACCGGCGCGATATTCGTGGTGGCCACCGCGACGATCGCCGCGTACATCGGCCTGGGCGGACTGGGCCGTTACATAATCGACGGGCTCGCGGAGAACAATTACGGGGAGGTCGCGGGCGGGGCCCTGTTTGTCGTCTTGCTGGCCCTCGCCGTGCAAGCGCTTTTTGTCGGAGTACGGCGTGTCGCCGT
>Ga0187875_10001301_pt1 | contig 19425 bp, 23 predicted proteins | sample June2016WEW_17_1_2_FD_132978 | JGI IMG/M metagenome (GOLD analysis project Ga0187875, IMG submission 132978) | Peatland microbial communities from SPRUCE experiment site at the Marcell Experimental Forest, Minnesota, USA - June2016WEW_17_10 | ecosystem: Environmental > Terrestrial > Soil >... | reverse complement strand
CGCTAAACACATGGACCAGATTACCAGGGATATGCTGACATTATCCCGTGTCATACGTTCTGATTTACGAATGGATGATGTTAACCTCAGTAACATCGTTTCAACTATAGCCAACGAACTAAGCGAAAAAACACCCAGCAGAAAAGTTGAATTTATTATCTCTCCAGACGTTATCGCCAGAGGAGATGCCTCACTCCTGCAAATGGCTTTATTTAATCTGATGGAAAATGCATGGAAATTTACAGCTAAAACCACAGAAGCAAGAATCGAATTCGGCACCATGGTCAAAGACGATGAACGGATCTATTTTGTTAGTGACAACGGCGTTGGGTTTGATATGCGATATGTTGATAAACTATTTCAGCCTTTCCAGCGTTTGCACACCGATGCAGAATATCCCGGAACCGGAATTGGTTTGGCAATTGTCCAGCGTGTTATCAGGCGCCATGGCGGAAGAATTTTGGCGGAGTCCCAGGAAGGAAAAGGAACAACAATTTATTTTACTCTGGGCTAAACTAGAGGAAGCACGGATGAACGAAAAATACATACTGCTGGCCGAAGATAATGAGAATGACGTTTTATTGACCAGGAGAGTGCTGAAAAAATATCAGATTGACTATGGCTTAGTGGTTGTTTCCAACGGGCAACAAGCTTTGGATTTCCTCTCCTCTAAGGATTTGAGCAATATGCCTTCTGTTGTGTTGCTTGATATAAAGTTGCCTCTGGTCGACGGCATTGAAGTACTTCGAAGCATTAGAGCAAAAGATAGCACCAGGCTACTGCCGGTAATAATGTTAACCGCTTCAGTTGATGAGAAAGACAAGAAAGAAAGCCTTCGTCTCGGAGCCAATGATTTTCAATGTAAACCCGTTAACTATGATGAATTTGTGCAGCTAATCATGCAAATATCTTCTAAATGGTTAGCGAATTAATGGTTCCTTATTTAGAAATTATACTTAGAACAATTTGCGCTTTGAAATGAAAACTGGCCTCAGATAAAATTTGAGCAATGCCAACGGAAACGATTTTTGGGCCAGTATAACCGCCTTTGACAAATTTGGGCAGTCGGAAAGGAAATGTATCACAGGCATTTTTGTAAATATAGTCGTCGAGATTGGTACTCACTTACTTTTCAGTCATTAATTTGTTGATATTTATCCACAAAGTGGTAAGTTCTTTGGTTTATAACGTTTAGGAAAGACAGGAAGGAGGGCGGGAATGAATCCTGAGGAGTTGTCACCAAAACAACGTGATGAACTAATCGGCACATTGAAAGCTCGTTTTGAGAAAAACATGAACCGCCATACGGGTCTCGAATGGGCTAAAGTGCAACCAAAGATTGAAGATAATACGGAAAAACTTTGGTCTCTTAATGAAATGGAGAGGACCGGTGGTGAACCGGATGTCGTTGGTTATGATAAAAAGACGGGCGAATATATTTTTTATGATTGTTCAGCGGAAAGTCCCAAAGGCCGCAGAAATGTTTGTTATGACCGTGAAGCGCTGGAGTCGAGAAAAGAATTTAAACCAAAAGATACCGCAATGGACATGGCAACAGCTATGGGCATCGAGATATTAACGGAAGAACAATATCGAGAGTTGCAGAAACTTGGAAATTTTGACGCGAAAAACTCGTCGAGCTGGTTGAAGACACCGGATGAAATTAGAAAACTCGACGGAGCCATCTTTGGCGATCGTCGCTACGACCATGTCTTTGTGTATCATAACGGTGCGGACTCTTACTATGGCTCCAGGGGGTTCCGTGGCTGGTTAAGGGTCTAAATTTTGATTTTGGAATTTAGTATTTCTTTGATTTTTACTCATATGTATGATGATATAATCAGTCATGGCAACCAACCGCCGGAAACGTATCCACGGAACGGCGAACTTGCCGATATCCGTCCAGCCGGTAAAACTACCTGAGATTATTGTAGCGGTAGTTTCTGATGCCGGGCACCAACCGCCAGACGGTCAAGACAAACACCACGGAAAGCACCCCGCCGATTACCATCGTCGACCCGGCGCCGATGGCGGCGGATAGAGTCCCCACCTCGATTTGTCCTAAATTGTTGGCCCCCATCGCGGCAAAACTTCCGATGGAAGACACCCGTCCCAGCAGCTGGTCCGGAGTGGTGAGCTGCAGAATTGTCGAGCGCATCGTCATGCTCAGGGTATCCGTCATGCCCAGGATGCCGACGATTATCAGTCCCAGCGGGAAGCTGCGGTTGAAGCCGAAGGCAATCAGGAAAACAGCATACGTTAGAGTTCCGATCAGGCTGAGCAGGCCCTTTCTGCCAAACCGGGCGGTGAAAAATACAGCGAAAGCTCCGAGGATACCCCCCAGGGCATTGGCGGTGGTCAGCAGTCCGGTGCCGGCGGCCCCGAGACCGAAAAGCTGGCGGGCGAACATCGGGAAAAGCTGCCGGTAAAAGCTAACGATGGTAACCCCCACGTCCAGGAGGTAGAGGCCGGGCAGCAGCTGGTGCTTTGACACAAAAGCGACTCCATCCTTCAACGATTTCCAGGCGCTCTGACGTGCCATTGCCTCCGGCTTCCCGGCGGCCCTGATGAGTAACGGTAAAAACGCGCCGAAAAGGCAGATACCGGCGGTCACACCGAAGGCCGCGGTTACCCCCAGGTGGACATATACCTGCCAGAACAGGATGGGGCTGATGACAGCTAACACTTGCCCGGACACATTGAGCGTGGTGACCGCATGCGTCAGCAGGTCACGGGGCATCACCCGGGGCAGCAACCCCGGGCTGGCTGAGGCGCCGAGCATGCCGAACATGCCGGCAATGCCGGAAGCGACAAAGATGTTCCACGGCGCGAGGTCATGGCCGGCCGCCAGCAGCGTCAATATCACAAATAAGACGGCGTTGGCGAATTGGGTCAGCGCCATAAGTTTCTTACGGTCGAACCGGTCGGCCAGCATTCCGCCGTACAGCGCCACCGGCAGCTGCACCAGCTGCACCGCGCCAAGTAACCCAAGCTGGGCGGCGGAGCGGGTGGTGTCGTACAGCCATTGTGAACTGACCAGCGTGAACAAAAGCGTCGAGACAGTAGTGGTTACATTGCTGGCCCAGAGGAACGAAAAATCCCGGCGGGTAAACACTGCCCACGGGGAGATTGGCGCCGGTTTGGATTGCGGGGTTAAATCAGACATATTTTATTATACACTGAGACGGAATGAGACAGGAATAGCGCCACGGTGTTTTATCGTAAATTAAAAGCCTATCCCCGATCGGGGATAGGCTTTTAATGTTTTTAATTTCAGTTGAACAAGTGATTAACGGTCTATTTTCTGACGAGTTTGAACTGTTCCCGTTTGGCGATGGCTTCCTTGACTGAAATCACGAGGTCTTTGGCGCCGAGGCCGAAGAAATCCTTCAATTCGTCAACTTCCGCGGTCAGCCGGGCAGACTGGCTGAATTCGTCTTCCACGCCGACTTTGACCAGCGCCGCCGGGGCGCTTTCCGCTAATACGGAGGCGACGGCATCGCCCAGGCCGCCGATAATCGTGCCGCCCTCGGCGGTGACGATGGCGCGGGTCTGTTCGGCCACCTTAATAATGGCTTCTTCATCCAGCGGTTTGATCGTGCTCATGTTCAGAATCCCGACATCCAGGCCTTCTTTTTCCAGGATTTCGACGGCCTTGATGGCTTCGGTGACGAGGTAACCGGTGGCGATAATTGTAGCGTCTTTACCGTCCTTGATGGCATAAGCCTTGCCGATTTCGAAAGGATAATCCTCGGTGAAGATTTTATACGGCGCAGGCGCGGAATACTCCATTCTGAAGAATACCGGACCGACGTAATCCACCATTGCGATGTAGGCTTTTTCCGCTTCCACCGCATCCGCCGGGTTCAAAATGACCAGGTTCGGCAGGCAGCGGGTGCAGGCAATCCCTTCCACGATATCGTGGGAGATGCCGAGGTCGCCCCAGGGGGCGTCACGGGCGGTGATTTTAACGTTGAAGCGGTCCACCAGGATACTTTGGCGTATCTGGTTGTAGGCGCGCTCAATCACGGCGAAGGAAAAACTATGGATGAAGGGGATGAATCCCTCGGCGGCCAGCGCGCCGGCAATCACCGCGCCGTTGGCTTCGGCGATACCGCACTCGACAATCCGCTCCGGAGCGTTTTTCTTGAACCATTCGATACCGGGCATGCCCATATCTTCCAGCACCACTACGATATTCGGGTATTTCTGGCTGACTTTGACCATGGCGGTTTCGGCGGCTCCCGCAGTTGCGGTGGCCGGGCCGATTTGTACGTATTTATTAAATTTAACCATAAATTTCTCTCCCTTCCTTGACGGCGATGGTCGTGCCTTCCAGTCTGGAATAATGCAGGTGGACGCTTTCCCAAACCGGGATGCCGTGCCCTTTGACGGTGTGGGCGATGATGCACTTCGGTTTGCCGTCGCCGTAGAGGTTGTTTACCAGGTCCAGCGTATCCAGTACCTCGCCCATGCTGTGGCCATTGATTTCGCGCACGTCCCAGCCGAAGGCTTTGAATTTATCCGCCAGCGGTTCGATGGGCATAATCATCTCCACTGGGCCGTCCAGCTGGAATTTATTGTAGTCGACGATGCAAATCAGGTTATCCAGCTTGTACTTGGCGGCAAACATGATTGCTTCCCAGTTTTGCCCTTCGTTCAGTTCGCCGTCGCCGACGATGCAAAAGACCCTGTAAGCCGGGTTGTATTTCAATATCAGTTTGGGGTAATTGGCGGTGGTGACTTGCACGGTAGGCGGATGGATCGCGGTATGGATTTTCTCCGCTTTGGCCATCCCGGCCGCGAAAGAAAGACCCTGTCCCAGCGACCCGCCGGAATAATCGATACCGGGGGTGCACCAGCGGTCGGCATGACCCTGGAACTGGGAGCGGAAAGCATAATATTTATCCAGCATATCGCGGGAGACATAGCCGATTTCCGGCAGGACGGCATAAATGGCTTCGGCGGCATGCGCTTTCGAAAGGACGACGCGGTCCCGTTCCGGCCAATCGCAATTATTCTTATCCAGTTTCAGGTGATGGAAATACAACGCGGTGACAATATCCACGGACGACATCGTGCCGCCGGCGTGTCCCTGCTTGCTGTTCTCAAATATCCGCACGATATTGCGGCGGACGAGGTTTGCCTTATCTTCAAGTTCTGCGATTACTTCTGGGCTGTGAGCCATGTTTTCCTCCCTTTAGTCTCGATTTTTACAGTGCTCAACGATAAACTGCTGCCGCATTTCGGGCAGACGTTCTTGTAATAGCCGAGAACTGTTTCTTCATTGGGGATTGCGCGCATGTAAAGCCGTCTTTTGATTTCTTCACCAAAGTACAGCATGTTATTACATTTACCGCAATAAATCTTTTCTGTCATCCCTAACCTCCTGTCTTATTTCAGAAAAAGATAGCATTTTCTATGGCTGTAATAAGATTTTGATGTCTTTCGCTTTCTTGTGGGCTTCGAATGCCTTGACGGCATCGGCCAGCGGGAAGACCGTAATCATCGGTTTCAAATCCAGTTTGGGCAATATTTCCAGCGCCCGGAGGAAGGAATACGGCGCCAATTTAACGGAATGGACGGATAATTCCTTGGAATACATGTAGAAGATGGGCAGTTCGATATCTTTGTTGCCCGGATAAACGCCGGCCCAGACGATGTTGCCGCAGCGTTCCGAAAGCATTACCAGCTGACGGGCCAGGACGGTGATGCCGGTAGCTTCGATACAAACGTTGAAACCTCGGCCTTCGGTGAATTTATTGGCGATGGCCAGCAGGTCTTCGTTCAGCGGGTCGACGGTGACATCGGCGCCGAAACGTTTGGCCAGCGCCCGTTTTTCCGCGACCGGTTCGGAAACCAGCACTTTGGCGGCGCCGGCTTTGATGGCGACCTGTAAAATCAGCAGGCCGATGGGGCCGCCGCCTGTGATAATCACCGAATCCCCGACTTTGACTTTAGCGATATCAACCGCATGCACGGCGATGGATAATGGCTCCAGGAAAGCGCCCACGTCCAGCGGTAAATCGTCCGGCAATTTGTAGACCAGGCTTTCTTTAAAGCAGCCGTAATCCGCCATCACGCCCACAAACGGGGTGACGCGTTCGCAGAAATGTTCCATTTTATTCTGGCAGTAATAGCAGCCGCCGCAGGTTTTGCGGAAATTCATCGCCACATGCTGCCCGATTTTGAAATTACCTTTGACTTCTTTCCCGATTTCGACGATGGTGCCGGACGCTTCGTGGCCGAGGATTTTGACGCCGGGACGCATCGGGGTAACGGCCAGCGGGCCGCCGATGGCGCCGGGCGGGAACGCTGCGCCGACCGTGCCTTCCAGAATTTTAGGGTCGCTGCCGCAGATGCCGGCATAAGCAATTTTGACTTTAATCTCATCCGGTTCGCAAACCGGTTCGGGAATATCCTGTACTTCTAACACACCGGGGGCTTTAATGACTGCTGCTTTCATGAACCGCTCTCCTCTATATAATGGATGATGATTTGTCCTGATATTATCTTAATATCAATGAGGGTAAGTTAGCAACTAAATGAATTATAGTACGTACACGTATTTTGCTTCATTATTATAATTTGTTTTATCGCCTAATGCAAAATAAATCGAGACGGTTTTTGCTGCCGGCGGAAAAATTCATAAAGCTGCACGTTATTGCTCCTTCTCCAAGAAGCTGATATAATCTGACATAACGATATTATCAGTTTGAGAGTAATCATGTCGATTGACGCCGTGTTTCTGAAATCAATACCTTACTTTTCGGTGATGAATCCGGCCGAACTGGAAGCCATCAAGCCGTTATTTGCCGAAAAAACAGTGCAGCGCGGCGAGGTCATCCTGATGGAAGGCGAGGCTTCTGACACGCTGTTCTTCGTGGCGGCGGGCGCGGTCAAAATCTTCAAAACTTCTGCCCAGGGGAAAGATCAGATTCTCAGCATCGCCCGCCCCGGGGAAGCGCTCAACGACATCCCTATTTTTGACGGCGGTACGAATCCGGTCAATGCCCAGGCGATGGGCCCGGTAACACTTTACTCCCTTAAAAAAGATCGTCTGCAGAACATCCTCCGGCAGTATCCCGTTGTCGCACTGAACACTAATAAAGTGCTGGCGCAAAGGATGCGGCTGCTCGTTTCGCTGGTGGAAGACCTTTCTTTCCGGCATGTCCTCGGCAGGGTGACCAAAATATTACTCACCCACGCCGGTGATGGCGCCGGGGGCACCGACCATCTGACCCAGCAGGAAATGGCCGCGATGGCCGGCACCGCCCGGGAAGTGGTGGCGCGTTCCCTGAAATCGCTGGAAGAACAGGGTTTGATCCGGCTGGAACGCCACCGTATCGTCATCACGGATAAAAAATCCCTGGAGGATATCGTGGCGGATTCCGGTTGAGACAAAGGTCACAGACAACCCCGGCGGAATCCACTAAATTGGAATCATATGGAGGCATACGCAATTGGTTGAAATGCCCGAAATTAATCAGGAAAAATGTAATCAGTGCGGTCTTTGCGTCACCGTCTGCACCTGCGGCGCCATCGTCATGGAAAACAGGCAGGTGATGATTGTCGAGACTGAAGATTGCCACTGGTGTACTAATTGTGAAGCCGTTTGCCCCACCGGCGCGGTGACCTGCTCTTTTGAGATTATCGTCGAAGAGTAAATTCTTCTTTATTGTTTCAGATTGCGCTCTTTTCAGCTCCGTGCCGCGAAATTCCTCTTTTTATTCCCCGAAATGAGACCATTGTCACATTGAGACCATTATCACATACGCTGCTTCCCGTTGCGTCTAGAATAAAAGCATAAATGTGATGCGGAATGCGACAAATGGAGGTGAAGGAAATGTTACATTGGAAACTTAAGAGTTGCAGCCGGTGCGGAGGCGACTTGTTTGTTGACCGGGATGCGGATGGGTGGTTTGAGCAGTGCCTGCAGTGCAGTCACCGCCGGGAACTCCGGGATGTTCGCAAACAGATGGTGCCGGTGGGTGCCGGAATCAAAGAAGATTGGAGTAAGGAAGGCAATTGAAGGCTGCAGCGTGAAAAAGACCTCTGAAAAGAGGCCTTTTTCATTTTTAACCGGAGAAATGGTTTTGACGGGAAGACGAAAGGCTTCCCGTTTTTTATGTTGCTTTAGCTGATTTGTTTTTTGTTTTAAGCTATAATAGGGGTACTTAAAGCGGCCAAAGGAGCCAGCTATGACGGTTGAAATCAGAAAAGCGATATACACTGATGTTCCGGCCATCACCGGAATCTATAACGAAGCGATTCTAACCACCACCGCCACTTTTGATAAAGAGCCGAAGACTACCACCTCGCAAAGGAAGTGGTTTAAAGCCCACGGCCCCAAAAATCCCATCGTCGTAGCCGTCGCAGACGGGAAAGTGGTCGGTTGGGCCTCGCTCAGCGCTTACTCCGACCGCTGCGCTTATGCCGAGACGGCGGAAATCTCGGTTTACGTTAAAGAGAGCTTTCGCAATCAGGGGCTCGGCAAGAAATTAATGCAGGCCGTCCTAGATGCGGGCAAAAAGGCAGGCCTGCATACCGTGATTTCCCGGATTGCCGGCGGCAATAATGTCAGCATCAACCTCCATCATGAATTAGGTTTTACCGATATCGGCGTGATGAAAGAAGTGGGCAGCAAATTCGGGCAGTTGCTTGATGTCTACCTGCTGCAGAAAATGTATTAGCTTAAAAATTTTACCACAGGAAATGAATTAGAGACGGCTCCGTCCGTCTTTTTTCATTATCCCTCTTTCGTAAAGGGAGATTAAGAGGGATTTATTCTGCCTCACTATACTTCCCATCGTGAGAACATGGGATTTCTCCCTGAGCCTGGCATCGAATGTCCCCCAGTGACCGTCAAAAAGTTTTAATATCATCCATTTGTTGACTGTGAAACAAAGAAATTTTCCCCATTGATAAAATCCCTATTGATGAAAATTAATTTTCGATGTAATATAAGCCATAGAAAAGGGAGGTTGCGATGCGGCGAACACGGATTTTAGTAGTGGACGACGAACCGGCTATCCGGAAATTGTTGCGGGCCAATCTCGAATTCGCCGGTTTTGATGCTATGGCCGCCGGCGACGGCATTGAGGCGCTGAAGCTGGTGGAAAGGGAAGTCCCCGACCTGGTGCTGCTGGATATCATGATGCCCAAAATGGACGGCTTTGAGACCTGCAGCCGCATCCGGGAAGGTCGCAAACCCCGATTATCATGCTCAGCGCCAAGGACGAAGAGCGCGACAAAGTAAAATGCCTGGAAATCGGCGCGGACGACTATATCACCAAACCGTTCGGCGCTAAGGAACTCACTGCCCGGATTAATGCGGTTTTACGGCGGACATCCGCGCGCGAATCGGCGGTCAATGAGCCGAATTTCACTTGCGGCGACGTTAAAATCAATTTTGCGCAAAGAAAGGTCACTGTCCGTGGCAAAACCGTCAAATTGACGCCGACGGAATATAACCTGCTGCGGGAACTGGCCCTGAATGCAGAAAAAGTGCTCACTTATAACCAGCTGCTCAACCGTGTCTGGGGACCGGAATATGCGCAGGAAAGAGAATACCTCCATGTTTTCACCAGCCGCCTGCGTGCTAAGCTCGAGGCCGACCCCGCCAAACCAGTTTTCATAGTCACCGTCCCCGGCATCGGCTATAAGTTCCAGCTCCAACTCCCGGTAATACCGGCACTGTAACTATTCCCGGAGGGACAAAAGTGCTGGACAAAGATGGCAATCCGCTGCAGGGGATTACCAGAAGCCCGCCGGCGGTGATACCTCCTGCGCCGGACTCCGACAGCGTTCTCGTTTCCCTGGACCTGGGGCCGTCCGGCGCCACTTTCAGCACACCGATTACAATCGAAATGAAGTTCGATCCGGCAATCCTGCCGGCCGGTGCCGGGGCGGGTGACCTTGTTATCGCTTATTATGACGTAGCTGCAGGCGCATGGGTGCCGTTAAACAATATCGTCATTGATACGGTCAATCACACCATCAGCTGCACTACCACGCACTTCTCGCAGTTTGCCGTAATCTATGCGCCGGCGGGCATGGCCGTGCCCACTGCCACCGGCATGGCCAAAGTTGCTTTCACCGCTTTCAGTGTCACCCCGCAGTACAATTCATCGACGCAGCCGCTGACTTCTGCGGCGGTAGTCTACATGCTGACTAATCCCGGTCAGCCGCTGTCCGGGGTTGATTTGATTTTGAAGGTCAGCCTCGATAATCAACCGCTGGCAGACGTTTCGCTGCAGTCGGCGGCACAGCTGTCATTTGGCAATACCAGCGGCAGCCTGGATTATATCCCTGCCGCTGGCTGGCAAAGCGGCACTTACACTTTTCATATCGAAATGGACTTGAACGGCACACTTTACATAACATCTTCGGAGGTAAATTTGGCAGGTCCGGCAGTCGCTTCGGTTCGGCTGGTGCTTGTCAGCGAAATTATCGGCGCGGCGCTGGTTGTCGTCGCCGGAGTAATCGGCTTGATTTTAATCCGCCGTCACCGCGCCCTGAAAAATGCGGGCCGTCGATGAGAATACTTTAGCAGGAGGGTAAAGTTGTCTTTTTCGAGTTTGCTTTACGGGAGACGCGTAAAGTCGACCGTTGCGGTGCTGGCTGCGCAATTATTACTCTTTGGCTCATCTTTAGCCCTCTGCATCCAGCTGCTGTTCATCGCCCGCTACGGCGAAGTCCTGTTTAAGGAATTGAATCACTATATCCTTTATGGGGAAATTATCGGTACCTTGCTCATCGGCATCTTCGCTGCAATCGTGTTCATCAATCAGTGGAAAAGGATGGGGGAAAGAAGGCGCGGCGACGATAAAAATTAAATTAAATCATATCTGGTTTGAAACCGGAGACGGACTTTTACTACGCCAAATCTGCTAATTTTCGGTGAAAAGTCCGTCATTTTGTGTATAACCAAGCCATCGGACGTGTGGTATCATGGTGGCAATAAACCGGATTGCAATGCCGGTGGAACCTGTGTGTCGAGCCTGTTGCCCTTCCCGCTGATTACAAAATTGAGAAACGGAGGATAGACATGGGAGACAAATTAAAAGGTAAAGTAGCCATCGTGACCGGGTCCGGTCAGGGAATCGGTAAAGCTGTAGCCGTGGCCTTAGCTGCCGAAGGCGCCAAAGTTGTGACCAATAACCGCAAGCCGGGCACCGCGGGCGGGGATGCCGCCACTGTCGCCGCTGAAATCAAAGCCGCCGGCGGGGAGGCCGTCCCGTTTTTCGGCAGTGTCTCCGATTTTAAAGAAGCGCAGCTGGCAGTTCAGACTGCGGTCAAGAACTTCGGACGGATTGATATTATCGTCAATAACGCCGGTTCGGATGCCCCGAAAATGGTCTGGAACATGTCTGAGGAAGAATGGGACCTGTCCATTGACTCTTACCTGAAAAGTTCTTTTAATTGCATCCGCCACGCTACCCCGTTAATGCGGGAACAGAAGTGGGGCCGTATCATCAATACCACCTCTACGGCCTGGCTGGGTGCGGTAGGGCACTGCAACTATTCTGCGGCCAAAGCCGGTATCGTGGGGTTGACCCGGGCGGTGGCCCGGGAAGTGGGGCGTTACGGGATTACCTGTAATGCTTATGCGCCTACCGCCGGCACTCGCTTCACCTTGAGCGAAGATGTCAAAGCCGGTTTCCAGAAGCGCCTGGATACCGGGTTGATTACGAAAGAGAGATTCGAAGAATTGATGCATCCCCCGGGGCCGGAAACGGTCGCGCCGTTCGTGGTTTACCTCTGCACCGCCGAAGCCTCCAATATCAACGGCCAGGTTTTTGACGTTACTTATCCCAATATTTCGATTTATTCGGAATCCGCGCGCGTCAAAACGATTACCCAGGAAAAGGGGAAATTGCTGAATGTGGAAGAACTGATTTCCCTGGTGCCGAAGGCGTTACTGGAGGGCTACAAGAATCCCGCCCCGCCGCAGGCATAAAAGTATTTATACTTGTGAAATGATGAAAAAATCATCTGCGAAATATAAAAAATAAATATTAAAATTTCTCTTCTTTGCAAGGGGAGATACAGAGGGATTTGTACCGTGGTTTAGAATCTGTCTTTGAGGTTTTTCCGCCGCACGGCATGCCCCAGGTTGCCGGCTTTCTTATAGATTTCCCTAAGCCGCGGCACATAACGGATAAACGGTATCGCCACCACAATCGCAGAAAAAATCACCCAGTTCCCGTTGTGATAGTGCAGCCAGCCGACGAATGGGAAAGTCAGCAGCCCCAGGCCGTAGCTCAGTGTCGGGAAGCGCGTAATCAGCATCAACACCCCGAAAAATCCCAGCCCCACCAAGAACCCGAAAGGAAACATCAGGAAACTGAGCACCCCCACCGCGGTCGCTCCGCCCTTGCCGCCGCGGAATTTCAGAAACACCGGGAAATTATGCCCCAGTATCACCACGATGCCAGCGGCATAATAGGCTAAGGCCGAATGCGGCAGCAGCAGCTGTTTGGCCACCGCCATCGCCAGCACACCTTTGCCGATATCAATCACCATCACCAGGGCGCCCCACCAGAAACCGACGTTGTAAATCACGTTCATCGCGCCCATGTTTTTACTGCCGACTTTGCGGATATCGGTGCCTTTTTTGAATTTCCCCACAATGTAGGCGGAAGGAATGGAACCTACGAGGTAGGCCGCGATTAAAACAGCGGCGATCAGCAATCCTGTCACTGGTTTCTCCTTTGGCGGCAATGGTCTTGCTGATTGAGAATAAAACATTTTGTCTCAATATGTCAATACCAGCCTTGTAAATTGATTATTGAAACTTGATTATTTAATCCTGCTAAATATTGTTTCCCGCCCTGCTTTCTGTTATATTGGATTAAATTGGGAGATTGAAATGCAGATAAAAATTACTTTTCTAGGCGCGGCGCAGAACGTTACCGGTTCCCGTTACCTGATAAAAGCCAACGGTTTTAAGTTCCTGGTGGACTGCGGTTTGTATCAGGAGCACGAATTAAAGGCAAGGGACTGGCAGCCTTTCCCGGTAAACCCCCACGGCATCGATGCCGTTTTGCTGACCCATGCGCACCTCGACCACTGCGGCTATTTGCCCAAACTGGTCAAAGCCGGATTCGACAAAGAGATTTACTGCACCAGCGCCACTGAGGATATTACCGCCGTAATGTTGATGGACGCCGCCCACCTGCAAACACAGGACGCCCAAAATAAAAAGAAAAGACACGACCGGGACGGCAAACAGGGCCCGCATCCGGAAGAACCTTTGTATACTGTTGAGGACGCACAGGCGGCCATCACTCACTTGACTCCCATTCCTTATCAGGAGACCGTGCAGCTGGCCAAAGGCATTAGCTTCACTTTCTACGATGCCGGGCACGTCCTCGGTGCGGCCATGATCGAAGTCAAAATCGAACAGAACGGCGAGGAACGGATATTACTCTTCTCCGGCGATATCGGCCGGCAAAATAAACCTATCCTGAACAACCCCACCGTTTTTAATAACGCCAATTACATTCTGACCGAATCCACTTACGGCGACCGTGAGCTGGACCCGCCGGCGGCGATGTACCCGGACCTCATCGATGTGATTAACTCGACGGTGGCCGCCGGCGGCAACATCGTCATCCCCAGTTTCGCGCTGGAACGTTCGCAGGATATCCTCTATTACCTGAGCATGGCGTTAAGCCAGAATAAAATCAAACCCATTCAGGTGCTGCTGGACAGCCCGATGGCGGTGGATATTACCAATATTTTCTGCAAACATATGGACCTTTTCGACGACGACATGAAAGCGCTGCTCAAATCAGGGAAGTCGCCTTTCTCTTTCCCCGGCTTGAAATGCATGACTTCCATCGAGGATTCGAAATCTATCAATAATATCAAAGAGCCGTCCATCATCATCTCCGGCGCGGGGATGTGCAACGGCGGCCGCATTAAATATCACCTTATCCAGAATATTACCCGCCCCGAAAGCACGATTTTATTTGTCGGATATCAGGCAGTGGATACACTGGGGCGCCAAATCACCGACGGGGCAACCGAAGTCCGTATCCTCGGTCAGAATTATCCGGTCAAAGCGAAAATCGTCAAACTGAACGGTTTCTCGTCTCATGCGGATAAAAATGAGCTGCTGGCCTGGATATCCACGGAAAAAGGGCCGCGGCAGATTTTTGTGGTGCACGGCGAAGAAAGTTCCGCCAACACTTATGCGGACACTATCAGAAAGGCTAAAGGCTGGAAAGTGACCGTGCCCAAATACCTCGAAGAATTCAACCTGGACTAAAAGCCTGCGCCGTTGTTGTGGCCCAGGGCTTTTTGGCCGGCGACTTCCTGCTTGATGTACCACTGCTGCACCGTATCCACCACGCTTTTCGGGTCGTCGCAGACACGCACCAGGTCAAAATCTTCCACCGAGATGTAACCTCTGGCGGAAACGGAATTGTGCAGCCAGTCCAGGAAACCTTTCCAGAAAACGCTGTCGTAAAGAATCACCGGGAAAGGCTTGATTTTATGTGTCTGGATTAAAGTCAACACTTCGGTCAGTTCGTCCATCGTGCCCAGTCCCCCGGGCATAATCACAAATGCCGAGGCGTATTTCACCAGCATTACCTTGCGCACAAAAAAGTGTTTGAAAGTAAGAACTTTGGTGGCGTAGGCATTGCAGTGCTGTTCCACTGGTAGTTCGATGTTCAGGCCGATGGATTTAGCGCCCGCTTCAGCCGCGCCCCTGTTGGCCGCTTCCATAATGCCGGGGCCGCCGCCGGTGATAATGGAGAATCCCAGTTCCCCCAGGCGTTGGGCGATTTCGACGGTTTGGGCGTAAAGCGCATCGTTCGGTTTAATTCTGGCGGAGCCGTAAATCGTCACCGCCGGTTCGACGCCGGACAGGCCGTCAAAGCCTTCGACCATTTCCCCCATGATGCGGAAAAGCCGCCACGATTCCTCTTTCGCCATATCATTGATTTCATAGCCGTTTGCCATCGTTTTCCTCCACGCCAAAGTATCTTGATATTACCATATTCTACGCGTAATTTGATATTGAACAACCCAAAAATCTATGGGTTTTGTAACAACGTTTTAGTTATTGCAAACATACTGTAGGGTCGGGTTTCGAACCCGACCGCCCGTGTTTCTCGGGTGACAGCGGCGATGGATTTACTGAATATTTCTACAAAACCAGCACTCTTACAGCGTCACAACCCAGCCGTATTTGTCCGGTTTCTCCCCGTACTGCATGGTGGTTACTTCGTCGTAGAACTTCTGCGAAAGCGCCCCGATTTTACCACCGTTGATTTTAATCAGCTTATCCTTGTGCTGGATTTCGCCGACCGGGGAAATGACGGCCGCCGTGCCGGTGCCGAAAACTTCGTTCAACCTGCCATTTTTAGCCGCATCGAACACTTCGTCAATCGTAATGCGTCGTTCGTTGACCTTGATACCGGCATCCCGGGCGATGCGCAGGACACTGTCCCGCGTCGTACCTTCCAGAATCGTGCCGTCCAGCGGCGGCGTGACTATTTCGTTATCAATCACGAAGCAGATATTCATCGTACCCACTTCTTCGATGTACTTATGTTCGGCGGCGTCCAGCCAAAGCACCTGGGTGAACCCTTTCTTATGGGCTTCGTTGCCGGGCAATAAACTAGCGGCATAGTTCGCCGGGGTTTTCGCGCCGCCCAGTCCGCCTTTGGCGGCCCGCACGTATTCCGCTTCCGTTATCAACCGCACCGGGTTCAGCCCTTCCTTGTAATAGGCCGCCACCGGCGAAAGGATAATCATGAATCGGTAATTCTCGGAGACGCGCACGCCGATATAGCTGTCGGTGGCGAAAATGAACGGGCGGATGTACAGCGAATAGCCTTTCTGCCGCGGCACCCAGGCCTGGTCCAGTTTCAGCAGTTCCACCATCGAATTATAAAATAAGTCATAGTCCATTTCGGGGATGCAGAGGCGGCGGGCGGAGCGGTTCATCCGCTCGTGGTATTTCTGCGGGCGGAAAATATTGATTTTCCCCTGTTTGGTGTAGAAAGCCTTCAGACCCTCAAAAATTACCTGGCCGTAATGAATGGCGCAGATTGAAGGCGGAAAACAGATATCGCCGTAGGGCAGGATTTGCGGCGTCTGCCATTTGCCGCCGGTGTAATCAATTATTAGCATGTGGTCGGAGAAAACCTCGCCGAAATTGAGGTTTTTCATATCCACTTCGTTCACGCGGCTCTTTTTTACGTTGGTAATATTTATTTTCACCGTCGTCTGCTCCGTTCGAAAGTACTTAGAAAATATTATAGCACTAACGATAAATCGCAGTTTAACGCGAATCTTTTTCCTTTCTATTGCGAGGAATCCGCCTCAGGCGGATGACACGGCAAACTGACATCGCAATGTCAAACTGAGTCTCGTTTTCAATGAGACGAATCTCCTATTGTCGTTCCTGGGAAAGCAGGAATCCATCAAACCTGCCTGGCCTTAATACTACCCCGAAATACGATTCGTAACCTGCGCTTCCCATCGGTTTTCCAAGATACCTCGTTTATTTCTTATCGCCCCACGAAGTGGAAGAGTGCCAGAGAGAGGGAACGAAATAATTCTCTCACGGTCACTTCAACTCCACACTGAAGAACGCATTTACTTTGTTGACATAGTCCACCGGGTCGGCTTTGTAACCCTCGCTGTGCAGCGCCCCCGGAATTTCCCAGAATTCATCGGCCGGATTTTTCGTCGCCGCGAAAAGCTCGTCAGTTTCCTGCGTGGTTGTCAGGTTATCGTCCTGTTCGTGGATGAAGAATACCGGGCAGTTAATCTCCGGTACGACATTTATCGGGTCTTGCGGCACCGCGCCGAAAAATAATTTCACCGTAATTTCCAGCCCGGGAATAAAAGAATCCACCAGGAAAGTGGGAATGTGCCGCTCTGAGGCCTGACGGTTGACCATCGTTTCCACGCTGGCGAAGCAGCCATCCAGCACTACCGCGCCGACGTTTTCCTGACTGGTAAAAATCGCCGTGCTGGCGGCCCCGGAACAGAACCCGATAATGCCGATATCGTCCTCTGTGATTCCCCTGCTGTTGAGATAATCCACCGCGCCGCCGATATCGTCCTCGTTAGTCAGGATGTTCAAGCCGGTACCCTGGGATTCGCCCCGCCCGCGCAGGTCGAACAGCAGCACGTTATAGCCGTCAGCGACCAGGCTTTTCGTCAAATCCAGCGTATCCACATTATCGTCGAGACGGTTTTGAAACCCGCCGTGGACGATTATAATCGTCTTATTGCCCGCACCATGAATGAACCAGCCTTCCAGTGTGAAGTTGGAGTTCCGTGATGGAAAAGAAACGTCTGTATAAGCCAGCCCGGCGGAAGCCGGCGAACCTTTTAATGGCAGGCGCGGGATGCGCATTGCCAGTACCGCCCCAATGGCGCACAGCGCGACATACAGGACGATGAGACCTAAAACAACCCTGAGGATAATTTTAACAAGACGCGGCATATTTTACCCGGTACAAAGTTAATGATATTTCTGGGCAAATTTTAACATGCGGCCGTACAATCTACAACCATTCTTTTGAAAGTTCAACGAACCTGATATAAAATTCGAATAATTGTGGAACCGGCGGGTTAAATTCCATTTTCGCAGTATTTACACCGGCGTTTTTATTTCACCGGTATCCAATTCTTGGGGATCAAGTACTACTAAAGCCAATTTCAATTCGCCGATTGTCTCTGCGAATTTCGCCAGAGAAACAGGTTTCTGAGCGTAAATGACCACGCCTAAGGCGTTGCCGTCGATTCGGTCTTTATCCTGCGTCGATGGGGTCATGATAACCACCGGCATCGACTTCGTATCTTCACACGAGCGTAATTTCCCCCCGCCGGCTGCCCGACCTCATTCATTAATGATGCATCAACAGATATTACAATGTCATAAAATTGAACCTGAAAATGTAACAAATAGATAAAGTTTACTTTAATTTATTTCGTTTTTATTTCAAACCTGCCGCATTTGCCCTATCTTGAATCAATCACAGTGTTAGTAATAGAATAAGGTAATCCGAGTCGATAAAGGGGTAAAATTTCTCTGGAAAATATACTGTTCACTGCTCTGTTTGTGATTGTGTTTTTCGTTGCATTACTGACAATAATATTCTCTAAACCATTTATTGCATGGGCAATTGATTTATCTACCCACAATGTGAAAGGCCCCAACGATGCCCCTTACACCGAAGGGCTCCGCCGGGCGAATCTGTGGATTCTACGTGCATTCGGTTTGCGGCTGATGGTTGAGGGTATTTTAGCTTTGATTAACTTTTTATTGAACAGGTGACGGAAATTAATATTCGGAGAGTTTTCGGATATTGAATCAATTATCTAGTCGGTTGTAGAATAGGGACAATAATTAGCAGGAATGATAAGGATTAATGAAAGTTTTTCTGACGGGAAATCGGGGGAAAATCGGCAAGGTATTTGAGGCTGATTTACATTGTGCAGAATATGAAGTTGTCGGATATGACCTCTTAGACGGCAAGGATATTCTCGATGTCCCAATGCTTAATGATTCGTTTAAATCCTGCGATGCAGTCATTGATCTTGCGGCGCTGGATGTAATTGATTCTAAGTCGTCTTTAAATCCTGGTCCGAATGAAATAATGAATGTCAATCTTCAAGGCACCTGGAATGTGCTAACCGCCGCCGGCAATGCCCATATAAAACTCATGATTTACCTGAGCAGCGTGGATGGCTTCGGCGTTTTCGGCGGTCGCGGTAAACCGGATTATCTTCCTTTAGATGATAATCACCCGTGTTATCCGGTTTCCCCATACGATATATCAAAACGCCTGGCCGAAGAAATGTGTCGTTTCTGGTCGGCGGTAGAACGGATTCCAACGTTTGTTTACGCCCGCCCGGTGTTTGGACGCCGGATACTTACCTTGAAATTCAAGCCGCCAGGAATGTGAAACCGGAATACGAATGGAGTCATTACTGGGAATACGGCGCTTTTATCGATATCAGAGACCTGTCTTCAGCTTGTATCTGTGCTTTAACCTGTCCGTTTGAAGGATTTGTTTGCTTCCTTGTTGCTGCTTCGGACGTGACAACTTCAGGGAAAAAACAGTAAAGAGTTAGCCCAATCTATCCGTCCAGACGTTGAGTGGCGCGGCGGCAGTGAATACCAGAGACCCGTTTCTTTCGCTCATCGTACCTGATATCGCGCGCCGTATCCTTAATCGGGAGCCGAAATATACCTGGTAATCCTTTGTTCAGAACGGCAGGGCAGACTAGGAAAATTTCATTTCCAAATGATAGATTGGCAATTTATAACATTCTATAGATTTGTTTTGATGTAATTATACCGAAGCAACATACCTTCTAGCTTCTCCTGGAACGATAGTCTGATTTTGGAAACTGATCCTGTTTTTCAACGGGATGGAGATTATG
>Ga0187875_10001289_pt1 | contig 19556 bp, 22 predicted proteins | sample June2016WEW_17_1_2_FD_132978 | JGI IMG/M metagenome (GOLD analysis project Ga0187875, IMG submission 132978) | Peatland microbial communities from SPRUCE experiment site at the Marcell Experimental Forest, Minnesota, USA - June2016WEW_17_10 | ecosystem: Environmental > Terrestrial > Soil >... | reverse complement strand
ATGGTGGATGTGCGCTGGCATTCGCGGGTGGCGCGCGACGAGTTCCGCATTCGAGGCACCGAAGGCGAGATGGATCTGACACCGCTGAACGCGCCGGCACTGGTGTATCCCGGGGGCGCCGAGGAGGTGCCGGCGGCCGCCAACCTGCACTATCCGTGCGTCGAGGATTTTGCCCGCGCGGTGCTGGAAGGCCGCCCGCCGCGCTCAAGCGGCGCCACCGCGCTCGAAACCGAATGGGTGATGGGACAGGTGCAGGCGAAGCCGTAGCTTCGATTTCGGCGTTATGATAATGCACAGCCGCCATTTCGGGCGGTTCCGAAAGGGATCAATTATGGACGCAGATAGCAAACCGTGCCCGGTCTGCGGCGAAGCGATCAAGGCCGTAGCCATCAAGTGTCGATTCTGCAACACAGATTTGGCGGCATTCGCCGCAAGCAAGGAGTACGAGGTCGAACAACAACTGTTTGCTGGACACCCGGCAATCATCTACAAAATCGGCCAATTCGTACTTTTCTTGGTGGTGATCGCCATAGCTGTTGTGATCGGATACGCTGTGGGCTCTGGGCCCCAAGTCTTTTATGTGTTCCTGGGTTGTGCGGCCGCCTGCGGCATCGTTTACCTGTGGCTCTACTTGAGGAGCATAACCACTCACTACACAATCACGACACAGCGAATCAGGGCCGAGCATGGCTTGTTCTCGAAGGTCCAGGAAAATCTAGAGATGTTCCGTATCGACCATTTTGAATTGAGCAAGCCTATTACGTGGCGGCTGCTCGGTCAAGCGCGGTTGCGTCTTTTCTCCTCAGATATGGAATTTGCCCGTTTTACCATATACGCCATTCCCAATCTGGAATCACTCGCTAATACGTTGCGCGAGTGCCAGCTTCGAGAACGCACCCGACGCGGTTTAACAACATTTGTCAAGGCATAGGGTTACGGGGAAAGTCTTTCTGGTGTCACTTTTCCGGCGAATCTGCCGGACTTGTCCCTTGAGGGGTTGACCGCTCTCCGTAATGAACCTTCCCGCACCATTCAGCTTTCCAAACTCCAGGATGTGCGCGTGGAGCAACGCATGATGCAGCGCGTGTTCAACGTGGGCAATCTATCCATCGAGACCGCCGGCGAAGCCAGCCGGTTGACGCTGGTCAACGTCGACGATCCGCACAAACTGGCCGACGAAATCATGAACCGCTCGCAAGCCGGGCAGTCCGGCGGCCCGGTGTAGATTTCCGAGCGTGCGGCCTGGCAGGCGAAAGCGCCAGGCGAAATCGCTTGCCCTGGCGCGGCGGTTTGGGACTATAATTCCCGCAGGAGGCTACTCATGTCCAGCATGTGGGCTGTCCTGGCTTTCGCGGCGGCGGTGGTGGTACCTGGCTGGCTGCTGTATCATTTCGGCACCTTCCGGTGGTACTGGCACCTCCTGGCAATCGCGGTGGCGCTGGCTATCGGTCTGGCGCCCACTCCGCCTTCCCTCATTAACCCGGTGAGCGAACTGGTCACCGGCGTGGTGTTTCTGTTCCTGATGGTGTGGGGTATCGGCGGAGGGATGCTCTTCCGCCCGCACCAGGCGAAGCACCACGAACGTCACGCCTGAAAGGCCGCCGAAGTTTTGCGACGATGCCGCTGGGTGGGCAGGCGTCCGCCCGGCGGAGTTGTAACGGCTCTCCGGCGCATGCCTGCGCCGGGTTAGCGAAGCCAGCACTGACACGCCGACGTCCCGCGGTGTATACTGGAGCCAACTCAGAGAACCTGTCTAGCAGCCGACGGCAGTCATCGGCCAGCGGGGTTTAGACCGATGACGCCAGCGCGGCAGGTACCGGCCACGACTGGGGCCACGCGACATGAGCCACCCAGGCAAAGGCCTGTGCGCTGCCACGGAGAGGTTCATGAAAAAACTGCGGATCGGGATCATCGACATCGTTTCCAAGGGCCCTACGCGGGCTTTGTACGCGCGTATCATGAACGCCAGCCTGGCCAGCATCATGCCCCAGGTGATTGGAGTCTGGTGCCAGGCGGAGGGACACGACGTTACCTTCGTTTGTTATACCGGTTTTGAAAACCTGCTGACGGAGTTGCCGGACAACTTCGACGTGGTATTCATCGGCGCGTTCACCGAAGCCGCGCACACGGCGTACGCTCTGAGCAATCTCTTTCGTAGCCGAGGGGCGATCACCGTGATCGGCGGGCCGCACGCCCGCTGTTACCCCGAGGACTCCGCGCGTTACTTCGACTATGTGCTGGGCTTCACGGATCAGGGCACGCTGCGCGACGTCTTGCGCGACTGCTCGCAACACCGGCCCCAGGGCGTCCACCTGGCGGCCTCCCAGCAACCCAGAACCCTCCCGGGCGTCCGCGAGCGCTGGCAATTCATCGACCCGACGCTGCGGAAAGCGCCCCTCCTCAAGATGGTTCCCATGCTCGGCAGCCTGGGGTGCCCGTACACTTGCGCTTTCTGTATCGACGCCACGGTGCCATTTCAAGCCATGGACTTCGAGGTGCTCCGCGAGGACCTCCGGTTCCTGCTGACCAAGTTCAAACGGCCTCTGGTGGCCTGGCACGATCCCAATTTCGGCGTCCGCTTCAACGACTACATGGACATGATCGAGGACGCGGTCCCTCCCGGCAGCATCGACTTCGTCGCCGAAAGCAGTCTGTCCCTGCTCTCCGAAGCGCACCTCAAGCGGCTCAAACGCAATTCATTCAAAGGTGTCCTTCCTGGCATTGAATCCTGGTTCGCCCTGGGTGACAAATCGAAGACCGGCGCGCTGCTCGGGATGGCCAAAGTTCGCCAGGTGTCCGAACACGTCAATATGATCCTGCGGTACATACCCTACATCCAAACCAACTTCGTGCTGGGACTCGATACCGACGAAGGGCCGGATCCTTTTGAACTCACCAAGCGATTCCTGGACATGACCCCGGGGGCCTTTCCCGCTTATTCGCTGCTCTCCGCATTCGGCCGCGCCGCGCCGCTCAACCTGGATTACCAGCGATCTGGCCGCGTGCTGCCTTTCCCGTTCCACTTTCTCAACAATAACGGCGCCATGAACGTCAAGCCGGCGAACTATTCCTGGCAGACATTCTACGATCACATCATCGATCTGACCCGGTATTCCTTCTCCAAGCGCGCTATCTTCCGCCGCTTCCTGGCGACTGAAGGAGTGACTTCACGCTGGATGAACGTGGTGCGGGCGGTTTCCACGGAGGGCTTCGGAAGGGCCAAGTACCACCGGGAGATTCGCGATCGCCTGGATACCGACCGGCAATTTCCGCCCTATTTCGAGCAGGAGAGCAGCGTGCTTCCCCAGTTCTACAAAGATATAGTGAGACAGGATCTTGGGACCCTGATGGAGTGGCTTCCCGAGGATGCTCTCTATCACGATCCCAACGCCTACCTGAAGTCCGAGCGCGTCAAGGATGTGGTAGCCCTCGTCTGACCGCAGCCGGGGTGCGCTAGGGTGTGCGACATGGAAGTGGAAACTCGGCGGCTGGCTTTGTATCAGGGCACGGCTTCAGTCGTGCCGCAACACATCGGTAACCAAAGGCTTTAACCACTGAGCCCCTTCTGCGGGCGCAGGGGCTGAAGCCCAACCTCTCTCACCATCCCCGGCACGGCTCAAGCCGTGCCCTGATACAAAGCCTCCTGAAAAAGCAAGCCCTGCGTACCGCTACGCTCAGATTCGTGCGAATCCACTAGGAATGGAGAGTTTTGCCATTCCTCGGTCGCGCACCCGCCAGCGCAGCACGCCAGCCCGCCATCGCCGAATTGTGCTATCTTGCAAGTGGAGCATCATTATGATTGAGGATCTGCTACGGCCCCAGCATCTGCTTTTGATTCTGGGTATTTGCCTTCTGTTTTTCGGGCCGTCAAAGCTGCCTGAACTCGGTAAGGGACTGGCCCAGGGTATTCGAGGCTTCAAGGAATCGCTGAAGGGCGATCCTACGGATACCACTCCCAAGACCTAGCGCCAGGCTCGGGCGTGCTGCGGCATAAACGCCAGCGGCGAGAACCTCGATTATGCTAGCTTCTGAGCCAGAATGCGAATTCTTCCTATATTGAGGATCGGTGTGCCGATTGCCGCCGTCTGCCTGTGCGTGCAGGGGCAGACCCCGCCAAGCCAGACCCCGCCAAGCCAAACCCCGCCGCCAGCCAAAGACCTGCCAATCGAAGCCAAGGGCATGACGCCCAGATCGACTCCGACGGATTATCCGGACCAGGGTCAGGCAGGCAAGGTGACGATTGGGGCTGAGTTCCAGGGACACACGGTCCCCACGCCGAAAGGGAATTTGACCACGGAAGACTACGTGACGGTCGAAACGGGGTTATTCGGCCCGCCGGGTACGCGGATCAAGCTGTCCTTCGAAGACTTCGCACTCCGCATCAACGGCAAGAAGACGGTGCCCGGGGTGCCGTACGGAGTGGTGCTCGGCAACGTCAAGGATCCCGAGTGGGCGCCACCGGAGCCGGCAAAGTCGACGGCCGCGCATTCCAACCTTACCATCGGCGACGACAGGGAACAGTCACCGAAAGGTGAGCTGGGCAAAGAGCCGGTCATTCCGGTCAAGCCCCCCCTCGAGGTGCAGCGCGCGCTGAACCAGCGCGTGCAAAAGGCCGCCCTTCCCCAAGGCGACCGCGCGCTTCCCGTGGCAGGCCTGGTTTTCTTTTGGTACACCGGCAAGGTCGAGAAGATCCATACAATCGAGCTGATTTACACCGGCCCGGCCGGAAAAGGCATCCTTACGCTCGAGCCATAGCGCGGCGCGTGGGCAGGCCTCGCCAGCGGCATCGCCATTCGTGGCGACACAGGGGGGCTGAGGCACAAACCTTTTTCTCGATCCTTCGGCACGGCTCAAGCCGTGCCCTGGAGTTTCTACATTTCCGAACGCTTGGGGATATGATTAGCTATGTATCAGGGCACGGCTTGAGCCGTGCCGCTGAGTCGCACTAAGGAATTGGGCTTTAGCCCCTGGTGATGGCCAAACCTGCGCGCAATGCCCGCCCGGACAAGATCGTGAGTTCGGCACGTACATTCTTCGCCACCACGAAGACCAGCCAGGGACTTCCCCTGTTGCAGTCGGAACGTAACGCTACGTTGATGATCGACGTATTGCGTTCGTACGTAGCGGCTGGCAAATTCCGGCTGCATGACTTTGTGGTTATGCCCAACCATGTGCATCTGTTGATGACGGTCGGAGCCGAGGGACATGACCATTGAGAAGGCCATGCAATTCGTAAAGGGAGGGTTCTCCTATCGCTTGAGGAAGGAATGCGGATACTTGGGAGAGGTCTGGCAGCGTGGGTTCTCCGAAGAGCGGGTCGAGAATCGGCAGAGCTTCATGCAGCACCGGGAATACATCGCAGGAAACCCGGTCGAAGCAGGACTCGTCGATTCACCCGAGAAGTTCCCTTATTGCTTTACGTACCTGGCAGGGAAAAAAGCGGCAGGGGCTAAAGCCCATGATGGCTGCATTCTGCGGCACGGCTGAAGCCGCGCCCTGATACAAAGCCTCCTGAAAGAGAGAAGCCGTGCGTTACCCCCTTTGATTCAGATTCGTGCGAATTCAATAATTCAGATTCGTGCGAATTCAAATGGAGAGTTTCGCCATTTCTGCGTCGCACAGCAGCCTGACAGGCCGCGCCACGCGTTTACTCGGTCCGAAACTGTATGCTGCGGGTGGCTTGACCGCCGGCGGAGTCTGTCACCGTCAGCTCGGCGCGATAGGTTCCGGGCGGAAGAATGGCGACCGGCAATTTGAGCGCGACCGGAATCACCTTGTTGGCGGATTTGGCCAGGCCGCTCAGGTCGACATCGCCGGAATTCCACGCTTGCTCGTTGCTCTGGGCGTCCAGCAGGCGCAGGCGCATGGTCAACTGGAGGTTTCCGGCGCCGTTGGCGAGCGGCTCGTAGATCTCGAAGTAGGCTTCGGCCGTGCCGGTCTTCGATAAAACATCGGAGCCCGAGACGGCGATTCGGTTACCGCGGAAAATCAGCGGGTACTTCCCTGCCCCGGCCTCCTCCTGCGCGGCCTCGGGCGATATCGGTTGCACGTTGCGGCTGAGGGCGATGGCGCTCACGCTGAGTTGCCCGGCGTTGAACGGAGCGACCTCGAGCGGCGCTTCCACCACGCCGTAGCGATCCTTGGCCGAGCGGAAAACGACCTTGAACCGGTAATTGCCCGGAACGATTTCGAACTGCCTTTCGTAGTGGAGCGGGCGCCGCAGAAAATCGTCGAACTGCTGCCGGTTGTCGAAATCGAACTTCAACTTATGCGTGAACCGGGCGGCCACATCGCCGCCAGGGATGTACGCCATGCCGAGCACGTCCATTTCGGCATGCAGCTTGCCGTTCAGTTCGGTAGGATCGAGAGCTGGCGTTGGAATCTCTAGCGCCAGGTTGACGCGCGCCACGCCGTTGGCCTCATAGAAGAACGGGACGGTGGCCGATGCCGCGGTATTGCCAGTGCCAGCCGACTCCGCCAGGCTTTCCAACGTGTTCTCCTTCGGCTTGACGGCGGCCACGACGGCCTGGCGGACGTTGCAGTACAGGTTTCGCCCGCGCACCGTCACGTCGGGCCGGTTCACAGTGACCTTCAGCGCGTGGCAGCTTCCTTCCGGGGAGACTGGCGGCACGTAGGCAAGCGTGTAGGATTCGTCCTGCTCGTGTGCGAGCGGATCGAAAACGCCGAGACCGTCGCTGCCGCGGGAGAGCACGGACCCGCCGGTCGCGCCGGCGAGATCGAACGCCCACGCCGGAATTGCCACGCCGGCCTGGGCTTCGACCGGATAGACCGAGACGTCCGCCTTGCGAAACTCGAGCTCCATATCAAACGGATCCTGGTGCGGCTCCGCGTTTTTCTCACCTTTACCGCGCCCCCGTCGCGCCGAGGGAACGGGCTCCGGCGGCTTTTTGTCGTCCGCAGCGGCGGATGGCGTAGCATTGGCCACGAACAAGACCACCACTTTGTGGCCTGGCACCTGGGCCAAGCCCATCGCTATTTGGGCGTAGTAGAGCGGCCGCAGATCTCCACCAGGCGCGGCGACGTGGTCGCAGTGAAAAAGGTCCGGCCATGTGTCCAGCGCGTGCTGAAGCCGGCCGGCATCGGACGTAAACGGCGTGGCGATGGTGTTGTAGCAGACGTCCGTGTAGACAATGGATATGAGGCGGTTGGGTCCGGCATTGTCCGCGACGAACTTGCCGGCAGCCTGCTCGATCCATTTCTGATCCTCGGTGGATTGCGGGCCGAACATGAGGACGACATGCTGTTGCTGGGGAATGCCAGGCACGGCAGGGCCGATGTGCGGCTGGAGTCCGGTGATGGCCTGCTCTTTGCCATCTTCAAGGAGGTGGAAATCGGCCGCGGCCAGGCCGTGGACGGGTTCGCCTTTCTGGCCGGTTATCACCACATCCACCAGCACCGGCTGCGCCTCGGGTTTCGGCTTCACGCTGGCCGTGGCCTCGCCGCCGGATCCGCCGGTTTGAGCCAGCAGCGGGGAACCGAGCACCAGCAGCACGGCCGCGGACACCGTGCGGCAGGCATACTGCAGCATCTGCGGAATTCTCATGGAATCTCCACGGTGTCGTTGGCGGTGGCCATTTGCTGGCCTTCGGCGTCGCGCGCGACCACGCGAATCATGTAAGCGCCGCTCTTGACGTCGAAATCGGTGTTCATGGTGAGGCCGAGGTCACGGTGGTGTTCGACATTCTCGTCCTTCAACCGAAGCTCCACCACCTTCTCGGTGCCTTTGAGGTAGTTGCCGTTGCTATCGAAGAGAGCGCACACCAGCGTCACGTCGTTGCGGTTCCGGTCGTCCTGTTTGCGCAAGTGAAGCAGCCGGATATCGAGGTGAGCGGTAATTCTCAGCTTGGCGCCCGCGAGCGTGGTTTTGTAGAACTGGGTGTCAATATCGATGGGCAGGTCGCGCAGTTCATCGTGGGAGAACACGGCTTCGCTGATTTCGCGCGCCGAAGCGGCGGCGGCGTCCTCCACATGGGATGGCGCCCAATAACCCTTGCGCGCCTGGACGGACAATCCCTTGCCGTTCGCCAGCGTCACTTTGATGTCATGGAACTTTCCGTCTGGTTTGAGATCGGTCGGATAGAAGCCCAAATAATAGACGAAGTCGGGCGGGTTGGCGAGGCGGTTGAATTCGGCCAGAAAATCGTTCTGGGCGAGGGCGGTGCCGCCGGTCGAACTGGCCAGGTCGCCTAAAATCAGCCCTTGGGCGGCAACTTCGAAATGTTTGTACTGCTCGACCTGCTGCTGTGTCAGGACGCTCGACAGGTTGCAGCCTTGAAGTTGGCCGCCCGGGTCGACGGTGTAAACGCCGCGCGCGTCGAGAACATTAATGATGACGCCGGAGCGGGTGGCGCGGTCGATGGACTCGCTGAGGTTCCTCTGCAACGTGTCGGGGAGATACATGCCGGGCGATACGAGAATCATGACCCGATCGCCAGGCATGGAGCCGAGCAGCCGCACCACGTTGTTGAGCGTGCGGAAGGCATTGCTCGTTTCGCTCTCGCCTTCATTGAACACTGCGCGGAGAGTGGCCCTGGCGATGGGGGCAGCGTCGGATGCGGTCGAACAACTGAGCTCGCAATCGATCGTAACCCACGCCTGCATCAGCAGCGCCGGCGGCATCCTTTGGTCGCAGGTTACCGGGCAGCCGCCCTGATATCCCTGACAGCCCAGCGACTCGTCGCCGGGACTCCTCATAAACTGGTCTGCCACGTAGAAGCTGGCGGGAGGGAAGTGCACGCGAGGCGGCACAGGCGCGATCTTCATCAGCATCTCGCGGAATTTCGCCGCGTCATTGGTGAATTCGAGCGACACGCTGCCAGAGAGTGTGAGCAAAGCCACGCGTTCCTGCGGGGCGATTCCCTGTTCGATGTGTTTCAGCGCGGCCACGCGGGCATTCGCGAGGTCTCCGGTGTTGAGATGGATATCGTCGAAGACAAAGGCGACGAAGCGGGTGGGCACCACCATTTTGGAGGCAGCGGCGGCCGGTTCGCCCGGCATCTCCGGTTTGGCCGGCTGCGCCGGCTTGGGGACGGCGCTGCCCTCGAGGGCGAACTGCGCAATCTCCTGCGGCTTGCCGTGATCGGTAAGCTGAAAATCCTGCTTTTGGAAGCTGCCGACGGCGTGCCCCTGCTTGTCGCGGACCACCACCGGAACGCGCACCAGGTTCACACTCGATTGAAAGGTGGGCGTCTCTTCGCGAGTGGTAACCTCGCCAGTCTGGGTCTGCGCGGGCAGCGCGGCGATGAGAAGGAAAAAGGACCAGGCGCGCACAACACTCTCCTTACGCGAGAAACCCGCGGCGCGGATCTTCGGAGTGGACGCAGCCGGCCCACTGGTTTGAATTATAGCGCTCGCAACACGCCGGCCGGCCCGGAAATCATTAGCTCAAAAGGGCCATGCGGACGGCGGCGACGATGGACGGCAACCGGCAGGGGACGGGACACGTTTAACAAAATGATGCCGAAAAGACCGACGTGTGCCTGGATCGTACTGGTTGCCGCCGGCGGCGCGGCAATGCCGGCCGGGGCGCAGGTCTGGAAGGACAAGCTGATCGCGGAATGGACCGTGGAGGAAGCGCGGCAGGTGCTCACGGAGTCGCCGTGGGCGAAGACCGTGACGCCGACGCCGGATGGATCGGGCAAGCTCGGGCAGTCGCGGGCTGGCGTGGCACAGCCTGGCATCGGGATCGGCGGGATAGGCATTGGACTTCCCGGAATGGGACGGCACGGCATGGGCGGCGCGGGGCGTGGGTCCAATGACGGTGGGAGTCCGGATTCCGGCCAGATGCCGGCGTTGACACTGCGGTGGGTGAGCGCGCTGCCGGTGAGTTCGGCGCAACTGATCGCGCACGAGCTGAATGCGCCTGCGGTGGATGAAGACCATTACGCGATCGCGGTGTACGGCGTGCCCAGCCGCATGATCCATGGCGACCCCAACAACCTGGGCGCGGAGTTGAAGAATCGCGCGGCGATCAAACGCGAGGGCAAGAAGGATATGAAGCCTTCCAGCGTGGAAGTTCTGATGCACGACGAGGGGCCGGTGATTCTGTATCTTTTCCCGCGCAGCAACGAGATTACGCGGAAGGACAAGGTCGAATTCGATGCCGAGGTCGGCCAATTGAAGTTCACACAGGACTTCCTTCCGGACGAGATGGTCTACCAGGACAAGCTGGAACTCTGAACCTGTCGAAGAATCGGTTGGCAGGCGGAAGCGCCTGCCCCACTTTACCGTTCCGGGCCTAGGTCTTCGACCGGCAGATTCGGTTCTATCGAAAGGACCGCTCCCTATGGTCGCGGCCCCGTTCGGAGGCGTGACGATTAGGGGGCAGCGCTCCAATATAGAGCACTACATCACCCGGTCGAAGACCTAGTTATGGCAATAACTACCTTGACTCACCTGAACAGGTCGAGTACCATTGACGATGACAGGCCGGTTAAAGATTTTTCTGGGCTCCCGTAGGAATATTCCTTGGCTCATGTATTGTGTTAGAAACACAGCACATACGGAGGGCCTTGGCATTGTTCACGACCCTTTACAAATTATCAGGTATATTGCAAGAACACAATGGGAAGTGTATTATGAAGATGCGCAGCGCTAGGTATTGGAGTCAGCCAATGCCTAGCGCTGTCAACGTTCATCGAGTAGGGGCGCGCGGGGAGGACACCAGCACCCAAACGCTGCCAAAGGAGCGCCTATTCGGTGTCCACCATGAGACGGGTACACGGGGGATATCTAGGTTTTAGCGGTTTCAACCGATAAGAGCCATAGCTATGCGACCACGTGCGATACAGTGCGTTTCGGTGCTCGGGGACGCGGCACCGTTCGAACGTTTCCGACAGTTCGCGCGTCTAATAAGTGCGGTGCCAAAATCTGAACTGGAGAAGAAGAAAAAAACGAAGACCGGTCTGGCGGGGCGCGAGGTCGGCCTCGGGGAACGGAAGGTTTAAAATGACGCGAAGACAAGAAGAGAATATTCCGAAGTTCAAGGAACTGATCCTGCACGTGAGCCAGAAGTGTGCCGACGATCCGTCGTTTGGTTCAGTCAAACTGAACAAGATCTTGTTCTTTTCCGACTTCTTGGCGTTCGCTCAATACGGCACGGCAATTACCGGCGTAGATTATCAGAAGTTGCCGCTTGGTCCCGGTCCAAAGAAACTGGTCCCCGTCAGGCAAGAAATGATAAGGGATCGGGAGCTGGCGATTCAGGAGAAGGCTGTAGGTAGCAGTGGAGTACAGAAGAAGCCGGTGAACCTTCGGGAGCCGAACCTGGACCACTTTAGCGCCAAGGAAATAGCCCTGGTTGATTCTGTTATTCAATGTTTTTCTGCGCATTCCGCAAACCAGACGAGTGAACTTAGCCACCTTATGTGTGCCTGGAAGTTCACCCCGATGGGAAAGATCATACCCTATGGGGCTGTCTTTTTGACTGACATGCCCCTAACAGAGGAAGATATCGTTCGCGGGCAAGAACTTGCACGAGAATACGGCTTACTCGAACAATCCGCCGCATAGAACAGTTGTCGAAGAAACATTATTCAAGGAACAACTCAAGGCTCTTGGTGTATCCCACTACCGTTTGGATGATGTTCTTGATGGAGTGATGGAGCCTCTATGCTATACCCCGGAGAGCTTCGAGGCGGTTCCGGGAACTAAGTTGAGAGCCCTTAAGACCGCCGCCTACCCCAGTTGTCCATCTTTGAGGATCTTCTTTTACGTTAGCGCTGACAATCAGCAGATTCATTTGCTGTGCGTAGAGCTGTGTGACGATGTGCCCCCGTTTATTCAATATGAGGAATCTTAGGCCCGCGACGCCTGACTCAGTTTGCGGAGGTTCTGCCCAAGAGTTGGTCCCACGTGAGTCGTCTGCCTGCGACATTTGAGCAAAGTTGAACGAAGCGATCCGCGTCTGTGGTGTGACGCGCATTAAATCTGAAGGTCTGCTCGTCGAGATAGCGGAATAGATGGAATGGTTCCACGCTAACATAGGTTCCGCCAAGAGAGCGTTTCAGCAGACTCCAAAAATTCTCCATTCCGTTGGTGTGAACTTCTCCGCGCACATACTCCACGGCATGGTCAACCACTTCATGTTGAAACTCGGTCATGCCTTCGTAAGACTTAAGAGCGTCAGTGAAGAGCGCGGACCCGGCGAGTACGTGCTCGCGAATTTCAGCTTGCAGGGTCTTTTTCTTGGTGTTGTCTATGACTTTCGTCCGAACCTTTCCGCCGCGCTCTAAGATACCCATGATTGCGGTTTTGTCTTTCCCGCCGGTCCCGGTAATAACGCGGGCGCGCTTCGCAACGTGCATGTTGCGTGCTTTCCCGCCGATGTAGGTCTCATCGGCCTCAACCTGACCGGAGAGTTTGCTGAACGTCCCCGTATGCATCGCATGGCGAATCCTCTGAAGCATAAACCATGCTGATTTTTGGGTGATGTGTAAGTCACGGGCTATCTCGTATGAACTAACTCCGTTCTTACAGTTAGCGATGAGAAACATTGCGCACAGCCATTTGTCGAGTCCGATGGCGGAGTCTTCAAAAATGGTTCCTACTTTTATGGAGAACTGTTTTTTGCAGTCCAAACACTTCCACATCAGCCGAGTAGTTAGGAAAGAAACCCGCCTGGACTGGCAACGCGGGCACTCTGCCTGCCCGTTCTCCCAGCGCAGCCCCGCGAAGAACTGAATGCACGTCAACGGATCGGAAAAATACTGGATCGCTTCCATTAGGGTTTCGGGGACTTTCACTCCATCGCTCATACGTCAATAGTACCCGAAACCGTCAGGTGAGTCAAGTATATTTTTGCCCTAGTTATGCTCGCTCACTTCCCACGGCTTACGCCGTGGGCTAGCTTCTTTCGCCCTGACGGGCTGACACGCATCGAGCCTCCTGGGCTTTTAACGCCGGGTCCCGCACCCGCTGTGAACTGAGGCCGCCGGTTTGGAATAAACTTGTCTCCATGAGAACGACCGGCAACACAATCCTGATCACGGGCGGCGGTTCCGGCATTGGCCGCGGCCTGGCGGAAGCTTTCCACGCGCTGGGAAACCACATCATCATCGCGGGGCGCCGCCAGCAGGCACTCGACGAGACTACTGCCGCGAACCCCGGCGTGACCTCGCTTACGCTCGACATCGGAGACCCCGCCAACATCCGCTCTTTCGCGGCTGAGTTGGCGGCGCGACACCCGGCGTTGAACGTCCTCATCAATAATGCCGGCATCATGCGCTTCGAAAAGCTGAGAGCGCAAGCGGACGATCCCGCCGATGCGGAAGCCCTCGTCACAACCAATCTGCTGGGTCCCATCCGTCTGACCGCGGCCCTGCTGCCGTTGCTCGAAAAGCAGCCTTACTCCGCCATCATGAACGTCTCCTCGGGGCTGGCCTTTGTTCCTATGGCGCCAACTCCCACCTATTGCGCAACCAAGGCCGCGATCCACTCGTACACGCAATCGCTTCGCTACCAGCTCCAGGGGACTGCGATAGAGGTCCTCGAACTCATCCCTCCTTATGTCGCCACGCACCTGTTGGACGGGGCCGCCGACCCTCGCGCGATGCCCCTCGATCAGTTCATTGCGGAGGCGATGGAGATCCTGAAGACCCAGCCTGACGTGACTGAGATCTGCGTCGAAAACGTGAAGCGTCTCCGCTTCGCCGCCGAAAGCGGACACTACGATTCCGTCTTCCGCGGCCTCAACGACGCGATGAGAGATCCGTCCCATTAGTGCCGTGGCGCGGGCTTAGCGATCGGAAAGCTATGCCCCGGCGCGCGGCACTTCGCTCATCAGGGCGAGCAGGTTGCGGTCGGGGTCGCGGAAGAAGGCCATCCAGAGGTCGTGATCCGGCCTGCGCGCCACCAGGTGCGGCAGCCGGTCGAACGGCGCGCCGCGGCTCTCCAGGGTACTCGCCGCGGCTTGAATATCCGGCACCTTGAAGTACAGGATGGAGCCGTAATGTTCGCCGGGTTTCTCCGTGCAAGACAGCATCAGCCGGATGCCGGCGCAATCGAAAAGCGCCAGGCCCGGCACTTGCAGCAGCGGTTTCAATCCCAGCGTGTCGTGGTAAAAGGCGACGGCGCGCTCCAGGTTGGTGATCGTGATGGCGATTTGGCCAATGTTGGAAAGGCCGAACGAAGCGCCGGCAGTTGCGGCGGTGGCAGGGCTCATGGCTTCTCCTCCAGGATTTAGCCATCATACTCGAAACCGCTCAGCAATTGGGAGCCGATGCCGCCAGGTGCCGCAACAGGAACCGGCAGGCGGCGCGGGCATCGGGATCATCCGGCTGTGTGCGCAGGCTGTTCAACACGCATTCGAAAACTTCCCGGCGTTCCTCGGCCAAAGCCGATGAAAGCGCCGGCGAACCGGCCTGAGCATAATATCCCCATCTTGGCCAGAGAGGGATAACAAAGGTTTGGGTTTCCGCGCCGGTTGATGGATTCACGTTCGCCTCCGAAGACTGCCTGGAACAAGCTCCAAAATCCTTTTCGGCCGGACCTTCTCGTCGATTAATGAAAATTGGTTCCCCGCCGATATATCTACTGGAATCTAATGATCTGGCTTACCCGGTTGAACCGCGTCGCATTGGTGCTCAACTCGGACATGATTGAGCACATCGAGGTAACGCCTGACACGGTGATCACGCTCTCCAACGGGCAGATTTGGCGGGTGCGCGAAAGCGCCGAGGAAGTTATCGACCGGATTGTAGCTTTTCGGCGGCGGATCTACGGCCCGGATGCCGCTCCGCACGAGCTTCGCGAGGAGTCCGGCCACGATGAGCCGGAAGCGGCTGTATCGCAGGCGAGTTGATAGCTCATGGCGAGTGCTCCCCAAAAGGCGCCGGAGGTTACCCCCATACCGGTCGCGGTCAGTCAGGGCGGACAGCGCAGACTGGCCACGCGGGCGTCCAGGCGTCCGGACCTATCCACCCTGGCGGGAATCAGCCTGGCGATGGGGGGGCTCATCGGCGGACTGTTGCTGGAGCGGGGCAGCATCCAGGACATTGCCCAAACCACGGCTGCCATGATCGTCCTGGGAGGCACGTTCGGCGCGGTTCTGGTCACCACGCCGCTGCACGTGGTGCTGCGCGCGTTGAAGAGACTCGGCGACGTGTTCTTCGATTCTTCGGAACCGCACTCGGTGGTGATTGAGAACCTGATCCGGTTCGCCACCATGGCTCGACGGGATGGCATCGTGAGCCTGGAAAGCGACGCGGAATCCATACCCGATCCCTTCCTGCGCAAGGCCCTGAGCCTGGCGGTGGACGGCACCGACCTGCAGGAATTGCGGAGAATGATGGAAATCGACATCGTCCAGAACGAGCAGGCGCACGAGGCCGAAGCCAGGGTCTGGGAATCGGCGGGCGGCTACGCCCCGACCATCGGGATTATCGGCGCGGTGATGGGTCTGATTCAGGTGATGAAGCATTTGGAGGACATGAAGGAGGTCGGCCATGGAATCGCCGTAGCGTTTGTCGCCACGGTGTATGGGGTGGGCTCGGCGAACATATTCTTCCTGCCGGCCGCCAGCAAGTTACGCGCCAAGCTGCGCGAGGCCATTGCCATCGAGGAAATGGTTCTGGAGGGCGTGGCGGCCATCGTCGAGGGCCTCAACCCGACGCTCATCCGTCTCAAGCTGGAATCCTTCGACCCGCGCCGCGAGCAGCCCAAGCCCGTCGCCGCTCGCCCGGTCCCGGCCAGTCCCCCGGCGCCGGAACGCCGGCCACCGAAAGCGAGACGCCGATGATCCGCAGAACCGCCCATCCGGTTGAGAATCACGAACGCTGGATGGTTTCTTACGCCGATTTCGTCACTTTGCTCTTCGCCTTTTTTGTCGTGATGTTTGCCTCCACCGAAGCCGACAAGGGCAAGGCCAGGCAGGTGTCGGCGTCGGTGCGGGAGGCGCTGGCGCACGGGCAGATCAGCGACGCGATCCTGAATGTGTTGGGGCGCGGCCGCCATGACAGGGACAAGCACGTGCAGCCGGATGCGTTCGAGGCGTTGCCGGTTTCGGCGCGGGCGGGCCCGGTGGATTTGACCCGGTCGGCGGCGACACTCAGCCGGGTGCTGGACACGGAACTGCGGGCCGGCAAGGTGGGGCTCAAACTGGAAGCGCGGGGCCTGGTGATCAGCCTGCGCGAATCGGGGTTCTTCGCTTCCGGAGAGGACGTGGTATCGCCTTCCAGCTTTGCGGCCCTGGAGAAAATCGCCGACGTGATTCAGGGCCTGCCCAACCCGGTGCGACTGGAAGGCCACACCGATTCGGTCCCTATTCACAACTCGCGCTTCCGCAGCAACTGGGAGCTTTCGTCGGCTCGCGCCATCGCCATGCTGGAAATTCTGGCGAGCCGTTACCAGATTCCGCGCACCCGGATGGCCGTCGCCGGATATGCCGAGAACGCCGCCGCGGATACCAACGATACCGACGAGGGCCGCGCCCACAACCGGCGCGTCGACCTGGTGCTCCTTACGGTCGAAGGGCTGCGGACCGAACCGGACGGCGCGCAGTAGCGTGGCCAGGGCTCCCGGCAGGCGGAGATGTTTTTCGCTCGCCGACGTGGCTCGCAAAGAACCGGCGGCAAAGACCGCCGGCGCTACGAAGAACCGCGCCGCCGTAACCGTAGCGCCGGCGGTCTTTGCCGCCGGTGTTTTTTCCTCTCCGCAAATGTGGAAACTACCGAGGTATACAGCGCGCGCCCAGAGATCCGCTGTTCGCCCCCTCCCGCCCATCGAAAGGTTATGATCGGTTGATAACATCGAACATAAGTTCGAGCGAGGGGTTTCAGGTTGGACCCGGATACTGCGATCGGCGGCCCTCACGGCCCTTTCCCTTCCACCCAGCTTTCGCTCCTGGAGGCTGTCACGACCGGCTTGCCCAACGAGGCGCTGGAGCGCGTGGTCGCACTTTACTGGAAGCCGGTGTATCGGTTCCTCCGAAGCAAATTCCGCCAGGATAACGAAGACGCCAAGGATCTGACGCAAGGTTTCTTCACCACCGCGCTGGAGCGCGATTTCTTCGCGCGCTTCGACCCGGCCAAAGCCTCGTTTCGGACCTATCTCCGGATGGCGGTCGAACGGTTCGCCGCCAGCCGGCATGCGGCCGCTCACCGGCAAAAGCGCGGCGGGGAAGTTGCATTTGAGCCGCTTGCGGAACAGGCGGCGACCACCGAGTCGCCTGAAGAGGTCTTCGAACGCGAATGGCAGCGGCAGTTGTTCCGATTGGCGGTCGATGACCTGCGCGCGCATTGCGACGGATGCGGAAAGCAGCTCCAGTTTCGCATTTTCGAGGACTACGACCTCGCCGCCGGCGTTCGCCCCTCTTACTCCGATCTGGGGGCGCGGCACCGGATCGCGGCGACCTCGGTGACCAACCATCTCGCCTGGGCGCGCCGCACGCTGCGCGGGTTGGTGACGGAACGGCTGCGCGGCGTGACGGCGGGCGAGCAGGAACTGCACAAGGAGATGCGGCGGGCATGCAGTTGAGCGACATGGAGGAACTGAGCGATTCGGTGCTCGACCATTTGCGGAACGTGGCGGCGCTTCCCGATCTCACGGGAACCCGCTACGAACTGGAGAGTGAGATCGGCCGCGGCGGGTTGGGCGTGGTCTACAGGGCGCGCGACCGCCAACTCGATCGCCAGGTGGCCCTCAAGGTCCTGGAGTCCGCACTGGCCGGCGAAGCGCAACTGATCGCGCGGCTGGAACATCCTGGCATCGTTCCCATCTATGAGGCCGGCACACTCCCCGACGGACGCATCTTCTATGCGATGAAGCTGGTGGCCGGCGCGCGTCTCGACGGCTACCTCGGCGGGGGTCCGTCGCTGGCCGAGCGTTTGCGCGTGATCCGCCGCGTGGGCGAGGTGCTGGCGTTCGCGCATGCGCGCGGAGCGATTCATCGCGACCTCAAGCCGCAGAACGTCATGGTCGGCGCGTTTGGCGAGGTCTACGTGATGGATTGGGGCGTGGACGCCGTGGCGGGCACCGCCGCGTTTCGCGCGCCGGAGGCCGTCCTGGACCGGCGCTCCGACATCTACGCGCTGGGCGGGATGCTCGCGTTCGTGCTGCCCGCGTCGGCGGCGCCGGCACTCCGCGCCATCGCCGCCAAGGCCATGAGCACGGACCCGGCCGCGCGTTACACCGATGCTTCGGCCATGCTGGCCGATATCGAGCGCTTTCAGGATGGGCTGGCCGTGGAGGCCTGGCCGGAACCCCTATGGCATCGCTTGCGCCGGTTCGGATCGCGCAATGCCGTTCTACTATGGCTGCTCGCGGCGTATGTCAGTGTCAAGCTCCTGCTGTTTTTGTTGCGAAATCTTTAAAGGAATTGCCGCCCACGTGGAATTCCATGGTGAGAGGAGTCAACGATGAACAAAATTCTGGTCGGGCTGCTGTTTGGATTGATTTTTGGAGCCTTGGACGGCGCCACGGCGTGGTTTTACCCTGAGGTGCGGTCGATGATCGGCGGCATCATGGTGGGGTCGTCCATCAAGGGCATGGTGGTGGGCCTGCTGAGCGGCTGGTTCGCTCGCAAAGTTCAGTCGACGAAATGGGGGGTCGTGGTGGGCGGAGCCTTGGGGCTGTTGTTTGCCTTTCTGGTGGCGGCTACGGATACGGTGAATGGCAGGCATCCCTACCTGGAAATCATGATGCCCGGCTTCGTCGTCGGCGCCATCATCGGCTTCCCGACACAAAGGACGGGCGCGCCAAGCTCCGCCAAAAGAGCCGCGGAGTGATGGGGGCGCTTTGCCGATTGCCGCTCGGCGAGTGGAGCGCACTCAACGCGTCGAGCGAAGCTCGTCGGGATGAAACACGAGGTCGCGGTCGAGCACCATTTCGATATGGGTGCCCTGGCGCAGCGTCACGTTCTGATCGCGGGAGACCAGGACCCCGACCAGAGCGCCGGCCGCGCCGCCAACTCCGGCGCCAGCCAGTCCCCGGGTGATGGCGCCAATCCCCGCGCCCATGCCGGCTCCCTCCATCACGGTGCGGCCGTCAGCGGACTTGCCCTTGCCCTCGACTTTGCCCTCGTCTCCCGGCGGCCGCGCGTGAAAGTCGCGCGATACGCCGTTAGGCAGAATCAGCGAGTCGAACCGGATGTATAACTCGCCCTTGCCGGAGACGCGGCCGGCCGGCTTGGCTCGGGTGATGGTGCCGGAGACGTCGCTCCAGCGCGGTATCACCACCCGCCCGTTGGCGGCGACCGGAGCGTCCGTCCGCAGATAGACGCGGTCGCCCTCCTTGGCGTACTTCGTACTCACTTCACCGATCAGCGCCAGCAGGACGCGTGTCCCCTTGGGAACCGTGATGTCGGGCGGCACGCCCGGCTCGGGTCTCTTCGCCAGCGCCGGTTGCGGCAGGTCGGCGTCCGGTTCGGATGGGCGCAACGCGGTTACGGGTGCGGTGCCGGCGACCGGCGGGCGAGCGGCCGCCACCGGCTCGCCTTCGCGCCGGAACACCAGCCGGCCTTCGGTTTCCCCGCCGGCGCGAACCACCTGCCGGGTAATCGTCAGCGTGCTATGGTCGCGCGAGAGCTCCCAGCGGTCCAT
>Ga0187875_10001286_pt1 | contig 19582 bp, 18 predicted proteins | sample June2016WEW_17_1_2_FD_132978 | JGI IMG/M metagenome (GOLD analysis project Ga0187875, IMG submission 132978) | Peatland microbial communities from SPRUCE experiment site at the Marcell Experimental Forest, Minnesota, USA - June2016WEW_17_10 | ecosystem: Environmental > Terrestrial > Soil >... | reverse complement strand
ATCAGGACACGGCGGAGGGACGTCCGCAACTGAAAGTGGGCGGGGTGGATGTGGGCGCCCGGGGAGCGGTTCGCCGGCTGCTGAAAGGCGTCGTGCCGGCGTCTGCATTGCGTGCGTTGCTGGGTCGCGTGCCTCCGCGCGAGATTCCATGGGACTTCGTGGACATCGTCGAGACAGATCCGGCGCGGCGGGTCAAGCTAAAGATTTCGAACGAACGGCTGGCAAAGCTTCATCCGGCCGACATTGCCGACATTATCGAAGATTTGGCTCCTGACGAACGCGAGGCCGTGTTCGAAACGCTGGACGAAGGCGTGGCGGCCGATGCCATGGAGGAACTCGAGCCAAGAGTTCAAAAGTCGGTTGTGGAATCGCTCGACAACGACCGTGCGGCTGACATTGTCGAGGAAATGGAACCGGACGCGGCAGCCGATCTTCTAGCCGATCTGTCGGAGGAGCGCAGCGCCGAGATTCTGGTGCAGATGCAGCCCGAGGAGCGGCAGGAAGTCACGGAACTGCTCGAATTCCGGGAAAACACGGCGGCCGGACGGATGACCACGGAATACATTGCGCTGCCGGTGGCGGCCACCACCAACGATGCCGTGGAGGCGATGCGTACGTTCGAAGGCCGCATGGAGAGCATGAGCACGATTTTCCTGGTCGATTCCCATGGAACGCTCGCGGGCGCGGTGCCATTGGTCAAGATCGTGCTCGCGCCCGCTGCAACTCCACTCCTTGCATTAACGCAGGAACCGCTGATTTCAACGGGCGAAGACGCGAAAGAGAAGGAGTTTGCTGAACTCTTCGACAAATACAATCTGCTGACCTTGCCGGTAATCGACGAGCGGAATTTTCTGAAAGGCGTGATTACGCCGGATGACGTGATCAATATGCTCCGCAGCAAGCTGTAGCCACCCGATGTAAGACGGAGCTTGCTCGGTCTCCTACCGCCGCGTGAGACGCGGCCAGCGGCGTCTCTACGGTAAGATTTTTCATGCGTCTGGCACTTTCACCTGTTCAGAAAACGTTGCTGCGTTTATCCTGAACCGTCTGCCGGGCGATTCCGATCTCCTGAAGTGCACGCATGAAATACCTGAAACGCTGGAAGATCCAGATCCTGCTGTTTTTTGCGGTCGTAGGACCTGGGTTTATTACCGCGAACGTCGACAACGATGCCAACGGCATCCTGACGTATTCGCAGGCGGGTGCGCAGTTCGGTTACATGCTGTTGTGGACGATGATCCCGACTACGATCGCCCTGATCGTGGTGCAGGAAATGTGCGCCCGCATGGGAGCGGTCACAGGCAAAGGCCTGAGCGATCTGATCCGAGAAGAGTACGGCCTGCGGATCACGTTTTTCATGATGATCGGTATCTTGATCACGAATTTTGGAAACGTCGTGGGAGAGTTTATCGGCATCGCGGGCAGCATGAGCCTCTTCGGAGTCCCCAAGTACGTGTCGGTGCCGATCAGCGCCGTGATCGTATGGCTGATTGCGGTGAAGGGACATTACAAAAGCGTCGAAAAGGTTTTTCTTGCGGCTTCGTTCTTCTACATCACTTATATTTTTGCCGGGGCCTTGTCGAAGCCTGCATGGATTGAAGCCATGAAGGCGACGATCAAGCCTCCGGCATGGGGCGCTTTTCACCAGGGGCCCTACATCTACATGGTGATTGGCGTGGTCGGAACCACGATTGCTCCCTGGATGCAGTTCTATCTGCAATCGTCGGTTGTGGAGAAAGGCGTGACGCGGCGGCAATACAGCGCTTCGCGACTTGACGTAATCGTAGGCTGTATTTTCACGGACGTGGTCGCGTGGTTCATCATCGTGGCCTGCGCGGCCACGCTCTATCTGCACGGCATACGCAACATTCGAGACGCGGCCGATGCCGCGCAGGCACTGCGCCCGCTGGCAGGCGACTGGGCGTACATACTGTTCGCGCTCGGCCTTTTCAATGCGTCGCTGTTTGCGGCGTCGATTCTGCCACTCTCGACAGCTTATACGGTCTGCGAAGGATTGGGCTTCGAGTCGGGAGTGGAGCGCAAGTTCTCCGAAGCCCCGGCATTTTACTGGCTCTATACCGTGTTGATCGCAGCCGGCGCAGCGGTCGTCATGATCCCGGGCTTGCCACTGTTTCAGATTGCTGTCTTTTCACAGGTTGTCAACGGCGCAGTCTTGCCCTTTGTGTTGATTTTCATGCTGTTGCTCATCAACAAGAAGGATCTGATGGGCGAATTCGTCAATAAGACAACCTTCAACGTCATTGCCTGGGCGACTACGGTGATTATGATCGGACTGACGATACTGTACGTGTGGGGACAGTTGAGCGGGAGTTCTGGCTAGAGTGGTTTTGGCAGATTGTGGTCCCAATGCAAAAGATGGTGAGCGTTAGATCAGTTTTCCCGCTGCGAGGTCTTTCACCAGGGAACGGTCGGCTTCCAGAAAATCGAGTTGCAGCAATTCCGGGCGAGTGACCCAGCGGATTTCGCGAAAGATGCGGTTCTCGATTTCGCCCTTGTATTCTCGTACTTCAAAGAATCGCAGCTCCACCGACCCGCCGCCGGGATACTCATGAACAATGCGAGCGACTTCGTTGCCGACAGTTGCTCCGATTCCGAGCTCTTCTTCCAATTCCCGGCGCATGGCATCGCGCGGTTGTTCACCTTCCTCGATCTTGCCGCCCGGGAACTCCCACTTCAGCGGCATGACCTGGTGACGCGTGCGCTGGCAGGCGAGAATGCGGTCGTCTTTCACGATAAGGGCAGCGACTACGCGCTTCATGGGTAGTTCCTGAGTTTCTGATCAGGCAGTTGCGTGCGGTTCGCGGTTCAGCCGCTTGCCGACAAGTTCGGCGCAGTATTCGACGAGTTCGCGATCTTCAGGAGCGAAAGCCGCGGGAAAGTGGCTGTCAATATCCAATTCGCCGGCAACCTTGCCATGCACGTAAATCGGAACGACAATCTCAGACTTCGTTTCGAGCGAGCAGGCGAGATAACGCATGTCCTTGGAAACATCATCAACCACAACCGTCTTCCCGGACGATGCGGCCGCTCCGCAGATGCCCTGATTCAGGGGAATGCGCGTGTGGGGCGTCATGGCTCCCTGATAGTGCCCTAAAACCAGGACCGGGGGATTCGCACCGTGCTCAAGCATGTAGAAGCCTACCCAGTTGTACTTCAGCATCTCCTGGTTCAGGAGTTCTGTGATGCCCTTCATCAACTGATCGGCCGATCGCGATTCGGAATGCAGGTGGTCGATTGCCTTGCGCGCTTCGGCGTGTTTCTCGGATTTCGAGGTCGTCGTCATGGTTTCTTAATCCTAAACCAATTCACCGCGGTTGATGTCATAGGGCTGCACTTCCGTAATCCGTCGCCATCCCGGAAGAGGATCGCCGTCGAGTTGGAAGGCTTCCGGATGAATGGCCGCGGCGAGAGCTCGCAATCCCGCAAGCAGCGTGGGAGCTGGAGTATTCAAGAGTTCGTCGGAGATGCAGTACACGTGTAAATTGTGCGCTGCCGTCGTGTGTGACCAGCCGCGTTCGCGGATGATCTTTTCAAGTGGGACGCGATCGCCAGCTCCACACCAGGCTGCGATGATGACTTGAGGGTCGAGACGAGCAACTTCTTCCACGGGAATCTGCGTACCGGGCTTGCCGAGGAATTCACCGCCCGCCGCCTCCACTAATTCGGCGACCCAAGGCTGCGATGCGATCAGGGGCTTTCCCCATTCTTCGCAGAATACGCGCTTTTTGGGCAAAGGTACGGTTTTGTATCGGACCGACTCAATCTGATTTTGCAGGTTGCGAATGACCTGATGGCCGCATTGGCCGGCGCCAACACAGGCGGCAATGGTCGCAATGTCGGTGTAGATGTCCTTGAGGGTGTGGGGAGCGAGACCGAGAAATCGAACGCCCGCTTTCAGAATCTCTGCGACTGCGGCCTGCTGATAGGGGACGGCGGCGATGACGAGGTCCGGTTTCGCGGCGAGGATCTGGTCGGCCGTTGCGGTCCACGAATCTGCAATGACCAAGCGGTTGCTGACATCAAGCTGAGGCACGACATCCGCGCAGTATTTTGTGCAGGCAACGACGCGGTCCAGGGCTCCTACGCTGGCGAGGATGACGGTCGCGCTCGGCTGCAGGCAGGCAATACGTTCTGGCGTGTGGGCGCCGGGCATGCTCATATTGTAGGACTAACCCTGGGTTTCAGAGTTTCGGGGTTTCAAAGTTCTGGAGCCCTGTCTTCGGTTCTCAGATTGAAGTCTTGGAACGTTGAAACTTCGCAACTTTTGAGCTTTACAATTGACTGCGTGTACTCTCCCGAACTCCTCGATCATTTTCAGAACCCGCGCCATGCGGGCGTGGTCGAAAACCCTGATGCCTGCGCGCAACTCGAAAACCCGGCGTGCGGAGACATTCTGGAACTCACGTTGAAACTCGAAGGCCGCCGCATTGCGGAGATCCGCTTCCGAGCTAAAGGGTGCGTTCCCACCATGGCTTGCGCGTCGGCGCTTTGCGAGCTGGCCAAAGGCAGAACCATAGAAGAAGCGCGGCGGGTAAGCAGCGAAGAGCTGATCCGCAAAGTTGGAGGCATTCCCGCAGCCTCCACCCACGCCAGCCACCTCGCTATTGATACGCTGGCCGCGCTCGTGCGCGGCCTTTAGGCTTCCAGCATTTATCATGCGCGGGAACAGGCATGTGGTTGGGATGTTGCCGGAGTCAAGAAAATGCCGCAACCGATGTACTTCCTATTTCGTGCATGGTTGAAAAAAATGTACACCAACCATATGGTTGGATAACCTTCCGCGAAAATGTTGCAATGGGCTTGGGTCTCGTCATGACAAGCTAAGGCTAACGTCATGCGAGAGTTCGAGCTGGACCGGACAGATCTCGGATCCAAATCTCACCATTGATGCGGAAAGCACAAGGAGGAGAATTGGTGAAAAAGATACTGCTGCTGGTGTGTTTCGTAGCACTTTGCAGTTTGACGCTAATGGGCCAGACCGTAGAGCAGCCGCGGATGTTGCATCACCAGGAAACGTTTTCGGTTCATGTGCCACCGCAGGAAGCCCCAGCAGGTTTGAAAACAATCTACAGCAGCCTGGGACAGTCGCAGAACGATCTTTACAACTACCTCACTACCTGGCTGGTTTCGGGACCAAAGTCCCTGATCGGGCTCGCTGACTTCATCGCAATGCCCTTCACCCCGCAATCGAACTCCCATGTTTCGCAGGTACAGGTGGCCATTTTGTACGACGGCAGCGGGGCGAACCAAGTGAACCTCAACATTTATAGCGACAGCAAGGGCCACCCGGGAAGACTGTTGGCGGGGCCTGTGACCGTTACGAACCTGCCATACGGTTTAAGCTGCTGCCAGTTGGCCGTCGCCGACTTTGCTTCGGTTGCGGTGAACGGTGGAACACAGTATTGGGTAGTTGCCGATACGCCGAAGACTGGCACTGGAAGCGATTTCGTAGGCGAGTGGGCGTGTGCCATTACGCCGGTCTTTACGCTGGCCGCTAACGGCGCAGAAACCGGATGGGTTGCTTTTAACGGCAATGGGCTACCCGCGGGGGCCGTGCTCGGGACAGTGCCCTAGCAGTCGCTGAAAAACTGTTCTTGACGACCGCAATTTCTGTCAGCGGCGGAACAGGCTGCGGAAGCTATCGGTGGTTGAGTTCGGGTTGGTGCACCGGCCAGCGATTGGCAAGCGCAATTTCCCTCAGGTTCGGGTTTGGGTTGATCACGAACGGATGCCTGGAGAGCGCTAGCATTTCGCGGTCCCAAATGGCATTGCCGAATGCGCAATCGGGAGCTACGTTGAGTGCCGCCTGAAGCGCCTCAACCTTGCCCGGGCCGCTCGGCACGCGCACGAGGCGGTCGGTAATCACACCTTTTTCGACGGCGGTTTCAGCGGCCAGGATGCGGTCCTGCGGGATGCCGAATAGGCGCATGCCCGAGCGGATGATCCACTGGTTGGAGGAAGAAACGGCCCATACGTCGCATCCGGACGCGCGCAGGCGCTCGACCAGTACGCGCATCTCGGGGAAGATGTTCGGGGCGATGGACCCGGCAAAGAACTCGTCGCATGCCTGCTGCACGACATCTTCCCGCAGGCCTTGGTGCATCGTGCCCATTTCGCCGCACATGACATCCTCGGCAACCTTGCCGGCGCGATAGTCGGCATAACGCGCTCGTGCCCAGTGAATGATTTCTTCTGACACGAAGCCATTGTCCAGTTCCCAGGAGAAAAAGCCTTCTCCTGCATCGCCGGACCAGAGGGTGCCATCGCAATCGAAGGCGGCGACGCGCGGGTTGAGTGCAAGAACGCTTGCAATGAATTCGGTTTGGGCAGTTTTTAAAGTAGTCATTAGTGGGTTGATCAGAGATTTCGTTGCACAGCATAGCAGTAAAATATTTCGGCTTTTCGCGGACGGGGCCCCTTCGGCTGCGCTCAGGGCAGGTCCGCGCCACATTTTTATCCTAGCTGGAATGTCAGGCTGGCAGAGCTGCGTATTGATCTGGCGTATCCACATTCACAACAACGCGCGGGTCATCGACTGGGACATAGACGATCTTCTCAAGGTGCGCGTGCTCAATTTCGCGCGCACTCGAGGATGCAGGCGCTCTTAAGAAGGCCTCCATCAATTCGCGGGCGGCGAGAATGGGATGGCCGTGCTTGCCCTGATAGTCCGGTACTACGGCCCACCTGGATTCGGGAACCTCGGTTTCGAAGGCTTCTTTCAGCCGGGCGATGGTTTCGGTTTTCACCGGTGGGCGATCGACCAGAGTGATCATGGCTGCATCGCGTCCGCGGTTCAACACTTCGTGCAAACCGGCTTGCAGGGAACTGAATTGTCCGCGAGTGGGATCGGGGTTGACCACGAGCGAGGCTCCATTGGCGTAGATGATCGGAGCCAGATTGTCTTCGTTCTTACCGACCACCACGAACACGACGTCCACGTATGCATTAAGCAGTTCGATCGCGGCGGAGAGAAATGTGCCTGTTGCGAGAGTACCTTCCGGCAGCGGAGGCCATGGCAGCAACGCTTTATCGCGGCCCATGCGCGAAGACTCGCCCGCTGCCAGAATGACGCCACACAAACTCGAGGCCCGTCCCATGAGGCGAAGATAGCACCGCGATCCACGGCTGCCAAGGATGTGGGTCACGTGCTACGGAATAATGGTCTTGTAAGTGAGAGTTGTTCAGCTGAAGGTGGGCAGCTTGATGATGTCGTCGTGCGGGACGGGTTCGAGTGCTTGCCCGGCTTTTCGCCACGCGCGCAGTCCTCCGACGATCACGAACACTTTGAACCCTTCCTTCTGAAGCAGGTGCGCCACCCGGGCGCTCGTGGCTTCGCGTGCTCAAGTACAGTAGAGATAAATCTCCCGCTCCTTGGAAAGGTTCTTGATTTCTTCTTCGAGGTTATTGGGTTCAAGACGAATGGAGCCGGCGATGCGCTCGGAGTCAGCGTCGTAGTAGCCGTGGCTGCGCACGTCGGCGATCAGGATGCTCCCGGGTTCAGCGGAGGCCAGCCTGCGGCCAACTTCGTCCGCTTGTACTCGCGGGGCCACGTCGAGCAGGCGGTATCTGCGGTAGATGACGATGCGATAGATGATGTAGGCGGTCAGTCCAACACCGAAGACGACCTCGGCGTCGAAACCAGCGGAGCGGACGCCGCGGGTAATAGCGCGCAGGGCATCGCTGAAGAGGTATCCGGCAGCAGCGTAGGCTCCGATATAGAGAGCCGCTCCCATGGAATCGAAGGCCAGAAACTGCCCGGGCCGCATGCGCATGCTGCCAGCGAGCGGGGGAGACATGGTGTTAATCCCCGGAATGAACTTGGCAAACAGCAAGGTCAGCTTTCCACGGCGATAAAAATATTCGGCCGAGCGCAGAATGCAAGTTTCCGGGTTCGCCGACAGGCGACAGAGGAGGCCGAGCAACGCCCATCCGCTGGCCCTGCCCGCGAAATAGAGAAGCATGTCACCACAGAGCATCGCGATCAGGCCGACGAGGAAAACCACATAGAAATGCAGGTGTCCATAGGCCGATACCGCGCCCGCGGTCAGGATGGCGAGAGCGGCCGGAAGCGGGAGGCCGACGGCCTCTGCAAAGCACACAACGGCTAGGAACAGATAGCCATGGCGAGAGATGATTGAAACGAGGTCGTTCATTGAGCTTCCAGCTGTTCGCCGCTAGCTTCCAGCAAGCCAAGTCGGGATACCGCCCTGATGTGATTGCCAGAAGCAAGAAGCTGGAGGCTGGCAGCTATTTTTCCCGCGCGACCACATACTCCGGTGCCCACAAGAGCGCGCGCTTGATTTCGGAATCCGGGAATACGCAAATCGCGGTGCGCGCTGACTCCGCGAAGCGAGCGGCCTCTTTCGAAGCGAATTCGAGAGAGTTGTAGCGGTTCAGGATGGTCAGAATGTCGGCATGCGTGACGCCGTTGAAGGCACGGTCGTGCAGCACGGTTTCGATGTGACGGCGCTCGGCGGGCGTGCAGCGATCGAGCGCGTGAATCACCGCCATGGTGGCTTTGCCTTCGCGCAAATCGCTGGCCACGGGCTTGCCGAGGACGCTTTCGGTTGCGGTGAGGTCGAGCACATCATCGACGATCTGGAAAGCCATTCCAAGGTCGCGGCCATATTGTCCCAGGCGTTCTTCCTGTTGGAGGGTGGCGCCGCCGAGAATGCCGCCCACCCGCATGCACACCGAGAACAGGCATGCCGTCTTGCGATAAATCAGGTCCAGATATTCCTGCAGCGAGATCAGTTTACCGAGCTTTTCCATCTGCAGCAATTCGCCCTCGACCATCTGCTGGGTAAGTTCGATGAGCACGTCGAGGATACGGAAATTGCGCTCCTGCACGGCAATCTTGAAGGCCTGCATGTAGAGCCAGTCGCCGGCGAGCACGCACTTGGAATTGCCCCACTGCGTGTTGGCAGCGGGACGTCCGCGGCGAATCTCAGCCTCATCAATGATGTCGTCATGGACGAGGGTTGCGGTATGGATGATTTCGACGACTGATGCCAGCTTGACAGCGCCGGTCCCCTTGTACCCGAAGAGCTTTGCGGAAAGCAGGAGAAGAGCGGGGCGGATCCGTTTGCCTCCGCCGGCCCGCAGATATTCACCGATCTCGGTGATGGCGGAGACATTCGAGACCGTGTCCTGACCGAACTGTTCCTCGATCGCGACGATGTCGTCGCGCAGGAGGTCGAAGATCTCTTTTCCGTTAATGGCGCTAGTTGTGCTCAAATTCTGAGTTCTCACCGCCGAGTCGCCGAGTACGCAGAGGAAAACGGCTCAACGAATCACATTTGCAGGTTGACAGATCGCCTCGGCGTCCTCTGCGTCTCGGCGGTGATATTTAGTTCGTCCGGTAATTTGTAAACTGCAAATCGATACCGAAATCGTGACCCTTGACCATCGCGATGACTCCCTGCAGCGTATCGCGATCCTTACTGCTCACGCGGACCAGGTCGCCTTGAATCGAGGCCTGCGCTTTTGCCTTGGAGTTCTTGATCAGCTTGACGATCTCGCGTGCCTTTTCGATCGGGACACCCTGCTGCAGCGTGATCTTCTGCTTCACAGTGCTTCCGGCAGCGGGTTCGAGCGCCCCGTAGGTGAGTCCTTTCAGCGGCACCCCGCGCTTGACGAGCTTCTGCTGGAAGACGTCGTTCACGGCTTTCATCTTAAATTCATCGGCCGAGTGCAGAATGATGGCCTCATGGCCCTCCATTGCGATCTGCGACTTGGAGTCCTTGAGATCAAAGCGCGTACTGACTTCTTTCATCGCCTGCTGAATGGCGTTGCCGACTTCCGCGAGGTCGATTTTGCTCACAATGTCGAAACTGTTATCGGGCATTGATTTGTGTCTTCACGTCTTTAGATTGTCGTGCCAGGCTAAGGGAAGCACTTGTTTTTGCAGAGAGCTGGAAGCTCAACCCCGCGCGCCTGCCTAAAAGTGGCACTCCTGAGGTTATCAGAAGAAGCAACCTCTGGGCAGGTAAAGCGGCTGCTCAGTTTTTGCGCCTTTCATCGAGTTTAAAGAAACGACGGAAGTTCTCGGCCGTTTGCGCGCCCACCGCCTCAGCCGGAAGATTGCGGAGTTCGCCGATGCGGCGTGCAACTTCAATCACAAACGACGGTTCGTTGCGCTGGCCGCGATGCGGAATGGGCGCCAGGTAGGGCGAATCGGTTTCAATCAGCATGCGGTCGAGGGGGACGAATTGGGCGGCGTCGCGGATGTTTTGGGCTTTCGGGAAAGTGATGTTGCCGGCAAAAGAGATCAGGAAGCCCATGTCCAGCGCGTGCCGCGCGTGCTCGACGCTTCCGGTGAAGCAGTGAAGAATGCCGCCGAGGCCAGCGGAACTGAGCTGTCCGGCGCTGCCACGCTCGCCGGACCAGTGGTCGGCGATCATGGCGAGGCAGTCGTCCCAGGCGTTCTCGCTATTGTCGGACGGACGACAGTGAATGATGATGGGCAATTTCGCGGTCTGCGCGAGCTCCATCTGCCGCCGGAAAACTGCTTTTTGCGTATCGCGGGGTGAGTGATCGTAGAAATAGTCGAGGCCGATTTCTCCCCATCCAATGACCCGTGGATGTTTTGACCATTTGAGCAGTTTGGAATAAGCCTCTTCGTTTGCGAGGCTCGCTTCGTGGGGATGGATGCCGACGCTGGCCCAGATCTCCGGGTATTGGGCTTGACCGCTGTATTTTTCCGCCAACCGGATGCCGCAGTCGGCCGTGTCGGGTCCCTCGCCATTTCCGATTGCCAGGTAGGATTCGATGCCGGTGGCTTTGGCGCGCGCCAGCACGGCGTCCCGGTCAGCGTCGTAGCGTTTGCCTTCGAGATGGGCGTGGGAGTCGATGAACATAGAGTGGGTCGTTCGTCGTTGGTCGTCAGCACTCTTGGGTGGAGACGCAGCTTGCGGCGTTTCCCTGTCGGCACGAATTTGCGGAGACGCCGCAAGCTGCGTCTCTATAGCAACTCTTGCGCGAACTACTTCAATCTCGTCCCCAGCGGTACATCCTCGAGGAAGCTGGCCAACACGGGCTTTCCGCCTTCGGGCGAGGCCGCAACGATCATGCCGTTCGATTCGAGGCCGCGCAGTTTGCGAGGTGCGAGGTTTGCCACGATCACGACCTTGCGTCCAATTAGCGACTCTGGCGCGTAGGCCTCGGCAATCCCGGCGACCAGTTGCCGCACTTCGGTTCCAAGGTCAACTTCCAGACGCAGCAGTTTGTCGGCGCCCTTTACGCGCTCCGCTGTTTTCACCTGCGCCACGCGCAACTCAACCTTGGCGAAGTCGTCGATGCTGATCTTGCCATCGGGAATCGTTGGCGCAGGCTGGGCGGGGGCAGTGGGCGCTTGAGGCGCTGTCGCTGAAGTGCCGGCAATAACTGTTGTCGCGGCAGGCGGCTTCCCAGCGTCACTCGGCTGGACGGGCGGGGCGCCCGTCGCTCCAGTCTGTTCTTCCATTTTCTGCATCCTCTCTACTGCCGATTTATCTGCGCGGGGAAATACGGCCTGTACGGCGCCGAGTTTCGTGCCGAGCTGCAATTGTCCCCAGCGCAGTTCCATCAGGTCGAATTTCGTTATCTCTCCCAGGCCCATCTGCTGCCAGATTTTCGCTGTCGAATCAGGCATCACCGGATGCGCCAGGGCGGTTACGATTCTTAGCGCTTCTGCGCTCGTGTAGAGCACAGTAGCGAGCCGCTGGCGGCTTTCTTCGTCCTGCCTGTCGCCGAGGGACCACGGCTCGTTTTCGACGATGTACTTATCCACGGCCGAGACCAGGCCCCAGGCTGATTCAAGCGCGCGCGAGAATTGATACTGACCGAAATATGACGCGAAATCAGAAATGGCTTTCTTCGCCGCCTCCGCAATCGCGTCGTCCTGGGACCTGTGCGCGGCGTGTGAAGGGTAGGGAACCTCTCCCTTGAAATAGCGCGTGATCATAGTCAGGGTGCGGCTGGCGAGATTGCCCAAGCCATTGGCAAGATCGGCGTTGTAGCGCTGCACGAGCGCATCGAAGCTGAACGAGCCATCCTGCCCAAACACGATTTCGCGCAGCAAAAAGTAGCGCAGGGCGTCGGTGCCCAGCACGTCGACGATCGTCTCGGCGCGTACAATATTGCCGCGCGACTTCGACATCTTGCTTTCTTCAAACAGCAGCCAGCCGTGCGCGGTGATGCCTTTCGGCAAAGGCAATCCCGCCGCCATCAGAAAGGCCGGCCAATAGACGCAATGGAAGCGGACGATTTCCTTGCCGATCATGTGCACGTCGGCGGGCCAGTACTTGTCGTACTTGCTGGTGTCGTTTGAGCCGTACCCGAGAGCGGTAATGTAGTTCGCCAATGCGTCGAGCCAGACGTAGATGACGTGCTTGGGATCGTCCGGTACTGGAATGCCCCATGAAAACGTGCTGCGGCTGATGGAGAGATCGCGCAAGCCACCCGTCACAAATGACAGGACTTCATTGCGCCTGGTGTCGGGCCGGATGAAATCCGGCTGTTCGGTGTAGAGCTTGATCAGGGGTTCCTGAAATGCGGAGAGCTTAAAGAAATAGTTTTCTTCTTTTACCGTCTCGGTAGGACGTCCGCATTCCGGGCAGGGCGCACCGGGCCCGACCGAATCAACATAGAGCTCGTCATACACGCAGTATTGGCCAGTGTAGTGGCTCTTGTAGATGTAGCCCGCGTCCTGAATCCGCTTCCACAGGGCCTGCACGCCCTGCTTGTGGCGAGACGAGGTTGTACGGATGTAATCGTCGTAGCTGAGTCCCATGCGGTCCCAAAGGGCACGGAATTCGGCTGAGACCTCGTCGGTGAACTGCTGCGGCGTTTTGCCCGCTGCCTGCGCTGCACGCTCGATTTTCTGACCGTGCTCGTCGGTACCGGTAAGAAACCATGTGTCGTCGCCGAGCATGCGATGCCGGCGCGCGATGGTGTCGCAGGCAATCGTCGTGTACGCGTGCCCGATGTGCGGACGAGCATTGACGTAGTAAATAGGAGTTGTGATGTAGAACTTCTTGCTCATGAGTTTTATAGGTGGAGCACCTGCACGAGGCCAGTTTCTGGATTTCCAGCCGCTGGCGCCTGGCTTCTGGCTCCCGACAATTAGTGTTTCATAAGAAGGCTTGCTAGTAGCTAAAAGCTACGAGTTGGAAGCTCCGAATTTCCGCAAAGCTTCCTCCATGACCTTCTTTAGCGGCACCTGATGCTTTTCGGCCAGCGCGCGGCAGTCCTCAAATTCCGGAGCATAGTTGGACACCGTGCCATTCATTTTTGCGATCTTGATGCGTACGGGACCCCAGGATGTGTCGACGGTCTCCCACCGCCGTGAGAGTATTCTGCGTTGTTCGTCGCGGCGGCGCACACCAAGCGTCGAGGTCTCGGCGAAAATCAGTTTGGTGAGACGGTCGGCATCGTCGGGCTTCGCCAGGACTGTCAGCAATGCGCCGGGGCGATTCTTCTTCATCTGGACGGGGACGCTGAATACGTCGAGTGCTCCGTCGGCGAGCAATCGTTCCATCGCGTAGGCGAAGACCTGCGGGCTTAAGTCGTCCAGATTGGCTTCGAGCACGGCGATTTGATCTGCGACGATACCCTCTGGGGATGTGACGGTAGTGAACGAAGCGTTGGTCCTCGCGTTCGAGGCAGTCTCTCCAATCGTCAACCGCAGCAGATTCGGATGCTCTCGAAACTCGCGGCTTCCGGCACCGTAACCGGCCTTTTCGATCTTCATCGCCGGAAACGCCCCGAAGCGTGTCGCCAAAGCCCTCACGATCGCGGCACCCGTTGGCGTTACCAACTCAACCTGCGGACCAGACGAGTAGACCGGAGCATTCCTGAGGAGCTTCAGGGTTGCGGGAGCAGGCACGGGCAATGTTCCGTGAGCGCACTTGACGATGCCTCCACCAACGTTGAGCGGAGAGCACACCCATTCGTCGACTGCGAGGGCCTCGGCTCCTACGGACGCGCAGACGATATCCACCATCGCATCCACGGCGCCGACCTCATGAAAATGCACCTGCTCGATTGACGTATTGTGAATCTCGGCTTCCGCGGCTCCCAATGCTTCGAATATGCGGATCGCGGTTGCTTTCGCGGCGGCACTGATCGCTGCACCGTTGATGATCAGGCGAATTTCGCTTAATCCCCGGCCCTGCGGATGGCGAGCATGTGGCGCGTGCTCCGGCGGATCATTCGCACGAGAATGTTGGTGCTCATGTTCATGGTCGTGCGGATGAGCGTGCGGATGATTGTGCTCGCGCTGCTGCTCCCAATAGACCTCACGCGGCAGATCTTTCTCGCCTTGGGCGTAAACATCCACCTTGGTACCGGTGATTCCGCTACGCATCACCCGTGAAATCTGCAGCGTCGCGCCGATATTGAGCGCAGCCACTGTGTCTTCCAGCAATTTGGGCGGGACTCCGGCATCGACGAGGGCGCCAAGAAACATGTCGCCGCTGATGCCGGAAAAACAGTCGAGGTAGGCAATGCGCATAGAAGCCGTCGTTCGCTATTGGTTGTTCGTTGTTCGCAAACACGAACGACCAACGTAGTTTTTCATCATAGGTTTCACATTCAGTCGCGTCAAACGCGCTGTGCGCCGCGACTTTGTTAGAATCACTGTTTCTTCAATCATTTAGAGGGATTTCTTGTACCGAGACCTGGAACGCCGTTTGGCTGAGTCTGTGCGCGAGTTCTTGCGCCGCAGTTATCAGCTGGAAGTCGCAAATATCGTCATCGAGCAACCTCCCAAGATCGAGTTTGGCGAGTATGCTCTGCCCATCGCATTTGAGCTTGCCCGCAAGCTCCGCAAGGCTCCGCGCAAAATTGCCGACGAAATCGTCGCGGGAATCGGTTGCGTCCGCGGCATCGAAAGGTTTGAGGTTGCGGGCGCGGGCTACATCAATGTGCGAGTGAACCGGGCCGAAGCGGCGGCGGCGGTTGCGGCGGATCAGAATTTGCCTGCCGACATTCCTCCCGGCAAGGTGCTGGTTGAGCATTCCAGCATCAATCCCAACAAGGCCGCTCACATCGGGCATCTGCGGAATGCGATTTTGGGCGACACATTCGTGCGCCTCCTGCGGCTCGCTGGCAGGGAAGTCGACGTTCAGAATTACATCGACAATACCGGAGTCCAGGTGGCTGACGTGGTCGTCGGATTCATGCATCTCGAGAAAAAGTCGCGCGCGGAAATTGAAGCGCTCGCTGCCGCGCCTCATTTCGATTTCTATTGTTGGGACCTCTACGCGAGCGTTTCCCGCTGGTACGCCGAGGACAAGCAAAACCTGGCAGCGCGGAGCGCGACGCTGCACGCGCTGGAGGAAGGGAACAACGAGACCGCTGAGATCGCCGAAATCATTGCGATTGCTGTCCTGCGTCGACATCTGGAGACGATGGAGCGGCTCGACATCGAATATGACTTCCTGCCGCGGGAGAGCGAGATTCTTCACCTTCATTTCTGGGATGCCGCGTTCACAAAGTTGAAAGAAGCCGGCGTGCTCACTTACGAAGCCGAGGGCAAGAATAAAGGCTGCTGGATCATGCGGCGGGCGGGGACGGCAAAATCTTTAACCACGGAGGGCACAGAGAACACGGAGGACGGCGAGACAGCCGGCCAGATTTCCGAAGAGGACCAGAAAGTCATTGTCCGTTCGAATGGGACCGTCGGTTACGTGGGCAAGGACATCGCTTACCACATGTGGAAGTTCGGCCTGCTGGGGCGCGATTTCAGCTATCGTAAGTTCTATCGCTATCCCAACGCGCACGAATGCTGGATCTCAACAAGCCCCGCCGATCCGCAGGTCGAAAGAGGTCATCCACATTTTGGGGATGTCGCCGAAATCTACAACGTGATTGACGCGCGTCAGTCGGAAGCGCAGAACACGGTGATCGAAGCTCTGCGCGGGCTTGGCCATGGTGAGGCCGCCGACCGCTACACGCATTTTTCCTACGAGATGGTTGCGCTCACTCCGCGGTGCGCGGCCGAACTCGGCTATGAACTGAGCGAAGAAGAAAAGGCGCGTCCCTGGATCGAGGTTTCCGGGCGCAAAGGATTCGGGGTCAAGGCGGACGATCTGCTGGATGCGCTGATCACCTCGGCACGAAAGGAAGTGGATTCGCGCCATCCCGAATTGAGCGAAGAAGAGCGCGCGGCGATCGCCATGCAGATCGCCATCGGTGCGCTGCGCTATTTCATGCTGAAGTTCACCAAGCCTTCAGTGATTGCATTTGATTTCAAAGACGCGCTCAGCTTTGAAGGCGAGACTGGGCCGTACGCGCAGTATGCGGTGGTGCGCGCCACGAACATTTTCCGCAAGGGCGGATTCGACCCTGATACGTTTCTGTCAGGCACCGCAAGCGAGGTTTCTACCGAGGATTTTGCGAAGTACTTGGGCGGAGAATCTGGAAACGGAATCTGGGAGCTCTGGTTGGCTGCGGCGAAGACTTCTTACATCGTGGGGCAGTGCATTGCCACAACCGAGCCTGCGTACCTTGCGAAGCATGTTTTTCAACTGGCGCAAATGTTTAACACCTTCTATCACCAGCACCCAATCCTGATTGAGCCGAACGAAGATCGAAAGCGATTTCTGCTGACGACGGCTGCCGTTGTGCGCCGTGAATTGATCCGCGTTCTGGCGGTAATGGGCATCACGGTTCCTTCGGTAATGTGAAATCCCGCTCTGGGCGTGGCATCTTTACCAGGCATCTTTTTCAGGGCATCTTAGATGGCATCTTAGGATGTCCAATCGGCATCTCTCTTAGTAGGGATATTTCGCACAAGATCGTACTAACAAGGGTCGGCCTCAAGGGCGGTCCGGGGGAGTGGTATCGATGAAAAACATCAAGGGTTTATTCGCGGTTGTTTTGCTAACGCTTTCGGCGGCTGGGACGGCGTGGGCTTCGCCGAAGGTTCCAGCAATTCCGCGCACGCTTTCTAACGCACGATTTGTGTACGTGGCTGCCTATGATGGCGATCAATTTGATCCTAGGCTCCTGCCCGACGACCGCGAGGCCATCTCCCGCGTGCAGGACACGATTCAGAAGTGGGGCAAACTGATTGTGGTGTACCGGCCCGAAGATGCGGATGTCATCCTGATGGTGCAGTCACGACCGAGCGAGGATGTACTGGCCCTTTATGATGCGCACGGATCGCGGTCTGTTTTTCTATGGCGCGTCATGGGGCGCGGTGGATTGCAGCAGGGCGAGGCACCCCTGGTCTCGCAGTTCGAAAAGGCGTGGAACAAGATCCAGAATTAGATCCACGCTTCAACAAAACAAATAAACGTTCGTGATTTCCAGCCGGCCGAGGGAGGCGCAGTTCGTCTGCGTCTCATTTTCGAGTACCAGCGACGCCAACCCTGTGCGGTGACTTTCCGGGACTCTGCCGGAATTCCACAGTATAAAATTTCTATGGTGCCAGCATCGAAAGGCGGGGAGCAAGGCGTCGTAGTTCGCAGTGAATTTGTAGGCTATTGATAATAAGTGCGTTGCAGACTTCCATATCGAGCCGAGGATGGCATCCTTCGTGCTTCAGTAGACATCGAATGCAGGTCCGGAAAGATTGGTATCGGATCGGCAGGAGAAGCAAGAATTGATCCGGGGCAATAATTTGGGGAAGGAGCCCTCAATCGAATGAAACGAATTTCATTGACCCTTATGCTGGCACTCGCAGCGGCCGCATCGATTGGCTGTACCACCAAGAACTATGTGCGCCAACAGACGACGCCGTTGATCAACAAGACCAACGAACTCGACGACCTGACGGCGAAGAATTCAAGAGATATCAAGGACGTGGACCAGCGCGCGCAGGCGGGAATCCAAGCGGCGCAGGCAAGCGCTAATCAGGCTGACCGGAGAGCATTGGCGGCAGGTACCAGCGCCGATAAAGCGCAGACGTCGGCAAGTAGTGCCGCGCAGCGCGTGGACACTCTGACCAACACGGTCGTTAACCTCGACAACTATCGCCCCGTGGCGGATGCCTCGGTGCATTTCGGATTCAACAAGGACAATCTGACCAAGCAGGCGAGAGAAGCGATCGACCAGTTGGCTGAAAGCGTTGCGTCGACCAAGGGATACATCATCACGGTAGAAGGCGCGACCGACTCGGTGGGCAGTGCCGACTACAACTATGACTTGAGCCAGCGGCGCGCCGATGCGGTGATTCAGTATCTGGCTTCGGAGAAGAACATTCCGGCCTATAAGATTTATCTGATCGGGCTGGGCAAGGATAAGCCGGTTGAGTCGAACAAGACGGCGGATGGACGGGCGAAGAACCGCCGCGTGGACATCCACCTGATGACGAATACCGGAGCGGGACAGTCGCCGGCACAGACGACGCCGACGGCAAGCGCGACCCCGCCGTCGCTATAGTTTTCCTCCTCCCCGGAGGATTTCGCCCAAAACAGGCCGCCGCATTTGGCGGCCTGATTTTTGTCTGGCCAGAGTTTCCTGCGCGTCCCGCGAGATCAATACTCCTTCACTCCTGCCGATGGCTGCGCGAGCGGGCAACTGCGGCGTGACGTCAGGGCATCGCACCAGAGCCAGCGGCTCGATTACAATCTGGTCAGGTCAGGAGAGTACGATGATCGCGATCCCACTGCTCGCGGCCCTGCTTCTAAGCGCTCTTCAGGACGCCGCTGTTCCCGTCAACTCCGCTCCGGCCACCGCGGCTTCCGCTGCTCAAACGCCTTCGATGATGGCGGCGCCGAAACAATTCACAGCGGAACAACAAGAACAGATCAAGCAGAAGTTGGAACAGGCAACGATTCAGTGGGAAGCGGCCCGGAAGCAAGCGGTGCGCATCAACGACCTCGCGGCCGACATTCACTCAGAAGCCGACGCGCGGAAGCTTGTGGACGCGGTCGCGGAGGTACTTACCAACCATCAGCATTTGCTGTGGGCCGGGCTGAGCTATCGTCATCGTGTGGCACGCGCCGAATTTGAGGCCGTTTCCGACCCGGCGCACCTGATTCCGGAACAGCGGATCGTGGATGTTTGGAACGAGTATGTGCGCGAGATCGATGCGCCAGAAGAAGCGCTGGTGACGCTTGCAGAATTACACAACCTGCGCGACGGAATGTACGTCGGAGCGAGCCGCTTTGCCTGGAAGCGCGAAGGGCAACAGTCGATCTGGACGATGCCGAACATTTATGCGGTCGATGACGATGGCAAGATCGCGAATGGCTGCCGTGCGCTGGAGGCGCTGAAGGTCATTCACGATATGCACGACACGTTCATGAACGTGCGGATCGCGCGGGCGCGTGTCGAAAAGGGAATACTTTCATCCGAACTGTGGGCGCAGCGGGAGCGGGGCCCGGCGCAGGCGCACGCGGCTGTGTTTTCGGCCGGAGAGTTGCGGGCGTTCAACACGCATTCTGAGGTCATGCGGATGGCCACATATCACTACCAGCAGGAGCACGGTGAACAGGCTTACGATCGACTAGTACAGAGATTGTTTAACGAACTGTTTCCGGTAGAGTGACCCCAAATTTCGAAAGCGTGAATCAGACTAGAATACTTGCAAGATGACTCGTCTTTCCCTCTTCGGATGTTCGCTGGTTTT
>Ga0187875_10001284_pt1 | contig 19591 bp, 21 predicted proteins | sample June2016WEW_17_1_2_FD_132978 | JGI IMG/M metagenome (GOLD analysis project Ga0187875, IMG submission 132978) | Peatland microbial communities from SPRUCE experiment site at the Marcell Experimental Forest, Minnesota, USA - June2016WEW_17_10 | ecosystem: Environmental > Terrestrial > Soil >... | reverse complement strand
TGGTGTGACTGGCCTGCCGGTTCCTCGCTGTCTCAGGACCGGGGTTGCAACGGGTTCTGGTGTGACTGGCCTGCCGGTTCCTCGCTGTCTCAGGACCGGGGTTGCAACGGGTTCTGGTGTGACCGGCCTGCCGGTTCCTCGCCGGCCTCGGGTGAGCAGGTACTTCCCAACGATGCTGCCCGCATTCCCATGCAGTGTCATCAACCGCTGAGCAGCGTCGATCACCGCAGGGTCGGTGTCAGCACCGGTATCCTTTAGCGCTTTCTCCATCGAGGCACGCCATGCCTCCGAATTGGCTTCATACTCAGTCAACGCGGCCTCGGCGGTCCTATTGCCATTGAACCGGGCTGCCACCAACCGTTTTAGTCGCCGATAGGCATCCCCGAGCGCCGTGGAAGCCGAGCTTTCGGCACTACCTGTGGCACCTGCTGTCAGCGCCGCAATTGTCAATTTCACCGGATCCATCAGCGCACCTCACATACTTCACTCTATGTGAGTAGAATCTCACTAATCGGGTCGTTTGTCCATCCAGCGACGCGCGGCCGCAACCTCCGCAATCAGATCGGTAACCGAAACCCGCCACTGCCCACCAGTTAGCCTGTGTAGCACCGAAGTATGGTCATGGCACAGTCAGGACACGCCTTGGGTCCGGCCCAGCTCGACGACATAGCGCGGCCGAGCCGCAGACCTCCAGGCAGGATCACGAAAGATGGGGGCTAGGGCCTGCCTCGAAAGTGTTTGTTTGCGTGTTGCAGTCACCGACCTGGACGCCTTGCGAGTCGTGTACCGTCACGACATACTTACCCGACTTCGACCCGGCCTCATCGACCAGGCTCATCAGCTCCTGGGCCGCCGCTATCAGCTCAGCATCGCTTTCAACGTCTGCTGCAGAGAGCTCCGCAGCCAGCGGTGTTTCCCACGTCTGCGGAGCGGCCTCATACTCGGCGAGCACCAACTCGCCTTCAGGGTGTCCGGCGAACCGCTTCTTCGCGAGAGCCTTGAGCCGCGCAAAGGCATCCTTAACTGCCACCGATGTCTCATCCTGAAAGGCTGAGCCCGCACCCGCACCCAGCGCCGTCACGATCAATGTGGTTGGATCCATCTGCCCTGACCTCTCCACCTCGGGCGTAACCGACCAACGCTCTCACCCTTAGCGGTCAGATCGTAACCCAGGCAGGACCCTGCCGGGCCGGGCGCGCCGGGTGGTCGCCGTAGCGACGATGAGCGCGGCCGACGTGGCTGAAGCGCTCGGCATCGGATGGCACGTCTTCCACTGGGCTGCGGGCGAACGAAGCAACGGGTCGGCTCACGAGGAGCCGGACGACGCACCCGAGGGCTTTCGCGAGCAGCCGCGCTACGCGCCGACCGTCGAGCGCATGTACGCGAACGATCGGATCGAGGTCACCTGGGAGCCTGCGTTCTGTATCCACGTCGCCGAGTGCATGCGCGGGCTCCCTGCCGTATTCGACAACCAGCGGCGGCCCTGGATCGTCGTCGATAACGGATCCCCGGACGAGATCGGCGAGGTGATCGAGCGCTGCCCGACGGGAGCGCTGCACTTCCACCGCCAGGACGGCGGGCCTCAGGAGCCGGTGCCGGAGGAGACCACGGTGCAGGAGCGCCCCAACGGGCCGCTGTTCGTCCGCGGCAAGATCCGGATCTTCGGCCAGGACCGCAAGCTGCTTAGGGAGGACATGCGGGTTGCGCTGTGCAGGTGCGGCGCGTCGCAAAACAAGCCGTTCTGCGACGGCAGCCATCGTAGGGTGGGGTTCCGGACCACGCGCGGTCCAACGTGAATGGAGGGTAGCGATGGTGCGAGAGGTCGATCGGGAGGGGGTTCGCCGTCTCATGCAGCAGGGCGCCCAGATCATCGACGTGCTGCCGGCCCAGGAGTACGGCGAGGACCATCTGCCCGGAGCTGTCAACCTTCCGATCCGCAAGATCGAGACCGAGGCGCGTCGCGTGCTCGATCCCGGTCGGCCGATCGTCGTGTACTGCGCGAATTCTGCTTGAGACCTCAGCCCACGAGCCGCGTGTCGGCTCCAGACCCTCGGCTTCATCCGGGTGTACGACTACAAGGCGGGCAAGCAGGACTGGATGGGAGCAGGCCTGCCCACCGAGGGGACGAACGCGCAGCGCCCGCACCTCGTCGACGTACTCCGGTGGGACGTGCCGACGTGCTCGCTCGACGAGCGGCTCGGCGACGTCCGCGACCGGGCTGTCGCCGCCGGATGGAACGCATCCGTCGTCGTGAGCCAAGACCTGGTAGTGCTCGGGCTGCTGCGGGCCAAGGAGCTTGACGCCGATCCGGATCTCCCCGCTGAGCAGGTCATGCGTCCCGGACCGAGCACATACCGGCCGTTCGTGAGCGTCCAGGAAATGCAGCTCACGATGACTGAGCGCAACGTGGAGAGCTCACCGGTCACCACCTCCGATGGCAAGCTCGTCGGGCTTGTTCGGAAACAGGACATCGGGGCACCTGGCTGATCGTGACGTGGGCGGCCAGCTTCTGGGCCGCCGAGGCCGACCCCCGGGAACGGTAACGGGCAATACGATAGCGGTCACCCGTTCGACTTCACCACTAACGCGCGGATGGCTAACCGACAGCCCGAGGCAGCCGGCGACCAGTACGGATGGATAGCGACGGTACCAAGCGGGGACTTACCGGAACCACTACCGCCATGTGCAGCCAGTAGGGATCACCCCGGTCCTTGGCCAGGTGCGTCATCCTGGTAGAGACGCGCGCCCAAGCGTCTAGTACCAGAGGTAATGACCCATTACCTCTGATAGGCCGCGTGCCACCTTCAGGGAACAGCGTGTGACCTCCACTAAAGGACATAGCCGGCGCCCGTAGCGGGAGGTGACTCCTGCGCATTATCTCTGTTAGCGCCAGAAATGACAGTGGTCGAGGCTTACCTGCTGGCCGGGATGCCCTGCCGTGAGCTGGGGGACCAGCGCGCGGCGAATCAGGCGGCCGAGCGCGCTCTGGCCCTGGCGGAGGCTGATCGGTTGGTGCTGCCGTTCGCGATGACGGGTTCCCGGGAGCAGCTGACGGCGCTGCCGCGGCATGAGACGGCGCACGCCGCGCTGCTAGCCGACATCCTCGATGTGCTGAGCCGGGGGGGGAGGAGATCAGCGCGGGTGAGCTAAAGGTGCTGCGGTATCTGCCGACGAACCTGTCGCGGCATGAGATCGCGGCCGAGCTGTCGGTGTCGGTGAACACGGTCAGCACGCACATCCGCAGCATCTACGCCAAGCTCCAGGTGAGTGACCGCTCCTCAGCCGTCCAGCGCGCGCGGGAGTTGCGGCTGCTGGCCACCGCGCGTTAGGAAAGCCGGACCGCAAATCACCGGAACCAGGTGACAGCCGCTCCCCTTGATGGCAGGTAGCTTCGCGCGCACCCGATCACTGTCACGAGAAGGTGCCGTTCCCACGACCAGTGCCCTAGCGCCCGACCCGCTCGCTCGGGGGATCCCTTGCTCCTGCTCAAGGCCGCGGGCTCCAGGGGTCAGGACCATCAAGACCTTCGGTGCCCCAGGTCCGGTCGCGCGAATCATCGTGATCCGGTGACGCCTCCTCGCCTGCCTGGCGGCAAGCCTGGTAGTGGCCCGCCTCCCGGCAGGGATTTCAGCAGTGATTCGACATGGGCGAGCCCGCCTGGGGGCGCTGCCAGCCGACCCCAACCGAAGGGAGATCCTCCGTGAGCACCGAGCAGCGAGAGAACCTCGAAGCAGTCCTGCGACAGTCAGCCTTCCCCGCCGGCATCGATATGAACGAGCAACGGCGACTGCTCAAAGAGTTGACATCGTCGCAGCCGCTGCCCGCCGACGTGACCGTGACCGCAGCCGCACTGGGCGGCGTCCCAACCGCCGAGATCACCATCGACGGAATCGAACCTCGCCACGTTGTTCTTTACTTCCACAGCGGCGTTTACGTACTGGGGGACGCCTTCCAAGCCGCTAACCTGGCCTCGCAGGTCGGCCGGCGGACGCGCGCCAAGGTCATCTCCGTCGACTACCGGCTCGCTCCCGAGCACCCGTATCCGGCGGCGGTCGACGACGCTCTTGCCGCCTACGAGGCTCTTCTGCATAACGGCACGGCCCCTTCGGACATCGCCTTCGCGGGAGAGTCCGCTGGCGGCGGGCTCGCCATCGCCACCCTGGTCAACGCCCGCGATCACGGGCTGCCCCTGCCCGCCGCAGCCTTCGTCATGTCACCGTATGCCGACCTCACCCTGGCCGGGACGACCATGCAAACCAAGCGCGAGGTCGACCCGCTGATGAGCCGGGAAAACCTCCAATCCCGGGTCACCGACTACACGGCGGGACAAGACCCCGCTCTCGGCCTCATCAGCCCCATATTCGCCGACCTGTCCGGCCTGCCGCCCCTGATCATCCAGGCCGGAACTCACGAGGTTCTCCTCGACGACGCCGTCCGCCTCGCGCGGCAAGCCGCCACCGCCGACGTCGAGGTCACCCTCGACATCACCCCCCGGGTGCCGCACGTCTTCCAGACCTTCTACCCGATCCTCGACGAAGCGGCCGCTGCACTGGACCGAGCCGGACAGCTCCTGTCGGCGCATCTCGCCAGCGCAGAACGCGTCACCGCATAGCAAAGGCAGAAACGTTACGGGGAACAGGAACCACGGCCCGTTCGGCCGAAAAGAGATTTCAAAACAACGTAGGCAGGTGACCGTCGCAGCTGACTGGTCACGGCGATAGCTCACTACGCCCTCAACCTAGGGAGATTGTCATGCCCACCCCACCACCAGACACCGGGCCGCCGACCCGGGCGGTCAGTACCGCGGCGGCGTCAAACGCCACCGCGACGCCAGGCTCAGGCGCCCCGACGCGGCGGCTGGGCCTGGCGCTCGTCGTCATCGCGACGGCACAGCTCATGGTCGTGCTCGACGGGACCATCGTCAACGTCGCCCTGCCGCACATCCAGAACGCGCTCGGCTTCTCCGACAGCAACCTGGAATGGGTCGTCAACGTGTACGCCCTGGTGTTCGGCGGGCTGCTGCTGCTCGGCGGGAGATCCGGCGACCTGCTGGGGCGCCGCCGGATCTTCATCACCGGCATCCTGGTCTTCGCGGGGGCCTCGCTGCTCGGCGGGTTCGCCACCGACCAGGCGTGGCTGCTGTCCGCCCGTGCCCTGCAGGGAGTCGGCGCGGCGATGGCCGCGCCGACCGCCCTGTCGCTGATCGCCGTCACCTTCCCCGAGGGCCCGCCGCGGAACCGCGCCATGGGCGTGTACGCGTCGATGAGCGTGGCCGGCGCCGCCGCCGGGCTGATCGCCGGCGGCCTGCTCGTCAGCTACCTCAACTGGCGCTGGGTGTTCTTCGTCAACGTGCCGATCGGCCTGGTCGTCGCGGCCCTGGCCACGCGGGTGCTGCCCGAGTCGCAGCGGCGCACGGGGCGCTTCGACCTGCCCGGCGCGTTCACCGGGACGCTCGGCGTCGCCTCCCTGGTGTACGGCCTGTCCAGCGCCGCGACCAGCCAGAACGGCGTCTCGCACTGGGGCGACACCAAGGTCATCGCCTCGCTGGCGGCCGCCGCCGTGCTGCTCGCCGCGTTCGCGGTGATCGAGGTCCGCAGCACGCACGCGCTGCTCCCGATCCGGGTGCTGCGCAGCCGGGACCGGACGGGATCCTACCTGATCAGCCTGTGCGTCGGCGCCGCGCTGTTCGGCATGTTCTTCTTCCTCACGATCTTCGTGCAGGACGTGTGGGGCTACAGCCCGCTGAAGACCGGCATCGCGTTCCTGCCGATAACCGCCATGATCATACTGGCGTCCGGGATCGCGTCGCAGGCGGTGCCCCGCATCGGCGCCCGGCCGCTGATGATCGCCGGCAGCGCGATCATGGCCGGCGGGATGTTCTGGCTATCCCGGATCACCGAGCACAGCAGCTACGCCGGCGGCCTGCTCGGCCCGATGCTGATCGCCGGGGCCGGCCTGGGCCTGCTGTTCGTGCCGATGGCGCTGGTCTCGCTGACCAAGGTCCGCAACGCCGACACCGGGGTGGCCTCCAGCCTGGTCAACGTCGGCCAGCAGGTCGGCGGCTCGATTGGGCTGGCGATCCTCGGCACTGTCGCGTGGAGCGCGGTGGCGACCAGCCTGCGGTCCCAGACCGCCGCGGCGGCCGCCAAGGCCGCCGGTCACCCGCTGACCGCCGCGACGCAGACCCAGATACAACACCACGCCCTGGCGACCGGGTTCTCGCACGGCTTCCTGGTCTCCGCGGCGATCAGCCTGCTGGCGCTGATCATCGCGCTGGCCGCGATCCGCGTCACCCGAGAGGACCTGTCCGGCGTGGACCCGCTGGCGGCGCCCGCCGACTGAGCGCGCTCAGCGCGCGGGGAGTAACGGACGTGTCCTCATCGCCTGATGCGCCGAAGCCGGATCGCCGGCCCGAGCCGGGTCGCCCGCGATGAGCACCGCCCACTGGCAGGCGCGCCGGCTGCCGATCCCGGCGGCCTGACCGGTGCGCTCCAGCCGCACTGCCCGCCAGTGGGCGATTGTTTCGGCCGGCCTGGCGCCGGTCCTGCTGACCGGGGCCTACTTCATTGCCGGCATCTTCCAGCCAGCCTCCTACAGCCCGATGCGCACGACCATCAGCGTGATGGCCGGCCAGGCCGGAACCGACCGGTGGGTCATGACCGGCAGCCTTTTCCTGGTCGGCGGCTGCTATCTCGTCACCGCTGCGGGCCTGACCGGTGTCCGGGCGCCCGCCCGTGCCCTGCTGATCGTCGCGGGCCTGGCCGGCATCGGCATCGCCGCGTCCCCCGAACCCGCCGGCGGCGTGACCCCGCGGCACCTCGCCTGGACCGTGCTCGGTGCGGTCACGATCGCCGTGTGGCCCGCCTTCGCCGCCCGGCGCACCTCACCGCGGCCGCTGATCCTGAGCGTCTACGGCTCCGCCGCCGTCACCGCCGTCTTCGTCGCCCTGCTCGGCTGGCTGTTCATCCAGACCCGCGACGGCAGCGTCCTGGGCCTGGCCGAGCGGCTGACGTCATCGATCCAGACCTGCTGGCCGTTCATCATCGCCGTCGCCCTGCGCCGCACCCGGCGCCCCCGTCCCGGCCTGGCCATCGGCGGGAGCGGCGGGGTGAAGGACGGGATCACCGCGCGGGCCAGGGCCCGCGGCCGCAGGCAGGACCGGTGATGGCAGCCCGCCTGGAGGCACCGCGGGCGGGCGTCCGGCCGGTGACCGTCTCGGCTCCGGCACGCCGGGCCGGGCTGGCCTGGCCGCGGCTTCCATGTAGGTCCAGGCGACATGTCACGAGCGGCTGGCCTGTCCGCCGCTCTGCCGCTTGCGCTACTCGAGGGTGAGGATGATGCGCTCGTGGACGTTGCCGCTTTCCAGCTGGCGGTGGGCCTCGGCGGCCTGCTGCATGGGCATGGATTTATGCGCGCGCAGGCGGAGCCGGCCATCGGCCAGCAAGGCAATCGTCTCATCCAGGGCACCGGGAGCGCGGTCGTTGGTGGGCTGGGAGAGCGCGACGCCGAAGTCAGAGGCGGCCGGGTCCGACAAGGTGATGACCCGCTTGGGTCCGCCAGCCAGGGCGATCGCGTCGGCGAGGACACCCTTGCCCGCCGCGTCGAACACCGCGTCCACCGCGCCCAGCGCGCGGACCCGGCTGGCCAGGCCCGCGCCGGGCCGCACCGGCGTCGCTCCCAGCTCGTGGGCGAGCGTTTCGTCGTGCTCGCCGACCGCGCTGATCACCTTGATCCCCCGGGCGACCGCGAGCTGCGTCGCGATGATGCCGACGGATCCGCCGCCGCCGAACACCTTTTTGCAGTCTCATGGCCGGGCTGGTGAGCAATCGTCACCTGATCCAGGCGACTCACCGACCTGCCTCCGAGACCCTGACCCCTATGACGGGAGTGGGTACCTGTGATGGCAGCGGGCAGGTGACGTCGCCTCACCCGTGGCTTCTAACCATTGGGGTACCGGGATATCCGATAAGGACCAAACGGCCAGATCTTGAGGCTAAGTCACATCACGCTGGCCGTGGCCGCCCACCCTTGCCTGGCGGCCACGGCTACTGGCCCAAAATCACCAGAACCAGGTGACGGTCGCTCACCTTGATGGCCAGTAGCTTCGGGCGTACTCGATCAGCCAGCTAGCTACCGGGGACCCCGGGTTCCCGGGCACGATCTGCATTAAGGAGGACTAGCAAATGAGCACAACTGCCGTCCCTGACCGATTTACCACGCTGCCGGATGAACACGCGCTGCAGGCGACCGTCGTGGCGCTCGAGGAGCACGGGTTCAGTGTCGAGGTCGTCAGTGATCTCGATGCCGCGCGCCAGGCGGTGCTTGCCGGCATCCCGGAGGGCTCGTCGGTGATGACCAACACCTCGGTGACGCTCGGCGAGACCGGGATCGCGGACGCGATCAACGATGGCGGCGGCCGGTGGGAGTCGGCGCGGAACAAGATGTTCGCCCTCGACTTCGCGACCCAAGCGCAGCAGATGAAGGCGATCAGCGGCCAAACCGACTACGCCCTGGGCAGCGTGCACGCGGTAACCGGGGACGGCACCTTGGTGATCGCTTCGGCGTCGGGCAGCCAGCTGAGTTCTTACGCCTGGGGCGCCGCCAATGTGATCTTCGTCGTCGGCGCGCAGAAGCTCGTGCCTACGCTGGCAGCGGCGCATGAGCGTATCTATCAGCACAGCCTGCCGCTGGAAGACGCCCGCGCGCAGGCCGCCTACGGGCAGCACAGCCAGGTCGGGAAAATCCTCGAGATCCACCAGGAACTGCCCGGCCGCATCCACATCGTCCTCATCCGCCAGCCGGTCGGCTTCTAAGCCGCCGAGCCAGCCGGATCTGCCCGCAGCACCCAGGAGGCCGCTGATGACCCTCGACGCGGTACCGCACGACCGCCAGTTGGCCCTGGCGCCGCTGGATGAGAAGGTCGATCACGTCCGCGGCTCGCCCACCGGCCGCCTGATCATCGAGTACGGCGATTACGAGTGCCCGTACTCGCGGCAGGCGTTCCATGCGATCGAGCAGGTCGAACAGCAGCTTGGGAGGAACGTGCGGTTCGCGTTCCGGCATTTCCCGCTGACCCGCATTCACCCGCACGCCCTCGCCGCGGCGGCAGCGGCTGAGGCCGCCGCACGGCAGGGCCGGTTCTGGGACATGCACGAGCTGCTCTTCCACCGGCAGAAGGCGCTCGAGGACGGCCACCTGCGCGGGTACGCCGCCCAGCTCGGGCTGGACGTGGCGGCATTCGACCGCGACCGGGCCAGCAGGACCGTGCTGGAGCGGATCCAGCGCGACGTCGACAGCGGCCTGGCCTCGGGCCAGGTGCTCGGCACGCCGGCCCTGTTCATCGACGGCGCGGTGCACCGCGCCGGCTACGACCCGCCCGCCCTGCTGGCGGCACTGGCACCATGAAGGTGATCAGAAGCCGAGGCGCTCCTTGACGATGATCGCGGTGACCCGGTCGGGAGTCATCACCTTGTTGATGATGAGGATGTTGTTCACCCCGCTGGGCACTCCGTAGGCTTGCCGGGCACGGGCATCCTCGAGTGGGTAGCAGTATTCATAAATACGCCGCAGCCCGGTTGCGACATCGGGGACGATCTTCTGGGCCCCGATGACCAGGATCACCTGCCCCGCCCCCGACACGAGCGGGCCCAGCTGGCTGCCGCTGGCGGACGCAATGAGCAGCGATCCGCCTTCGGTTAGCGCGTGCACGCTGCCGACGACGTAGTCGGGTGACGCAGCCAGGGTCCGCATCTCACGGTGCTGCATTTCCCGGTCCATCCGGTACAGCCGCAACCGGAGTGGCTGGTAGCGGCCGGACCGTTCGATGTCGTCGGCGACGCCGATGGCTTCGAGTGTCTGGGAGGTGTTGTTGTATACCTCGGCGCCGCCGGTGAGGAGGGAGTCGACCAGGCCCCGCGCGTCGGCCCCTGTGGCGGCGCGGAGCGGCCGGATGCCGTTGCGTTCGAGCGCCGCTGCGGCTGTGGCGATCCGCTCGTCGGAGGCGAGTTCAGCGAACTCCGGGGACACCGCGGCGTCCGGACTCGCCACCGCGGGCGGCTCAGTCACCGCCCGCCTCCGCCAGCCGCCGGTGGACGAGCGCCACGGCCATTGATCCTTCGCCGATGGCGGCTGCGCAGCGTTTGACCGACCCGCAGCGCACGTCCCCTGCGGCGAACGCGCCAGGCCGGTTGGTCTCCAGCGGCAGCGGCTCCCTGGGCAGTGGCCAGCGGCCGCCCGGATCACTGGCGCCATCGCTGCCGGTCACCAGGTACCCGGCCGTGTTGGTGACCAGCCCGATCCCTGCGGCGCCGTCGGTGCGGGGGGTGCCGCCGATGCAGATGAAAAAGGCATCCGCCGGCAACCGCGCCGGTTCGGTGCTGTCCCCGGAGCGCACCATGACCGCCCTGAGGCGGTCACCAGCCTCCAGGCCCACCACCTGCGTGCGCACCCGCACCTCAACATTCGAGATAGCCGACACCTGATCGATGAGGTACTGCGACATCGACGCGCCGAGGTCGCGGCCGCGGACCAGCAACGTGACATGCTGCGCGTACCGGGAGAACCGGACGACCGCCTGGCCCGCTGAGTTGCCGCCCCCGACCACGACGACCTGGGAATCCGTGCACGCCAGCGCCTCGCTCGGCCCGGCCCCGTAGTACACTCCCGCGCCGAGCAGGTCATCGACCCCGGGCACGTTCAGGCGGCGCCACTCGACTCCGCTGGCGAACAGCACCGCCCGCCCGCGGATCAGCGTGCCGTCGGACAGCTCGGCGGCATAGCCCGGCCCGTCGGCCGACACGTCGATCAGGTGCCTGGCCAGCAGCAATTCGGCGCCGAACCGGCGCGCCTGCACCGCCGCGCGCGTCGCCAGTTCGCTGCCGCTGATGCCGTTGGGAAAACCCAGCAGGTTCTCGATCATCGACGTGGTGCCGGCCTGGCCGCCCGGCGCCACCGCTTCGACGACGACGGTGCGCAGGCCCTCGGATGCCGCGTTGACGGCGGCGGCCAGGCCGGCCGGCCCCGCACCGACGATCGTCAGGTCGTATTCCGACAGCGACGGGGCCGCGACCATGCCGAGACCCGCGGCGACCTGTTCCACCGTCGCAGATGCCAGCCGCGACCCGTCCGGCAGGATGCACAGCGGCAGCGCCGACGGCTCCACTTCAGCGGCCCCCAGGACCGCCCGCACCGCATCGGGCCGGCCGGCGTCGACCCACTCGAACGGGTAACCATTGCGGCTCAGGAAATCACGGATCGCGTACCCGCCGCGGGAGACCGGCGTGCCCACCAGGACGACGCCCGGCGTGACCGGCCGGGCGTCGTAGTCGAACATCGACATCAGTACGGCCCGATCTCTCACGGGTGCGACGGCGCCGGCGGGGCACCCTGGAATTCGAACACGAGCTGGTCGAGGTAGCACCAATACCAGTCCTCGCCCGGTTCGTGCGACCGGATAACCGGGTGCCCGGCCACGCGGAAGTGCGCGGTCGCGTGCCTGCCCGGAGAGTTGTCACAGCATCCGACGTGACCGCATTCCTGGCAGACCCGCAGATGCACCCAGTCCCGGCGTCCCTGGGCCAAGCAGTCCTCGCAACCCCAGGACGAGGGCGTGACATCGTGGATCCGGTCGAGATGCGTGCAACCGTCGTTCATATCAAGCGCTCCTGTGCCGGGCGACCGGTGGTGCCTCGGCTGGCTCGAAGGCGGCGGAGAACAGGTAGCTGGTCGCCAGGCTGCGGTAGGGCCGCCATTTCTCGGCGATAGCCAGGACCTCCTCCTGGGTGGGCAGGTGGTCCAGCTGGTAGACGGCCTGGATGGCCTTGCGGAGCGCCAGGTCGCCTGGCAGGGCGACGTCCTCGCGCTGCAGCGCGATGAGCATGGCGCCCTGCACGGTCCACGGGCCTATGCCCGGAATCGCGGTGAGCTCGGCCATGAGCTCACCGTCGGGCAGGGTGCTCAGCACGTCCTGGTTCAGCCGGCCGTCCGTTAGCCGCTCGGCCAGGTCGCGGAGCGTGCCGATCTTCCGCCAGGACAGCCCAGCCTGGCGGAGCTGGCCGGGGTCGACGGCCAGCAGCTCGGCTGGTGCGGGCAGATGGCCGCCGAACAGGGCCTGGATGCGGGCCAGGGTCCGGCGGGTCGCCGGGACGGACAGCTGCTGCCCGGTGACCTGGAACAGCAGGGCGCCGTACAGGTCCATCCGCGGCAGCTGGGCCATCCACGCCCGGGGGTCGAAGTCCGGCCGCTCGTCGATCAGCCGCGCCAGCACCGGGTCGGCGTGGCGCAGGTAAGAGCGTGCCTGCGGCAGCCACACAGCACGGCTGGAATCCTCGCTCACCGAGCTCGCTCCCTTCCCCGGCAGGTACGCCTGTCATTGTCGTCACGGTTTGGGTCTGGCGAGATGGACGTTGATATGGACAATACGGTGTTCTCTTTCGGCTGTCGCCGGGTCGCTAACCGGTTGACGCGGCGCACGTGAGCCGCAGCTGCCGGGGGCGCTATTGCTCCTTCAATAGGCGGTCGGTGAGAACGATCTCGATGATCGCCGCGACCGTGTCCTGGCGAGCCCAGTCGCGCTGCAGCTCGCAGGCGAGCGAGACCCAGCTGATTGGCTGCCCGCCGGCTTGCATCACCCGGTCAAGGCCGGCGCGGTGAGCCTCGGGCGAGGTACCACCGATCGCGTCGACGACGGGGTAGACCTCATACCCTTCGCGCAGCGCATCCAGGGCGGTGAAGGCCATGCAGATTTCGGTCCACAGGGCGCAGATGATGAGCTTGCGGCGGCCGGTCGCGTGGACGGCCTGGACGAATTCGATGTCCTCCCAGGAGTTGGTCGTGGTCCGGTCGAGCGGCTTGTCGTCGGTCAGCAGGCCGGCGAGTTCGGGGAGGGTGGGCTGTCCCCGGCCGGAGGCGACGTTGATGGTCGAGTGCACGACCGGGACCTCGAAGGTTTTGATGGTCTTGACCGTCGAGACGGCGTTCTTGACCAGGAGGTCGCGATCCATCGAGTGGACCCCCGCCAGCTGTGAGGGCTGGTAGTCAATGAGCAGGAGCGCCGCGTTCTGCGGGGTGAGGAGATGGTCGGCGAGCGGGTCGCGCACCGGGGCACTGGTCATGGGAGCGAAGCCTTTCGCACGAGGGATAGGGTGCGGCCGAAACTAGTGGCCATCACGGTGAGCGGCTGTCACCTAGTTCCGGTGATCTGCGGTGTGGTATGAGCTGGCGGACCTCGAGCAGGTCGAGGCCGAGCGCCTCGACCTCGGCCAGGACGCCGTAGAGGGCCGACCGGTCCAGGAGGCCCGTGAGCACGGTGTGCGCGCCGTGCCGCCGCGGCGCCATCGCCGGGAACGCGGACAGCACGGTGGCGCCGAGGTGCCCGTTGATCCGGATCATGTACAGGGCGGGTGCCGGGTCCATGAGGCCATGGTCACGGGCTGGCAGGTGAAACCGCATCACCAGGATCCGGTGACCGTGGTACTAGCGCGTGCGGCCAGCGGCCAGCAACCGCAGCTCCCTTGCACGCTGCACGGCCGAGGACCGGTCACGGACCTGGAGCTTGGCGTAGATGCTGCGGACGTGCGTGCTGACCGTGCTCGGCGAGACGGACAGTTCGCCTGCGATCTCGGGCCGGGACAGGTTCGTCGGGAGATATCGCAGCACCCTGAGCTCGCCCGGGCTGAGCTCCTCCGCCGGCGGCAATGAGGACTGCTCTCTGGCCGCCGGGGATGAGCCGTGCAGGACATCGAGGATGTCGGCGAGCAGCGCGGCGTGCGCTGTCTCATGCCGCGGCAGCGCCTCGAGCAGCTCCCGGGAGCCCGTCACCGCGAACGGCAGGACCAGCCGGTCAGACTCCGCCAGGGCCAGCGCCCGTTCAGCCGCCTGGTTCGCCGCACGCAGGTCACCGAGCTCACGATAGGCGAGCCCAGCCAGCAGGTGCGCCTCAACGACCGTGACGTAACCGAGGACCGGTGCCGTGCCATCCAGAACATCCCGCACCGCGCCCAGGGCCCCGGCCGGATCGCCTTCCGCGAGACAGATCACCGCGCGGGCATTACGGATCTCACCGGAGCCGGCCCGCTCGTCATCGAGCGCCGCGAGGGCGGCGCGGGCCTCGCCGGTCAGCCCGAGGCGGGCCTGCGTGGCGAGCAACCAGCCGGTCACCTGGCTCGCCAGCGCCTGCAATCCCTCCAGCTGCGATCCCAGGTGTTCGGCCGCGCTGAACTCCTGCAGCGCCTCGCGGCGGCGGCCGCGACCGGCGTGCAGTATCCCGGCCGTCTGGTGCAGCAGCAGCCTGATGTCCGGCCCGGTGTCTGTTTGCAGAGCTCGTTCGGTGCGCCGCAGCCACCGCTCGCCCTCGTCGAACTCACCCAGGAACGCCATCGTGCCGGCGAGCGTCATCAGCGCGGGTGCGATCACCGGCTCCGCGCCCCAGCCGTACCGCTCGGCGAGCGCTATCGCCTCCCGGCAGCGCGCCTGGGTCATGGCGAACGGGTGGATCTTCGGCATGGCAGCACCATGGAAGATATACGCGAAACCGAGCTGCGCGAGGCAGCCGACTTCCAGGTACGGCCGGCCGATCTCCCGGGCCAGGACGGCGCCCTCCCGGAGGTGGCGTTCAGCGTCTGGCAGCCCCAGCGACCACGCCTCGGCGGTCCCCAGATTCATCAGCGCCACCGCTCGCAGGTCCCTGCCCAGCGCGATGTCTTCGTCGGACTGCCCGGTGACCGGGGAGGCCAGGAATCTGACCTGCTCGATGACGCCGGCCAGGTGACCGCGCCGCCTGGCCAGCGACAGCTTCAGCGACGCGATCGCCACCCGGAGGCGGCGCTGGCGATCCGGCGGCGCAGTCTCGGCATACGTCTCGGCGACCGCCAGATGCGCGGCCGCCTCGTCCAGGCGTCCCTGAACCAGGTCACCCCCTGCGCGCACCAGGGCCAGCTCGGGGTGATCCTCGCCCGGTGGGAAGGCCCGCACCAGCGCCTGCATGGTCTGCGCTTGCCCGTCGAGCGTCAGGCTGAACGAATGGTCGCCGAGCAGCCGGGCCGCCTCAGGCCAGTCGCCCGCCGCCTGCGTGTGCCGGATGGCCTCGACCACCTGGCCCTGCCGGATGAACCATCCGGCAGCGCGCCGGTGCAGCCCCGGCACGTCCCCGGGCAGCGTCCGGCGCAGCTCCAGCCGGAGGAGATCCGCAAATAGGTGGTGGTAGCGGAACCAGGTGCGCCCGGGGTCGAGCGATTCGACGAACGCGTTCGCGTCCGCGAGTTCCAGCAGGATCCGCTCCGAGCCAGGGCGGCCGGTCAGCACGTCCGCCAGCTCGCCGTTGACCCGATCGAGCAGCGAGGTACGCAGGAGCAGATCCTGGACATCCTCCGGCTGGCGCTCCAGCATTTCCGCGATCAGGTACTCCGCGACCGTGCGCTCGCTCCCGGAGAACTCCGCGACAAACCGCTCCGGGTCGGGGTGACCGGCCAGGGAGATCGCCGCGAGCCGCAGGCCCGCGGCCCACCCCTCCGTCCGCTCGTGCAGCAGCGCTACTCCGGCCCCGGACAGCGTGATACCCGAGGCGTCGAGCAGCATGCGTGTTTCGCGCTCGGTGAAGCGCAGATCAGCCGCGCGGATCTCGGCTAGCTCGCCGGCCAGGCGCAGCTGATGCAGGCGCAGCCGCAGATCGTGACGCGTGGTCAGCATCGCGTGCACGTGCGGAGGAAGGTTCGTCAGCAACCGGGTGAGCTGAGCGAGTGCCTCCGGCGAATTAAGCTCGTGCAGATCATCAATAACCAACGTGATGCCGCCACGAGCATCGGCGAGCTCCGATAGCACCCGGTCAGCCATTGCCGGTGCATTGAAGTCAGGCGTCGCTGCTTGCGGTTCCGCGCGCCCGGTCGTGGCCGAAGCGTGACGGACCGCGTCGAGCAGGGCAAGCCAGAACTGCTGGGCGTCTTGCTGATCGCGTTGCACCTGCAGCACGGCGAGCCGGTGCCGCTGACCCTGACGGTCGGCCCACGCGCGCAGCAAGCACGTCTTCCCGCTGCCAGCCGGAGCCGAGATGATCGTCACCTTCCCCGCCACCGCACGATCCAGGGCAGCGAGAAGATCACCCCGGTCAATCAGCCAGGGAGTTGCCGGAGCCACCGTCAAAGGCCTTCCTCGATATCTACGCCCGACGCCCTAACGTCGGTCACGCAGTCCTGGCACCTCCCCTCTCGGTACCAGGCCAGCGCACGTGCTGTCAACGGCGCGCGAACCTTGGTTCCGCTGCACTCTCATTCACGCGCCGCCGGCATCGGCCAGAGACCAAGGGGCAGGCGGGAGCCTGCCCGGACCGGGCGCAGGCCATCCCCTGCACGGTGCGGGTAACCAGCGGGACAAACAGCACAGGCATAAGCCGTGCCCGATGTGTTGCCAGCGGCCTGGACGACACGTCGCACCGCCGACGTAGACGACGGGTCGGCCCAAATTTGGGCCTTACGCGTCACACGCCGGCGTAGACGACGCGTACGCCCGGGCCTAAAACAACACATCGCCCGCGGCCGGACACGACGCGCCGCCCGGGCCTTGCACGACGCGTCGGCCGCCGCGGGAAGCGACGGATCGCCGCCGCCGGTATAGGCAGCCCACGCCCGGCCGACCGCCCCCGACCCGGGAAACAGGTCATCCAGCCTGTGGCGGCGGGCTTCGGTATCACGGCGAGCAGGGTCGCCAGAAGCGCCCGGTCCGCCCAGTCCAGCCTCGGGCGGCGCGGCTGCCGCCGCTGCAGGACAGCGAGCTGATGGCGCAGGATCAAGATCTCTGCGGTCTTCCATCTCTCCTCACGCCGGGCGAGCCGCAGCCACGCGGCTAGCCGCGTGGTCAGGAGGAACATGAACCGCAGGCACATGACCGGTGATCATCACGGCCAGACGGCAGGGAGAGCAACTCTGCTGGCCAGAGCCATGGACGAGATTCTCGGCACGCACAAGAGTCTGCGCGTGACGCCCCGCAGTTCGACCACCCGGTCAGCGTTCGTGCATGCGCAGCTGCGCGAGGACGTGCTGCGCGGCGTGCTGCCGCCGGGTCAGCGGCTGCGGCTCGTCGAGCTCGCCGAGCGATTCTCGGTAAGCCAGTCCGTCGTGCGCGAGGCCCTGACGCGCCTGGCCGAGCAAGGCCTGGCCGTCGCCGTGCCCCGGCAGGGATTCCGGGTCACCCCGCTGAGCCTGAAGGACCTCGGCGAACTGACCGAGGCGCGAGCACAGCTGGAGACGTTGGTGTTGCGGCAGGCAGTCGAGCGCGGCGACATCACCTGGGAGTCGTCGATCGTCGCAGCGCATCACCAGCTGTCCAGCACGCCCAAAACCCGGCCAGCAGGCGACCTGAACGGCGCATGGTTCGCCGCCCACGAACAGTTCCACCAGAGCATGCTGCGCGGGTGCGGCAACAATCGGCTGTACGGGGCGGCGATGTCCCTCCGCGACGCCGCGTCCCTGTATCGATGGTGGTCGCGCCCCGTTGGCTACGACTACGACCGCGACGTCGATCAAGAACACCAGCAGCTACTCGACGCGGTGCTCGCCCGTGACCAGCAGGCGGCAGCAGACTTGCTCGCGCGACACATCCAGCGAACGAGCGACTCGTTGCGCAGCACCGCTACCGACGTGCCGGCCGCGTCGGAGACGCCGTCGGCCTGACCGCCCGGCACGGTCGACGGGACGAGTGCCGGCATGGGGCCTGCGACCACGGCCACGAAGGTATGACCACTCAGCGTGGCGTCATCAGAGCGGCTCAGGCAATTGGTGCGTACAAGGCCACCATGGAGGTTGCCCGAACCACCATCGGCCACATGCTTCTCCAGCTTGTTCCGCTGCCCCGCCGGGTGGCCGCGCTTCCGCGGTGCCGGTCGGCCCAAGCGCCGCGCCCCCCGCTGGCGACCGCCTGCACCACAGAAAACCGGTCACCAGGCGGGAGGACCCGCCTGGCGAGCGGCCGGCGGACGCCGCGAAGCCAGCTGAGTCTGAGCTGAGCCAACCGCATTAGCATCATCGGCCTAACGCCGGCCCGCCGTCGCAACGCAAACCGTGAGGAGTCTCCCGAATGACTGCACGCCATGAACTGGGGCATTGTGCGGTCGAGCAGGTGTCCGGTGACCGGGACCCCCGGCGCCGGCGACCGGATGCGGCTGGTGGACGTCCACGCCCACTTCGGACATTTCGCCGCACTGCCGTTCCGAGCAAGTACGCCGCCCTCATCCGCCGATTCGGCGTTTCCGACTACGCCGGCGACGCAGAACAGCAGATCGGGACGCTGCTCCAGGCGCTGCTGCAACGCGGCATCGACGACGGCACGTTCCGCGGCGACCTCACCGCCGGGGAACTGCTCTTCCTGCTCGGCAGCCTGCTCGAGGCCGCGGCCCGCATGACCGCCGAGCACCTAGCCGGCGTCGAGAAAGCCGCCGCGCTGGTCACCTCGGTGTTCCTGCACGGCACCCAGAACCGCGCCGGACCGGCCCCGCGCCAGGGACAGGACCAGGGCTAGACGGCTCACAGAAGCGGACAATGGCCGGCCGGCGGGTTCGGTTAGGGGTCTCGGTAGTCCTCGGAAACTTCCAGCGGATACGCCGGATCTTCCCTCCGAATCCGTCTAACAGCCCTGCGCCGGACCTGCTACTCCGGCTGACCACGGTGCCGGGACCGCGCGTTAGCGCAGCTCAGCCATATCCGCTGGTTTTTCGGCTAGGACTACCGGGACCCCGTGAAGCAAGATGCGTTCTGCTGCCAGACGGTCACGACTCCTTGGCCGTCGGCGGGCGGGAACTGGGCCGCGGATTGGGAGACGCGGCCAGCGGGGTCCCGGCCACCGCGCAGTGTCGTTGGAGGGACGGCGGGAGATCCTCCGCTACTGGCTCAGCGTCCGCAGCTGGCCGGTTCAGCGCGTCATCGCGGATCGTGGTCCAGGCGAGCAGCGCGGCCGCGAAAGACATTCCAGCGGCGATGGTCATCGCGACCGGGAAGCCAGCTGCCATTCGGGCCGGGTTTTCGAAGGCGGTGCCGGAAAGCCCCGCGGCGAGGGGGAGAGCCGCAACCGCGACCATCTGGCCGAGGCGCGAAAAAGCGTTGTTTACGGCGGACGCGATCCCGGAGTGCCGCGAACCGACGCTCGCCAGCACCGTGGCGGTGATAGGAGTGATCAGCGCGGCGAGACCGACCCCGAACACCACCAGCGAGGGCAGTACGCCAGTTAGGTACCCGTCGCCGACGTGGATCTGTGCGATCAGCAGCAGTCCCGCGCCGGTCAGGACGGCCCCGATCGCCAGCGGGATCCGGGGGCCGATGCGCTGTGCGATCGCTCCTGATGGCCGGGACAGGATCAGCATCAGCGCGGTGATTGGCAGTGTGGCGGCACCCGCTTGAAGTGGCGTGTAGCCGAGTGTGATCTGCAGGAATGCGACGAAGAGGAAGATCACGCCGCCGAGCGCCGCATAGGCCACCAGCGCGAGCACGGTGGCGCTGGCGAACTGGCGGGAGCGGAACAACTCCAGCGGAAGCATCGGGTGGCCGCTGCGCGGCTCAACGGCGGCAAAGGTGCCGGCGGCGGCCAGGCTGATCGCCGCGGCGGTAATCAC